>Ga0210017_1000039_pt1 | contig 84375 bp, 87 predicted proteins | sample CryGeyCG2014_020_FD_183966 | JGI IMG/M metagenome (GOLD analysis project Ga0210017, IMG submission 183966) | Groundwater microbial communities from aquifer - Crystal Geyser CG08_land_8/20/14_0.20 (SPAdes) (version 2) | ecosystem: Environmental > Aquatic > Deep subsurface > Groundwater | place... | reverse complement strand
CGATTGCCGAACGCAATGGACGCGTCGATGTCGAGTCGCTGGTCGATGTGGAATTTTCAGCCCAACATCGCACAAGCCAGTTTGTCGGTCTGCTGGGCAATCTGATGATTACCCTCGGTTTGATCGGCACAGTGCTCGGCATGACCATCACCATGAATGGCCTGCACGGCGCGCTGGGCGCGCTGGGCATTGATCAGAGTCTGCTGGTGGATGGTCTGCGTACTGCCATGAATGGCATGGGCGTAGCCTTTTATACCACCCTGATGGGCTCGGTACTTGGCGGTGTGCTGCTGCGTGTGTTCTCATGGATTACCGATGCATCGGTCAATGGTCTGCAGGATCTGATGATACGAACCTATCTGGTGTATGCAGCGGCCGACCTGGAACCCAGTGATGATCGTGATCTTCGCGCTTTGGATGCCAGCGTGGGGCAACTGAGCCAGCGTATGGAATTGCTTCACCTTGCCATGCAGGCCAGTCGCAAGGAGATGATTGGTCTGAGGGAAGAGGCCGGGCTTATGTACCACGAGTTGAAAGAACTTGCTGAGGATGACCCGATTCGCCAGTTGGCCGTCGGGCATGCCCGTTATGCATTAAGCGTTCGCCCAGGTTTTCTCAATCGCGTGTTTGCCCGCTTCCGGAATTAGTTCAGGGGCTCTGGCATGCGCAGACGTCGCGACCCCTCACCGGATAACTTCTATGAGATATTCTCTGATATGGCGCTGCTCATGCTGGCAGCGTTCATCTTTCTCTTCGCGCTGATTCTGGTGAATGCCCAATTGCAGGGTGGCGGCGAATCGGAGTTGGACAGGCAGGAAGTGGAGCAGTTACGCGAGAAGCTGGCCCAGACCGAGCAGCGCAACAAACAGTTGCAGGAGGAGATGAACGAGCTTGCCGGCAAGGATGTGAAGGAGCAGATGGACAAGGTCCTGGCCAGTGCCGGCTTGTCAGACGGGAAGGGTAAGCGCGATTTCGATATGTTCATCCAGGGCCTGAAAGACCTGCCGGGCAATGAGCTGCATCTGGTGGTTGATGCCACAGGCTCCATGCACGGGGTAACCACCTTTCTGATCCCGGTGCTGCGTGTGATAGCTATTCGTTCCGGCAAGCACCTGTCAGGTGTCAGCTGGTATGCCGATTTGAAAACCGGCACTTTTACCGGCTCCATGGGCGCGATGTTCGACAACCTGATGCAGAGTGCCCCGTTTGTCGGTTCTGAGGAGACCGTCGGGCATGCCTTTCGCGACATTGCCAAGAATGCGCCGATACCCAGTGCCTATATGCTGATCGGCGATGAACCCCCGACCGATAGCGTCGGGTATCATGAAATTCCAGCACCGGTGTTCACCCTGCCGCTGGGCATCAACGATTCCGAAACGATTTTTGCCTATAAAACCATCGCCGAACAAACCGGCGGCAAGATGCTCAAGCTTAATTTCCAGTAGTTTTTGGTTCAGGAATGCTTTGTGTTCTGGCCTGCTTATTCAGGTTTAAAGCTCAGGGAAGCTGAGTTGATGCAGTAGCGTTTGCCGGTCGGGGCCGGGCCATCGTCGAACACGTGCCCAAGATGTGCCTCGCATGCAGCGCAGACCACCTCGGTTCTTTTGCTGAACAGGCTGCGATCCTCATGGTAAGCGATGGCTGTGTCGTTCACCGGTCATACGTAACTCGGCCAACCGGTGCCGGAATCGAATTTGTCGCCGCTGGCAAAAAGCTCCGTGTCGCAGCAGGCGCAGCAGTAAATCCCCTCTTGGTGCTTATCCCAGTAAGCTCCGGTGAAGGCGCGTTCCGTTCCCTTCTTGCGGCAGACGCGGAACTGCTCTTCACTAAGCTCCGTCTTCCATTCATGTTCTGTTTTATGGATATGTTCAGTCATGTTCTACCACCTGATCGGATTTCAGTCGCGACAGGAAGTAATAACTGAAGCCGAGAGCTGCCACGATGGCGGCCATGGCGAGCACCTGAATCGGCTCGATACCGGCAAAGTCCAGCACGATGATCTTTCGCGCAACAGCCATCAGCGCCGTGGCAACGACCAGACGCACGGCAATCACATGCTGTCGGACATACAGTGAGATATTGATAAAGATATCGATGGCAATAAGCACGGCCAGGAAGGAGGCGAAGGTCGAGGTGATGCCACTAATGCTTAGCAGGGTTTGCGGAGAATCCCTGAGGGTTGCGTACAGTTCGATGGCTATCAGTACCACACCGCATAGCACGACAAATGCCATCAGCACGGCAAGGGCCATGACGATATAGCGCACCATATTGTTCAGGTAGCCCATCAGGGATTTGTCATTCCGTTTCAGGGTGAGGACTTCGCGCGACATTTCGGAGACATACTGGTTCTTCACAAACTTCATTAGTTCGCTGACAAATAGCTGATTGGCATAGGGGCCGGCCTTGCCTTTTACATCATCTTCTAAATGGTAGTTGAAGCCTTCGATATCCTGCATCTGTTCGCGGGTGAGGGATTTAAATCCCATGCTCCATTCGCTGAACTGCCTTTCGTCGATATTGACGCGTTCGATCAGGGTGATGTTGTGGTGGCGGGTATCCTTTTTGATGCGCGCAAAGGTTGCGTCGACTGCGGCCTGTGGCCCTTCCAGCACCTGCATGAAGGTGCCTTCGGTATAAATCATCTGGCCTGTGATGCCCTGCTCGGTGTTATTGCTCCGGCATGTCCCCAGCAGTTGCAACAGTTCCTTTTCTTCCAAAGGCTTGGTGGCAAGGCTGACATAAACAAGACGGATCATGATGCCCCCTTTCCCTGATCGGGAATGCAGTGCGTTATGGCTAAGCTCAAACCTGCGCTGCTTCCTCGCCGTCGTCAAAGATGTGCATCTTCACCGGGCTATCGATGCTGTCGATGGGCAGGTGCGCTTCCAGTTGCGCCACCCTCGATCGCCGGCCGTGGGTTTCCGGATGCTTGGCAATCAGGAAGGAGCAGATGTCGCAGTATTCCTCGGTCGATATATCAAATGTCCCGATACGCCGGGCAAGGGCGATGATTTCTTCCTTATCGGAGGCGATCAGCGGCGAGAGCAGGGGAATCGGGCTGGCATCGTAAATCGCCTGAATATTGGCTAGTGTCTGACTGGCTACCTGACCCAGCGAATCGCCGGTGATCAGGGCCTGCGCATGGATTTTCTCTGCGATTTTCGCACCTTCGCGAATCATCTGCCGCTTGTAGATAATCATGCGGTATTCAGGTGGCACCATGGCAATGGCATGACGCTGGAATTCCTCCAGATCAACCAGATACAGTTTCACATGCCCCTGATAACGCGACAGTTGGCGCGCCAGATCCTTGATCTTGGCAAAGTCGCGGTTGATAGTGCTGTTGTAGCAGTGCACCAAGGTGGCGCTCATGCCACGTTTCATCATCGAATATGCCGCTACCGGGGAATCGATGCCGCCGGAAAAAAGCACAACACCCTTGCCCGACGTGCCGACAGGCAGGCCGCCGATGCCGGCAATCTTGCGTGTATAGATATAGGCAGCATCAAGACCGACCTCGACGCGCACTTCCATCTGCGGATGCTTCAGATTCACACTCAGGCCAAGCTGCGTTTTCAGAAAGCCGCCGACCTCGTAATTGATTTCCATGGATTTGAGCGGAAAACGTTTGTCACTGCGTTTTGCGCTGACGCGGAAGGGGATGCCGGCCACATTATCGCCGTAGTCGGCCAGCACCGCCTGTCTGGCGGCTTCCTGCATTTCTTCAAGCGACAGTCCCGATTCATGCACCAGAGAAAAATTGCGTACGCCGGGCAGCAGCGCGATATGTTCCAGCAGCGCGTCGGAAACCTCCGTCACCTCTGCCACCATGCGCCCGTACTCGCGATGCAAACCATCGGGCAGCAGCACACCTTTCAGTGCCCCGCGGATATTGCGCGCCATGCGCTTTTCAAACAGCCGTCGGTTCTTACCCTTGAGCGACATCTCGCCGAAATGAAACAGTATCTTTGCCATGCGCGGCACCCTATCCGTTTCCCCTCTCCCTTGCAGCGGTTTGACTTCACCCTATCACAAGCGCATTTTTCACTTCACCAATGGCGGGCGACAGCCTTTTTCCGGCCATGCTGCCAACGATCAGGGGGATATGCATATGCGCCGGATACTGTTCGGATTTACTGCAGGATTCTTTGCCACGCTGCTGTTCCATCAGGCTGCGGTGTTCGGGCTGTGGCAGGCGCATATCGCACCGTTCGGGGCTTTTAATATGCATCCGACCCAGCCATTCGGGATACCGGCGGTGTTGTCACTGGCATTCTGGGGCGGAATCTGGGGTATTCTGTTTGCATTCATCCACAAGGCGTTTCCGGCTGGTGGCGGCTACTGGTTGGCAGCCTTCCTGTTCGGTGCCATTGCCCCCTCGCTGGTCGCCCTGATTGTGGTGATGCCCATGAAGGGTCTGCCTATGGGTGGCGGCTGGCATGCACCCCTGTTGCTTACGGCATTTCTGATTAACGGAGCGTGGGGAGTTGGCACCGGTCTGATTCTTCGCCTGACGGGAGCTTATAAATAAGCCAAGGGTATCTAAGTCAAAGGAATGAAGTCAGGTTTTGGAAGTTGATAATGTAAGCAAGGTCAGGTGGGGGGGAGAGTAGGTATCCCGATTGTTGGTTTAAAAGAAGAATATAGAGGACAGAACAACAAAAAGTATGAGTGCTATTAAGGCTAAATGGGGGTTTCTTTCCTTTCGCTGGCCCCAGTAAATCTTATCTTCTTTCCTGCGAAGTTCTCTCCTGCGCCCTTCTTCGCTGCGAAGTCCACTCCTGCGCTCTCCGATTCTCCGTTCTTCGCTTCTCCGCTTTTCGTTCATGCGCGTTATCCCCATGCCCAGCCTCGGAATTCCAGGTTGGCGACTCTGTTGATGAAAAAAATAGCATCTTGGTTGGGCGACTGCACCTGTTTATTTTACCCTGGAAGAGATGAGGCTTGATTCGTGGCAAGCCTCAGCATCAGGCAGGTCCTTGGGGAATAATGTGAAAAGGAGTCGTCTCCCTCGGAGATATTTACAGTTCCACGCTTCTGTATCCAGCCACACTTGGAACTTTTCGAAATAAATGCGCTTAATGTCTATGAAATAAGGTAGCTCAGTACCAGTCCGATGAAAACGGCGGCGCCCAGAAGATTGTTGTTGAGGAAGGCCTTGAAGCAGGCATCGCGCTGGCGCAGGTAAATCATGCGCTGATGGTGGATGGCGAAGACAGTGGCTACCCCCAGTCCTAAGTAATACACAATCGAAAGATCGAATGCTAATCCTGTGACAAGCATCAGCGCCAGAAAACCCAACTGAAACAGGCCAATGATGTGGCGATCCCAGCGACCGAACAGGATAGCCGTGGATTTAACCCCGATACGCGTGTCGTCGTCGCGATCCACCATGGCATACATCGTATCGTAGGCCACCACCCAGCAGATATTGGCGGCGAAGATCAGCCATGCGGCCATAGGTACTTCGCCTGTCTGGGCGGCAAAGGCCATCGGTACGGACCAGCCGAAGGCGGCACCGAGGAAGACCTGCGGCCAGTGCGTATAGCGTTTCATGAAGGGGTAAAGGGCGGCCAGGCCCAGTGCGCCGAAGGAGAGGAGAACGGTCAGCCTGTTGGTGGTCAGTACTAGTGCGAAAGCGATCAGGCAGAGGGCAACAAACAGGGCCAGAGCTTCTTTCGAGGATATTTCACCGGCGGCCAGCGGTCGCGCCCTGGTGCGCTGGACATGTGGATCGATTTTCCTGTCCGCAAAATCGTTGATCACACAGCCTGCCGAGCGCATCAGGAAGGCGCCAGCCAGAAAGATGAGCACATTGGCTGCATCGGGATGTCCTGCGCCGGCCATCCACAGTGCCCACAGCATCGGCCATGCAACCAGATAGGTGCCGATGGGCTTGTCCACGCGCATCAGGCGACCGTAGATGTTCAGCCGTTCTTTTAACACAGCTTCCAGGCTAGCCGGCATCATTGTTCAGACTATCTTCAAAATCATACGTGATTTTTCATGGCCAGGGTCAGGCCGTCGGCGATGGGGAGCATGGACAGCTCAAATCTCGGGTCGTCGCGCATTTTTTCATTGAAGGCGCGGATAGCCTCGGTGCTGGCTTTATGATTGCTCTCATCCACCACGCTGCCGCCCCACAGGGTATTATCCACGGCAATAAGGCCACCCGGCCGTACCAGTTGCAGACAGGCTTCGAAATAGTCGTTGTAGTTTTCCTTATCGGCATCAATAAAAGCGAAATCAAAGGAGGCGGCCGCCCCGTTTTCCAGAAGCTCATCGAGGGTTTCAAGGGCCGGACGCAGATGCAGATGGATACGCTCCTGCACGCCGGCCTGTTCCCAGAAACGATGGGCGATAAAGGTCCAGCGTTCGGAAACGTCGCAGGTGACGATCTCCCCGTCGCGCGGCAGGGCCAGTGCCATCCACAGTGTGGCGTAGCCGGTAAAGGTGCCTATTTCCAGCACGCGGCTTGCCCCCATCAGCTTGAGCAGCAGGGCCATGAATTGCCCCTGCTCGGGGGCTGAGCGCATCTCCGACATTTCTTCGGCTTCAGTTGCCTCGCGTAATTCCATAAGCACTTGTGGTTCGCGCACGCCGACATGCAGCAGGTAGCGATACAGTTCGTCGTTGAGGTCGAGGGTCTGGTTAGCCATGTGGGGTATGCTTTATTTGCATCACTTGGATTCCAGTTCGGCAAGTCGGCGTGCCGCATCGTCCAGCTGATCTTCACTGAATACCGAAATACCGTGCCCGGTGAGCAGGGCGGTGGTTATTCCCTGCCCGCTGATCTTGTTGCCGCTGAACTTGCCATCGTTGATCCGGCTGCTGCCGCAGGACGGACTACCTTCCTTGAGAATGGCAATCTTGATTTTATGCTCCCAGCACTGAGCCAGCGCTCGCTCCGCACCATCCAGGAAGGCATCGGTGACATCGCCACCATCCCGTTTTTGCACCCGGCCCATACCGCGCAGGACATTATTGGCATCGATAGCAACAATCTCCGCCGGTTCACGCGGCACGCACAGGCCGCCAGCCACTTCCGGACACAGGGAGATAATGCGTCCCTGTTTATTCCAGGTGTCGAGCAGGCCTTGCACGGCGGAATCGCCACCATCGTAGCGGACCTTTTCACCCAGCAGGCAGGCACTGACCAGAATCTTTTGCATGCCGCTAGGGTAACCATGCTTGCAGTTCGGATAAAGCCGTACTGTTGAGCAGATAGGATTTCTGTTCTTGCATGGCCAGCTTCCCGATCGATTGCAGCAGTGCGGCATCATTCTGCGGCACAGGTGTGCCGGCATCGGAAATATAACCCCACATATGCTGCAGGGCGTTGTGCAGATGCCCGGGCGAGGGACGCTGGCGCAGGGTGGTGACCAGCTTTTCGGCGAGACCCTCCATGTCATGACGGTATATGCCGTGCGCCACTTCGGGCCCGAGTTGCGAATACAGCGCGGGATCGTGCGCCATCACGGAATATTTGTGCTGGGCCCATAGCTGTTGCGTGTTGACTGGCAGCGGGATGCGTGCGGAGGTCTCATCGCGTTGTTTGTCTGCAAGCAGGTCGAATTGCTCCACGGCGGTATTAATCCAGGTATCAGGCCAGACCGGATTATCCTCTATTACGGGTAGCGGTGAATGATGTTGATAGCCGCGCAGTTCCATCTCTGCCAACAGCAGTTGGTGACGTAGGCAAAGGGCCGGTAGCCGACCAACCCAGCGCAGGGTTTCCGGATGACGGGAATAGCCCTTTTTGTTAAGGGAAAGGATATTGAACAGGCCGTGTAATTCCCGATGTTCGCCAAGCAGTCGTTTGCGATCCAGATAACCGGGATTTGCATCCCAGATGCGCATCAGCTGGCGCTGCCGATCAGATTCCGGACCTGTTCTCCGTCCGGCAGAGCGGCGCGTGCGCCCAGTCGCGAGCAGGTTAGCGCTCCGGCCGCCGAAGCAAATCGCAGGGTGTCATCCCAGGTCATGTCTCTGGCCACGGCAAGGGCAAAGGCGCCGTGAAAGGAATCGCCGGCACCGGTCGAGTCCACAGGCTCAACCGGGTAGGCGGGTAGGTGTCCTGTCTTCCCTTCACCGTTCCAGATCAGGCCGCGTTCACCGAGCGTGATAACCACGGTTGCAGCCATGGCAGCCAGCGGTACCAGACACGCCTCCGGATCATCCAAGTCGCAGTATTGGCGGGCGAATTTTTCCGAGGCAACAAGGAAATCCACCTGCGCTGCAAGTTCGCGCGTGCCGCGATGCAGGGAGCCTGCATCCAGTACGGTGGCAATATTGTTTTCTCTTGCCCAATTGCATATCACTTCCGAGAGCAGTGGTTCATGGCCATCAAACAGGATAACGCTTGGCGCAAGCGCTTCGATACGGCGCAGCTCCACAGCATCGGCCGGCAGCCACGGGGTATCGCCCTTGAAGTTAACCACGCTGCGACTGCCGTCCGGCTTGGCAAGAATCTGCGAAACAGGGCTTGTATGCCCGCCGCGCACGACAAGGCCGGTGTCGACCCCTTCATGCGTAAGCTCATCGACATGCTCTTCACCGAAGATATCGTGCCCCAGATAGCCGCAGAAACCGGCACTGCCACCCAGTCGGGTCACCTGCACAGCAGCATTGGCGGCAGGTCCGCCGCCTCCCAGCATGAGTGCATCGGCCAGCATCTTTTCATCACTGCCGGGATGATGACTTGCCGACATGGTGATATCGAAAGAGGCATGACCCACACAAAGAACATCAAGCATGGGGCTAGCTTAACAGAAGCCTGGAGGGCCTAGTATACCCAAAGAAAGGATGTTTTTTCGCTGGGATCGCGGTTGTTGTGAGTGCGCTGAATCGGCTAGTCTGCGGCATCCAACTCAGGTTCAGGAGATAACACATGGTCAGGCATATTGTGATGTGGAAGTTGCGCAACAAGGCCGATGCAGGGCAGATCAAGGCTCGGCTTGAGGCACTCAACGGCGCCATTCCCGGACTGATCAGTCTTGATGTCGGGATCGATTTTCTGGCCTCGGAGCAGTCTGCTGATCTGGTGCTGGTCGCTGATCTGGAAAGCCGCGCGGCGCTGGATCATTATCAAACGCATCCCGAGCATCAGGCTGTGGTGCCACTAATCAGGGAGGCTGCGCTTTCCCGCAGCGTGGTGGACTACGAACTGTAGTCAGAACCTGTCCACAACAATTGATTTCGCGCCCTTTCGCCATGCTGTGAAGCGGTTATAGTTCGGACACAACGGAGGTTTCGATGTTTCACGGCACCATCACCGCACTGGTCACCCCTTTCAGGAACGGCCGCATTGACGAGGACGCATTCCGCGCCCATCTGGATCGCCAGATTGAGGCCGGGGTCCAGGCCGTTGTGCCGGCAGGCACGACCGGCGAGGCAGCCACCCTTTCCCATGGCGAACACAAGAAGCTGATTGAAATCGCCGTGCGTCATGTTGCCGGGCGCGTGCCTGTCATCGCAGGAACCGGAAGCAACAACACGGCCGAATCCATTGAGCTGACCCAGTCGGCCAAGTCGCTTGGCGCGGATGCGGCCCTGCTCATCTCCCCGTATTACAACAAGCCGACACAGGAAGGTATCTATCAGCACTACAAGGCTGTGGCCGATGCCGTGCACCTGCCGCAGATTGTGTACAACGTGCCGGGACGCACCAATTCCAACATTCTGCCGGAAACAGTTGGTCGCCTGTCGGAGATCAGCAATATCGTCGGCATCAAGGATGCCACGGCGAATATGGAGCAGCTTAATGCCACCATTGATGCCTGTGCCGGGCGTATCGATTTCTTCTCCGGTGATGATGCTACGGTGTTGCCCTTCATGGCATTGGGTGGTGCCGGTGTGATCTCTGTGGTGGCGAATGTGGCTCCTCAGGCCATGTTGCGTCTGACAAATGCTGCAGCAGCAGGCGATTGGGACGAGGCACGTCGGGCACAGATGGAGCTGCGCGAACTCAATCGCATGATGTTCGTGCAGAGCAATCCGATTCCGGTCAAGGCGGCCTGTGCCATGCTTGGCTGGATGCAGCGCGATATCCGTCTGCCGCTGACCCTTCTTCCTGATGAGTCGTGCGATCAGTTGCATGCGACCTTGTCGGAGTTCGGTCTGAAGCCGGAGCGCACGCGTCCCTGACGCCGCACTGTATGGTCGCCCGATGTTAAGGTTTTCCCGCCGGCGACTGTTGCATGCCGCGGCCTATCTGCTGGCGGTGTTTCTTTCGCTGGGAGTTTTCTTTGTATCCCTGCTGCTCATCGAGGCGATTTTCTATGCTGTCAGCGGACATCCGGTTTCGATGGCCGCGCTTGTCCTTGCAGCCCTCGTGGCGGCGCTGACCTTTCTTCCGCTGGTGCACACCATGCAGCACGGCTTGGACCGCGTATTCTTCCGGCAGTATGTCGATGCCTTGCAGGCCATTCGCCACCTTGGCGCAGGCGATCTGGCCGAACTCCCAGCCGAGGGCATCGAGCAGGCCCTGTTGGCACGCATCTGCATGGTCAGTCACCGCCCCGCAGCAGCGCTGGTTGAGCAGGGCGGGGAGGATTTGCGTATCAGGGTTTATCCGGAGGGTTATGCCACAGGATTCACACCGACTCCTGAGCCGCCGCTACGCCTTGCTGAAGGGAACCCCTTTGAATTATGCCTTGAGATACCTTCCAGGCAGGGGCGGGCATGGCTGTATCTGGGCATGCATGACAACGGTATGTCGACCGATGAGGATGAAATCGAGGCCTTGCGCGGCCTATCAAGGTTTGCGGCGATGAGTCTGGAGCACGCCCGCCTGACCCGGAAGCAGGCTGAAAGTGCACGGCTTGATTCCCTCTCCCGTGTGGCCGGGCAATTGCATTCGCACGATCTGAAAAACAGGCTCAATGACCTGTCTTTTCTGGCCCATCATATCGGCTCGGGCAAGCTTGATGCCGAGGATGTGGGGCGCCTGATGGCGTCGATCCGCAAGGTGGTCGGGCGCATGCAAACAGTGATGCAGCGGCTGGCCGACCCGCAGGCACCGTTGCATCCGAAGCTCGCCCCGATCGATCTGCGTCAGATGCTGGCCCGCGCCGTTGACGAGCGGCTATGGCCGGAAGGGGTGCAGGTGGTGCAGGAAATCCCAGAACTGCCGCCGGTTAGCGGCGATGAGGTCATGCTCTCAGGGGTGTTCGAAAACCTGTTCGACAACGCCGTGCAGGCCATGCAGCGCAAGGGAGAGTTGCATATTTCAACGACTATCGACGATGTCTGCGTGGAAGTGCTGGTGCGCGATGACGGCTGCGGTATGTCGGAGTCATTTCTCAGGGAGCGCGCCTTTCGCTTGTTTTCGACCAGCAAGCAGAGTGGTCTCGGTATCGGGTTGTATCTGAGCAAGCGCATCGTCGAGGCCCATCAAGGGAAGATTTGGGCGGAAAGTGAAGGGGAGGGGAAAGGTTGCACCTTTCATGTGCGACTACCCCTATGGCATGCTCGGGCTGAAAGGGAGTCATGATGCAGCGTGTAATTCTTATCGTTGATGATAACGACATCAATCGCCTCAATCTCCGCCTGTTGCTCAAGGACGATTATCAGGTGGTCGAGGCCGGGGATACGGAACAGGCTGACGATGCTTTGCTCGGACATCGCGTTGACCTGATTGTGCTTGATCTGGCCCTGCCGCCGGAGCCGGACAATCCGGAAATCGGTATGCGTTATCTGGAAGACCTGCGCAAAGAAGGCACCGATATCCCGGTGGTGGTGATTACCGGGCATGACGAGCGCAAGTTGGCAACTCGGGCGCGCAAGGCCGGGGCTCTGGATTTCTTTGCCAAACCATTCGATCCCGATGAGGTGCGCGGCACCATCGATGCGGCCATGCAGGCGCGTCAGCAGCAATTGCGCGAGCAGGAAATGGAACGTCTGCTGGATCATCGGATGGGCCAGGAATTGCTCGGCGATTCTGCGCAGATGAAAGCCCTGCGCGATATGATAGGACAGGTGGCAATGGCCCCATCCTCGGTTCTGGTGCGCGGCGAAACCGGAAGCGGCAAGGAGCTTGTTGCCCGCTTGTTGCATGCCCGCAGCACACGCAGCGCAGGACCGTTTATTGCCGTCAACTGTGCGGCGATGGATGCGGGCCTTCTCGAATCGGAACTCTTCGGCCATGAAAAGGGCGCTTATGCAGCCGCTGGCACGCGCCATCTCGGCTGGTTTGAACGTGCCAGTGGTGGAACACTGTTTCTCGATGAGGTGTCAGGTCTGCCGGCCGGTGTGCAGGGCAAGCTGTTGCGCGTGCTCGAAAGCGGCGAGTTTTCGCGACTGGGCAGTGAGGCCGTGTTGCGCTCGGATGTACGCCTGATCTGTTCGACCCGCGAGCCATTGGAGAAAATGGTTGAGTCGGGTGCATTCCGCGACGATCTTTATTACCGTATCAATGTGGTGAATATCAATGTTCCGCCGCTGCGTGAACATACTGAAGATATTGAGCATCTGGCCGAGCATTTTCTTGAGCGCAAGGCCCTGTTGTGCAACAAGACAGTGCAGCGTTTTTCTCCTGCCGCCATGCAGCAGCTGTGTAACTACACCTGGCCGGGCAATGTGCGCGAACTGGAGAATGTGATCGAGCGTGCCGTGGTGTTGGCAGCCTCTCCCGTTATCGAAGCCATTCCTTCACTGGAAGGGCCGCGCATCCGTCAGGAGCGCGAAGATCTGATTGCATCGTGGCTGGATCGGCTGCCTGAGGATGGCGTCAACGCCGAGCAGCTCATGGACGAAATGGAGCGGCGTCTGGTGGAAACCGCACTCTTGCGCAGCAGCCAGATCAAGGCGCGTGCCGGCCGCTGGTTGGGCTTTGGCGAGCGGGCCAAGGACAAGATGCGCTACCTGTGTGATAAGCATGGCATCCTGCTGGGAGGGGATGAGGGATGAAGGCTTTCCTTTTCAGGCTTGCCTTGCTGCCTTTCCTGCTATGTCTGCCCGCCATGGCCGGTGCAACCCAGGATTATCTCTACCAGCGCGACATCTCGGTGCCTGCCTACCAGACGCTGCGCGAGTTCTTTGATATGCCGAACAGACCTGGAAACTATGAGGTGACGCTGCTTTCCGATGCGATCGGTCCATTAACCTTCCGCGTGATCCGTGTGCGTGGAGAGCATGAAAGTACGCTGGGTAGCAAACGAAGTTACCGGGTAGGCGCACATGACTTCCAGCATCGCTTCGATAACACGAAAGGCGAAGACGATCTGATGGTCGAAATCTCCAACTCAAACCCGGCAGCCAAGGCGCGTGTCACGGTGTATGTGGTTGAGCTTCCCTGATACAAGTAGTTCCCCGGACTTGTATCGGCAGGGGAAAAACCCCATAAACATAGTGATCACACGAAAAGGAGATCGCGCATGGATATGAACCGGATGACGCAGAAGGTACGCGAGGCATTGGCCGCTGCACAAACGCTGGCCGGACGCCTGAATCATCAGGAAATAGATGGCGAACATCTGTTGGCTGAATTGCTGGCACAGGAAGGCGGGCTCGCCCCGCGCTTGGTCGAACAATGTGGCGCATCCCTTGCCGCAGTGGAAGAGCAGGTACAAAAGGCCTTGGGCAAGCGGCCCAAGGTTACCGGGCAGGCTTCCGGTGGCATGTATGCTACACAGCGGCTCAACCGCCTGTTTGCCAAGGCTGAGGATGAAGCCAAGGCGCTGAAAGATGAATACATCTCAGTCGAACACCTGCTGCTGGCTTTTGCCGAAGAGGGGAAGCAAAGCGAGGCTGGCCGGATTCTGGCTGAGGCCGGCGTGACGCGTGACGTACTGCTGGCTGCGCTGGAGAAGGTGCGTGGGCATCAGCGGGTCACCAGTGACGATCCTGAAAGCAGTTACGATGCGCTGATGAAATACGGCGTTGATCTGGTGGATATGGCGCGCAGTGGCAAGCTTGATCCGGTCATCGGGCGTGATAGCGAGATTCGCAGTGTGATCCGCATCCTGTCGCGCAAAACCAAGAACAATCCGGTACTGATCGGTGAACCGGGTGTGGGCAAGACGGCTATCGCTGAAGGTTTGGCGCAGCGTATTCTCAAGGGCGATGTGCCGGAAGGGTTGAAAAACCGGACCGTATTTTCGCTGGATATGACGGCACTGATGGCCGGTGCCAAATACCGTGGCGAATTCGAGGAGCGGCTGAAGGCGGTTCTCAAGGAGATCAAGGAGGCCGAAGGGCGCATCATTCTGTTTATTGATGAGCTGCACACCATTGTTGGTGCTGGTAAAACCGAAGGCTCCTCCGATGCGGGCAATATGCTCAAGCCGATGCTGGCCAGAGGCGAGTTGCACTGTATCGGTGCCACCACTCTGGACGAATATCGCCAGCATATCGAAAAGGATGCGGCGCTGGAGCGGCGCTTTCAGCCGGTGCTGGTCGAGGCGCCGGATGTTGAGGATACCGTATCCATCCTGCGCGGCCTGAAGGAGCGCTTCGAGGTGCATCACGGCGTACACATTCAGGATGCGGCGCTGGTGGCAGCGGCTACCCTGTCGGATCGCTATATTGCCGACCGTTTTCTGCCCGACAAGGCCATTGATCTGGTCGATGAGGCCTGTGCCTCCATCCGTACCGATATCGACTCCCTGCCTGCCGAGCTGGATCAGATTACCCGCCGGGTGATGCGTCTGGAGATTGAAGAAAGGGCGCTGAACAAGGAGAAGGATGAGGCCAGCCGCGAGCGGCTGCTTGAGCTGCGGCGTGAACTGGCTGATCAGAAAGAGGCACGCGATGCCATGCGCGCTCAGTGGGAGCAGGAAAAGACATCGCTGGGCAAGGTGCAGGCGCTGCGCGAGCAGATCGAACAGGTGAAGCACGATATCGAGGCAGCCGAGCGCGATTACGATCTCAACCGTGTGGCCGAATTGCGCCATGGCACATTGCCTGCCCTGGAGAAGCAGCTGGCCGAACATGAGGCTGGCGAGGGGCATGGCAAGGCCAGCCTGCTGCAGGAAGAAGTCACCGAAGAGGAAATCGCTCAGGTTGTGGCTCGCTGGACGCATATCCCGGTGACCCGCTTGCTGGAAGGCGAGCGGCAGAAGCTGCTGCATCTGGACGAGAGCCTGCATCAGCGGGTGATCGGGCAGGATGAGGCGGTGCAGGCCGTGGCCGATGCCGTGTTGCGCGCCCGTGCCGGGGTCAAGGATCCGAAGCGACCGATTGGCTCTTTCATTTTTCTTGGCCCGACGGGTGTGGGCAAGACGGAACTGGCACGAGCACTGGCTACCGAGTTGTTCGATTCCGAGGAAGCCATGATCCGGCTGGATATGAGCGAATACATGGAGAAGCACACGGTGTCGCGCCTAGTAGGTGCGCCTCCGGGCTATATTGGCTTTGAGGAAGGAGGGCAGCTCACCGAGGCGATACGACGCAGGCCGTATGCCGTGCTGCTGCTTGATGAAGTGGAGAAGGCGCATCCGGATGTATTCAATATCCTGTTGCAGCTTCTTGATGATGGCCGGTTGACCGATAGTCACGGGCGCACGGTGAGTTTCAAGAACACCATTGTCATCATGACCAGTAATATCGGCAGTGACGCATTGCTCACCGGCATTGATGCCAACGGACATATCAGCGAAGCAGCCAGAGATGAGGTGATGCAGGGTCTGAAGGATCATTTCCGTCCGGAGTTTCTCAACCGGTTGGATGATGTTGTACTGTTCTCACCACTCAGTCGCGAGGAAATTAGTCGTATCGTTGGCCTGCTGATGGCTGAGGTGGCAGACCGTCTTGCAACGCAGGGTATATTGCTGACGGTGACCGATGCCGCAAGCCAACTGATAGCCGATGCAGGTTACGATCCGGTGTACGGTGCTAGGCCACTGAAACGCTTCATCCAGCATCAGGTGGAAACGCAGATTGCCCGTGCCATTCTGGGCAGCAGCGAACGGCTTGTGTCGCTTAAGGTCGATGCTGAGCAAGGAAAATTGGTGGTTGCCTGACAGCGGGCTTTTAGCGAAAAAAAGTGCATATTTTGCATCTCGCCAACCGCATGAAATTACCTTATTATATATGCGTGTAACCGAACACCTTGATGAGGGTGTCGGACTTTCCGCGAGGAGGAATGAAGATATATATGAAAAAGACGATGATAATTGCGGCTGCTGCCATGTTGATGGTGGGAGGCTTTGCAGGCACAGCTTCGGCCAAGGCTTTCTGTGCTGCATGCCATGCCGGCAAGGCTGACAAGGTAGGTCCTTCCTTTGAAAAGATCGTGGCTGCTTATGGCTCGGTTGATAAGGTGTTTGCATTCCTGAACTCGGATGCAGATCTGAAAGCGAAGGTGGCGGGCTTTGAAAGCAAGGCAAGCACCATGGCGTCGCAGGTGAAGAAGTATCGTGGTCTGTCTGATGAAAAGAAGGCTGAAGTTCGTGCCTTCTTCGAGGCAGAGCTGAAGTAATAGTCGACAGCAATCGCGCCTTGCCTGTTACGAAAAGGCGGTTCCTTACGGGCCGCCTTTTTCTTGTTGGGCGTTTTGGTATGATTGGAAATCCGGGTGTGTTGGCGGCAAATATCGGGGAGGCTGGCGATGCATGGTTGAGGCAATTTGCGCCGGGGGTGTAATTTTTACGACTGGTGCACAAAGCAACCATGATTCAAGGTTGCGCCATACCCCGAATTGCGATAGCAACCGAGGTTCCAAACCACGAGAGGAGGATTGAGAAATATGAAGAAAATGTTGATGATCGCAGCTGTGGCTGCATTTATGGTTGGTGGCATTGCCACCCCAGCTTCGGCAAAGGCTTTCTGTGCTGCTTGCCATGCTGGTCACAAGGATAAGGTAGGCCCTGCGTTTGCAACCGTTGTAAAGGCATATGGCTCGGTTGATGCCGTGTTTGCCTTCCTGGATTCGGATGCCGAACTGGAGCCAAAGGTTGCAGCCTTTGCAAGCAAGAAGAGCACCATGGCTTCGCAGGTGAAGAAGTATCGCAAGCTGTCTGCTGAAAAGAAGGCAGAAGTGCGTGAGTTCTTCGAAGCTGAGCTGAAGTAATAAAGTACTGAACCGAAAGGTTCTGTGATACAACAAGGCGGCCCTTAACGGGCCGCCTTTTTCTTAGGTATGAAATGAGCGGGTTGGAAACAGAAGGATAAAGCTTTGCTTATGCATGCAGCGGGAAAGCAGTTAGGGTGCGGCGCATGTCCATGTTGAACCGCAAGGCGCGGCACGATTACCACATTCTTGAAACCTTCGAAGCCGGCATCATGCTTACCGGTCCCGAGGTGAAATCACTGCGTGCCGGGCAGGCCAGCCTGGCCGAGGCTCATTGCATTGTGCGTGGCAATCGCGCCCTGCTTATCGGCTGCCATATCCAGCCCTACAGGCCTGCGGCAGCAAACAACCCGGATGATCCCCGGCGCACCCGCACTCTGCTGCTGCACAGGCAGGAGTTGAGCAAACTTGTCGGCAAGCTGCATGAGAAGGGCCTGACGCTGATTCCGCTGAAGCTGTATTTCAACGAACGCGGCCTGGCCAAATTGCAGCTCGGACTGGCCCGTGGCAAAAAACTTTATGATAAGCGCCATGACATGAAGGAACGCGATATCAAGCGCGATCTGGCCCGTAACTACAAAACACGCTAATTATTCAAACCTCTGCAGCATTGCATCCCGTGCAGTCTCGTCGCAGAGTGAAAAGCATGCAAAAGCCAACAAAATATCTTGTGGCGCATCGCGGTGATCGAGCTGGTGGCGTTGAGAACACCTTGGCCGGCTTTGCTGCCGCAACTGCAGCCGGAGCGCGTTTTGCCGAGTGCGACATCCAATTCAGCCGCGATCTTGTGCCGATGGTGGTGCATGACAATAATCTGAAGCGTCTGTGCAGCAGGCCCGACATCAAGGTGACGGAAACATTGGCGGATGATTTGCGGAAAATTTGTGAACCTCACTTCCTGCTTTCCAGCCTGCCGGAACTGCTCGAATGGCTCAAAACGGAGCCGGGCGTCACCCTGTTTATCGAAATCAAGCCGCCCATCCGCCGCCGTCTTACCGATCGCTCGATTGTCCGCCGAATCAAGCAATTGCTTCCAACGGAGTTGTTGTCGCAACTGGTCATCATTAGCCAATCGGCGCGACTGCTTGATGCCTGTGCCGGGGAAATTGCTTGTTCCGTCGGCTGGGTCGCCGAAGGGACGAGAGAGCCGGATAGCCCGATAAAGTATATTTTTATGCCGTGGAAGCGCGCCGACGATATGGGGCGATGGCAGATGCAAGGCGTGCGTGTCGGGTTTTACACAGTCAATGATGCGGCTCAAGCCATCTCGCTCAGGCAGGCGGGGGCGGATCTGGTTGAAACAAATTTCTTCTCGCGCATGGTACAGGAGATTGGTTGAGCCTGATCGCGATCTGCTGATTGTTGGTGGTGGAATCTACGGCTGTGGGATCGCGCAGGCAGCAGCAGCTAGTGGCTACTCGGTCACGCTCATTGAAAAGAATAACATTGCTTCGGGTGCCAGCAGTCAATCCACCAAACTGATTCACGGTGGGCTGCGTTATCTGGAGCAGGTAAAGGTCAGGCTGGTATTCGAGGCATTACGCGAGCGCGAGATGTTGCTGAAAATCGCTCCGGAACTTGTGCAGCGCGAATGGTTCTTTATTCCGATTTATGCCGATAGTCGCAGGCCGTGGTGGTTTGTTGCTTGCGGGCTGCTGTTGTATTGGTTGCTCTCAGGCGGTCGTTCTCGCTTTCGCCGGCTGCATGAAGGCGAGTGGCAGACGGTGTTGCCCGGTCTGAAAACCGAAGGGTTGTGTGCCGTGCTGGCCTATGAAGATGCCGCGACCGACGATGCAGCGCTGACCCGAGCGGTAGCAGCCTCTGCCAAAGCATACGGTTGTCGTATTTTTGAGGATAGCGGGTTGGCGAGTGCTTCATATGATGGGAATTTCTGGCTGGTAAGGTTGGATGATGGCAGGGAGATGAGAGCGCGCCTTTTGGTCAATGCCAGCGGACCTTGGATGCATGAGGTTTGCTCGCGGATTATACCCGCTCCGCCAGAGGTAGCTGTGCGACTAATTCAGGGAACTCATCTGCTGCTCGACCGCCCATGCCGGAGTTATATTTATACCGAGTCGGTGGATGGACGGGTGATGTTTTTTCGCCCATGGAAGGGCAAGATGCTGGTCGGTACGACGGAAGTGGAGCTGGCTGAAATGCCGCTAAAGCCGTTTCCGACGAAGAACGAAGTGTCGACTATCCTTGCTACCCACAATCTATATTTCCCGGGTTCTCCATGCAGCGAAGCCGATATTCTCGACACCTTTTGCGGTGTGCGCATGCTGCCTGCGGGCAGCGGTGCTTTTGCCGCCAGCCGTGAAGCGCTGATGTTGGCCGACGATGAGAGACTCCCAGCCTATCTTGGGGTGTACGGCGGCAAGCTGACCACCTACCGCAGCGAGGCGCAAAAGGCGCTTGCCCTTATCGCCCGTCATTTTCCTGAGCCGCAACATGCCGATACGCGCAGCATCCCTCTCGGGGACTCCGGGAAAGCCTCAGGCTGAGGCGAGGAAGGCTGTAATTTTGGCCTTGATCTGATCGCGCACGCGGCGGAATTCAGCCATGATTTCCTCTTCTGTTCCCTTTGCCTTGGCTGGATCATCGAAAGGCCAGTGTGCCTTTTCGCAACTCACCGGAACGGTGGGGCAATGGTCATCGGCATGGCCGCAGACCGTGACCAGCAGATCAAGCGAATCAAGTAGCTTGGGGTCGAGAACTTCAGATTCCTGACCCGAGATATCAACACCCGCCTCGCGCATCACGGCGATGGCACGGGGATTTTTGCCATGTGCCTCAATACCGGCGGAGTATGCTGCAAAACGATCTCCGCCCAGTGTCTTCAGCCATCCCTCGGCCATCTGAGAGCGACAGGAGTTGCCGGTGCAAAGAAACAAAATCCTTTTCTTCATGATTCAATCCTCACGTTTGTTAGCCCCGACTCATACCAGTGTTTCGAGCGATTGACGATACTCACCACCGACAGCATGACCGGCACCTCAACCAGCACGCCGACCACGGTAGCCAGCGCAGCACCCGACTCAAAGCCGAACAGGGCGATGGCAGCGGCCACGGCCAGCTCGAAGAAGTTGGAGGCGCCGATTAAGGCCGATGGACCGGCTACGGAATGTGCCACGCCGAGCTTGCGATTCAGCCAGTAGGCCAGCATTGAATTGAAATAAACCTGGATTGTGATGGGAATGGCAAGCAACAGAATCACCAGCGGCTGGGCCAGAATCTGTTCGCCCTGAAAGCCGAATAGAAGCACCACGGTCAGCAACAGTGCGCCCATCGAAAGCGGGTCCATGGCATGCAGCACATCATCCAACCGGCCTGAGGCAAGCAATATCCTGCGTCCGATATAGGCCAGAATCACAGGGATGACGATATATAGCAGTACGGAGAGGAACAGTGTGTCCCAGGGTACGGTGATCGAGGCCACGCCGAGCAGCAGCCCGACGATGGGGGCAAAGGCGAAGATCATAATCACATCGTTCAGTGCCACCTGAGAAAGCGTAAACTGGGGATGTCCATCCACCAGGCGCGACCAGACAAAAACCATGGCAGTGCAGGGGGCTGCAGCCAGCAGGATGAGGCCTGCGATGTAGGCATCGATCTGGGTGGGGTCGAGCCAGTCGGCAAATAAAACGCGCAGGAAAACAAAACCCAGCAGTGCCATCGAGAATGGTTTGACCAGCCAGTTGATGCCCAGCGTTACAGCAACGCCGCGCCGGTGATCCCACACCTCATGCAGGGCTGAATAATCGATCTTGAGCAGCATGGGCAGAATCATTGCCCAGATCAGTACGGCCACCGGCAGATTGATGTGCGCCAGTTCCATGCCGCCAAGTGTCTGAAAAACTCCCGGCATGATAGCGCCCAGAGCGATGCCGGCGACAATGCAGAGAAATACCCAGAGCGTTAAATAACGGGCGAACAGGCCGATTGATTTGTTTGCTGGAACGGACTTGTGCATCGCTATCTCCTAGAGGTCACCATCGTATCCGCCAATGCGGATTCGTCAATCGAGGTGTGGGGGTGAATCGAAGATAAACCAATGATTGAGAGGCTTAAAATATCCAGGATGGAATGGTTACGCTTGTTTGATATCCAGGGCGAAAGCATAGTGAGCGGATGCTGTGCACTATGTCCGTAAAAGCCTCGATGCATTCAGGTGTGCATCCATGAAATGCTTGATGCATGCATGGGATCAGCATGAACAGTCACTGCGTGCCTGGTTGAATTCGAGACTTGGCAACACAGCGGATGCGGATGATCTGCTGCAGGATGTTTTTTTGAAGGCCATGTTGCAGGGCGAGCGCTTCTGCGCCATCGGCAATGCCCGCGCATGGTTGTTTGAGGTCACAAGAAATACGCTGATAGACCGATACAAGCTCAAGCGTGAGCATTGTGAGTTGCCTGACGATCTGCAGGCGGACGAACAAGTCAGCGACACGGTGGAAAGGCTTTCCGAATGTCTGCCGCGGGTTCTGAGCGAACTGTCCGGGGAGGATCGGGAAGCCATTACTTGCTGCGATCTGGATGGTATGAGCCAGCAGCAATATGCCGAACTTAAAGGCATCACATTGGCCGCAGCGAAATCGCGGGTGCAGCGGGCACGCAAGCGCATGCGAACGCAGCTTGAAACGGCCTGTCAGGTTCGGCTGGATGCAGCGGGCAAGGTCTGCTGTTTTGTACCGAGGCCGCCACTGAAGTAAGTCAGCCTGCACCCTTTTGCCTTCTCATTCGTCTTCTTTACAGCACGAATAGAAACAGGGATAAAAGATGTTGAATGTAGCACCCAAAAAGCCTGATCCGGTCGGTATGTCTGCTTTAAGCAGACTACCGGAGCGGCATCCCTTGTGGTTCCTTCTGACAGCAGCCCTGTTGTGGGTGGCGATCTATTCCAGCCTCTCAGGGGCGGCAACTGCCCTGGTCGCAGCCCTGCCGCTGGAGCAGGGAAGTCATCCTGCTGCTGCACTGCGTTTTCTGTTTTATGAAGCACCCAAGGTGTTGATGCTGCTTACCGCTGTGGTGTTGGTCATGGGTGTGATCAACACATGGTTCACACCGGAACGTACCCGCGCCATGCTGGCCGGAAAGCATGAGGGCATCGGCAATATTATGGCGGCCATGTTGGGGATTGTGACGCCATTTTGTTCCTGTTCTGCCGTGCCGCTGTTTATCGGTTTTGTGCAGGCTGGTGTGCCGTTGGGTATCACCTTTTCTTTCCTGATTGCTGCTCCGATGGTCAATGAAGTGGCGCTGGTCCTGCTGTTTGCCTTGCTCGGATGGAAAATTGCCTTGCTGTATCTGGTGCTTGGCTTGTCTGTGGCCATCACGGCTGGTTGGGTGATTGGACGACTGCACATGGAGGCGCATCTCGAAGACTGGGTGCGTGATATGGCCAGAGTCGATGCGCAGGTCAGGGCGGAAGATATGAACATGGCAGATCGCCTGAATGCCGGATTTCATTCGGTGCGGGAGATCGTCGGGCGCGTCTGGTTGTATGTGGTGGTCGGCGTAGCTGTCGGTGCAGGGATTCACGGCTACGTGCCGCAGGATTTCATGGCTGATCTGATGGGGCCGGAGTCTTCATGGTGGTCGGTTCCGGCCGCTGTTCTGATCGGTGTGCCGATGTATTCCAATGCCGCCGGCATGATACCGATTGTCGAAGCCCTGCTTGCCAAGGGTGCGGCTCTGGGCACGGTGCTGGCCTTCATGATGAGCATGATTGCCCTGTCCCTTCCTGAAATGGTGATTCTGCGCAAGGTGCTCAAACTCAGGCTGATTGTTGTGTTCGCCGGCGTGGTCGCCAGCGGCATTTTGCTGGTCGGCTATGTGTTCAATGCGGTTTTATGAAAGGAGGAGAAATGAAGCAAATAAAGGTGCTTGGTTCCGGCTGTGCCAGCTGCAAAAAAACCATGGCGATGATAGAGAAAATTGCCAGGGAAAAAGGCGTGCCGATTGAGTTGAAAAAGATAGAGGACATGCAGGAAATCATTCAATCCGGTGCATTGGCGACACCGGCTGTGCTGGTGAATGGTGAGCTTGTGCACGCAGGTGGCGTGCCGGGCAGGGACAAGATCGCCGGATGGCTGAACACGGATTGAGAAAGCACAAATAAGGAAAAGGAGTATCAGATGAAAAAAATGATTTGGTTTGCAGCTGCTGCGCTATGCGTGGTTGGGACGACGGCGGTTGCCGCGGACATGAGCGGGCCGAGTATGCAAGGTGGCATGGGTGGTATGGGCATGCAACGTGGTATGGGTGGTATGGGTGGTATGGGTGGTATGGGTGGTATGGGCATGCAGGCAGGTATGCAACCGGATGAAAGAATCTCACTGGGTATGCAGGGGCCGAGAAAGCAGCATCAGTTGGCCATGATGCGCTCCCACCTTGAGGCAGTCAGCGATATCGTGGATGCCCTGGCGCGCGGAGAATTTGATAGCGCGGCACAGACTGCTCAAGTGAAGCTGGGCATGACGCCGCAAATGAAAAGGATGTGCAACGGATTTCAGAACGAAGACTTCCGCAATCTGGCTCTGGCCTTTCATGCAAGCGCCGATGATCTGGCCAAGGCATTAAAAACGCACGATACGTCCGCTTCACTACAGGCCCTACATGTCACCATGCAATACTGCACCTCCTGCCACAGCACGTACCGGCAATAGCGTGTTGCCAGAGAGGCTCTCCGGCTTGTGTTGCAGCATGGGTGATGATGTGCGGTATTACCGTTCGGCAGACGTGGAGTGGAAATTCCGGGCTATTTCGGCCTTGCATCCGTGATGGATGTAGCCATGCTTCCTGACCCATGAAGGTTCTTGTCGCATCCGTTGAAACGGAGCTGTACCGTGGTTTTGCCCTTTCCGTGGTTACTGAAACCGCGGATGGGGAGTTGAAGATTTTTCCCGGCCATGCGCCCCTGCTGGCGGTTCTTCGCCCCGGTCTTCTGCGTATTTATTGCCCTGCTGATCATAAATACCCCAAAGGCAGGCAGGATATGATGCTCATTAGCGGTGGGTATCTGGAGGTGCAACCGGGTTCCGTTACAGTGCTTGCGGACGCCTTTGAGCGCATTGGGGATATAGATGCTGCGAAAGCGAAGCGGATCGTGGATCAGGCTCGCGAGACGTTCAGGCTTGCCGCGCCCACTGAAGCCGACAAGGCACTGCTTGAACTGGAAATGGCCATTGCTCGATTGAGGCTGGCCAGGAAATATCCAACGCATGGATAATAAACAACTGAACCGACTTTCCTTTTGGAATGGATTGAGGGGCATTGCGGCGTAATTTACAGCAAGCTGTGATACGGGAAACACCCTCTTGCATCCGGGGTAGATGCCGCCATGCTTCGGAGCCCACGGAGGCAATACGATGAACGATACTGCAACAGCGAGCAATGCGATCACCTATTTCCATAACAATCGTCCGGCACAGACGTTTCTTGCTGCGTTGAAGTCGCTGGCTACACAGCCTCGCGAATTCTTTGCCGGCGCGCCTTTTGCCGTGTTTTACGGCAACAGCCTGTTTTTTGCTTCCATCATTATTTTCATCCTGACCTTTCTCGCTGTACCCTCTTACAGTCTGGGCATGCTGTTCATGCTGCCCGTCACTTGGGGAAGCATACTGATCGGCATGTATATGCTGGCTGCTTATATGAGCTGGGGTGTAAAAGCCTTTACCGGGGTGCGTCTGACACCGGCCAATGCCTTCCAGCTTTCAGCCTATGCCTTTGCACCGATGATGTTTGTCGGCCTTTCATGGGCCGGTCTCGCTGCCTTTCTGTACAGCATGTATCTGCTGTGGCTTGGGCTTACGGCGCACTGCCGTATTGCCGGTGCCCGTGCTGTGCTGGTGCTGGTCGTGCCTGTGCTTATCGTTGCCATGATTGGTGGCGCCATGATGTTTGCGCTGGGGCATCTGAAGATTAGCTAAGCCTGTACACCTGACTTGCAGGCTTAGCAGTCCTGCAGGATATTCGCCAGATGCAGCGCATCGGCCTGCATCGCAGTATCGGGGCTTCCCCCGACTATCCCGGCAAGTGCTTGCGCTATCTCACCGCTCAACCGGTAATACATCCATTTTCCATCGCGACGTGTGGCGACAAGGCTTGCATGACGCAACACGCCCAGGTGACGTGATACGGTGCTCTGCGGCAGTTTAAGCGCATCGGTGAGGTGACAGACGCATAGCTCATCCTGGCGGCAGAGCAGGTAGAACAGGCGCAGGCGAACCGGGTCGCCCAGTGCCTTGAATGCCTCGGATGGTTTACTCATGACCTGCCGGGGCGAATGCGCGCCAGAATATTGTGCCCCTGCATCTGGTGCAGTATCACGGCCAGTACATGTGCGCCAAGCAAGGCTTCGAACAGGCCGACCAGTGTTTCGTGGACCTCTCCGATCAGCTCAATCAGCTCTGTTTGTTTGCCGTGCTCATTCCAGCCGAAGAACAGGAACACGCCGGCTACAGCGATACCGAGTGCGGTGAGCAGCATCAGCCCGTGCACCGATCTGGCTACGGTTTCGCCTTCCTCGGGCGGCGCCAGTTTTCCCTTCATCCAGCCGCTGGCCTGCGTCTTTGCTTCAGCTACAAGTGCAGTGCGTCCCTTGCTCGATAACCAGGGAAAAAGATTGCGCCAGCCGGCCTCGGGAAATGATGAAAAGGCCAGCAGCAGGCGAATCAGCAAGAGACCGGCAATAAAGAGGCCAAGAAATTCATGGACCTCGAATCCAAGGGTCTCTTCGACAATGACAACAGCATTACCGGCATGTTGACCACCGTGTGCAAAGGCGGGTGTGATTATTTGCAGTGAGGTCTGTTCCGGTGACTCTTGTGCGCCGGGGACATCCATCAGTTCACCGACAGCCAGCTGGGCCAGCATGGCCAGCGCCAGAAGGGAATGCAGGATACGAATGGCTTGCGGGTAAATCATGATGGGCTCCCCGGTGCCGGATGATGGCATCAGCGCCAGTCTAGCTGTATGTCCGGAAGATTAAAATCAAAAGCCCCGGCTTTTGGCCGGGGCTTGGTGACAGGAAATACCCTCAGCAGAGGGGCTCGGAACGACCTACTTGATACGGCTGATGACGTCGTGGCCCAGACGCTGATGCCAGATGGCAGCGACGATATGCAGCACCAGGTAGGCGATGATCAGCATGCCGAATACCTCGTGCATCTCTTTCACCTCTTCGATGCCTTTGCTCATCGCACCGCTCTCGGCGATGCCTAAGAACAGGCAGCCGCCGGTCAGGCCCTGGAACAGTACAAGCAGCACACCGGCACCATGGACGGCAGAGGCGAGGGTGTGGGATTTGTCCGGATGCGGCAGGCCCTGCTTGAACCAGCTGCCCACCTGCTTGAGCTCGCCAAGCAGCTTGCAGCAGCCCTCGCCGGTCAGCCATGGGAACAGGGTACGCCAGGAAGCATTACCGCTGCTGATCAGACTGTAGGCCACATGTGCAATCACAATCAAGGCGGCGGCAATGCCGACCCATTCATGCGCTTCGAACAACTGCAATTCAAGTTGTTCATGAACCTTGCCGAGCTCCGGAGGCTCCATGAAAAAGCTGAGCAACACCTGCACGCTGACGGTCAGGGCCATGCCCTTGTGCAGCAGTTTGGTGGGGGTGTCATAATAACTCATCGTTTCTCCTTTTATCTGTTTAAGAAAATCAATCGAACTTGCGGCCGGCGTAGGCCTCCATGCGCAGGCGCAAGGCGTTGAGCTTGATAAAGCCGCCTGCATCCTTCTGGTCGTAAGCGCCCTGATCATCCTCAAAGGTGCACAGGCGTTCATCGAACAGTGACTCGTCGGAGCGACGCCCGACAACGAATACATTGCCCTTGTACAGCTTCAGGCGCACATCGCCGTTCACGGTGGCCTGCGAGGCATCAATCAGCTTTTGCAGCATGATGCGCTCGGGGGCAAACCAGAAGCCGTTGTAGACCATCTTGGCATAGCGCGGCATCAGTTCGTCCTTCATGTGAGCGACTTCACGGTCCACGGTCAGGGATTCGATGGCACGGTGCGCCTTGAGCATGATGGTGCCGCCCGGCGTTTCGTAGCAGCCGCGTGACTTCATGCCGACAAAGCGATTCTCCACGATGTCGATGCGTCCGATGCCGTGCTTGCCGCCGATGCGGTTGAGCTCAGCCAGCACCTTGGCAGGGGTCATTGGCTTGCCGTTGATGGCTACGATATCGCCGCCGCGGTAGGAAAGTTCAAGATACTCCGCCTGATCCGGGGCATTTTCAGGGGACACACTCCAACGCCACATATCATTGCCGGGCTCGCACCACGGATCTTCCAGGTCGTAGCCCTCGTAGGAAATGTGCAGCAGGTTGGCATCCATGGAGTAGGGCGACTTGGAACCCTCGCGCTTGCGCTCAACCGGAATATTGTGGGCCTCGGCAAAGCGCAGCATATCCTCGCGGCTGACCATGCCCCATTCGCGCCACGGGGCGATGACCTTCACGTTCGGCTTGAGGGCGTAAAAACCCAGTTCAAAACGCACCTGATCGTTGCCCTTACCGGTGGCACCGTGGGAAACGGCATCGGCCCCCTCGATATTGGCGATTTCTATCATGCGCTTGGCAATCAGCGGGCGGGCAATCGAGGTGCCCAGCAGGTATTCACCCTCGTAGATGGCATTGGCGCGGAACATCGGGAAGACATAATCGCGCACGAATTCCTCGGTCAGGTCCTCGATATAGATAGCCGATGCATGGCCGGCCTTGGCCTTGATGCGAGCATCCTCAACCTCTTCACCCTGACCGATATCGGCGGTAAAGGTGACCACCTCGCAGTCGTAGGTTTCCTGAAGCCACTTCAGGATGATGGAGGTGTCGAGGCCACCGGAATAGGCCAGAACTACCTTGGAAATGGAGGATGAAGACATGCGAGCTCCTTGATGGTGTTGCGTCCGATGTCTCGGCGCGCTGTTTTAGGACGGGCGATGATAGCCGGGATTTACAGGAAATCTATTCCGGCCCGAAGGCTGTACCCACGCCTTCGTCGGTGAGTATTTCCAGCAGCAGGGAGTGCGGAATCCGCCCATCGATGATGTGCGCCTTACCGACACCGTGGCTGATGGCTTCCATGCAGCAATTCACCTTGGGGATCATGCCGCCGTTGATGATACCGCGCTTCAACCAGTCCGCTACCTGTTCCTGTGTGAGCGTGGATTGAAGTTGTTTGTTTTCATCCAGTACGCCAGCCACATCGGTGAGCAGAATTAGTTTGGCTGCACCAATGGCCTGAGCAATGGCGCCAGCCACCAGATCGGCGTTGATATTGTAGCTCTGATTCTCGTCCTTGTGGTAGCCGACCGGGGCGATAACCGGAATAAAGCGGTCCTTCTCCAGCATATGCAGGATTTCCGGGTTGATGTGGTGCACGCTGCCGACATGGCCGAGATCGATAATCTCCGGAACATTGAGCTCCGGCGCATCCTTCTCAAAAAGCATCTTGCGCGCACAGATCAGGCCGCCGTCTTTTCCCGACAGGCCGACAGCGCGGCCGCCGCTGGCATTGATATTGGCGACAATTTCCTTATTCACCAGGCCTGCCAGAACCATCTCGACAACATCCATGGTCTCCTTATCGGTGACCCGCATGCCCTGAATGAACTCGCTCTGCTTGCCGATTTTCTTCAACAGCTGGCCGATCTGCGGACCGCCACCATGCACCACCACCGGATGGATGCCGACCTGCTTGAGCAATACGATATCGCGCGCGAAGCCTTTTTTCAGGTCCTCGTCCACCATCGCATTGCCGCCGTATTTAATGACAATGCACTGCCCCGCGTAGTGTTGCAGGTAGGGGAGGGCTTCAAGCAGTGTCTTCGCCCGGGCTTGACCATATTCCATTATATCGGCTCCTTTGTTCGCGCCTGCGGCGGTAGCTTAATCGTTTTCAGGGAATTTTTCTTCAGTGGCCGGAAATGCTCAGGCAAGTAGAAATTCAAGCAGTGCCTTCTGCGCATGCAGGCGATTCTCCGCCTCATCCCAGACCACCGACTGGGCGCCGTCGATGACATCAGCTGCCACCTCTTGGTCACGATGTGCTGGCAGACAGTGCATGAACAGAGCATCGGGCTGGGCCTGCAGCATGACATTTTTGTCCACCTGATAGCCGGCAAAGGCTTTTTCGCGAATCCTCTGCTCTTCTTCCTGTCCCATCGAAGCCCACACATCGGTGGTGACCAGATCGGCATCGCGGGCTGCCAGCAGTGGATCATCGCTCAGCGTCACATCAGCGCCCAATTCGCGGGCGGCAGCAAGCAGTTTTAAATCAGGGCTGTATCCCTCAGGGCAGGCAATGTTCAGCTTGTAACCGAAACTGACCGAGCCGTTGATCCATGAATGGGCCATATTGTTGCCATCGCCAATCCAGGCCACAGTTTTACCCTGAATCGAGCCGCGATGCTCCTCGAAGGTGAATACATCGGCCAGAATCTGGCAGGGATGGGTCAGATCGGTAAGTGCATTGATCACCGGCACCAGAGAGTGTGCGGCAAAGCGCTGCACCATGTCGTGGCCGTAGGTGCGGATGACTATGCCGTCGAGCATGCGGGAGAGCACGCGTGCCGCATCTTCAATGGGTTCGCCGCGGCCCAGTTGTGTATCGCTGGAATGCAAAAATAATGCATGTCCGCCCAACTGGAACATGCCGACCTCGAAGGACACGCGGGTGCGCGTCGAGGCCTTGTCGAAAATCATGCCCAGGGTTTTTCCGGCCAGCGGCTTATGCTCCTTACCTTCGCGCAGCATGCGTTTGATGATGGCGGCACGATTCAGGATATGACGTGCTTCCTCGGCTGTGATGTCCAGCAGAGTGATAAAATGTCTCATGCGGGAACTCCTTTGAGGGCGGTGGCAAGTATCGCCAGCGCCTCATCGACTTCGGCGGCCGAAACATTCAATGGCGGCAGGAAGCGCAGCACCTTGGGGCCGGCCGGCAGGATAAGCAGGCCTGCAGTGCGGCAGGCTGTGATGATGTCGGCGGCCATGGTTGCGGATGATTCATCCAGAGCTGCACCGATCAACAGACCGGCACCGCGCACCTCGCGGATGATCGGGTAGGTTTTACGAAGCAGCTCAAGGCCTGCGGAAAGTTGCGCGCCGCGCTCGCGGCAATTGGCCAGCAGGCCCTCCTCTGCGATGACATCAAGCACCGTCAGAGCAGCAGTACAGGACAACGGGTTGCCGCCGAAGGTGGAGCCGTGCGTACCCGGTCCGAAAGAGGCGGCTACGCTCTCTTCGGCCAGCATGGCGCCAATCGGCACGCCACCACCCAGGCCCTTGGCCAGGGTCAGGATATCCGGCCGGATGTCGGCCTGCTCATATGCAAACATCGTGCCGCAGCGGCCGATGCCGGTTTGCACTTCATCGAGCAGTAGCAGGATGCCGTGTTCATTGCACAGTTCGCGCACCAGCTTGAGGTAAGCGGCATGCGCTGTATTCACGCCACCTTCGCCCTGCAAGGGCTCAAGCAGGATGGCTGCAGTATGATTGTTGACGGCTGCCGAAAGTGCTGCGATGTCGTTGAGCGGCACATGTGAGAAGCCGGGCGGCAGCGGATCGAAGCCGATCTTCACCTTGTCCTGCCCGGTGGCGGTCAGGGTGTTGATGGTGCGGCCGTGAAAGGATTGCGTGGCGGTAATGATGTGGCGACGCGACGAATTCCGGTCGTAGAAGTACTTGCGCGCCAGCTTGATGGCGGCCTCATTGGCCTCGGCTCCCGAGTTGCAGAAGAAGGCTTTGTGCAGGCCGGAAAGCGAGCACAGTCGTGCTGCCAGCTTTTGCTGCTGCGGAATATGAAACAGATTGGAGCAATGCAGCATGCTGCCGGCCTGCTGGCATAATGCCTTGGCCAGACGCGGGTGGGCGTGGCCCAGTGTGTTGACGGCGATGCCCGAGATGAAATCGAGATACTCGTGGCCGCTATCATCGCGCACCCGGCAACCCTTACCGCTTACCAGGGTGAGTGGGTAGCGGGCATAGGTTGTCATCACTGATTGAGCAGTATCTGTTTGTATGGCTTTGTCGTTCATCGCCGCAATCTTAAAGGCTTACAGGCAAAAAGGCACGATTCTGCTTGTCGCCAGGGTCTGCCACGCTCGGAGAACGGGTAAGCAGGTCGTGAGCTTGTCTTAATTGGCGCCTCGAATGGCGCTTTTCAAGCCATAGGCAGTCGCTTAGTGTAAAGCGATGAATCATATGCCATGTGAGGGAAGACGGCAGAGTCGCACGCGGGTCAAGGTGTGCGGCATAACGCGCGCTGAAGATGCCCTTTGCGCCGCCGGGCTTGGTGTGGATGCACTGGGCTTCGTGTTTTTTTCCGCTTCGCCCCGTTATATCACCCCGCTTGCCGCTGCTGCCATTATTCGCGGCCTGCCGCCGTTTGTTTCTGCCGTGGGTCTGTTCGTCAACGCCACTCAGCAGGAGATTGATGCGGTGCTGGATGTGTGTCCGCTGGATGTGTTGCAGATGCATGGCGATGAAACACCTGCTTTCTGTGCTGCCCAGAGCCGCCGGGTGATTAAGGCGGTTGCAGTGCGCGAGGCGGCCGATATCCTGCGCATCGCCGATTTCGACTGTGCCGTATTGCTCGATGCCAAGGCTCCTCCGGGGGTGTACGGCGGTACAGGTCAAGTCTTTGACTGGGCGCTGGTAGAGGGCCTGCAGCATGCCCATCCACTGTTGCTGGCCGGGGGCCTGGATGCCGACAATGTGTCGCGAGCTTTGGCTGTTCGCCAATGGGATGCACTGGATGTATCCTCCGGCGTTGAAATTTCGCCCGGCATCAAGGATGACGGAAAATTACGGCAATTTATGGCCGCAATTGAAGCCGTGACAGCAACAGCCAGCGATGGAGTGATGGATTGAACAAGGACTTCCGGATGTACGATATGGAGATTCGCCATGCCCCGGATGCGGGCGGGCATTTCGACCGTTTTGGCGGCAAGTATGCGGCGGAAACGCTGATGGGGCCGCTGGCCGAGCTGGAAGCTGCTTTCTATGCATCCTGGGAGGATGAATCCTTTCAGGCCGAGCGCCTGCGCCTGCTGCAGCAGTATGTCGGCAGACCAACACCGCTGTATCACGCCGAGCACCTGTCGCGTGCTATCGGCGGGGCGCAGATTATCCTCAAGCGCGAGGACCTGACGCATACCGGAGCGCACAAAATTAACAATACCATCGGGCAGGGCCTGCTGGCCCAACGCATGGGCAAGAAGCGCGTGATTGCGGAAACCGGTGCCGGCCAGCATGGCGTGGCCACGGCCACGGTGGCGGCGATGTTCGATATGCAGTGCGATGTCTATATGGGCCGCGAGGATATGCGCCGTCAGGCACCGAATGTGTTCCGCATGGAGCTTCTCGGCGCACGCGTAATTCCGGTCGATTGCGGTTCCGGAACCCTGAAGGATGCCCTCAACGAAGCCTTACGCGACTGGGTGGCCAGCTGCGAAACAACCTTTTATATCATCGGCACGGTGGCCGGTCCGCATCCCTATCCATTGATGGTGCGCCAGTATCATGCGGTCATCGGGCAGGAAGCGCGCGCCCAGTGTCTGGAACAGTTCGGCCGGCTGCCGGATGTGGCTATGGCCTGTGTGGGCGGTGGTTCCAATGCCATGGGCCTGCTGCACCCGCTGCGCGACGACGACATCCGCCTGGTGGCGGTGGAGGCTGCCGGTCACGGTTTGGATGGTGACGAGCATGCGGCCTCAATGCTTGCCGGTCGCCCGGGCATTCTGCACGGCAATCTCACCTATCTTTTGGAGGATGCCGAAGGCCAGATCAAGGGCACGCACAGTATTTCGGCAGGGCTGGATTATCCCGGTGTCGGTCCTGAGCTTGCCGCCATGTATGAGGCGGGTCGGCTTGAGCTGGACTCAGCCACCGATGATCAGGCGCTGGAGGCCTTTTCCAGGCTGGCGCATACCGAAGGCATCCTGCCGGCGCTGGAGTCGAGCCATGCTTTGGCTGCGGCCATGCGTATGGCTGCTGACATGAGCCCGGATGAAATGATTCTGGTAAATCTGTCCGGCCGCGGCGATAAAGATCTGGATACGGTGATGCAGGTGTTCGGCAAAGATGCCAAGGCTGCAGCCGGGGGTGCAGCATGAGTCTGGACCGTCTGCAAAGCTGTTTTGAGCGTTGTAAAGCCGAGAGCCGCGCCGCACTGGTCGGGTATCTGACCGCCGGCGATCCCAATCCGGCAACATCGGAGAAGCTGCTGCATGTGCTGGCTAAATCTGCCGACATCATCGAAATCGGCATGCCGTTTTCCGATCCGATGGCCGATGGACCGAGTATTCAGGCGGCCAGTGAGCGCTCACTAGCGGCGGGCACCAAGATGCACGATGTTTTCCATCTGTGTTTGAGCGTGCGCAAGGCGCGTCCTGAGGCTGGCATTGTGCTGATGGGTTATGCCAATGTGGCCTATGCCATGGGTTATGAACATTTTGCCGAACAGGCGGCGTTGGCCGGAGCCGATGGCGTGCTGATTGTGGATATTCCGCCGGAAGAGTCGGGGGATTTCGATGCAGCACTGAAGGCACATGCCCTGCACAGCATCCGGCTTGTGGCGCCAACCTCATCCGTGCAGCGCCGCGAACTGGCGGCAAAGACAGCCAGCGGCTTCATCTATTATGTATCCCTAACCGGGATCACCGGTGCCGAAATGGGTGCAGTGAGTGATATCCGCACTCAGGTCGATTCTCTACATAATCAATCGGGGCTGCCGATATGTGTCGGCTTCGGTATCAAGACTGTCGAGCAGGCGCGGTCGGTGGCAGCCTTTGCTGATGGTGTGGTGATCGGCAGTCATTTTGTGAGCTGTATCGCAGAGCACGCCGGGAATGAATCTGCTATGCTCGCCGCACTGGATAAAACCTGTGCTGCCATGCGCGCGGCCATGGGCAACGGGAGTAAGCCATGAGAATCAAGGTATTGGGTTGTTACGGGGGGCAATTGCTTGGCTTCCACCTGACCTCATTTCTGGTCAACGATTCGATTCTTCTGGATGCCGGTTCGCCCACCGAGGCCCTTGATCTTGAGGATCAGTTCGCTATTCGTCATATCTTCATCTCGCACACCCATCTCGATCATATCAAGGATATCGCCTTTCTGGCCGACAACCGTTCGCTCAAACGCCTGGGTGGAGCCAATGGCAATCGTCAGATTGTGGTGCACAGCCTGCCGGAAAACATTGAGGTGATGCGCAAGGATTTCTTTAACAATCGTGTGTGGCCGGATTTTACCCGCATTCCTTCGGTCAGCGACCCGATTCTGGTTTTCGAGCCGATTGAGGCTGAGCAGACGGTTGAGGTTGATGGTGTGAAGGTGACCGCCATTGCAGTGAATCATCCGGTGCCGTGCACAGGCTTTCTTATTGATCAGGATGACAAGCAGTTTATCTACACCGCCGATACCGGCAGCACGGACCGCATCTGGGAAGTGGCTAATGCACAACCCAATCTGAAGGGCATCGTTGTCGATTGCTCCTTCCCGAATGCCTATGAAAAACTTGCCGAGATCAGTGGCCATTTAACGCCCAATGGCATGGCTGCCGAGCTGGCTAAATTCAAGCAGCTCGGCAAGGTGCCGGTTTATCTGTATCATATGAAGCCGGAAACACTGAACGTGCTGACTTCTGAAGTGGGTTCACTATTTCTGCCCCATCTGCGTATGCTGACGCAGGTGGACGAATTGCTGCTCTAAGAGCTGGGAGCTTTTTTATGAACTGGATTACCCGTTTGATTGAAAGTCCGAAGAGTATCCTCGGCGGTGCAGGAAAAAACACCCCTGAGGGGCTGTGGATCAAGTGCCCCGATTGCTCGGTGGCCATCTACACCAAGGAGATGGAGCGCAGCCTGATGGTTTGTCCCAAGTGCGGCCATCACCATCGCATTTCCGCCGAGCTGCGTGCCGCGTCCCTGTTTGATGCAGGCACCTTCGAGGTGATGGATGCCGGCCTGCGCTCGCAGGATCCGCTCGAATTCCGCGACAAGAAAAAATACCGTGATCGTATCCGCGATGCTGACAAAAAGGCCGGTTCCGAGGATGCTGTGCATAACTATCTCGGCGATATCGGTGGACATACCGTTTCCGCTTCCCTGTTCGAGTTTTCCTATATGGGCGGCAGTATGGGTTCAGTTGTCGGCGAGAAGATCGTGCGCGGCATGGAACGCTCCCTTGAGCGTGGTTGCCCTTACCTTCTGGTTGCCGCTTCCGGCGGTGCACGTATGCAGGAGGGTATCCTTTCCCTGATGCAGATGGCCAAGACATCGGCCGCAGCCAAGAAGCTGCAGCAGGCTGGGCTTCCTTTTATCTGTCTGTTGACCCATCCGACCATGGGCGGCGTATCTGCTTCGATGGCCTGGCTGGGTGATGTGGTGCTGGCCGAGCCCGGCGCGTTGATCGGCTTTGCCGGCCCGCGCGTGATCCGCGAGACGGTGAATCAGGAATTACCCAAGGGCTTCCAGTCGGCAGAATTTCTGGTTGAGCATGGCCTGATTGATGATGTGGTGGATCGCCGCGAGTTGCCCGCCTATCTGAAGAATACGCTGGATAAGTTGACCGAGCGTCCGTACCGGCAGGTCGGCTAGGATCTGACTCCTGCCGTTTCCCGCGGTCTGAAAATCCGTGACTGAAAAGAGCAGTGTCGAGTCCTGGCTGAGCGGCCTGGGCGCACCTGCGGCTGATCGTGATTACAAGCCGGGGCATGCACGCATGCATGATCTGCTTTCCACCATGCAGTTGCGCCGTCCGCGCCTGCGCATCCGGATCACCGGCACCAACGGCAAAGGTTCAACAGCCCATATGCTGGCTGCAGCACTTGCCGCCACAGGCCTTAGGGTTGGCCTGTACACCTCGCCGCATATCCATAGTTTTAACGAGCGCATCCGTATTGATGGTACACCTGTCAGTGATGCCGGGCTGCTGGCCCTGTTGCCTCCCATCGTCGAGCGTGCCATGCACATCGGGGCCTCCTATTTCGAGGTAGCCACGGCGCTTGCCCTGCAATGCTTTTCCGATGCGCAGATGGATGTCGAGATTCTGGAGGCCGGTGTCGGCGCCAGGCTGGATGCGACCACGGCCGTGCCGGCCGATATGGCGCTGCTCACTCCGGTGGCGCTGGATCATCAGGCGTGGCTGGGCGATACGCTGGCTGACATTGCTTTCGAGAAAGCGCATGTTTTTGCCGGCTGTCGTTTGTGCCTGAGTGCTGTGCAATCCGATGCCGTACGGCAGGTGGTGGATGGTATTGCCCCTGGTGTGCGCTACATCAGCCAAGCGGCTGACATGGTCTTGAGCATGCAGGGTGCGCATCAGCAGGATAATGCAGCGCTTGTTCTCTCAGCCATCAACACCCTGCAGTCGGCAGGCCTGGTTGATAAGGGTGAGCAGACTATAGATGCTATCCGGCAGGCTATTGCCAAGGTGCAGGTGCCGGGACGATTGCAACAGGTTCAGCTTGGCGAACAGACATTCTGGCTGGATGCGGGGCACAACCGGCATGCCATCGAGGCTTTACTACCCACCCTGCAGGGTATCGGGTCATTCGACGCGATCTTCGTGTTCACGCGTGAGGATCGGGATTTAACGGATACCCTTCCGCTGCTGCGCGACCTGACAAAACGACTGATCAGCGGTAGGCCGAGCGATGTCGCCGATATCTGCTATGGATCTGTTGCGGATGCGCTGGATAAAGAAGCGGGTGACGGGGCAGGGCGGTTTCTCGTGCTCGGCTCGTTCATTACCGTGTCTGCCGCCGAAGATTGGCTCACCGCCCGAACAGAATAGTCTCGATTTAATATTCGCAGATGCCTGAAAAAAATCATGCCCGCACAGGCGGGCATGATGAATGAGTTGCTTATCGGTTAAACCTTGGGTCTAGTCCTCGATGGTGAAGCCTTTGATGCCGCGGCGCATGCCCAGCGAACCCGTGCGGGTTATTTCGATGATGCCGTATGGCTCAAGGGCCTTGATAAAGTCATCCAGCTCCTGAGCCGAGCCTGTCGTTTCAAGCGACAGATAACTGATCTCGACGTTATCAACGATCTTGCAGCGCGTGTCTTCGGCAAGTTGCACCAATGCCGATCGGTTGTCCGCATTGCTCGCCACCTTGACCAGTAGCATCTCTCGTTCGATGTGCACCAGATGTGAGATGTCTTCCACCTTGATGACAGGAATCAGCTTGTTCAGCTGCTTCTTGATCTGCTCAATGACCTTCTCGTCGCCACGCGTGACCAGCGTCATGCGGCTGACCGTTTCATCCAGGGTAGGGGCCACATTCAGGCTTTCAATGTTGTAGCCGCGTGCCGAGAAAAGACCTGCCACACGGGTAAGAACACCGAATTCATTTTCAACAAGAATCGTGATTGTATGCCTCATGCCAGCACCATCTCATCCAAAGCTGCACCTGCCGGAACCATAGGGAACACGTTCTCCTCCTTGGAAACCGCCACATCAACAATGACAAATTGATCATTCAGACCGAGCGCCTTATCTAGGGCTGGACTCAGCTCTTCCAACCTGTCCACACGAATGCCGGTGCCGCCGTAGGCCTCGGCCAGCTTCACGAAGTCGGGCAGGGAATCAAAATAGGATTGCGAGTAGCGGGATTCGTAGAACATCTCCTGCCACTGGCGAACCATGCCCATATAGCCGTTGTTCAGGATCACCACGATCACCGGCAGATTGTACTGGAAGGCCGTGGAGAACTCCTGGCTGCACATCTGAATCGATGAGTCACCGGTAAAGATAATCACCTTTTCATCGGGCATTGCCACCTGCGCGCCAATACCGGCCGGCAGGCCGTAACCCATGGTGCCCAGGCCGCCCGAGGTCAACCAGCGGTGCGGCCGGTTGAATCCGTAATGTTGAGCCACCCACATCTGATGTTGTCCAACGTCGGTTGAGACAATGGCGCCACCTGCGGTCTTTTCATGGATCATGCGAACCACGGTCTGCGGCTTGATCGGGCCATCGAGAGTCTGCTCAAAAGCCAGCGAATCCTTGGCGCGCCACTCGTTGATCTGTTCCCACCAAAGCAGTAGCGCTTCTTCATTCGGCTTGCCATCGCGGCGGGCAATCTCTTCGAGCAGTTGTTTGAGTACCTCGCCGACATCGCCAACGATGGGCAGGTGCGCATGCACATTCTTGGAGATGGACGAGGGATCGATGTCGATATGGATCACCTTGGCATCGGGCGCAAAGGCGTCGAGGCGGCCGGTCACCCGGTCGTCAAAGCGTGCGCCGATGGCAATCAGCAGGTCGCAATGCGAAACCGCCATATTGGCTTCATAGGTGCCGTGCATACCGAGCATGCCGAGGAAATGTTTATCATCGTGCGGGATACCACCCAAGCCCATCAGGGTGTTGGTTACCGGTGCATTCAGGGCATGCGAGAGCTCCCTGAGCAGGGAAGCGCTGCCGACAGAGTTGAGGATGCCGCCGCCGGTGTAAAGCATGGGGCGCTTGGCCGCCAGCATCTGTTTGACTGCGCGTTTGATCTGCCCCGGATGACCATGGGTCACCGGCTTGTAGGAGCGCATGTCCACTGTTTCAGGCCAGATGAATTCGCAGGTTTCGCCGCTGATGTCCTTGGGGATATCAACCAACACAGGGCCGGGCCGTCCGGTTGTGGCGATATGGAAGGCCTGACGGATAATCAGGGCAATGTCTTCAACGCGCTTGACCAGAAAATTGTGCTTGGTGGCTGAGCGGGTAATACCCACCACATCGGCTTCCTGAAAGGCATCGTTACCGATCAGGCTGGATGGCACCTGACCGGAAATGCACACGGTCGGAATCGAATCGGCCAGCGAGTCTGCTAATCCAGTGACTGCATTGGTTGCACCGGGGCCGGAGGTCACCAGTGCCACGCCGCATTTGCCGGAGATGCGCGCATAGCCGTTGGCCGAATGCAATGCGGCCTGCTCATGGCGTACCAGATAGTGTTTGATGTGGCTCTGCCTGAAGATCGCATCATAGATATGCAGTACCGAGCCGCCCGGATACCCGAAAATGGTATCAACGTTTTCACGTTTCAGACATTCAACAAGGATTTCAGCGCCGGTCATTTTCATGGAGTGGTATGCCACCTTTTTTGATTGGCTGGGGAACATAAGGACAGGCGCTAAAAGTGTCAAGCTAAGCAATGATTTCAAGGCTTTTTGGCACACTGCCGCAAAGGGTTTTTAGCCGGATTATTTTTCCGGGTCTTGCTTCTTGTGCAGCTTCTCTTTCTGGCGCGCCGTGCGATTCTTTTCATCATTGCTGAAAACAAAGCGCCCGGACAGCACGCAGCCCTTCATGCCCGGATCGCAGTCCCGCCCCAGCACATGATTGCATTTACCTTTTTCTTCGTGCGGGCAACCCCAGCTGCCGCTCATGATTTTAGCCTCATGCCGCAATCATACATCGGCTTTTCCCGAAGTAGCAGACCCTATCAATAGCCATGGGAGAAAATTCCTGACACCTTTTCTCCCACACTGTGACAAAGGGGTGGGTGGGGTGGAAATCACGTGTCTCTTGAGTTGTGGGGGCTAGGGGAACATATTGCTGTGTCCGGCTATGGACTGGGTTTGCATGCAAACATCCGGTGGCCGTGGAGGGAACGATGAAACATTTACTGACAGATATTCCGGGAATCGGCGAGAGCACGGCAACAAAGCTGGGTGAGTACGGCATCGATTCGGTCACGGCGCTGCTCAAGGGCGGCGAGAAGAAGCTTGCTACAGTGCCGGGTTTTGGTGCAGCGCGGATAGCGAAGACACTGGATGCAGCCGAGGCCTTGAGTAAGGGCGAGTCGACTGCGCAGAAGGTGAGCAGACAGGTCAAGGCGGGTGCCCAAAAGGCGGTCATGGCAACTGGAAAGGCAGCCGCTCAGGTCAAGAAGGGTGCTGAAAAGGCGGTCAGGCAGGCTGCGAAAGAGGCAAAGAAGCTGGCCAGGGGCGCTGTGAAGGCGGAAAAGCAGGCTGAGAAGGAAGCCAAGAAACTGGCCAAGGCCGCTGAGAAGACACTGAAGAAAGCCGAGGCGGAAGCCAAAAAGTTGGCCAAAGCTGCTGAACGAAAAGGGAAAAAGGTCGCCAAAGCGGCAGCCAAAGAAGCCAAAAAGGCTGCCAAGGCCATCAAGGACAAAGCCAAAAAGAAATAATCCCAAGCTTAAACGTAAAAGAGGGAAGCTATTGTTGCTTCCCTCTTTGTTTTAGCAGCACAGGCATCCGGCAGCGCTACGTCTCATCAAGCCATTAAGACTTTTCCTTTGCAAAACTTTGCGTACCCTGTGCGATGCAATTTTTGACCACCGTGCACAGGGAGAAATAGATGCCGTATCTGAGTGTGCAGACCAATGTAAGCGTTGCCGATGAGGCGGGGTTTTTGAGCCGGATTTCAAAGCAGGCGGCCCGCATGCTGGGTAAGCCGGAGTCCTATGTCATGGTGCATATTGATGCGGATGCGGCCATGCTGTTTGCCGGCAGTGCCGAGCCACTGGCCTATGTGGAGCTGAAAAGCCTTGGCCTGCCCGAGGGTGACACGACAGCCTTTTCCGCCGGTCTTTGCAGTCTGTTGCAGGATGAGCTCGGCATTGATGCCGAGCGTATCTATATCGAATTTTCCGGTCCCGAACGACATATGTGGGGCTGGAATGGCGCAACCTTCTAGGTTCAAAACAATTGTTTGAGGAAGGAGAGAGGGTGTCGGGAAGAACAGCGATGATGAAATCCATGCGCATGACGGGGCTTGGCCTGCTGCTGTTGCTTGCTGTTGTGCCAACGGCCTATGCCCAGCCGCCGGGGGCGAGTGCGATCAACGACTTTTTCGGCAGTATCAACGGTGTGCTGGCCTCGGTGCTGTTCTTCGATGTACTGCCCGGCGAGGGCAATATGCCATTTATTGTCGCCTGGCTGATTATCGGCGCTGTCTATCTCACCTTCCGTTTCGGCTTTATCAATCTGCGCATGATGGGCCACGCATTTAAGGTTATCTGCGGGCGCTACAAATCGGCCGACGACAAGGGTGAGGTCAGCCCGTTTCAGGCCCTGACCACGGCACTCTCCGCCACCGTTGGCCTGGGCAATATCGCCGGCGTGGCGATTGCCGTGAGCATCGGCGGTCCCGGGGCAACCTTCTGGATGATTGTTGCCGGCTTCTTCGGCATGACCACCAAGTTCACCGAGGTGACGCTGGGCCAGATGTACCGCGAATACCGCCCGGACGGCCATATTATGGGCGGCGGCATGGAGTATCTCTCCAAGGGCTTCAAGGAGAAGGGTATGCCGAGGTTGGGCAAGGGGTTGGCCATCCTGTTTGCCATGTTGACCATTGGCGGATCCCTCGGTGCTGGCAACCTGTTTCAGGTCAGTCAGTCGATGGGCGCTGTGCAGACCGAAGTGCCTTTCTTCAAGGAATTCCCCCTGGCTTTCGGCTTTCTCATGGCCTTTGCCGTCGGCATCGTAATTATCGGCGGCATCCGCCGTATTGCCCATGCCGCCGAGGCGATTGTGCCTACCATGGTGTTCATCTATCTGAGCGCCTGCCTGTGGATTATTCTCTCCCATTTCTCCGAATTGCCGGCAGTCCTCAGCCTGATTGTACATGAAGCCTTTTCGCCCACAGCCGTGGCCGGCGGCATGATCGGCGTGATTATTCAGGGCTTCAAACGCGCCGCCTTCTCCAGCGAGGCGGGTATCGGTTCAGCCGCCATTGCCCACTCGGCGGCATCGGTGAAATACCCTATACGCCAGGGCTTTGTGGCCCTGTATGAGCCGTTTATTGATACCATCGTGATCTGCACGATGACGGCTATGGTGATTGTCATTACCGGCGTCTACAACGCGCCGGAGTATGCCGGTCTGATTGAGGCCAATAAGGGGGCGGCGTTGACGGCGATGGCCTTCGGTTCGGTGATTTCCTGGTTTCCGATGGTTCTCTCCGTATCCGTGGTGCTGTTTGCCTACTCGACCATGATTTCATGGTCCTATTACGGCGAACGCAGCTGGACCTATGTGTTCGGCGAGCGCTACTCCATGGTCTTCCGTATTATCTTTGTGATCTTCGTGGTGCTGGCCTCGATCACCAGCGCCAGCAATATCCTTGATTTTAGCGACCTGCTGATTCTCTCCATGGCCTTCCCGAATTTGATTGCGCTGTATCTTCTGCAGGGCAAGGTGGCGACGGCGCTGAATGAGTATATGGGCAGGCTGAAGAGCGGTGAATTCGAGCGCGACTCGGGTAGGTGAACGTCAAAACACTACTGTGCTGCATGCGGTCCTGAGTACAAGTATGCCGGCTTTCCCGCTGGTTTCGAGCGTGTATGCTTCGCCATCTAATTGCTGTTGAACTAGGAGTCTTGTTGTGGCACTGATGATTACCGACGAATGCATTAACTGTGCGGTGTGCGAGCCGGAATGCCCCAATGAGGCCATCTTTGAGGGTGAGGAAATTTACGAAATCAATCCGGACCTGTGCACCGAATGTGTCGGTCATTTCGATGAGCCGCAGTGCCAGCAGGTGTGCCCGGTGGACTGTATCCCGCAGGATCCCGATGTGGTGGAAAGCAAGGATGCGTTGATCATCAAATATCGTGCGCTGACTGGGGCGAATGGCTGAGTCTGCCGGTAAGGCGGGGGCTAGCGGAGCTCTGTTTGTCGTTTCCGGGCCTTCCGGCAGCGGTAAGACCAGTCTTTGTGCGGCCCTGCTCGAGCGCTGTGCAAAACTCAGATTAAGCATTTCTGCCACCACCCGCGCCCCGCGCCCGGGTGAGGTGGATGGCACCGACTACCATTTTCTCGATATGCAGACCTTTCTCGGTCAGGTGGAGGAGCATCAATTCCTTGAACATGCGACCGTGCACGGCAATGCCTACGGCACGCGCCTTGCCGATGTCGAGGCGCTGCGCAGGGAAGGCTATGACGTATTGCTGGAAATCGACTGGCAGGGCGCTGCTCAGGTGGCGGCTCGCTGTCCTGATGCCTGCCGCATCTTTATCCTGCCGCCATCGGTTGAGGAATTGCGCCGTCGCCTGACCGGTCGGGGTCAGGATGCTGTCGAGGTGATCGACCGGCGGGTGGCTGCGGCCGAGTCGGAAATGGCCCATGCTGATGATGCGGATTTCCGCATTGTGAACGAAGATTTCAATCAGGCGCTGGCTCAATTGCTGGGCATCTATCAGGAGCAGGCGACAGGGCAGATTTAGCGCTCGGTGAGGCTTGTTGCAGGCGGCCATTTCCGGATTTTAGGCTATTTCCGTTTGCTATTCGCGCCTGCAAATTCTATGCTCGGCGTTCTTTTTTTCGGAGGTAAGACAAACAATGGCTCGTGTGACCGTTGAAGATTGTATTCGCTATTATCCCAACCGTTTCGAGATGGTGTTGCTGGCTTCGCGCCGTGCTCGCCAGCTGCTGCGCGGTATGCCGGCTTTTCTTGAAGAAGAGGAGCATAAGCCTGTGGTGCAGTCGCTCAGAGAATTGGGCGATGGTCATGTTACCTGGGAGTGCGTTTTTGAAGCCGAAGAACAGGAGCGCCGCCGTTTGATGGCAGCATCCTCGGGCGAGAGTGCAAACGACGTCTGATTTGCCTTGGGGGTGTCACCGGGGAGTATTCCCCTTCACCTCCCGATTTCTGCCAGCTCAGGCCAGCTGAGCCTCATTCCATCTCCATGGCTGCCTGCTTTGTACGGGTTTCCATGCCGCTGGGCATGATGCCTATTCCGGCACCGTTCGCTAACGAAGGCAGGGTTACCTCTTGAGTCGGATTTTTGAGGTCACCGATAAGGTTCGCACGCATGATCCGCGGGCCGATATTGATATGATCAATCGAGCCTATGTGTTCGCGGCCAATGCCCATGCCAATCAGAAACGCAGTTCAGGGGAGCCCTATATGGGGCACCCCGTTGCTGTGGCAAATATTCTGGCCAGCCTGCGGCTGGACGATAAAAGCATCGTTACCGGTCTGTTGCACGATACCGTTGAGGACACGGCGGTTACCCTTGAAGATATCGAAAGGCGCTTCGGCAGCGAGGTGGCTTATCTCGTTGATGGTGTGACCAAGATCGGTCAGATCCGCTTCGTTTCCAGTGAGCACAAGCAGGCCGAGAATTTCCGCAAGATGATCCTGGCCACGGCCAAGGATCTGCGCGTGCTGCTCGTTAAACTGGCTGACCGCCTGCACAATATGCGCACCCTTGGTTTCCTGCCTGATCGCAAACGCCAGCTTATTGCCCGCGAAACCATGGAGCTTTATGCGCCGCTGGCCCACCGGCTCGGCATTCACTGGCTGACGCAGGAACTTGAGGATCTGTCCTTTTCCCATCTGGAGCCGGAAGCCTACTTCGAGCTTTCCACGAAACTGGCGGATCATCTCGATAGCCTGAATCGTACCCGTGAACGCCTTGAGGCCATCATGCAGGAGGCGGTAAACCGCATGGGATGCCGCGCCCGGGTGCAGGGTCGCATGAAGCATATGTACAGCCTGTTCCTCAAGATGCAGCGCAAACAGGTGGATTTTGACGACATCTACGATCTTGTTGCCTTCCGGGTGATTGTCGATGATACCCCGGCCTGCTACCAGACGCTGGGCATCATCCATAGCATGTACCGGCCTGTGCCGGGACGCTTCAAGGATTATATCGCCCTGCCCAAGCCGAACGGCTACCAGTCGCTGCATACCTCGATTATCGGGCCCGATAATTTCCGGCTGGAGGTGCAGATTCGTACCGAGGCCATGCATCACTATGCCGAGGATGGCGTGGCGGCCCACTGGCTGTACAAAAGCGACGGTCTTGATGCCCGCGATGAGAAGAATTTCCAGTGGCTCAAACAGCTCACTGAATTGTTGCAGGAAAGCGATCAGCCGGGCGAATTTCTGGAGAATGTTCGGCTCGATCTGTTTGTCAAAGAGGTCTATGTGTTCAGCCGAGACGGCGATTTATTCGCCCTGCCACGCGGGGCCTTGCCGCTGGATTTTGCTTATGCCGTGCATACCGATATCGGGCACCATTGCCTCGGGGTGCGCATCAACGGGCAGCCTGCCGATTTCACCACCAGGTTGCGCAATGGCGATCAGATCGAGGTCATCACCACCCCAGAGCAAACGCCAAGCCGGCACTGGGAGCAGCATGTGCGTACGCCGCGCGCCCGTCAGGCCATCCGGCAGTGGTTTCGCCGTGAGGAGCGCGATGCCAGCGTGCGGGTCGGCGATGAAATCATGCTGGAGGTATTTGGCAGCGAGTCGAAGGTCAGCAAGGAGGCCTTGCGTGCGTTGCATTGTGCCGATATCGATGAGTTGCGCACCAGACTCGGTCGCGGCGAGATACCGCTGGATCAATTGATGGCCGCATCAAAGCGTAATGCGCCGCGCCGTCTGCATCTGACAGGCACGGAACAGGGCCTGATCCGTCCCGCCAAGTGCTGTCTGCCGCTTCCGGGGGATAAGGTCCTGGGTCGTTTCGAGCATGGTAAGGGAATCCTCGTGCATCATCAGGAGTGCGCCGTGGCCGCTGCCGAAGAGGGCGAGGCATGGATGGGTGTTGATTGGAGACCTGAGGAAGGCAAGCTGTATCGGACTTCGCTGGAAATAAAGACCCTCAACCGACGCGGTATGCTGGCCTCAGTTTCGGGAGCGATTGCCGAGCTTGGCGCAAGCATTGACGATTTGCGCATTCACCAGCTGGCTGGCGATATGACCACCCTGAATGTGCTGATAGAGGTGAAGGATCGCGTGCATATGGCCAAGCTGATGCGTGGTTTGCGCGCGGTTGCGGATGTAGTTCGGGTGCGGCGCAATATCCAGCTGCGTACCTCCGAGAATATAAGCCAGCGCATCGGGCGCTCATTGCGTACCTTGATAGGTAGCAGGAAGGATGATGATGAGAAAAACAGGGAAAAGGAGTGAGATGATGCTTGCAACCATTCATAGCGATGCAGCCCCGGCAGCTGTCGGGCCTTATTCTCAGGCTGTGCGCCATCAGGGTGTGTTATACCTCTCCGGTCAGATTGGTCTTCTGCCGGCAGAAGGGCGGCTGATCGACGATACGCTGGCCGGACAGGCCGGGCAGGTAATGCGCAATCTTGCGGCAGTGCTTGCGGCCGGCGGTTGTGCTTTGACGGATATCATCAAGGTGAATATCTATTTGACCGATATGGCCGATTTTCCGGAGTTGAACAAACTCTATGCCGGCTGGCTGGGTGAGCACCGTCCTGCGCGCGCCACAGTGGCCGTGGCCGCCTTGCCTCTGGGCGCCCGCGTGGAGATGGATGTGATTGCCCGCTGCAGCGGCGGTGCCGGCTAGCTGGCAGGGGCCGTGTTACAGACAATAAAAAAGGGCGCTCATTGCGCCCTTTTTTGATTCATATGATCGGGTTTAGTCGGTCAGACTTAATAACAGCTCAGGAGGCTGCTTTGGTGACCTTGCCGGAACGCAGGCAGCTTGAGCACACGCGCACCTGTTTGACGCCGCTGTTCACCACAGCGCGCATACGGTGAAGGTTGGGCAGAAAACGACGGCGAGTCGTGTTATGTGCATGACTGACATTGTTTCCGCTCATCGGTCCTTTGCCACAAATGTCGCAACGTTTGGCCATAATATATCTCCTGCAAATCGGTAAAAGGTGGCGCACTTTAGGGGATGAATGCCTTGCAGACAAGCCCTCGTTTCGCTTTTTTTTCCGGTATTCGCCTCCCGCTTGTGCCGTAATGCCCGCTGCACAGACTTTCCATGCCTTGTCCACGCCCTTCGTCTGCGCCAAGCTTACCCTGTGTACAGCATACTGGAGCAGGACATTGGCATACTGGGCGGCATCGGTCCGGCTATTGCCGGGCGTCTGCGCAAAAGTGGCATAAGCTGTGTGGGAGATTTGCTATTACATCTTCCCAAGCGCTATATCGATGATCGCAACAGCATTGCCATGCATGAGCTGCGCGAAGGCGAAGAAGCACGCACCCGCGGGAAGGTCATGAGCGTTGACGGTCATGGGCGCGGTCCGCATCGACAGGTGACGGTGATTGTCGGCGATGAGGACGGGGCCTTGCTGTATCTGCGTTTCTTCCATTCACCCTTTCTCTTGCGCGATGCGCGCTTATCGCCGGGACGCTGGCTGAGTATTCGCGGCAAGCCTGAGTGGTGGCGTGGTCAGTGCCAGATGCTGCATCCCGAATGGATGCCCGAGGAAGCCTTTCATGCTGGATGGCGGCCGGTCTATGCCTCTGTGGCGGGTCTTGGAAGCATGCGCGTGGAAAAATTGGTGCATGCGGCCCTTGGCCTGCTTGGGATGGAAGAGAAAAGTCGTTTCGATGCCTTGCTTTCCCCCCGTCCGGGTCTGACACAGGCCCTTAAGCGCGTACACAGGCCGGATGATGAAGGACCGGAGGGTGTGGCCATGCGGCAGGCCTTCGAGCGCTTGCAGATCGAGGAGCTTTTGACCTATCTGCACCTGATGCAGCGCATGCGCAGGCTGGCCAGGGTTGATGCTGCGGTGTTCAGTGATGCTTCCCTGAGTCAGGCGTTGCTGGAGACCCTGCCGTTTCCCTTAACTGAGGCTCAACAGACGGTGTGGCAGGAGATATGTGCCGATGTGTTGCGCGGCCAGCGCATGCATAGGCTGTTGCAGGGCGACGTCGGGGCGGGCAAAACATGGGTTGCGGCGTTGCTCATGCTGATGGCCGTGCAACAGGGCAGGCAGGCTGCCCTGATGGCGCCAACCAGTGTGCTGGCCGCCCAGCACGCAGCCACCCTCAATGCATTATTCGCACCGCTGCAGCGCAGGGTGGAGCTGCTGACAGGTGGCGTGAAGGCGGCGCAGCGCAAGAAAATATTGGCCGGCCTTGCCGACGGCAGCATCGCTATGGTGGTCGGCACGCATGCCCTGATTTCCGCGGATGTCAGCTACCATCGGCTGGGTGTGGCAATAGTCGATGAGCAGCATCGCTTCGGCGTGCGCCAGCGCTGGGAACTGACCGAACGCGGGCAGGGGGTGCACCTGCTGGCCATGACGGCCACACCGATTCCGCGCTCGCTGGCCTTGTCGTTGTATGGTGATATGGATCTGAGCCTGATGCGCGGTATGCCGCCGGGGCGCAAACCGGTGGATACGCGCGTGATAAGCAGTCGGGCCAAATTGGCCGACGGTATGCAGCGTGTGCTCGATGAGGGCGGGCGTATTTACTGGATCGTGCCGCGCATTGATGAGGATGAGGATGGGGTGTCTGTGGAGCAGCGCGTAGCCGCGCTGAAGGAGAAGTTTCCCGATGCCGGCGTGAACGCCCTGCATGGACGCATGAAGTCTGCCGACAAGGAGCAGGTACTGGCGGCGTTTGCCGGCGGCACCTGCCGTCTGCTGGTATCAACCACGGTGGTAGAGGTCGGGGTGAATGTACCCGAGGCACGATTGATGGTGATTGAGCAGGCGGAGAACTACGGATTGGCACAACTGCATCAGTTGCGCGGCCGGGTGGGGCGCGACTCAGCACAGGGCTATTGCGTGCTGTTGCCGACAGCCGAGGCATCCAAATCTGCGCTGGAACGTCTGCGCCATATGGCGACCTGCCACGATGGTCTGGAGCTGGCCGAGCTGGACCTCAAGCTGCGCGGTGCCGGTGATGCAGTGGGGGCGCGGCAGAGTGGTGATATGGGCTTCCGGCTGCTTGATGTTAGCCGTGATGCGGGACTGATCCGCCACTGGCACGCACATCTTCCTGTCTGTGAACCGAGTGAGGCCATGCTGCGTTTCTGGCGCCCGATGGCCGAGAGCGTGGATTGAGCAGGGGTGGGGGATATGCCCCCTGTTGCGCAAGAACTGCTCTCTTGATGGGGCCAATCTTTGCTATACTTGCTTACAAAATGATGACGGAGTGGCCAATAAAATGATGCGACTGATCTCTATCGCTTGTTTGGGTGCGTTTTTCCTGATGCCTGCCATGCAGACGCTGGCGGCCTGCAATAGCGGCACTGACAGCACCTGGGGTACGGCTGATGCTGCGACGCCTGCCATGGCCGACAAGACTGCGGTGGCGACTCCTGACAAGGCGAAGCCGGAGACAGTGAAGGGTGGGGATGCGGCCATGCAGGCAAGCGTTGACGCTGCGCAGCAGAAAGGGGAGGCCGAGGCCGATCATGAAGGGGCTGCCGGAACTGCGAGTACGGAAAGGCCTTTCAATATGAATGCGCTCATTGAGCGGATCAAGGAGAGCCATGCCATTGGTGTATTTACCAAGCTGGCGCTGCGCTCGGATGCGCTTGATTTGATCGACCTGTTCAAGGCCTATCGACAAAATGCAAATCATATAACGCTGCACGAGTTGCGTGCCCGTTTCGATGGGTTGCTGCTCAAAGCGCTGGCCTTGCTGGATGACGATCCCGCCCTGTCCTGCGATATCAGTATGGCCCGCGAGGGTATCTGGAATAGTCTGTTGGAGGTGAAGGCATGAACACATTGAGTTTGGCAATTCGGGGAGGGGCAGTAGCGCTGGCGATGACCCTTGTTCCCGCAGGCGCTTTTGCAGTGACCAAGGCGGAGGATATTGCCACCACCATCATGCTGCGCGGCCAGCCTTGCGGCGGCAATGCCGTGACGGATATTTCCGAGCAGAAGGATGCGGCCGGTAACACTGTAATCATGGCAACCTGCCCGAACGGCAAGCGCTATCGGATTGATGTCTCGAGTGCTGGCCGGGTGAGCGTTACGCCGCTTTGAGAACGCGGCAGGAGCGCAGGTTTAGTTCGTAGACGTGCGACCAGACATCATCAAGCGTTTCATCACCTGTCATACGCCACTGCCAGTTGAGATCGATGGTTCCAGGCGTGTTGAAGCGGGCCTCCGAGCCGAGCGACAACAAGTCCTGCATCGGTATGACGGCCAGCCGGGCATCCGATTCAATGGCCAGGCGAATCAGGGGCCATGGCATATCATCACCGCTTAAATCGGCGTGTGCCGCAAGGCATTCAAGCTCGTGTTCGGAACGTTCGGCAAACCAGCCGAGCGTTGTATCGTTGTCGTGCGTGCCGGTATAGATGACGCTGTTGGCGCCGAAGTTGCCCGGCAGGTAAGGGTTATCCTCGGAGCCGTCAAAGGCGAATTGCAGCACCTTCATACCCGGCAGACCAAAGGCATTGAGTAATTCAGTGACCTCCGGGGTGATCAGGCCGAGATCCTCGGCAGCAATCGGCAGGTTGCCAAGTTTGTTCTGCAGAGCGCTTAGCAGCTTATCGCCGGGAGCCTTGATCCACTCGCCAACTTTGCCATCATTCAGATGGCCCGGAATAGACCAGTAGGCTTCAAGGCCGCGGAAATGATCGATGCGCAGCAGGTGCATGCGTTGCATTTGTGCATCAATGCGTCGAATCCACCAGTCGAAACCGGTTTTTTCAAGGGCATCCCAGTGATACAAGGGATTGCCCCAACGTTGGCCGTTTTCGGCAAAATAGTCGGGTGGAACACCAGCTACTTCGTCGCACAGGCCTTGTTTGTTCACGGTGAACAGGGACTGGTTGGCCCATACATCGGCGGAGTCGTGTGCCACATAGATGGGCAGGTCGCCGAATAAGGTAACGCCGCGTGATTCGGCATGCTGTTTTAGTGCATGCCACTGGCGGGCAAAGGTAAATTGCTCGAAGACCACCTGCTGCATGGCTGCAGCGCATTCCTCAGCAGCGGTTTCCAGGGCCTTGGCATTGCGTTTGGCGAGAAGCCTGCCCCATTGCCACCATGGGCTTCCGTTGCCACGTTGTTTCAGTGCCGTAAACAGCGCGAAATCATCAAGCCAATTGGCATTGGCCTGACGGAAATCACTCACCTCCAGGGCAAGCGCAGCATCGCGGGCAACAGCATGCCAGAAGGCGTGGCCGGCATGGGTAAGCGGATGATCGACATCGGTGGAGCTCAGCCAGCCTTCTGCGACGAGGGCCCGAAGGTCAATCAGATCAGGGTTGCCGGCAAAGGTGGACAGCGACTCGTAGGGTGAGCCATGACCATGCGTCGGTCCTAAAGGCAGGAATTGCCAGACGGAAAAGCCGCCCTTGCAGATGCTGTCGACGAAGGCATGCGCTTCCCGCCCCAAGGTGCCGTTTTTTTGCGGTCCGGGAAGGGAGGTGATGTGCAAGAGCACGCCGGCACGCCGACGATCCAGCCATGTGTTCATATCAAATTGCCTTTCCCTTCGCCGAGCGGGGAGGTCAGTTGCCGCGGCGCATGGTTCCGCCGCCTTCGGCACCGCCGCCACCTTCGGAAATCGGTGCATCAAGCGCTGTCGGAGCAGTCGCGCCAATCAGTTGATAAAGCTTGCGCAGATGGGTGCGGTACAGGCGGTCAAAGTCGCGCACTGCGGGGCCCGGATTGTAATCTCCGAACCACCAGCACCAGTCGGAGCCTTCACAGATGCGTAATTGTTCGGTAGCGGCAGCAAGTTTTTCGTCGCTCAGCTGTCCATCTTCCTTCACCTTGTCGTAGGCCAGCTTGGCCGCGATCAACAGCTCCCAGCCGCGTGTTTTGGCGGCATCGCCGATCCATGTGGAGAGATTGCCGTACACCCATGAGCCGGCTGACATGCGTTTGAGACGAGGCTGTTCGGGATGCTGCGAAAGATATTCGGAAAAAGTAGTCAAATCGAATTCATTGTGCTCGGAAATAGCCTGATAGAGTGAGGTGAGAAAAGGCAGGCCATTCTCATGAAAATGCTCCCAGGCATTTTCGCCGTCCATGATGATGGACACCACAGGTGCTTTTTCCGCCAGGGTGCGCTTGTGAATGCCGCTCAGTTCGTGGATGAAGTTGGCGACTGCATCCTTGGTGTCCCAGCTCTGGTATTCGAAGCCGATATGGTCGGAAAGGCGGTCGTCGCGGAAGAAACAGGCAATCTTGCCGTCTTTGCCCGTGCGCCATGGATGATACAGACCACTGCCGCCCTGGTGTTCGCGCACATTGTAGCCCAGGGAATGGTGCAGCACGCCCTCGCCGGTGGCGCACCAGTCAAAGCCCGATTGTCCGAGCATATCCACAGTCGCCTGCGATACAGCCCCCTCAGCCGGCCAGCAGCCGCGTGCCGGATGACCGAAGCTGATCGCATGCGCACGTTTTGCCAGATCGATATGCTCCTGCGCCCGCTCCTTTCCGCCGGGATAGGGGGTGGAGGGAAGCATTGCATCCGGAACAGTTTCCAAAGCAGCCTTAAAGTCCAGTTGCAGCGGTATAATCGGATGCGCATAGGGCGTGGTGGAAACCTCGATCTTGCCCATATCTGCGAGCTTGCGGTAGCGCGGCGGGATATCTGCCATCAGGCTGGCAATCAGGGTGATCAGGTCGCGCCGGTCCTGACTGGTGAAGTTACGCGCCTTTTCGATCAGCCGGCGGGCGATAAAATGCGTGTTGCGCACCGTTTCGCCAAGCCAGGCCAGATGATACCAGGTGACCAGATCGGTAAAGTAGTTGTCGCCCAGATAATCCAGGCCATCATGATGCCGGCATTGTTCGGCCAGATTCCACAGGCGGCTGTAGGCCGGATAGCGGTGCAGGTTGCGAGCATGGTTGAGACGGAAACAGGTTTCCAGCAGCCAGTGACGCGTATCGTTACTGAAGCAACCGTCCGTGTGGGCCAGGGCAGCAAGCAGCGGGTCGGGTAACTCACCTCCATGATCCAGCCAGACGCGGATGCGCTCGGCATAATCATCGATCTGGGCCGTCAGTGATGGAACAAAATTGACAACAGCGCGGGCGCCCGGCACCTGCTCCAGAATCGCTGCCATGTCGGTGTAGTCCTTCATGGCATGCAGATAAACCCATGGCAGGGCATAGCTGCCGGACTCAGCATCGCGATAGAAGGGCTGGTGCATATGCCAGCAGAATACAACTGACAGCTTATGGGGTGCTGTTTTTTTCATTGGATAGAATCCCTGTACAAAAACGAAGTTGACGCTGATTCTGAACGAAAACGAATCAGCGTCAACAAGCCCTTCATTTTTGTTGGCCTAGACCGCGTGCAGGCTTTGTCCCAGCATGTCAGGCGTTACCAGAACGATACCGCCTTCACTGACGTAAAAGCGCTTGGCATCTTCGACTGGATCCTCGCCAATGACAGTGCCTTCGGGAATCACTGCACCCTTATCAATCACACAGCGAGTGATACGGCAGCCGCGGCGGATTTCCACATCCGGCAGAATCACACTGTCGGTCACCTCGGAGAAGGAATGGATGCGCACATTGGAGAACAGGACTGAATGGCGCACGGTGGAGCCGGTTATCAGGCAGCCGCCTGAAACCATTGTATCCACGGCCATACCGCGACGTTCTTCATCATCAAAGGCGAATTTAGCAGGCGGCAGTTGTTCCTGATGCGTCCAGATTGGCCAGTTCTGGTCGTACATATCGAGATCCGGCTGGATTTCGGCCAGATTGATGTTGGCGTCCCAATAGGCATCGATGGTGCCGACATCGCGCCAGTAGCCGGGGCCGCCGGTATTGCCGTTGATGAACGGGAAGGCAAAGATGTTCGCGTTCTTGATGGCATCCGGAATAATGTCCTTGCCGAAATCGTGGCTGGAGCTTTTATCCTTGGCATCATCAATGAGGCGGTTGCGCAGGTATTCGGCGCTGAATACGTAGATGCCCATGGAGGCCAGGGCCTTGCTTGGATCGTCTACCATCGCTTTCGGGTTGGCTGGTTTTTCGGCGAATTCGGTGACGCGATTGTCCGCATCAATATCCATCACACCGAAATCCGTAGCTTCCTTCAGGGTAACCGGGATACAACCGACGGTGATATCAGCCCCGGTGGCGGCGTGCGCAGCAATCATTTTGCCGTAGTCCATCTTGTAGATGTGGTCGCCGGCCAGCACCAGTACATAGCCGAAGTTGTAATGCCGCATGATGTCCAGATTCTGGTAGATCGCGTCAGCAGTGCCCTCATACCAACCTTCACCAGTGCGCTGCTGCGCGGGGAGCACTTCGACAAATTCACCGAACTGGCCGGAAAGGAAGCCCCAGCCGCGTTGTAGATGGCGCTGCAGAGAGTGGGATTTGTACTGCGTGAGAACCGAGATGTGCCGGATGCCGGCATTGATGCAGTTGGATAAGGGGAAATCGATAATGCGGAACTTGCCGCCGAATGGAACAGCGGGCTTGGCGCGCCAGTCGGTGAGCGCTTTCAGGCGTGAACCGCGGCCCCCCGCGAGTACGATCGCCAGCGTTTCACTGGTCAGTTTGCTGATATGACGTTGCATAGTAATTTCAGACATTATCCCTTCCCTCTCGTCCTGTTTTTATGAAATTGCGAGTCGCATCATAGCAACATGAGGGGGCAATAACCACCGTCCGGTTTTTTTAATTTAGGCAGTTTGTTTTGTCCGCTCTGGTTGCTATCCTGTGCATCTGCTATCATCCACATTTTCGAGGGGAATTGAATGTCAGTACGCATTGTCAGTACGCGGCCTTTTGATGATCAGAAGCCTGGAACATCGGGTCTGCGCAAGAAAGTTAAGGTCTTCCAGAAAGCGAATTATCTGGAGAATTTTGTCCAGTCCACCTTTGATGCCATCGGTGATTTTTCCGGGCAAACCCTGGTGCTTGGCGGCGATGGCCGCTTCTATAACCGGGAGGCGATTCAGACCATACTCAAGATGGCCGCGGCCAATGGCTTCGGCCGGGTGCTGGTCGGGCAGGGCGGTATTCTTTCCACGCCGGCTGCCTCGCATGTAATCCGTAAAAACAAGGCTTATGGCGGTCTGATTCTTTCCGCCAGTCACAATCCGGCCGGCCCGGATGAAGACTTCGGCATCAAGTATAATATCGGTAATGGCGGCCCGGCTCCTGAGGGAGTGACCGAGGCGATTTTTGCCCGCACCACTGAGATAAGTGAATACAAGGTTCTCGAGGCTTCCAACATTCCGCTGGATAGCGTCGGCAGCTTCAAGCTTGGCGATATGCAGGTCGAGGTCATCGATTCGGTGCATGACTATGCCGAGCTGATGAAGTCGCTGTTCGATTTTGCTGCCATCCGCAAGCTGCTGGCCGGTGGCTTCCGCATCAAGTTCGATGCCATGCATGCAGTCACCGGTCCTTATGCAACGCGTATACTCGTGGGACTTCTGGGGGCGCCTGTCGATTCGGTGATGAACTGCGTGCCGAAAGAGGATTTCGGCGGCGGACATCCCGATCCCAATCTGACCTATGCCCATGAACTGGTTGATGTCATGTATGCCGATGATGCCCCTGAGTTTGGTGCTGCTTCCGATGGCGATGGCGATCGCAACATGATCCTCGGCAATCATTTCTTTGTCACACCGAGTGATTCGCTGGCTATTTTGGCCGCCAACGCCAAAGCGGCTCCCGGATACAGAGGCGGTATCGCCGGTATCGCCCGCTCCATGCCAACCTCGGCAGCGGCCGACCGGGTGGCTGCCGCGATGGGGCTGTCCTGTTATGAAACGCCGACAGGCTGGAAATTCTTCGGCAATCTGATGGACGACGGTCGGGTGACCCTGTGCGGTGAAGAATCCTTCGGCACCGGCTCGAATCATGTGCGGGAAAAGGATGGCCTGTGGGCCGTGCTTTTCTGGTTGAACATCCTTGCCGTACGACAGACCTCCGTGGCGGCCATTGTGCATGAGCACTGGAAGGAGTTCGGGCGCAATTATTATTCACGGCATGATTATGAAGGCGTGGATTCAGCAGCTGCCGAGCAGGTGTTGCAGAATGTGCGCGACCAGTTTGCCACCCTGCCCGGACAGATGCTTGCCGGTCGTGAAGTGGCATCCTGCGATGATTTCGCTTACACCGATCCGGTGGATAGCAGCGTTAGCCGCAATCAGGGTGTGCGCGTGCTATTCAAGGACGGTTCGCGTATCATCTTCCGGCTTTCCGGCACCGGTACCAGCGGCGCGACGATTCGAATCTATCTCGAATCCTACGAGGCTGATGCAAGCAAGCACGATCTGGATGCACAGGATGCACTGGCTGCAATGATTACTGCTGCCGGGGAAATTTCCCGACTGCGCAAACTGACAGGGCGGGATGCGCCCACCGTCATAACCTGAGGACTGAAACCATGAGCGATCAAGAACTGATGTACCAAATTATCGAGGCGAGGAGCCACGATCCGTTTGCCTATCTTGGCCGGCATCCGGCTGGCAAGAGCGGTGTGGTGATACGCTGCATTGCGCCGCGTGTTGAAAAGGTCTGGGTGCTGAATGGGGCGGGCAAGGCCACAGCGATGAAGCGTATTCATCAGGACGGCCTGTTCGAGGCGAAGCTGGCGAAGATGAGCTTTGACGAGCCCTATCGCCTGCGCTACGAGAATTATGAGGGGCATAGTTGGGAGCTTGACGATCCCTATCGCTTCCCGCCGGTGCTTGGCGATATGGACCTGCACCTGATCGGTGAGGGACAGCATTTCGAGAAATATCGCCTGCTCGGTGCACATGTACGCGAGATTGAAGGCGTATCGGGTGTGTCGTTTGCCGTTTGGGCGCCGAATGCCAGCCGCGTCTCGGTGGTCGGCAACTTCAATCATTGGGACGGGCGCGAGCATCCGATGCGTGCGCGTGGCGGCTCCGGTGTCTGGGAGGTATTCATCCCCTCCCTGTGCGAGGGCGAGCTGTACAAATTCGAGATTCGTGCTCAGAACGGCGATATTCTGCTCAAGGTGGATCCGTATGCCCAGCAGATGGAGGTGCGTCCGGCCACGGCCTGTGTGGTGCATGATCCCAAGCAGTATCAATGGGGCGATGACGAATGGATGACTGCCCGTCGCGCTTACGGCCCGCCGATGGACAAGCCGATGAATATCTACGAGGTGCATCTCGGCTCATGGCGCAAGGCGGACGGCCATTACATGGGTTACCGCGATCTGGCACATCAACTGGTCGAATACTGCACCTGGATGGGCTTTACGCATATCGAGCTGATGCCGATTACCGAACATCCCTTCGATGGATCGTGGGGCTATCAGACAATTGGTTATTTCGCACCAACCAGCCGCTTTGGCAAGCCGGATGAATTCCGCTATTTCGTCGATCACTGTCATGCCAATGGCCTTGGTGTGCTGCTAGATTGGGTGCCGGCACACTTTCCCAAGGATTCGCACGGTCTGGCTCGTTTCGACGGTACGCCGCTGTATGAGCATGAAGATCCGCGTCTTGGCGAACACAAGGATTGGGGTACCTACATCTTCAATTTCGGGCGCAATGAGGTGCGTAACTTCCTGATTGCCTCGGCCCTGTTCTGGCTGGATCAATTCCATCTTGATGGCCTGCGCGTCGATGCAGTGGCTTCCATGCTATATCTGGATTATTCGCGTGAAGAGGGTGAATGGATGCCGAATAAATTCGGCGGGCGTGAGAATCTGGAGGCAATTGAATTCCTCAAGCAGTTTAACTATCTGATACATGAGCGTTTCCCCGGTGCCGTAACCATGGCCGAGGAATCGACCTCATTCCCGATGGTCTCCCGACCGACCTATCTCGGCGGTCTTGGCTTTACCATGAAGTGGAATATGGGCTGGATGAACGACACCCTGAGCTACATGGAACAGAACCCGGTGCATCGCAGCTATCACCACGGCGAGGTGACCTTCTCGCAGATTTATGCCTACACCGAGAACTTTATCCTGCCGTTCTCGCATGATGAAGTGGTGCACGGGAAGGGTTCCATGCCGCAGAAAATGCCGGGTGACGATTGGCAGAAGTTTGCCAACCTGCGCACCCTGTATGCCTATATGTATACCCATCCGGGTAAGAAACTTATGTTCCAGGGCCTGGAGTTCGGGCAATGGAGTGAGTGGAAGGACTCGGCCAGCCTTGATTGGGATCAGGCCCAGTTCAATCCGCATCGCGGCCTGCAGTTGCTGGTGCGCGATCTAAACAAGCTGGTGTGCGATATTCCGGCACTGCATGAGGTGGATTTTGAGCACGCTGGTTTCCAGTGGATCGATTGCAACGATGCGCCGCAGTCCACACTCAGCTATGTGCGTCGCGACAAGAATGGCGGAGCTATCGTGGTGATTCTCAATCTGACCCCTGTGCCGCGTTATGATTATCGCCTTGGAGTGCCTGAAGAAGGCTTTTACAAGGAAATCATGAATACCGATGCCCAGATGTATGACGGTTCCAATATGGGCAATGCCGGAGGGGTTTCCTCGGCAAGTCTGGCCTGGATGGGGCAGCCGCACTCAATACGCATTGTGCTGCCGCCGCTCTCCGCTCTGGTGCTGCGTCGCGAGTCCTGATAAAGCGCTAATCCCAGTACGACCTCAGCCCCGGTTTTGCAAAAAACCGGGGCTTTCTTTTGCCCGGAATGGATAAAAAATAAACCGGCGGTGACTGACAGGCTTATCCCGGCCAAAATCGGACCCTCAGAACAATCAACTTGCATTTACTCTCCATACGTTGAGCATTTTTCTCTGGTCCCTTGATCCAGATTGAATATGCTGCTTTCCTGCCGGAAAGGAGGCATCATGAATAGTAGCGATTCAATGGCAACAGCACTTGTCAATCGCGTTCCCCACATCGTCCTGCTCTATTGGATAATCAAGATTGCATCAACCACGCTTGGTGAGACCGGAGCGGACATGTTCTCCATGACTTATCAACTTGGGTATGGAGAAACTATCCTGCTCTTTATGGGACTGTTTATTGCTCTGCTTGCGCTCAAGCTGTCGATCAGGAGATATGAACCGGTGACCTACTGGCTCACCTTTACCGCTACCGCTATTGCTGGTACGGCCATCTCTGACTTTATCGACCGTACTTTGGGGCTGGGCTATGCCTCGGGCTCGACTCTGTTGATTGCTCTGCTGATTACAATCCTTGCATTGTGGTACTGGCATCAGCGTTCAATCAATGTGGAGGTAATCACCAGCGGCAGCACAGAGGTCTACTACTGGATGGCATTCCTGACTGCCAACACGCTTGGCACGGCGGCCGGCGATTTTGTCGCCGACCAATTAGGACTGGGTTTTGCCGACAGCGCGATGTTGTTTACAGGTTCATTGATTGTGATAGCCCTATTACACTATTTTACCAAATCCTCAGGTGTATTGCTGTTCTGGCTTGCCTTTGTTCTGACTCGCCCCTTTGGTGCCACCTTCGGAGATTGGCTGACCAAACCACTCGATCATGGTGGGTTGGCTTTTGGAACCGTCGGTGCCTCGGCGTTCTTTTTGATAATTCTGATCATTGCTGTTTTCCGTGAATCTAGGCTAGAGCGTTCGGGCAAACGCATTTCGGAGTTGGATTGATTAGATGCCACTATGGGCTTACATCTTCTATCCAAAAATGAGCCCTTGGGTGTCCGCTTTTGGCCGACTGCTGCCGATCACGACAGGCGACTCACGGCCAACTTAAGACGTTCAAATGAATATAAATAATAGACAAAACTAAGCTCGAAGCGTCTAGTAAAGCAGTAGCGATTCAATCTTAATTGTCCAACACTTTGAGCCGGAAGAATTAAAAGGAGCTGTGAAATGAAATGTGTTTATTTTTCCGTAATATTCATTATTAGCTTGGTCTTACTAAGTCCGAATGTGAATGCTGGTGACGGCCAAGTTTTGAAAGGGCTGCACCTTTCATGTGCTCCATTTGGATGTGGTAAATATGCGCAACCTGGCCCCAATTATGAGGAAAGGAAGAATATGCCCACATCCAGATCGGAAGATAACACGCCTGAAGATGAGCAGGGTCAGAACACTAACCATCTTAAGAAAAAAGACAGGGCTATCAATTTATATGATCACGAAAAGTAGAAGATGTTTCAAATAATCATTTGAAACGCCACCTTTACTAGGCGCGGCGAGCTTAGTTTTGTCTATTATTTATATTCATTTAAACGTCCTGAGTTTGGCCGCACATTGCCCGTCGCGACAGGCGATCTCTGATCTTATAGGGCAATGACTAATTCAGAGGACACATTATCGAATAATTCGTCGATGGGGCGAATTAAATATTATGTCCTCGGATTTCGGATTTCGGATTTCGCGGCACCACGTTTGGTCAAACTCAATAATAATTTCAATACTTGAAGAGCTTCACTTGCTTTGAGGTTTGTCCTGTCTGGCAATAACGGATTTCCTGGATTCATTTGCATCATTTTCGTGTTCGGAGGCTTTGCCGCCAGATTCAACCACCGTTTGATGCATAGATCCCGAAGACTTCTCAATTGCAAATTTGGATTTCAGTGCACCAGTTTCGTCAGTGGTCACGTTTTTAACCTTTCCCCCAGGTATCACGTCAATCCCCGGAACAGGATCACCTGCATAAACTGGTGCGGCAGAGATTACTAGCAATAACCCAAGTATGGGTCTAGCTATGACCCGCAGTACACCGACTGATTTCTTCTCCATTGTTATTCCCCTTTAAAGTGTTACGGCAAATTTTAAGGCGCTGCCTCGCTGCCTAACCAAATGAAAGAGAATATGCGCTTTTGTGATGGCCTGCTAGAAGCAGGGTTGGCTTTAAACGCGAAACTGACCATTTTGGTCTTCAGTGCGTATTCCACGGGAAGTCGGCACCCATAGTTTATGCAATTCTGGGGACAGACATATAATCTAATTATTCGATAGTAGTATGAGTTAGGTTGCAGATTCCACCCGAATATCCCACTTGATTCCGTTTTAAAGTCCCAGCCATTTCCGATCAAAAAACCCACCTGATTCCAATTCAAAGTCCCACCTGCACATCTAGCCGCCTGTTGTGGTTGAACCTGCGTATACTGGTTAAACCGACCACCGATTATAGAATGAAACCGGCCGGCGGCGCTGGTTGATGGCCGGCCTAAGTTGGCCGACTATCGACTGTGGCGCGACCGGCGAGGTGCGGCCATCAACGGCCATTCGTTCGAATACCATTGGACCCCCTGAATAGACAGGCGGCTTCATAACATTTACTTTCTCTCTTAGCTAAAGCTGAATGTAAACAGGGGGAAATTTGCCAACAGCAACTTTAAAGATATTTCTCGCATATGGAGACCCAAAAAGACTTCGTACAGCTGAGCTTTCAAATTGGATTGGTAAAGCGGTATCAGGACCGAGAAGTGAATTTGATAAAATTCTAACTAGGGAGGAGTCTTTAAGCTCTGGTGTTTATTTTCTCACAGGCACTGACCCTAAAACAAATAAAAGCGCCATTTACATTGGTGAAGCCGAGTGTGTTCGAGACAGAGTAAAAAGCCATTTGTCAAAAGACTTCTGGAACAATATCACCTTCTTTATCACAAAAGGTGAAAATTTAACGAAAGCACATATCAAATACATCGAAGGTCGCCTTATTGATATTGCTCGATCTGCCGATAGGTCTATCGTAATGAACAGTCAAGGAAGTGGGGCAAAACTTCCAGAGTCAGACCGAGAAGAGATGGAAGTTTTCCTAGGTAATATGCAACAAGTATTACCCGTACTTGGAGTTGAGGCATTTGTACTAACATCTTCAATAGCTGATGAAGAGCAACAAGAAGAGTTGCTCGCTTGCAACATTAAAGATTTAAAAGCAGCTGGATATTTAACCCCAAGTGGCATTGTTGTTCTAAAAGGGTCACAGGCAGTCCTTGAAGAAAGAGAGTCGGCTAAAAAGTGGCCAAGCGTATTGATACAGCGTAACAAACTCATAGAGGAAGGTGTTCTTATTAGCAAAAACGGAGCTTTCGTTTTCACTAAAGACGTTGAGTTTTCCAGCCCTAGTTCCGCAGCAGCAACAATTCACGGTGGTAGTGCCAACGGGCTTACGGCTTGGGTTAATTCAAAAGGGAAGCAACTAAAACAATTGCAAATCGAGTAACAAGCCAATCAATCTTGACCTTTAGTTCTTATTGGCCATTAAGAATAGCCTCTTTAATAACTGGGGCTACAGTATCTGTATTGATACCATGCTCTATGCAATATTTTGATTGAAGCCATTCAGAAAGTTTTTTAGCGCCCTTACTGGAATTACATCCACAGCAACACAAAGTGATATTTTCTCTTGTGATGACTCTAGCATCGTTGATTATATGCTCCCAGCTTGCAGCCGTTTTCTTGGATGTTTTAGCAGAGGTAAACTCAACGCTGCAATAGACACAGACTTTGTCTCTCTCTCGCACTTCTTTTTCAAGCCAGTCTGGGATATTCCAATTGTTTGACACTTGGGATGCTTCTTACCTCCCATTTAGTAACGCGGGAGGGCTAATAAATACACGCACCTATCCCCGCAACGAACAGTATAGAGAACTATTACTGATTTAAATAAGTTGTGTGCCTATAATATGCCGACATGAGCAATGAAGAAAATAAAAAGGAAGCCTCAAGAAAAAAATCACTTGGGGAGTTGGGCGAACTTTTTGCAATTAAAGCACTTGTCGATAATCACTATGAAAAAATAATAAATTTAAATGATAAAAAGATGAATTTTCCTTTTGCTGACTTATATGCAGAAAAGGACGGAAAGAGATTCATCTTCAGCGTTAAAGCTAGAAACAAATACCAGAAAAACCATAAGCTAAATGCGTTTTATAATCTCGGAAGTGACGCATACAGAAAAGCGGCAACGGCAGAACAGGAATACTGCGCAGAACCTCACTGGATGGCAATTCAATTCGACCAATTTACATTTTCAATATATTGGGGCCCATTGGAAGAATTGAATGGGAGAAATGCAATACCGCTAGCCCAATGTGCAGAGGGAAAAATCGGCACATGTTTAGCAAAAGACAAAAGGCATTATTTCGATTTTGGTTTTTTTGGTAATGCAAAAGATGAAAAAATAACATAATCCGGTGTTCGAGAGGGACTCCGCAAAAGCTTTTCTTTTACTCCACCCCTCAACTTTACGTTAACAAAAAATATCTTATTAAATTTGGGTGCTCACAAAATGCCTCGGCCGAATGACCGAAGCTGGCCGGAAGGAGCCGTTTAGGGCCAGATGGATTTATTGAGGTAGGGGATGGCGCCCTGCGGACAAGCCCGGGGCGTCGCCAACGTTTCAGCCTTTCAGCGCAAGGCGTCGAATCCGCCTGCGATCATGGTGTTCGCGCAGTGGGTGAGGATCACGTCGATGCCTTTATGTACGAACTCCATGCCGTCTTTCGGATCGTCCGACCAGGAGATGTTGCAGAGCAGACCGAGTTCATGTGCCCGACGAATATCTTCCTCCGTCACATCGCGAGAGAACTGGATGCGTTGACATGCATAGCGCTTCGCAATGTCGACAGACGCGGAGGGGTTATCCTGACCCACAAGGCAGGCACGAGGGACTTCAGGGGCATATTCAAGCGCGGTCCGGAGTGCCGATTCGGTCTCCAGGGAAATATAGGCACTGTCGGTCAATGCGTGTTCGGTCAAAAGGTCGCAAACCCTTCTTACGGTTGCGCCGTCTTCCCCTTCGTTCCTGATCCGTATGTTGAGTCCGATGCGGCCGTCCATGGCATCCAGGACCTCCTCAAGGCGCGGCACCCGAACGCCACGCCATGCATCTCCGGCATGGCTGCCTGCATCCAGACGGCAAAGATCCTCCCAGCCAAGCTCGGCCACGTTCCCGGACCCATTGGTCGTGCGATCCACCGATGCATCGTGACAAACGACCAGCACACCGTCGCGACTTGCCCTCACATCGAACGCGATCTCATGCGCGCCCACAGCCATGGCAGCGGCAAAGGCCGGAAGCGTATTTTCCGGACAGACCTGACCCAGCCCCCGAAGCGCGCACAGGCGTGGAAAGGACGAAGCATCAATCCTCTTCGCCCTTTCCACGCGCGGACGGTAGGCCGCAGGCCTGCGATGCGCGTCGATAAGTTCCCGGTATCCCACGACCGCCTGGCCATGAGATGCCGGTTTCGTGAACTTTTGCCCGGGGTCAATCTCGGCAGAGATAACGCAAGCATCCGCGCCGGCATTTTCCAGCAATGCCCCGTCGGGAGCCGCAACAAGGGATCTTCCGCCAACACCCGGCTTTGGCATGGCGTATGAACTTCGGATCAGATACGTGCCGCTATCAAGCGCGCGCACCCGGGCGTTGCTGCAGATGCGCTCGGCAGACTCGCTGCGCTGATAGCTCGGGCAAAGCACAAGATCAGCCCGCTGCGCGGCCAGGGCGGCAAAATGCTCGGGGAAGGACAGGTCGAAGCAGGTGGCAAAGCCGAGCCGGATTTCCCCGTATTGGAAAACCGAGGGCATGGAGCCCGATGTCATGCCACAGCCAATTTTTTCCACATCCGTCAGATGGACCTTGTCGTAGCTGAACGCGAGCGCGCCGGTCTTGTCGAACACAAGCGTGCGATTGAACCAGCGCGCTCCGGACCGGACGAGGCCGGCCAGAACGATCAAGCATTGCAATCGCTTGGCATGCGCGGCCACATCCTGAAGGAAGGCCTTGCCCTGCGCTTCCGCGAACGCACAGAGCTCCTGCCGGTCGCTCAGCCCTGGCGTATTGGCGTACTCGGGCAACAGCACCAGGTCCTGTTCTCCGGGCTGCAATTGTTCAAGCCTCGTCCGCATCCATCGCAGGCACGCCTCGGCATCGGCAGGCGTACCTTGCATCGGATACGGCGGCTGGAAGACGACGATTCTCATACTATTCCCTTTCGGCTGCGCGCGCGTCTCAGTCCTTCAGGGTTTTCATGTCGATAACAAAGCGGTATTTCACATCGGCCTTCACGACGCGGTCGTAGGCGTCGTTGATATCCTGGATGTCGATCATCTCGACATCGGAAACGATGTTGTGCTCGGCGCAGAAATCGAGCATCTCCTGCGTTTCCCGGATGCCGCCGATCAACGAGCCGGCAATGCGCTTGCGCTTCATGATCAGACCGACGCCGTTCACATCGGGCAGGAGAGCGAGAGCTCCCACAATGACCATCGTGGTATCGCGCTTCATCAGATCGATGTACGGATTCACATCATGCGCAACCGGAATGGTGTTGAGTAGGAAATCGAAGCTGTTGGCATGCGCCGCCATCTGCGCCTCATCCCGGGATACCAGCACCTCATGCGCCCCCAGCCGTTTTGCATCCGCACCCTTCTCGGGTGAGGTCGTGATCATCACGACATGCGCGCCCATGGCGGCCGCAAGCTTCACACCCATATGCCCGAGACCACCGAGGCCGATAATGCCGACCTTGTCGCCGGCCTTCACCTGCCACTGCCTGAGCGGCGAATAGGTCGTAATACCCGCACACAGCAGCGGTGCCACGGCCTTCGTATCGAGCTTCTCCGAAACATGCAGGACGAACTGCTCATCCACGACTATCTTTTCGGAATAGCCGCCGTAGGTCATGCCGCCCATCACCGGATCCGGGCTGCCATAGGTAAAGACCATGCCGCCTTCGCAATACTGCTCCAGATCGTCCTCGCAGGCCGGGCAGTGATGACAGGAATCCACCAGGCATCCGACGCCGACCAGATCACCCGCCTTGAAGCCAGCCACGCCTTCACCCACCTTCGCGACGCGGCCGATGATTTCATGCCCCGGCACCACCGGATACACGGACCCGCCCCATTCGTTGCGCGCGATATGGATATCGCTGTGGCACACGCCGCAATACTCAATCTCAATCTGCACATCCTTCGCACCCACCGTGCGGCGGTCGAAGGCAAACGGTGCAAGGTTCTCGGTCGCGCTTGGCGCAGCGTAGGCTTTTGTATTCATGGTGCTTCTCCTATGGGAAAGATCATGCCATGGACCGAAAGCGGATCAGGGCTGGGTGGACTTCTTGAGATAGGGGATGACGACCGGGGGGACGAGTTCGGAAACATCGCCGCCCATGGATGAGATTTCGCGGATGAAACGCGAGGACACGAAGGTGTAATCCTCTCTCGCCATCACAAAGACCGTTTCAATGGACTCTTCCAGCCGCCGGTTCATCGTTGCCATCTGGAATTCATACTCGAAATCCGATGCCGCGCGCAGGCCGCGCAGAATGGCCTTGGCCTTCTGTTGCCTTGCCAGCTCAACCAGCAGGCCATCGAAAGCAATGGCCTCGATGCGATCATCGCCGACAAAGGTTTGCCGCACCATGGCCAGCCGGGTATTCAGATCGAATCTGGGCTGTTTATTGGGATTCGCAGCCACGCCGATGACCACGCGATCGAACAACTTCAGGCCGCGCCGCACCACATCGACATGCCCCAATGTGATCGGGTCAAAGGTGCCCGGATAAATAGCCGTTCGAGTCATGCTCCCTCCTTGCCCAGAAAATGCAGACATGTGCCACCATAGCGCCGTGCCTGCCGCTCCGTCCAGCCTGCCGGCCACACAGGAACCACCCGCGACTCTTCCTCGATGATCAGTTGCTCGCAGGTAATGCCGGCTGCATCAAGCCATAGCGGCAGCTGTTCGCTGATACCCTTGGCATAGGGCGGGTCGGCAAAAACAATATCGAAGTGACGGCCATGCAAATGCCCCAGCTCCTTCTGCACATCACCGCACAGCAGATGCCAGTCATCCTGCAACTCGAAGTTGCGGCGCATAGCGACAAACCCGGCAACAATGCGCCGCTCTTTCTCGATGGAGGTCACCGATGCGGCCCCGCGCGACAGGGCCTCGAGCGCCATCAGTCCGGAACCGGAAAACAGCTCGAGAATCTCGCAACCCTCCACACCACCAAGTATGTTAAACAAGGCTTGCCGCACCTTGGAGGGTGTGGGCCGCACACCGGGAATATCGGGGACGGTAACTTTACGGCCGCGCAGGCGACCTGCGGTAATGTGCATCAGTCGCCGCTGCCTGCGACCTCAGGCCCTACCTGAATGACGTTCCAATCTTCCGCATCAAGGAAACGTGCTGCTTCATGCTTCACCTCGGCCAGGGTCACGGCATTGATACGCGCCTCCCAGTTCTGCAGATAATCCAGCGGCAGACCGTAGAAGCCGATCATCGACATCAGGCCGACACGCTTGGCATTGGAATCAAGACGATGGGCAAAGCTGCCAGTTAAATTGGCCTTGGCGGCAGCAAGCTCCTGCTTGCCGATATCACCGTCGTGCATCTTGCGCATCACCTCACGCACCACATCCAGTGCCTTGCCGGCCTGATCGGCGCGCGTTTGCAGGCTGATAACAAACGGCCCCGGCACAGCCAGCGGCATGAAGTAGGAATACACGCCATACACCAGACCGCGCTGCTCACGCACCTCGTTCATCAGGCGCGAGGCGAAGCCGCCACCGCCAAGGATGTGATCAAGCAGCATATCGGCAAAGAAAGCCTTATCGAATCGCGACAAGCCAAGACGGGCCATCTGCACGGTCATCTGCCGGGTCGGCATGACCACCTGCCGCTGCTCGCCACGCACCGCCACAGGCTCGGGGATATCAGTAAAAGATACAGCCGGCTTCCCCTTCCAGCCGGCAAAGGCCGGGCGAATCAGGGCCAGCAGCTCATCCATGGTTACATCGCCACTCACCGCCAGCACCGCACCTTCAGGTCTAAACTGCTTGCGGTACATGCTCTGCAGATCCTTCAACTCAATGCGCTTTAATGAGGCCAGATCGCCATCCGGACGGTGACCATAACCATGCTTCGGATACATCGTTGCCGCGGTTTCTTCAGCGGCGCGCACGCCCGGTTCTTCCAGCGACTTCTGTGCTCCGGCCACGGCATCACTTTGCAGCACGGCAAAACGTTTGGCATCCCAGCCCGGCTGCAGGCCCGCCTCGGCAAAGGTGTCAACGCCCTCGGCAAGCGCCTCCTTGAGCACGGTAAGCGTCATGGAAAGGGAATCATATGACGCGCCCCCGCCCAAGCGGATGGCGGCCGCATCAAGCTTGTCGGCCCAGGCAACATAATCGTGCTTCGCGGTATGATCACCGAGCATGGCGGCCAGCATGGCCGCCGAGCCACCACGTCCGGCAGGATCCTGCCAACTGCCGGCCGGCAGATTCAGACGCATCACCACCATGGGCACATTGCTCGACTGCATCAGCAGCACACGCAGCCCATTATCCAGACGCGCCTGTTCAATCGGCGGCATCGCCTGGGCTGCGGGGGTAAACGCGAAGAGGAAAAGAACAGTCAGTACGCTCATCAGATTTCTCATGACTTCACCTCCGGCTGCAGCAAGCCGGTGGTTGAACGCTCCTGCCTGATCCATTGCTTGAGCACGCCCTTCACATCTTCGGCCCTTACACTACCAAGCGCGGCAAGCCAGGCATCACGCTTGCCTGCCCCGATACCCACTGTTTCCAGCATGCCGATTTCCTTGGCGCGGATGTATAGCGAGTCCTGCGCAAACACCTGATCGGCAACCATGCGGCGCTTGGCGGCAGCCAGTTGCGTTGCATCCGGGCCCTTATCGCGCAGCGTGCCGATGGTTGCCCAAAGTGCTGCTTCGAAGGCCTCCGGGGTCTGCTTCGGTCCGAGCATGCCGTAGGCGAACCACATATCGATACCCATGCTGAACGGGTCGTATCCGGCAGCGGCGGCAAAGGCCTTGCGCTGCTTATCAACAATCTCGCGATTAAGCAGGGCAGAACGTCCACCGGCCAGAATCTCCGTGGCCACAGCCAGGGCAGCCGCTTCGCGGTCGTTCTCGCCTGGCTTCCAGACCGGCACCGGCATGGTGACGGCCAGCATCGGCAACTGCGCCGGCAGCACCGCCACCATGCGCTTCGGGCCAATCGGCTCCGGCTCCACCGGATTGAAGCGGGCTTCAACCGGCTGCTTCTTCAGCTTGCCGAAGGTGCGCGCCACGGTTTTCTTGATGTCGGCAAAATCCACATCGCCAACCACCACCACGGTCACATTACCGGGGATGTAGTGAGCCTTGTAGAAGGCGCGCACATCGTCGATATCCAGCTTCTTCAAATCCTGCATCCAGCCGATCACCGGCTCACGGTAGGGATGCAGACGCAGGGCCACCGAGGTGAGCTCCTCGAACATGCGGCTGTTCGGATCATCATCGGTGCGCATGCGGCGCTCTTCCTGAATGACCTGTATTTCCTTGGCAAAGTCCTCGGCGCGCAGGTTCAGGTGGCCAAAACGCTCGGCCTCCATGCCCAGCACTTCATCCACCTTAGCAGCCGGCACAATCTCGAAATAGGCCGTGTAGTCATGACTGGTAAAGGCGTTGTCGTTACCACCCATGGCAGCGATACGGCGCGAGAACTCACCGGCGGCAAGTTTTTTTGAACCCTTGAACATCATGTGCTCAAAGACATGCGCCAGCCCTGTCTTGCCGGATGTTTCATCGCGCCCGCCCACCTTCAGCCATATCTGCACAATGGCGACGGGAGCGGAATGATCCTCCTCAACCACCAGTCGGACACCGTTATCGAAGGCGGCCTCATGCAGCGGGGCAAAGGGGGCAGCTCCGGCCATGGGGGGGAAAAGAAAAAGGAATATTGCGGGGAATAGCTTCAGATATCTCATACGGCACAATTTACGTCATGCAGCCTGATGTGCAAACCACAGAAGCGGGCCGAAAGTGGTGCACATCCTGCACCCTTCTGCACAGCTCAAGCGCCATACTACTGGAGTTTCTTAGAGCGATTCTCCCGAAGCGCTACGGGCCGCCCCTACCTGCGCGCCTCGGCCACATAGGTGGCAAGGCGCTTTCTCCAACCATCCAGCCAGCGCACCTCGTGTCTCTCTGGCGGCGAATTGGCCACGCGCCTGGTAAGCATGGTATCGGCAGCGCGCGCGAATTCCTCGATGGCAGCAAGGCCTTGCTCATCGCCGTGCATCGCCTCAAGCACCTGCATCAGGCCCCAGCCCTGCCCGTGGTAACGCTCTTTCTCACTCACCCCTTCACCTTTGAAATTGACGTAATCGGTCAGCGCATATGAGCCCATCGGCGATGCGGCAACGCGGCGGTATTGCTGCCTGATATGCTCACGTCTGTGTTCCGGCGCTGCCTTGATGATCTCGGGAAGGGCTGCATCCAAACGCCGGCTTATGAACGCTGCCTGCAAGGGCATGGTTTTTTCAAGCATGCTGCGCAGGAGCTGCATGCGCGGCGCTTCAATATCATGCACAAAGCTGTCGCGATCAGGCCACGGGCAAGCCCCGGCGGAAGCAAGCCAACCGGGCAGCGCTACATCATGATTGCGCAGGAAGACTAGGAGCTGCGGAAAGCTTTCGCGGAACGGCTTGTCCACTTCGGCCACACCTGCGGGATACCAGATGAAATGCCCGATACCCAAGGAAGCGAATTCCTCACCCTTGTTCCATGAGGTCAGACAGGCGATACGGCCGGCACATTCGTTGTGGAAAACCAGCTGCGCTACGCGTGCCTGCTGTCCGGCAACATCCTCAAGGGACAAGGCCGGTGGCATGCACAGGACAAAGAAAACGGGGAGCATCACAGCCCCCCGTATCCATGCCTGAAACGCAATCATCTTAGAAGTTATAGCTGACGCCCACCGAAGCGACCGGATAGAACTTGTACTTCTTGACGTTGTTGTCCAATTTCGTCTTTTCAGCCGCAATGTCGGCGGTCAGTCCGGCAGCAGCTCCGGTAGCCGAAAGCGTGGTCTTCGGCTTGCCCTGATACAGCACGCCAAGATCAACATTGAAGCCGATCGGGCTGCCGCTGGAAACCGCATCGCCCCAGCCGATACCGGCATACGGGGCCAGCTTGTTGAAGTCCATCGTACCAGTCACGGAGCCGGCCTGTGCCGAGGTATAGGTTGTGCCGTTGATAACATAGCTGGCGCCATTCGGCACGCCGGTCAGGGTCAGCTTGTTGCCGTTGTAGTAGGCACCGGCAGTCACGCGGAACTTGCCTGCAAAGGGGTAAAAGTCGGCCAAGGCGCCGACCGACATCAGCTTCAACTTGGCATCGTAGTGCACGCTGGTATTGGTCACTGTGGTATTGTATCTGAAGCCGTTGGCCTGAATGCGGGCGTTAAGCAGCATCGGAATGACGTTTGTGGTCAGCTCCACGCCGGCACCCAGCGTGCCTGCCTTCACGCCCACGGCAACGCCGTCGGCCATGGCAATCTGGCCACCGGCCAGCAAAGTGCCGGCAAGGGCCAGCGAGACATAACGAAGCTTCATGGAAGTTCTCCTAATGAAATCTGAATTTAAACACGATGCTATCTTTACCACCCATCGCGGCAAGACCGTGATATCGCCCACATCTCCTAGCCATCCAGCCAGCCTTGCAGCGAAGCCAGCGCCAGATCTGAAACCATGCGCCGACGATCTGCTCTGCCCAAACGCCGTTTGCCATCCATCTTCGGGCCCGGCGGCAGCAGGCCGAAGTTGATATTCATCGGCTGGAAATCCTCGATGCGAGTCTGCGAGATATGCGCCAGCAGTGCCCCGTGCGCAGTATCGGCTGGTGGCGCATCAGGCTCGAGGCCTTGCGCCATCGCCGCCAGAAAACGGCCGGCCATCAGTCCCATAGCCGCCGACTCCACATAACCCTCCACGCCGGTAATCTGGCCGGCGAAGAGAATACGCGGCTGTTTTTTCAGGCGCAGGGTGCCGTCAAGCAGGGCAGGCGATTTGATAAAGGTGTTACGATGCAGGCTGCCGAGGCGGAAAAACTCGGCCTGCTCCAGTCCCGGTATCATGGTGAACACCCGCTTCTGTTCGCCATAGGTCATCTTGGTCTGGAAACCGACCATGTTTAATAACGAACCCATGCGGTTGTCGCGCCGAAGCTGTACCACGGCATAGTGCCGTACGCCCGTTTCCGGATGATCGAGACCTACCGGCTTCATGGGCCCGAAGCGGGGCGTGTCCTCGCCGCGCTCGGCCATTTCCTCAATCGGCATACAACCATCGAAGAAGGGAACATCCTCGAAACCCTTGAAAGCCACTTTGTCGGCCGCCACCAGCTCGGCAATAAAGGCCTTGTACTGGCTTTCCGTCATCGGGCAATTGAGGTAATCGCCCGCCTCGCCCTCGGCCACATCCTTGTCATAGCGGTTCTTCCAGAAAGAAAGAGCCATGTTCACCGATTCGGCATCCACCACCGGGGCAATGGCATCGAAGAAACTCAGGTGCTCCTCCCCGGTCAATGCGCGGATTTGTTCGTACAAGGCATCCGAGGTAAGCGGCCCTGAAGCAATCAGCACCAATCCTTCGGCAGGGATTTCAGTGACCTCGCCGGGCACGAACTCGATCAACGGCTCGGCCTTCAATGTGGCCGTGACCAGTTCGGAAAACTGCTCCCGGTCCACGGCCAGCGCTGTGCCGGCCGGAATGCGAGCTGCATCGCCACATTGCATAATCAGCGAATCCATGCGCCGCATCTCTTCATGCAACAGGCCAACCGCATTCTCCAGATGATCGGCGCGGAAGGTGTTGGAACAGACCAGTTCCGCGCAGTTGCCGGTGTTGTGCGCCGGGGTCATTTTCAATGGTCGCATTTCATGCAGACGCACAGGAATGCCACGTCTGGCCAACTGCCATGCTGCTTCACTGCCCGCCAGACCTGCACCGATAATCGTTACTGCTTGTTTAGAGGAAGAATCATTCATGCCGCAAAGCTACTTGCCGCCGGGCCGACAACAAGCCGAAACTCGCGTCGCGGAAAAGAAAAAGGGTGCGAATCATCGCACCCTTTAAATTGCTCAAAGACGAAGAACTCAGTCTTCTGTCCGGCTGGTCACTTCAAGAAGATGATAACCGAACTGGGTCTTCACAGGCCCCTGAACGGTATTCACATCGGCCGAGAACACGACCTTGTCGAATTCCGGAACCATCATGCCGGGTCCGAATTCACCCAGATCACCACCACTCCGCCCGGAAGGGCAGCTGGAATGCTGCCTGGCCAACTCGGCAAAATCAGCACCCTGCTCAATCTGGACCTTCAATTCATTACACTTGGCCTCGCTGCTGACCAGAATATGCCTTGCTGTTGCTACTGTCATAAATCACCCCATCAATTTTTGCGCAAGCTAGCAGATCGACCCCTCTCTTTCAGCTTGCGGATACGGGAGCCATCTTTCATATTGAGCCCATGCGATATCTGATTGTTCTATCCCTGTTATTTATCACCCCTGCCTGGGCTGCGGACACAACACAGACGGAGCAGGGAACCGTACTTAGCGTGACTGCGACTTCTTCCATGAAAATGGACAATGACGAGGTGGTGGTGAACTTCCGCATCGAGGCGGAGGGCAAGCAGGCCGAAGGATTGCAGAAGCAGGTGAATGACATCAGCCACAAGGTGAATGCGCTACAGGACAAACATGCAGGACTAAAGCAGCAGACAACAGGACGAAGCCTGCAGGCCGTGAGCCACTACGATAAATCGCTCGGACGGCAGGTGCGCGATGGCTGGCGACTGGTTCAGAACGAGCAGGTCATAAGCCATGAATTGGCCGGTGTGGAACAGTTGGTGGATGATATCGAGAAGGCCGGATCCCATCTGGATCAACTGAGTTTTCGAGCCTCCGACAGCGCCTCGGAAAAAGCTGTGGAAATACTGCGCATGCAGGCTGTACAAAAATTCCGCAACCAGGCCGCCACCATGGCCAAGGCGCTGGAAGCGCCATCCTTCCGCATCCTGCGGCTGAGCAGTGACAGTCGGACTCCACCCATGCCGCTTATGCAACGGAGCATGATGGCCATGTCCCCAGCCGAGGCTGCACCTTCATTCAACATCGGTGAGAGCGAGTTGAGTGTGACCGTGTCCGGCGACATTCTGTTGCCGGAGAAAAGCTTTAGTGTGAAGTAGGGTTTGTTAAGAGAAATACCGGGCTAAGCACTGGCGCCTTAAATGGCGCTCAGGGTTGCAAAATATTTAAATGGTTTGATTTAGGATAAAAAGATTCAGACAGAGCAAGCCTCGGCTTGCATCAAGGAACTGCGAGAAACTCTCAGCCGGCCATCAGCCAGGCAAAAGCAAACAGCACAACAGAAATGACCGCATACACCCGCGGGGATATCTCAGAACCTGCATCAATGTGGCCTGTAAACATCATCATTACACTTACCTCCTTGCAAGGCGCGCATTTCGCCACCGTTATGGGTCAGGCAATGTGACAACAATCACAAGGCGCGCTATGACCTTTCACCTTCTGCAATTGAGAAGTAATCGCCGGACACTTCCCGTGCCGTCATACAGCAGCGCGTGATGACGATGTTTACGGCAAAGACCGCACCTTCACTCAAGGTCGGCAAAAGCGAGCTGAGTGTAACCGTGTCCAGAGACATTCTGTTGCCGGAGAAAAGTTTTAGCGTGAAATAGGATTTGTTAACAGAAATGCTGAGCGAAGCAAGCCGCCTCAAATGGCGGACAAGGTTTTAAATGTTTAAATGATTTAATGATTTAATTCAGGATGACAGGGTTCAGACAGGGCAAGCCTCAGCCTGCATCATGGTGCTAAAAAAGACTTCAGCCGCCAACCACCCAGGCAAGGCCAAACAATGCAACAGAGAGAACCACATATCCCAGCGGGGATATACTGGAACTTCCGCCAATTCGATTGTTGAGTGTTAAAAGCATGCCTTCCTCCTGCGTAGGCGCGAATTCCGCCAGAGACATGGGGCATACTATGTGATGGCCGTCACACTCCTGAGATGTGCACCACGATGCGCCGACGCGAGGCATGCAGACGATGCTCATACAGATATACACCCTGCCAGATGCCAAGCGCCATGCGGCCGGCTGAGACAGGGATGGACAGACTGGTTGCAGTGAGGGCTGCGCGCACATGTGCCGGCATGTCGTCCGGGCCTTCAGCCGTGTGGCTGTAGATCGGATCGCCGTCCGGCACCAGTTGGGAGAGGAAACGCTCAAGATCGGTTTGTACATCCGGATCGGCATTCTCCTGAATCAGCAGCGAACAACTGGTGTGTTGCACAAACAGATGCAGCATGCCTTCGCTAATAGTGCTCCCGCTGAGCAGCGTGGCCACCTCCCGCGTGATATTAAGCATACCCCGTCCGGGTGTGGTGATAGCCAGCTTCGACTGCTTCTGCTGCATTACACCAGTCGTCATGTCTGTAATTCCACCCAAACCGGCGCATGATCGCTGGGTCGTTCGCGGCCGCGCTCCTCGCGGTGCACGCCACCGGCAAGCGGTATCAGTGCCGCAGTGGTCAGGATATGGTCAATGCGTATGCCCCAGTTTCTCTGGAAGGCATTGAGACGATAATCCCACCACGAATGCATGCCCTCACTTGGATGCAGGCTGCGCAGGGAATCTGCCAAACCCATCGCGAGCATGGCGAAGAAATACTGCCGCTCGGTGTCCGAACACATGATCTTTCCCTGCCAGCGTGAGGGGTCATGGATATCAATGTCTGCCGGCGCGATATTGAAATCACCAAGCACCAGAAGTTTCTCATGCGTAACCAGCTCTGCTTTCAAATAGCCGGAAAAAGCCTTGAGCCAACCGAGCTTATACTCATATTTTTCCGAACCGACTTCCTGCCCGTTGGGAATATAGACATCGATGATGCGCACGCCATTGATCGTTGCAGCCAGCACGCGCCGCTGCGCATCCTCAAACTCGGGAATGCCGGCCTGCACATCGACCGCCTCCGTCTTGCTCAGCAGCGCCACGCCGTTGTATGTCTTCTGCCCGGAGAAGACGACGTGGTAAGCAGCCGCCTCGATCTCAGCCTGAGGAAACTTCTCATCCGGTGTCTTGGTTTCCTGCAAGGCCAGCACATCGGGCGCGTGTGTCTTTAGATAATCCAGTACATGCGGCAGGCGCACATTCAATGAATTGACGTTCCAGCTGACAATTTTCATACGCCTATGCTGTCAACGACACGGGATTGCGGCAAGCAAGTGCATGGATGCAGTCGTAGGGAATCAATAGTAGGCTGCACCGCCATGCCAACAATTATCCCTATTCATGAAGCAGATGCAGTGGTCGGTGAACCGATGAGCGGCAAGCCGAAATGGCTGAAAGTTCGCGCACCGATGTCGAAGGAATACAAGCAGCTCGTCGAGCTGATGCGCAACCAGAAACTGAATACAGTCTGCGAAGAAGCCTCCTGTCCGAACATCGGCGAATGCTGGAAGCACGGCTCTGCCACCTTCATGATTCTGGGCCGGGTTTGCACACGCACCTGTGCCTTCTGCGATGTCGAAACCGGTCGGCCCGATCCGGTGGATGCCTCCGAGCCGAAAAACCTGGCTGATGCCGCCGCCGCCATGAAGTTAAAGCACGTGGTTATCACCTCGGTGGATCGCGATGATCTGGCCGACGGCGGCGCAGCGCACTACGCAGCCACCATTCGCGCGGTCAAAGAGCTGTTGCCGGAAACCACTATTGAAGTGCTGACCCCCGATTTCCAGCGCAAGCCGTCCTCCTGCCTCGATACCCTGATGGCCGCCAAGCCCGACATCTTCAATCACAACCTCGAAACCGTGCCGCGCCTGTATCGTTCAGTACGGCCCGGCGCGCGCTATTTCACCAGCCTGCGCCTGTTGCAGCGCGCCAAAGAAATCAACCCGCAGGTGGTGACTAAATCGGGCATCATGCTGGGGCTCGGTGAGACTCGCGACGAGGTGCTACAGGTCCTCGACGACATGCGCGAAGCAGGCATCGATATCCTGACCGTCGGACAATATCTTCGCCCTTCCGTCAAGCACCACCCCGTGATGAAATACTGGACGCCTGAGGAATTCGACGATCTGAAATATCTGGCCGAGAAAAAAGGCTTTGGCATGGTGGCATGCGGACCGCTGGTACGCTCCTCCTTCCATGCCGAAGATGTCTTCAAGGCACTAAAATTAGGGAAGGGAAAAACATGACAATCACAGCAACCGAACACATTCGTGATGCCCTCATCGGGCTCGGCCTGAGCAACCTCGAATATATCTTCTGGGACCTGCCCACGCCGCGCCTCTACGAGCATGCCATCCGCAACCGCGAGGGGCATCTGGCGCATATGGGTGCATTGGTGGTGCGCACCGGCCATTTCACCGGCCGCGCAGTGAAAGACAAGTTCGTTGTTGATGAGCCGGCCAGCCACGACCACATCTGGTGGGGAACATTCAACCGTCCCTTGCCGGAAGAAAAGTTCGATGCCATCTACAAGCGTGTCTGCCGCTTTCTGGAAGGCCAACAGGTTTACGTCGAGGACTGTCTGGTCGGTGCCGACTCGCAATATGAAAAAGCAGTGCGCGTGATTACGCAGGATGCCTGGCATGCGCTGTTTGCCCGCACCATGTTCGTGCGCCCGGTCGACCTTGGCCGTGACATTGCCAAGGATAAGCCTGCATTCACCGTCATCCATGTGCCGCACTTCCATGCCATGCCAAGCCAGGACGGCACCAATTCCGAGGCCTTTGTGCTACTGCATATGAGCAAGCGTATCGCGCTGATCGGCGGCACGAGCTACGCCGGTGAAATCAAGAAATCCATCTTCACCATCATGAATTACCTGCTGCCCGAAGAGGATGTGCTGCCCATGCATTCTTCGGCCAATGTCGGCAAAAATGACGATGTCGCCGTTTTCTTCGGCCTTTCGGGGACAGGCAAAACCACGCTTTCATCAGACCCTGCGCGCAAGCTTATAGGCGATGACGAACACGGCTGGAGCGACCACGATGTATTCAACTTCGAAGGTGGCTGCTATGCCAAGGTGGCCAAGCTTTCGAAGCAGAAGGAACCGATGATCTATGACGCAACCCAGCGTTTCGGTTCGATTCTGGAGAATGTCGGCTTCAACACCGTTACCCGACGCGTCGATTTCGACGATATCAGCCTGACCGAAAACACACGCGCAGCCTACCCGATTCAGGCTATCCCCAATGCCATTTATCCAGGCGTGGCAGCACAACCCAACAACATCGTCATGCTCACCGCCGATGCCTTCGGCGTGCTGCCTCCGATTGCCAAGCTCACGGCAGAGCAGGCCATGCGTTACTTTATGCTCGGCTATACCGCCAAGGTGGCTGGCACCGAGGCTGGCCTGAAAGAACCGGAAGCCACCTTTAGCCCCTGTTTTGGTGCTCCCTTCATGGCACGTCACCCGAAGGTGTATGCAGATATGCTCGGAAAGAAAATCCGTGAGCAGAAGGTGAACTGCTGGCTGATCAATACAGGCTGGAGCGGCGGTCCGTATGGCGTGGGCGAACGCATGGATATCGATGCCACACGCGCCATGCTCAATGCGGCGCTGGATGGAAATCTGGATAAGGTGCCGTACACGACAGATGAGTTTTTTGGGCTATCCGTGCCGCAGTCCTGCCCGGGTGTGGATGCCGCCATGCTCAATCCCGCCAGCACATGGGCGGATAACGCCGCTTACGCAGAATCGGCCAGCAAACTGGCTGCCCGCTTCGATGAGCGTTATGCGCAGATGCTGAGCGAGGCTTCCGCCTGAGTGAAATGGCTGGGTGAGGAAGATAAACCGGAAGGCTGGATACTAAGCCGACGCGGCTGCACCCACGGCCGCATCGCTTTCGATGAGGAAGGTCGCACCATGCCATCCGACGAGCAGGTGCGGGAGGCATGGCAAGCAGCCATGCCCGTGCGCCTGCCGGGCATGCTGCTTTCCGAGGTGGAAGCCCATGCCGATGATATCCGCGATGCCCTGAGCATCATGCAGCGGGTACGCGGTGGTGAAAGCTGCGCCGGCATTTTACTCAAAGAGCCTTATATCTCACGCTTAAAACCCGACTTCGACGTGCTTGCCAGCAAACACTCCGAGCGCGAGGCCAGGGACATTGAAAAAGTATCTTTCGATGTCGTCAAATCAGGCGAGTTGTTTGCCGAAAATCTGTGGATGAAGGTGTCCTGCATTTCTTCTCTGGATATGGACGATTCACTTCGTTTTTCCTTTGGTACAGGAGCACCCAAAAATCAGAAGAATGCCACGCTGCGCGAGGAGCTTGCGGCTGAACTTGCCACACGCATCTTCCCCGAATGCCGCATGCTCAGTGCACACCGCGAACTATGCGGCCTGCTTGCAGGCATGCTCGGCTTTTCACCGATGTTCGTGCAGCGACGGATTTACGCCAACAGCCCCGGCGGCGGCAGACATATGCAGGACCACGTCGAGGCAGGTCACTTCGGCATCGTTTTCGCCCAGCTTTTCGGCCACACCGCATGGCTCGCCCTGCCGCGCAGCATCTTGCTTGATGAGATTGCCACGTTCCTGACTGCGACCGATGCCCCTGAATTCGCCGATCTTAAATCCATGTCGCAGAAAGCCATAAGCGACATGCTCGCTTCCGACCATCAGTGCACGCTCAAGACCCTGCTCAATGACACCCCGACCTTCACCCGCCAGTTGATCAACAAGGGCCACGGTATGATTCTGGCGCCGGGGGATATCCTGCTGCTGCCGCAACAAAGCAGCGAGCACTGCTGCTGGTCTTCGGTGTTTTGCCTCGATGATGAGCCGGGGCATTCGCTTTCTTTCTCCATCACCCGACCCGCTTAAGGCTGCTGCGCTCGCTGGGGCTTTGCGCCGCAGTGCTGTGCTTGCCGCTATCCGTCTTTGCCGACAGTCTGACCAGCATGCCCCCGACCCCCTTATTTCCCAGCAACCATCTGGCCGGACAATCCAGCCCCTATCTGCTGCAGCATGTGCACAATCCGGTGGACTGGTATCCGTGGGGCGAGGAGGCCTTCGCCAAGGCCAAGCGCGAGGACAAGCCGATCCTCCTGTCCATCGGCTACTCCACCTGCCACTGGTGCCATGTGATGGAAGAGGAATGTTTCGCCGATGCCGAGGTAGGCAAGGTTCTGAACGATTCTGTGGTGGCCATCAAGGTGGATCGCGAGGAACGGCCGGATATTGATCAGGTATATATGCAGGCTGCACAGATGATGAACGGTGGCGGTGGTTGGCCGCTGAATATCCTGATGACCCCCGACAAACGCCCCTTTTTCGCCGCCACCTATATTCCCAAACATTCACGCTTTGGACGCATCGGCCTGATCGAACTGGTGCAGCGCATCGATATCATCTGGAAGCAGGACAGGGAAAAGCTGCTGCTGCCGGCAGGCCAGCTTTCCGCCGCCATGCAGGATATGCACAAGACTACCGAGCCGGGTGATGTGCAGAACGGCCTTGCAGAACGGGCCTTTGCGCAACAGAAGACTTCCTTCGATGCTGAGCACGGCGGCTTCGGCGACGCACCGAAATTCCCCACCGCACACCGCCTGCTTTTCCTGCTGCGTTACTGGCGCTACACAGGCGATGCCGAAGCACTGCATATGGTGGAGGCATCCTTGCAAGCCATGCGTCGCGGCGGTGTGTTCGACCAGTTGGCTTACGGCTTTCATCGCTACTCCACCGATACCGAATGGTTATTGCCGCACTTCGAGAAGATGCTTTACGATCAGGCCATGCTGCTGATGGCCTATGCCGAAGCCTTTCAGGCCACGGGCAGGCAGGAATACGCAGCTACTGCACGGCAGATCGCAACATATGTGCTGGGTGAAATGCAAACGCCCGAGGGTGGTTTCTATTCGGCCGATGATGCCGACTCTGAAGGGGAAGAGGGGCGCTTCTACGTCTGGCGCATGCAGGAAGTGTCGAATCTGCTTGGCGCGGATGATGCCGCCTTTGCCGCACATATCTTCGGCATGCAGGCCGACGGCAATGTGCGGGATGAGGCCAGCGGACAGAAAACCGGCATCAATGTGCTGCACCTGACCCATCCGCCCGGCAATGCTGCCGAGGCTGCACGACTTGAGAAAATCCGTCATAAGCTGCTGGCAGCACGCACGAAACGCATCCACCCCTACCGCGACGACAAGGTACTGAGCGACTGGAACGGCCTGATGATCGCCGCCCTGGCCATTGCCGGCAGGGCGCTGGATGAACCGACATACAATGCTGCCGCCACGCATGCAGCTGACTTTGTGCTCGACAAGCTGCGCGATGATAATGGCCGATTGCTGCACCGCTGGCGAAGTGGCAAAGCCGGCCTTGCAGCCCACCTCGACGATTACACCTTCCTCGTGTGGGGCCTGACTGAACTCTATGAGAGCAACTTCGATGCGCGTCATCTCAAGGCAGCCATTGCTCTTAACGACCTTATGCTGCACCAATTTTCCGCGCCCGGCGGCGGCTTCTATTTCACCGCGCAGGACAGTGAAGCACTGCTCGTGCGCCCGATGGATGCCTTCGATAATGCCATTCCCTCAGGCAATGCTGTGGCCATGATGAACCTGTTACGTCTGGCGAGGCTCACGGGTGACAGCAGCCTGGAGGAACGTGCGGCGGAAGTGCCAAAAGCCTTCGCCAAGGATCTGAATCGCATGCCAACGGCCTTCATCTGGCTACTGGCCGCCATGCAGCAGGCTGAACAAGGCGGCTGCGAAGTCGTGCTGGCGGGAGATAGAAACGCGCCACAGTTACAAGCGATGTTGCGCGCATTAAACAGCCGATACCAACCGGAAAACAGCATCTTGCTTGCCGATGACGCCTTGGCCGACATCGCCCCCTTCAGCGCGGGCTATGCGCCGCTCAATGGCAAGGCGACGGCCTATGTTTGCAGGGATGGCCGCTGCAATCTGCCGGTCACGGACATTGAAAGCATGCTGCAACAGATCGATGCTTCAATAAGAAAGTAAAACTAAAGAATAAAATACGGGGACGGGCAATCGCCCGGGCGATTAACGATAAAGACCTTCCAGCAGCTCTCCATAACGCTCGAATACCTGCCTGCGTCGCACCTTCAGCGTCGGGGTCAGAAGACCATCGGCCACACTCAGGGGGGCATCCAGCACATGGATGCGACGCACCTGCTCGAAGGCGTTCAGAGGGTGGAGTATTCCGGCGATGCGCGTTTGCAGCATCTTGCGCAATACCTTTGAGCCGCATAGCTGAGGCCAGTTGCTCTCGGGCAGCCCCTGTTCCTCGGCCCACGCAGAGCACGCCTCTTGATCAGGCACAATCAAGGCCACCAGATATGGCTTCTGATCGCCATACACCACGACCTGCTCGATCAGTGCGTCGCAGGCCAGCAGGCTCTCGATACGCTGTGGTGCAATATTCTCGCCGCCCGAGGTCACAATGACATCCTTTTTACGGTCGGTGATATATAAATAACCGTCAGCATCCAGACGGCCGATATCGCCGCTATGCAGCCAGCCATCGATCAGTATTTCCGTAGTTTCCTCGTCCCGCTTCCAGTAACCGCTCATTACATTCGGGCCACGCACCACGATCTCACCATCGGCCGCAATCTTCACCTCAGTGTTGAAAGCTGGTTTGCCGACGCTACCGATGCGTCTGTCCTGCATCGGATTGACACTGATCAGTGGCGCGGCCTCAGTCATACCATAACCTTCCAGCACCGGCAGGCCGATCGCCTCAAAAAAATTACCAACCTCGATACTGAGCGGAGCGCCACCGGAAATAATCAGGCGCAGGCGGCCACCGAAACGCTCGCGAATGCGCTGCCCGACAAGGCGATCCAGCAGACGCAGGCGTAACCGTTTCAGTAGCGATAAAGACCCCTCTTGGGCGGCAAGACTCAGGGCAAGAAACTGATTAAACATGCTGCGGGAAAATGCAGACTGTTTGCTCACTTGTCCCAGGATGCGATCGCGAACAACTTCCAGCAGGCGCGGCACCGTAATCATCAGCGTAGGCCTTGCCTCAGCAAGATTCTTGACCACGACATCCGGGCGCTCGGCAAAGGCCACCGACAAGCCGAAGGAGTAGGGCAGAAAATGGCTCCCGGTACGTTCCAGAGCGTGGGCCAGCGGCAGGAAGGAGAGCATCATGTCGTCGTCATTGAAATGGATAGAGCTTGGAACGACTTCAAGATTGGCCATGATATTGCCGTGCGACAACATCACACCCTTGGGGTGCCCCGTCGTGCCCGAGGTGTAAACCAGCGTGGCCAGTGTATCCCGGCTTATCCCGGCCAACTGAGCATCCAGCCTTGCAGCCAAAGCGTCCTCGCCGGCCTGTAAATCCGACAAGGGGTGGAGGCGTTTATCCATCGTTTTACCGCAATCCAGGGCATACACAGCTTGCAGGCTGGGCGCTGCATCGGCCGCAGTGAGCAGATGGCGCAACAGATTGCCCCCGGAGGTGATGGCAAGCTTCGCCTCGCAATCATTCAAAACATAGGCAATATCCTGCGGCCGGAAGGTGCAGTACAGAGGCACCGTCACTGCGCCTAAGGAAAGAATGGCGTAATCAATGACCGCCCAGTCGGGACAGTTTTCCATGAGCAGGGCCACGCGATCACCGGCCTGCACACCTTGTTGCAGCATGCCGCACGCTAGCGTGCGGATGGCTGAATCAAGCTGTTCGTAGGTGATAGGAAGGTAGCCCTGATCACTGCGCCGCCATTGCGCCGGACGATGCGGCTGCATCGCGGCCACCGTCCGGAAAAGGTCCGGCAGGCTGGAGGAGTGCTCCAGCAGAACGGTGGACGAATGAGCCAAATATTACGCCTTTTCTTCTGGCTCTGCTTTCGGCTTGGGCTTTGCTCTCGGTTTTCTTTTCGGTTTTGCTGTGGGTTTAGCCTCGGCTTCGACTTGTGCCTCAATGACACCACTATCGCCTGAATGGGCACTGTCGTCGGACTCTGGCACGGCAGAGCCGGTTCCCTCTCCATCTGCATCCTTAGCATGCTCAAACTCCAGATGCAGCAACAGGGTCATATGCGTAATCACGATACCCGGAACGCCAGCCACCGCAGACAACAGCACGCCGAATACCAGCAGACTCAGCAGATGTGCCAAACCGCCCCAAAAGCCGCTGGCCTCCTGAATACGCAACATCTGTTCACCGGCGACAACATCCATCACCGCCGAAGTCACCCCCGCCCCCAGCCACAGAGGGGAAAGCAGCACGACAGCGACCAGCAGCGAGGCAACAACACCACCGAGGTTATAGATAAGCAGCTCCGGCAGACGATGGCGAAGCAGCTGCCACAAAGCATCGCGCAGACCATCCACATCGGCATCGGAAATGGCTACGCGGGCGGCGATATTGAATACCGCCAGCAACAGCACAATGACGATCACGGTATTAAGCAATAACAGCGGCGCACCAATCAGAACCAGCCACAACATGCCAAGCCCCGGTATTTTGGCCAGCACGAGCAGCAACATTTCACCCAGTAACAGGGCCAGCAGGCCACCTGCCGCATAGACAGGCAATAAAAGCAGCGGCTGCATGCGCGACCAGACAAAGACCGCGGCCTCTCGCGTATCGGGGACAGGCTGATCGGTGATCTGCATATGCAGCTGATGGGCCAGTGCGGTCAGGCCAAACAGGGTCCAGAACAGACATGCCATGCCACCGATGAAATGCAGCAGCAGAAAACCCGCACCACCGGGCTCGCCCCCCATGCCGAACAGGCCATAAATCAGAACACCGCCCAATACCGTGCCGCTCATGGTCAGCATAAGCGCCGGCTTCAGTGCGCTGCGTGCACTGTTGGCAACAAATAGAGTTGTCCGGTTTTAGAGCACAAGGGTTGTCCGGTTTGGTTTTGGTTCATATTGCTGCCTTCAGCCTTGGTAGTGGTAGTTCCGGCTTGCTGGCCTTGGGCTTCAGAAGAG
>Ga0210017_1000037_pt1 | contig 85174 bp, 87 predicted proteins | sample CryGeyCG2014_020_FD_183966 | JGI IMG/M metagenome (GOLD analysis project Ga0210017, IMG submission 183966) | Groundwater microbial communities from aquifer - Crystal Geyser CG08_land_8/20/14_0.20 (SPAdes) (version 2) | ecosystem: Environmental > Aquatic > Deep subsurface > Groundwater | place... | reverse complement strand
AAAAATGATTGTGGCTGTGATGCGTAAATTAATTCATATGGTGTTTGCTATTTTAAAGAGCGGCAAACCTTTTGATCCAGAATATAGGAATTGTGTTTGATTTTTAAAATCAAACACGGTATCTGGTTAAAATAACTGCAAAATCATCACTTACGGTTTCCATTTAATAGAACAGCCGATTGAGGGAATTTGTTCGGTTGGACCCTTTCTCGTTTCGGCAACTTGTTTCATGGCTTCTAATAGTTCACGGTGCACGCTGTTAGACGCGGTTTCTTTGTTAGACGCATCGAGGCGACCTCGATATTGCAATGCTAAATCGGCATTATAACCAAAAAAGTCAGGGGTGCAGACAGCGCCATAGGCTTTGGCCACTTGCTGGGTTGCGTCCATTACATAAGGGAAAGGGAAGTTGAATTGTTCCGCAACGGCCTGCATTTGTTCAAATGAATCTTCTGCATACTCGGTAGGGTCATTCGACATAATGGCAATACTGTTGATGCCATAGTTATCGCGCAAAATCCGGGTGTCACTGGCTAGGCGTGACTGTATCGCTTTGACATAGGGGCAATGGTTGCAAATAAACATAATCAGCAAGCCGTTAGACCCTTTTGCTTTATCTAATGTCCAGTTCTGTCCATCAACGCCTGGTAGGTCGAAATCAATGGCGGCTTGATTAAAATTACAAATTGGGGTGGTTAAACTGACCATCGTGATAGTCTCCTAATTGTTTTTTTAGATTTCAATGGCAATGGCTTTTTCGGTTTTAAACCCGGCCTCTAATTTCTCGTAAAGCAGCTCAAGGGTATCGCCCGGGGTATATTCTGCAATGCTGATTTGTTTTCCGCCAAGTCGTTTTCGCAACTTTTGAGCGACAATTATGGCGCTGTCAATATCGGAGTGGGTGGTAAGAATGCAGAATCGCTGTTCATTTAAGCGACCAAAATAGTCTGATTTACGCAGTATGGGTAAAATCGCTTGTCCCATTATGCTGGCTTTGTCGCTTTCAAAGGCGAGCAGTGCAAAAGGGGCGTGATAGCGTTGTGAACGTGCCATTTCTTTTTCAATCAGCTCTTCAAACACCAGGGCGTTATAGGCTTGTGACTGGGCATCTTTTTGCAGTAATTTTTTCAGTTGCTGTTTGGCTTCTTCGCCCGATAAGGTATTGTGGTCGTCGGCTTTATCTAGCGCAAAAGCTTCGCTATTGAATCGTAAAAACACCATTAATAAAGCCGTATTGACAAACATGGAGAGGATCACAACGCCGACCACAATTGACATAAAGGCTTCTTTGTAAACAAAATTATCCGGTAAAGCAAATACCATAATAATGGCTAACCCCCCTTTCATGCCGGCAAAGGTGAGGACGCCCGCCCAACGAAAGGGATGCATTCTCCACCAAATCAACGGGGTAACCACCAAAAAACGAATTAGCGTGGTGAGTGCAAATACCGCTAAAATGGCAAGATGATATTGCCAAAGCAGGTTTAAATCGACCACATTGGCGATGGCAATAAAGATGACGCCATTGGCAAATAGCCCCAAGTAATGGGCTTCTTTGCGATAGGCTCTAAAGTTGCCATCGGAAGTGCTTTCAGTGTTCAGAAATTGCGTGAGCACAGAGGTGCTGATTTTCTTGTATTGCCCTTCTTTATCAAATAAATATTTAAATAATAGTATGGTGACCACCACGCCCAACATGCCGGAGACTTGCAGGTGTTCGCCGACGATAAAGGCCATACTGGCCATAATATACAATGTGAGAAACTGCTCAACATTATCGGTAAAAAATTTAAAGGCATAATAGCCTACCATTCCTGCTACCAGGCCAATTAGGATGGATTCAATAAACAGCTTACCTAAAACAAGATGTAAACTGGAGGTTTGTAAGGTTTGGCCTTCAATAAGCGGGAGCGCAATAAAAAAGAAAATAATCATCGCAGTGATGTCATTAAAAAGACTTTCGCCTTCCGCATAGAGTTTGAGCTTTTCGGGGAGTTTAAATTTGCTAAAAATGGCAGAAACCGACACCACGTCCGTGGCCATTAAAGGGGTGAATAAAGCTAACAGAACCCCAGTGGTCAATTGTTGTTCGGGAGTGAGTAGTTGGGTGGCAAGAATGGCTAGGGTAATGGAAATTAACACCGCAAAAACTGAGAGATAGAGAATGGCTGATAGATTGTGTTTTAATTCGGAGCGAGAAACCCCTAATACGTCGGGAATTAAAATGATGGGTAGCATCAGGTAGACAATGTCTGGAAAATGGTCACCAAAAGCGGATAGGTCAAATATCATATTGGTTAAATAAGCGGAAACAATCGCGGTGAGCGCAAACGGGATTTTAAAACTTTGCTCAAAAAAACGAGATAACAGAACCACTAATAGAATGAGGGTAAAAAGTAGCAGCATAATTTAGATCCAGCAATGAGCTTTGAGTTTTTAGGTGTTTTTATTGGGTCCAGGAGGCGTCTGGTTGCCAGGTTTTTAACCAGTTTTCAATTTCTTCAGCAGGCATGGGACGAGCAATGCCGTATCCTTGACCTAGCAAACAGCCTAATTTGAGTAATCGCTCTCCATGCAAAATGGTTTCGACCCCTTCGGCAATGGTGTCACGTCCAAACGCATTCGATAACCCCAATACCCCTTGAATAATGGCGAGATCTTCAGTGTCTTCTAGCATATCTCGAACAAACCCTTGGTCTATCTTAATCAGGTTAGCCGGGAGTCGTTTTAAGTAAATTAATGAAGAATAGCCCGTTCCAAAGTCATCTAATGCGAACCCAATTCCCAGTTCATGACAGGCTTTAATTACATTGGAAACGTGGCTGAGGTTGTCTAGGGCACTGCTCTCCAATACCTCTAACTCTAGGTCTCCATGTTCGATATTGGGGTGGGTTTCAAGCAGCATTTTTAAGTGGGTGACAAAATTTGGCGACTCTAGATGGAGTGCATCGATATTGACGCTGATCGGCAACCGGATATTGATGGATTTCCAGTATTCGATTTGTTGCATGGCAGTTTTAATAACCCAATTCCCCAGATCAATAGATAATTCGTGACCAGAGATGACCGGTAAAAAGTCAAGAGGGGACAATAGACCTTGCTCGGGGTGTTGCCATCTAATGAGCGCTTCAACGCCAATGACTTCACCGGTTTTCATATTAACTTTGGGTTGGTAGTAAAGAATGAATTCGTCATGGGTGAGGGCATTGGTGATGCTGGAGATGTCCGCATTATAGTTTCGAAGTAATCGATCTTTTTGGGTATCAAATAGGTGAAAACAATTCTTGCCAGCCAGTTTGGCTTGATACATGGCTTGATCGGCTTGGCGTAGCAGTTGATCGGCATCTATGTCTTCGGCTTGCGGGTAATAGGTCGCCCCTAAACTGGCGGAAACTCTTAAAATATGCTCGCCTTCCATAACGGGCTTATAGGCGGCTGCCAGTAGCCGATTAAAAATCATTTCACTGGCTTGTGGAGATTGTACATCGACTAGCACGGCGACAAATTCATCGCCACCCAACCTGGCCAAGGTATCGCCATCTCGTAAGGCATGTTGCATTCGTTGGGCGATAGTGGTTAGCAGTCGGTCACCCACATCATGACCATATTCATCATTGATTTCTTTAAAGCCATCCAAGTCTAAATAGACGACCGATAATTGTGAATTGCGCCTGAGTGCTTGGTGCATGGCAAGGTGGAGGCGGTCAGCTAATAGAACGCGGTTAGGCAGGTTTGTCAAGGCGTCAAAATGGGCGAGATATTGAAGTTGTTGTTCATGTTCTTTACGTTCGGTAATATCTTGCACTGTCCCCAGTGCTCGTAACAGTGTGCCTTCATGGTCAAAACTGAACTCACAAGTTTCTTGAACCCATCGAACCTTATCATTGACCAAGATACGGTGTTCAACTTCGTAGAGCGTTTGTTTGCGAACTGCCTTTTCCCAAGTTGATTTGACCATTTCAAGGTCATCAGGGTGGATACGTTGAAAAAAACTCGCTATATCAATCGGGGAGCCGGCAGGCAAGCCGAAGATTCGATAGGTTTCATTGGACCAACAAAGGAGATTGTCAGACACTTCAAGCGTCCAACTGCCAATCCCTGCAACACTTTGCGCTTTTTCAAGTTGGATTTGGCTTTCTGCTAGGTGCTGTTCATCTTCCCAATGCTGAGTAATATCATGGGCAACGCTCAAAATACCATAAACATTGCCGTCAGGATCTAAAAGTGCCGTTTGAGTAATCGACAACAGGACTTCATGCTGGCCGTTTAGTTTCGGTAACCAAGCTTCATGCATGGTCGGTTTTTTGGATTTAAGAGTGATTTCATCATATTTTTTTAAGGTGTTGGCGATGACTTCAGGCATGAGTTGTTGATCTGTTTTACCTGCTATCTCCGCTTCACTTTGACCAATAAAGGTTTCAAACGCGGGGTTACAGGACTGAAACCGTCCCTGAGCGTCTTTGAACCAAATGAGGTCAGAAATACTATTTAACAAAGTTCGAAAATGATTTTTTTCCAAGGCCAGTGCTTGTTCGGTTTGAATGCGTTCGGTAATAATATAGGCAATGCCAAATAATCCTGATAAATGACCTGCTGAGTCGGTAACCTGGTATTTACGAGCGTCTAACCAAATGGTGTCATTTTCTTGTGTGAAATTCAGGAGTTTTTGGGCGGCCACTTGACCTGAATAAATGGATTGTTCCAGTTGGTATTCTTGGTCAGCTAGGCTTTCCGGTAGAACGTCATAGCTGGTCAATCCCAGCAGATCAGACCAATTTAGGTTGGGGGAAGCGATTGATGCTAAGGTTTGGCTGGTGGCCGTATAAACGTGATTACAATCTTTAAAGCAAACCAAATCACCGGTGGCATTTTTCATCATCGCTTGAAAAGCTTGATGGTGCGTTAAGGTGTTTTCAGGTTCAAAAAGACTTTTGACGTTTTGAAGGCGTAGTGACAGCTCGTTATGGCCTTGATGGGCACAGAGTGTGGCTTTAAAAATTTCAATGCGCTGGCTAATTCCATGACGAAGGCGCAGATGAAATGAATAAGGCGTTGTCTTTTGCGCCTTAGAGAGGTCTGCTATCAGCGACATATCATCAGCATGTACTAGGTTTTGTTGCCAATTTTCCCAGGCGTCTAGTTCATCAGGACGATATCCTATAAGCGCTTGACTATCGCCGTTTAGGACTTTAATGGATAGTGATGGCGTTAGGCTGAAAATTAAAGTGAGCGAATCGCAAGGTTGATGTGTCGTCATGGTGTGATCTTGTTGGTAAATAAGGACTGTCTATCATACTGAAATTTCCTTCAAAATGATTAAAAAACTGAGCCTGAATCCCACGTTGCTGCAATTGAATTTCATTTTTTTGTCATTTTTACTTCATCAGTTTGTTATATAAGGCGCATATGATTGGTAGCGTTTCATCCTTTAGCTTAACGATTAAGAGAGTATTTTATGAAAAAATTAATTATCGCACTATCGGTTGCTTCTTTGGCAAGTGGTTGTGCAACTTCACCCGTAGGTGGCTCTAAGGCTGCTCAAGAACCTGTCGCCAAAACAGCAAAAGTTGCTGATGCGGTCGCTTTAAATAATGATGATCTGTACGTTGCTTATGTTGATGGTCGAGAAAATATCTTTTACGATTTACATGAATATAAATCTTTTTTAGAAGTTGGTGAAAGCACCTTTCGTAAAACTTATATCGGTGCGGGAACCAATGGTATGACACGTTCTTATGCTTTAACAAAAGCGGATAAGAAAAAGCCAACCAATCCGGCAGAGCAAATGTTGAAAGGTGAAATGGCACCTGCTGCGGATTTTTATGGTGAAGTCTATAATGAAGAAAAAAATCGTTTTTATGTGTTTGGTAACTGGAAAGATTTTACCGATTACTTGGCAACCGGGGTAGATACCTATCATTACAGTGAAATCGGTGCTGGCCCGAAAGGTGCAACAGTGGTTTATGTGCTGAATAAAAGCAATAACAAGAAAAAGCCAGAAGCGACTGTGCAACGCTTTAAAGCCAATCATGCTAATTAATGCGTTTTATATAACGTGTGTATAAAAAATCCCGCGAAAGCGGGATTTTTTTTGGTTGTCGTCGGTCGAACCGTTCGGTTATGCCTTCGCTGCTGTATAGAGTTCCGAAACTTTGTTCCAATTCACAACATCCCACCAAGCTTGCATATAGGCAGGTCGAAGGTTTTGGTAACGTAAGTAGTAAGCATGTTCCCAAACATCAAGCCCTAGGATAGGCGTGCCTTTAACATCGGCAACATCCATTAAAGGGTTATCTTGGTTAGGGGTTGATGAAATTTCCAACTTGCCTTCAGCTGAAATGGTCAACCACGCCCAACCAGAACCAAATCGAGTTGCGCCGGCGGTGTTGAACTGCTCTTTCATTGCCTCTAGGCTACCAAAGGTCGCATTGATATCGTCCGCCAGTGCACCGGTGGGGGTTCCCATGCTATCTCCGGTCATGACTTCCCAAAAGAAAGAATGGTTCCAATGACCGCCGCCATTGTTGCGGATTGCCGGAGATAATTGTCCGGCATTGGTAATCAACTCACTGAGTGATTTGTCCGCATTCGGCGTATCTGCTACTGCATTATTTAGGTTGGTGATGTAGGTGTTATGATGTTTTGTATGGTGAATTTCCATTGTTCGAGCATCAATGGATACTTCTAAAGCGTCATAATCATAGGGAAGATCAGGAAGTGTAAATGCCATAATATTAATCCTTTTTGAGTCTCAAATGTCATCTGTTTACGGGAAAACAGTGAAGAATTTGTTTGTTAAAAACGCCTCTATTCTAACGAAGTTGAGCGATTTATCAATACCCGACTGAAATAATCGGGTATTTAATTTTAAATAGCGTTAACCGAGGTGTCCTTTAGAAAATATTATCGAGATGAGGGGGCGGTGGCGGCATATCCCCCATCTTCTCAATTTCAGAAGGCGGCATCTGTAAGAAGTAGCCTTTGGTACAAAGGGCGGTATTGAGTTCTTGAGTGTCAGTACGAGGCAGTTTTCGACCAGGGTGTAGTTCGAAATCAATAACATGCTCTGGCTCTCCAAACATAACTAATAGCTCGTTGGGTAGTTTTTCCAGTCCATCTTTTTGAGGAACAAATAAAAATAATTCTGCCTTTTTGGGGCTTTTAAAAGTTGAAACCTTTAGGGATTGAAAGGTCGCCATAGTTAAATTCCTTGTATATGAATGGTGCTTATTTTAGCAAATAGTGCAACACTGGGGGTGTCATTTGCTTGACCTCAGTAACAAACTTCATTATTCTTAGCGGTTAGTCAATCAATTTGGAAAGTGAGTATGGTCAGCAATAAAGTAGTGGTTCTTGGCGGAACCGGTTTTATCGGTCGTGCCGTGGTGAATGCGTTATCTAAGCATGGGTATGAAATCAGCGTTGTGGTGCGCCGTCCAGAGCGTTTTAGAGATTATTTATTGTTTCCAAAAACTAAGCTGGTTCAGATGGATAGCTTGCTATCATCAGAAGCGCTGGTAAGGGTGTTTAAGCATGCCGGCTTGATCGTAAATTGTTTAGCCGATTTAACGCTAAAAACGGAAGCGGTTGAAGAGAATGACTATGTTGCAGTGCATCAACAGATAAAAAAAGCGATTGAAACCGCACAGGTTAAACGTGTTATTTCTGTTTCACAAATTGGCGCAAATGCCGGAAATGCCACGCATTCTTGGCTTTATCACCTTGGCGAAGCGGATGCGATAATGCATTCCATTGCCAATGCACAAACCACGATTTTGCGTTCCGGCATTTTATTGGGTGCAAAAGATGAGGTGGCTTCTTGCTTTAAGCGTCAACTTAATTTGATGCCCGTTTTACCGGTCGCGAATGCCTCTAAACAGGTTCAGCCTTTAGCGGTGCAAGATTTTGCCAAGGCTTTGGTTGCCAGTATCCAAAACAGATCTCTGTTTTGGAAAAAGGTAGAAGTGGTGGGTGAAGAGCGTATGACGATGAAAGCCCTGGCAAATCGAGTCAAAGAGATGATGGAAAAAGAGGATGCAGTCGTTTTTTCAATGTGTCGATTAAATGCGCGTTTTATGAGTTTTTTAGGTGCATTGGCGCCGATTAAATCGGTTTCAGCGGTACAGATGGTATTGCTAGAGGCTGATTTGATTTCCGATACCGATTTTTCAACGCAGTTTGGCTTTGAGCCAATGAGTGTCGAGCAGGCTTTGGCCGCTTATGTATTAACAACACACCAGCGAGAAAGGTATAATGCCTTTCGTCAGGCAGCGGGTCGAAATCTGGAAGAGTTGGCCTGAAAAGGGACAAAAAACGCTTAATGTTGTTACCAAAGCCGTCTTATTAGACGGCTTTTTGGTTTATGATGATATTGAATTGAGGCCTTTTTACTAGCGCGACGCGAAAGAAAAATTTTAACCATTTTTATTCGTGTCGCCCGTTCGTGCAAAGGTCTCGAATGATAGCGCAACTGCAGAAAATACAAAGGGGCTATTATGAAAACCTATTTGGTTGGCGGCGCAGTTCGAGATAAATTGTTAGGCGTGGCCGTTTATGATCGTGATTGGGTGGTGGTCGGTGCTAAGCCTGAACAATTGCTGGCGCAAGGTTTTCGTCAGGTCGGTAATGATTTTCCTGTTTTTTTGCACCCTGATACCCAAGAAGAATATGCACTCGCCCGAACAGAGCGCAAATCGGGCGTGGGCTATCATGGGTTTGATGTGCAGTTTGACCCGTCTATTACCTTGGAATCGGATTTATCACGTCGAGACTTGACCATTAATGCAATGGCGGAAGATGCGCAGGGTAATCTTGTTGACCCTTATGGCGGTCAGCAAGATTTGGCTGCAAAAAAGTTGCGACATGTTTCAGATGCGTTTAGTGAAGATCCATTAAGAGTGTTACGCGTTTGTCGATTTGCGGCGAAGTTGGCGCCTTTTGATTTTGTGATTGCGCCTGAAACCCATCAGTTAATGTGTGACATGGTTAACTCAGGTGAATTGTCGGCACTCACCCCGGAGCGAGTCTGGCAAGAAGTGGTTAAAGCCCTGAAAACCGAAATGCCGAGCCGGTTTTTTGTGCAGTTAGATTCAGTCGGTGCTTTGGCGGTGCTATTTCCGGAATTGGCCGCTTTAAAAGGGGTTGAACAACCTCTTAAGCACCATCCGGAAGGCGATGTTTGGGTTCACAGTATGATGGTGTTGGATGCGGCCGCTAAACTCTCGGATAAGGGTATGGTGCGATGGGCTGCGTTAATGCATGATTTAGGGAAAGGGCTGACGCCCAAAACGCGTTGGCCAAAACATTCGGGTCACGAACAAGTCGGCGTTCCGCTGGTATCGGCTTTATCTGAACGTTATCGTATTCCAAAAAAGTGGCAGTCACTTGCAGAGCAGGTAACGGCTTACCACGGTTTAATTCATCAAGCATTCAATTCAGCGGGTCAGCCTCATCTCAAGGCCGGCACGCTGCTTAAAGTCTTGAAAGCATGTTATGCATTGAAGGATCGAAAGCGCTTTGAGTTATTATTGATTGCCTGTGAGGCGGATGCAAAGGGACGATTAGGATTTGAGAATAGGCCTTATCCCCAAAAAGACTTCTGGTTGGCGGTGACTGACATTGCCAATAACGTCGATCGAAAAGCGGTTTTGGCGGAAGGTTTTTCCGGACCGGCCATTGGCGAAGCGATAGAGCGAGCCCGCTTGCAATTGGTTAAGCAATTTTTACAGACATATCGATAAATATAATTAAAATGACCAGGCCTGGGCGTTTTTATAAGGATTAGCATGGTACAGACGATGAAACTAACCCGCTGGGCAACCTATGTATCCGTATCGGTAGCGGTCATATTGTTGGTCATCAAGTCTTATGCCTGGTGGGAGACCGGTTCGGTGGGTGTGATGGCTTCTATGCTGGATTCTGCTGTGGATGTGGTCGCTTCGGTGATGATTTTAATGGCGGTGCGCATTGCGCAAATTCCTGCGGATACTGAGCATCGATTAGGACACGGCAAGGCAGAGCCGTTGGCTTCTTTGGCGCAGAGTGTCTTTATCGCAGGGTCGGCATTTTATTTGATTGTGCATGCTTTAGAGCGGCTGTTCTATCCGGTGGCGATGACTGAACCTGGAATAGGGGTGGCCGTTATGTTGATGTCAATGGCCTTGACGGTGATGTTGGTGGTTTTTCAGCGATATATTATTCGCAAAACAGGATCCACTGCGATACAAGCCGATTCGTTGCATTATTTATCGGATTTGGGCGCAAACTTTGCCATTGTCATTGGCTTGTTGTTGGCCGCTTTTGTTTGGTTGGATGCCCTTTTGGGGATGGTGATTGGTGCTTGGGTTGGCTGGGAAGCCCTGAAATTGGCAAAGGTGTCCGCAAATCAGTTATTAGACCGTGAGCTGCCTGATGACATTCGAGAAGAGATTGCTGCCCGAGTCTTGGCGCATCCAAAGGTATCCGGGTTTAATGATTTGAGAACCTTTCAATCCGGCCCAACGATTTTTATTCAACTGGATTTGGAGTTGGATGATGATTTTAGTTTGCTGGAGTCGCATGCCATTTCAGAAGAAGTGACCGAGTCTTTGTTGCAAGGCTTTCCTCATGCAGATATTTTAATTCATCAAGAACCCGTTAGTTTACAAGGTGACCCGGATCATCATCAGTGGGGTGCTGAAATCAAGTCAGTTGAACAGAATGAAAGATAACAATTGGTTGGCCTGTTAAATTCGTTTTTTCGTCACACTTTTAAAGGGAAAAAGTGCTTTAATTGAGTGCAATTTTGACAGGCTGCTAGCGTGTACATTTTTATTCGTGTAGCTATCTCATGTGCAAAGGTCTTTTTGTAAAGGTTAAATTTTAGAATGATATCTCCACAAGTTTTAAAAAAATGGTTGTATCCGCTGTTGATTATCATCGGTGCCGTAGGCGTGTTTATGTTTTTAAAGTCTACCAAACCCTCGCAACCGCCAGTTGAGCTTAAACAGAAAAGTTGGGCTGTGCAGGCACAAGTCTTGCAACCGCAAACGCTGGCACCCATGCATACACTTTATGGCAAGATTGAGTCCACGAAAATGGTTGCAGTGGCTGCACCCGTATCGGGGGTGGTAGAAAAGTTACCATTAAAATCGGGTGCGTTTTTTGAAGCGGGTGATTTGATGGTTGCGATGGCTGATGCGGATTTATCTCTTCCCGTCAAGATTGCGCAGGCTGATGTGGAGGACATTGAACAGCAGATTCATTTGCAGAAATTAACCTATGAAAACAATGTTAAGCGGTTGGTTTTTGAACAGAGGCTGTTGTCCTTAAACCAAAATGAAGTGGCGCGTAATCAAGAGTTGTTAAAGAAAGATTTAGCTTCTCAAGCCGCTTTGGATCAAGCAAAAGCGTTATTAATTCGTCAAGAGCAAGTGGTTGCCGGTGCAGAGTTGATGGTGGCAGAGCATCAAGTCAAGCTCTCTCAGTTGCAGGCGCGTTTAGCCAAAGCAAAAGCCAACCTACAGCAACGACTTGTGAATAAGGCGCGTGGCAGATTGAAAGCAGCATTTACCGGGCGAGTGGCTGAAGTGTTGGTTTCAGAGGGCAGTAATGTTGCACAAGGCGCGCCTTTGTTACGTTTTTACCCATTAGACAGTTTGGAATTGAGAGCAAAATTGCCAGCCAATCAGTTACCGTCGGTTTATCAGAGCTTGCAGTCTAATCGCCCTATGTTTTCAGCATTTCAGTTAGATAACAAAGTCTTTCAATTGCCGTTAAATCGTTTGGCAGGGGAATCTGAAACCAGTGGTGTCGATGCATTTTTTACCTTGCCTGAGCGGTTGGGGGTTTTGCGTCCCGGTGATTTAATGAAGGTGCAGTTCTATCAGGCGCCTGTCGAGGGTGTGTTCGCGGTGCCTTTAAGTTCCGTTTATGGTATGGAACGCATTTATGTGATTGAACAAGGGCGCTTGCATAGGCGTCAAGTTCAGGTGGTCGGAGAAACCTTATTGTCCGGGAAAATGCATTATTTATTAAAAGGGGATTTGCATGCCGGTGAGCAATTGCTGATTACCCATCTGCCTAATGCCATGAGCGGCTTAAGTGTGACGGTGATGGAATAATGGCGCAACAAGACAATTTAGAGCATCAAAGTTTATTGCGCCCTGAATCTCATCAGGCGGATTTTCCGGGTTATCACCCACAGCATGAGGCGTTTCAGTCTCGTGGTTTTATTGGGTTGTTTGCTCGACATAAGGTGGCCGCTAATCTGCTTATGCTCATTATGATATTGGCAGGGGTGATCGCATTACTCAAGCTGAACGTACAGTTTTTCCCAAATTTTGAATTGGACTACGCTACGGTGAGAGTGGTTTGGCCGGCAGCCAGTGCTGAAGATGTTGAGGCTTCGATTACCGAGCCGGTCGAACGGGTGTTGCGTAATCTTGATAATTTAGATGAAATGACGTCAACTTCGTCTTTAGGGGTGTCGGTGGTATCGCTGAAGTTTAACGAGGGCACCAATATGATTGAGGCCTTGGATCAAATTAGTCAGCGGGTGGGTGAACTTCGTAATTTGCCCCAAGATGCCGAAAAACCGATGGTTGAGCGAATTGTTCGTTATGAACCCATTGCACGGGTATTGCTGATCGGTGAGCAGGCAACGTTGGATGAGTTACGTCCTTTAGCAAGGCGTTTTGAAAGAGAGTTGTTGGATGCGGGCATTGATAAAGTTGATCTTAAAGGGTTGCCGCTAGAAGAGATGGCTGTTGAGGTGTCGCAAAATCAGTTGGAATCCTTAGGCTTGTCGTTTGACGAGATCGGAAATAAGTTGGCCAACATGAGTCGAGATTTGCCAATGGGAACGGTGGGTGATGCTGAAAACTCGCAAGATATGCGTAGTATTCAGCAGGGACGGAATGAACAGGATTTTGCCAATCTAACCATTAAAGTCACTGAAACGGAAAAGGTTTCCTTAGCCGATATGGCTCATATCGAACGACGTGCCAAAAAAGATGCACCCAAGTTATATGTTGATGGACATCCGACCATTGAAATGCAACTGATGCGATCTGAAGCTGGTGATACCCTAAAGTCATCGGAAATTATGCAAAACTGGTTAGCAAAAACACAGCCGGAGCTGCCTGGGGGGGTCAGGTTTCAGGTCTATAATGAAACCTGGTCTTTGGTGAATCAACGTATTATGTTGTTGATCAATAACGGCATCAGTGGCTTGATTTTGGTGGTGTTGATTTTGTATCTTTTTATGCATGGTCGAGTGGCTTTTTGGGTTGCCGTCGGGATTCCGGTTTCTTTTATGGCAACGTTGATGATTATGTATTTGGCCGGGGGTAGCATCAATATGATCAGCCTGTTTGGTTTGATTATGGCATTAGGGATTATTGTCGATGATGCAATTGTGGTTGGGGAAGATACTTTGGCTCACCATGAAATGGGAGAACCGGCTTTGCAGGCGGCAGAAGGGGGGGCGCACCGAATGTTGGCGCCGGTCACCGCCTCGTCAATCACAACGATTGGTGCTTTTTTGCCCTTGATGATGATTGGTAATGAAATGGGCAATATTTTATTTGCGATCCCTTTGGTGATTATTTCGGTTATTTTTGCATCGCTGATTGAGAGTTTTGTGATTTTACCCGGTCATTTACGAATTGCACTGAAAACGGTAAAGCCTGTTGAACCGGGTTCTTTGCGCTACCGTCTTGATAAAGTGATTGATCATTGGCGTCATGTTCAGTTTCGGGGTGCCGTTCGTTGGGTGCTGGCACATCGAGCGATTGCCATTAGCAGTACAGTCGCCGCGATGATTGTCGCAATCGGTTTATTGGCGGGGGGGCGTTTAGCTTTTGTGTTTTTTCCTTCTCCAGAGTCTACTCGGTTGCTTGCAGAAGCGAGGTTCGTTGCCGGAACGCCTTCAGAGGTCTCGTCTCGTTATGTGAATCATTTATATCAAGCCATGCGGGAGACTGAGCAGGCTTTAGAACCGGGTATTGTTGAGGTCGCCGTTGTGCATTACAACGAGGGCACACGCGAACAGGGCGCTAGTTTTAGTAGTATTAATATTGAATTGGCTGAACCGGATGAACGTGAAACGCGCAATGAAGCGTTTATTCGGATGTGGCATGAAAAGGCAGGTCAAGTCCCGGGTTTGGATGTTTTGACCATCGAGGCGCCCCGTATGGGACCACCGGGTAGTGATATTGATGTACGAATTTGGGGTGCCGAGCCAAGGGCTTTAAAAGAGGCCGCTTTGGCATTGCAAGAAGTTTTAATGCAGGTTCCGGGGGTGTCCGGGGTTCGGGATGATTTACCTTTTGGACGAGACCAGTTGATTTATGAATTAACCCCAGAAGGGGAGGTGCTTGGGTTTACTTATACCGCTTTGGCGCGACAGTTGTCGGATGCTTATTCTGGTCGTTTGGTGCAAATCTTTACCGACAAGGAAGATGAAGTTGAGGTGCGATTACAGTTGCCGCGATCTGAGCAGGCAACCTTGGCCAGTTTAAGTCGAATGCAGGTCGTTTCCCCTTCAGGGGTTAGGGTTCCGTTAAGTTCTGTTGCCAAATGGGAGTCACAACGCGGGTTTGATATTATGCGCCATGTGGATGGTCGCTTGGCCGTGACTGTAATCGGTGAAGTGGATAAGAGTGTGAATAATGCCAATCGCATTCTTGACCAGCTCAAAGCAACGACCTTAAAGTCTTTAGTCGAGCAATATGGTATTCAATACAGTTTGGAGGGTCAAAATGCTCGGCAAGTCGATACGTTAGCAGATATGAAAATTGGTCTGTTTATTGGCTTGTCAATTATTTATATTGTTTTGGCTTGGGTGTTTGCTTCTTATTCGTGGCCATTGGTGGTGATGATGGCCATTCCGTTTGGCTTGGTTGGTGCGTTGATGGGACACTGGGTATTGAATATTGATATGACCATTCTATCTCTGTTTGGTTTTTTTGGATTGGCAGGGATCGTGGTGAATGATTCAATTATTTTAGTAAGTTTTTATAAGCGCTTACGAGAGGAAGGGATGGCGGTGAATCAAGCGCTGGAAGAGGCTTCTGTGCAGAGGGTTCGTGCGGTGTTACTCACATCATTGACCACCATTGCTGGGCTTTTGCCATTATTATTTGAAACCTCATTGCAAGCCCAGTTCTTAATTCCCATGGCGGTGTCGATTGCGTTTGGATTGGCATTTTCAACAGTGCTTATTTTGTTGGTAATTCCTGCTGTTTTATCCGTTTATGAAATTTGGCGACATGGGGAGGCTGAAACGGTCGAGTCTAAGTAATCGCCGTTTTAGGTGTTTCACTAGGAGTCGATGGGCTTAAGTCCAACAGGCTGTTAGAGGGTACTAAAGCGAAAAATGATGATTAATCGTTTCATAAAATGGTCACATAGCTTCGCTAAAGTGGTGACAAGCGCATTATGACAGGCTTTAAGTCGATAAAACCAGTTTGTAAAGTGGCAGTCTCGATGATGAATGAATAAGAAAACTTGATGAATGGATGAATATAAGAGAGAATAAGCGTCCAAAATAAACCTTTTCGCGTTTTTTCTAAAAGACAAAAGTGCCTAAAAGCGTGAGAAAATAACCGAATTTTTTATAACTTGAGGGAAGTTGCTAATGACAACTCGTAGAGAACTTGCAAATGCGATTCGTGCTTTAAGCATGGATGCAGTCCAAAAAGCTAAATCTGGTCATCCGGGTGCGCCGATGGGGATGGCGGATATTGCCGAAGTCTTGTGGAATGACCACATGAAATATAACCCAACCAATGCAAAATGGGCTGATCGTGACCGTTTTGTATTGTCAAACGGGCATGGTTCAATGCTGCTTTATTCATTATTGCACTTGACCGGTTTTGAGCTCAGTATCGATGATATTAAGAATTTTCGTCAACTGCATGCCAAAACAGCAGGCCATCCGGAATATGGTTATGCTGATGGGATCGAAACCACGACTGGGCCTTTAGGGCAAGGTTTGACCAATGCCGTGGGGATGGCCATCGCTGAACGGACTTTGGCAGCACAATTTAATAAGCAAAATCATGACATCGTCAATCACTACACCTACGTCTTTATGGGGGATGGTTGTTTAATGGAAGGTTTGTCTCATGAAGCGGCTGCAATGGCTGGAACGCTTGGTCTTGGTAAGCTAATTGCCTTCTGGGATGATAATGATATTTCGATTGATGGTCATATTGGTGATTGGATGGAACGTGATGTTGCCGGTCGTTTCGAATCTTATGATTGGCAGGTGATTCGAGATGTTGACGGCCATGATGCAGAAGCAGTTGATAAAGCGATTCGTGAAGCAAAATCGGTCAATGATAAGCCAACCTTGATCTGTACCCGCACAACGATTGGGTTTGGTTCACCGAATTTGTGCGGTACGCACGATTGTCACGGCGCGCCTTTAGGCGATGAAGAAATTAAGCTGACGCGTGAAAATCTTGGTTGGAACCATGAGCCGTTTGTTGTGCCAGAAGAAATATACAACGGGTGGGATCATAAAGCTAAAGGCGCTGAAGAAGAGTCAGATTGGAATGCAAAATTTGAAGCCTATCGTGCAGAATACCCTGCTGAAGCCGCAGAGTTTGAACGTCGTATGGCGGGTGAATTGCCCGCTAACTTTGAAGTTGAAATGGATCAGTTTATTGCCAAAACGCAAGCGGATATGCCAAATATTGCTTCTCGTAAAGCCTCACAAAATGCGATTGAAGCAATGGGACCTTTGTTACCAGAAATGTTCGGTGGGTCAGCTGACTTGACGGGTTCAAACTTAACCAATTGGTCTGGTACGGTTAAAGTAACTCCTGATAATGCGGCAGGAAACTATTTGTCATGGGGTGTTCGTGAGTTCGGTATGGCGCACATGATGAACGGCATGGTGTTGCATGGCGGTTTCAAAGTGTATGGTGCCACCTTCTTTATGTTTATGGAATTCATGCGAAATGCGTTACGGATGTCCGCATTGATGAAGATCGGAACCATTTATGTTTATACGCATGATTCAATCGGTTTGGGTGAAGATGGCCCAACACATCAGCCGGTTGAGCAGTTGGCTACCATGCGTGTGATTCCAAATTTTCAAACTTGGCGTGGTTGTGATGCAATCGAATCTGCGGTTTCTTGGAAAGTTGCCATGATGCGTGGTAATGCACCGACCGCATTGGTTTTCTCTCGCCAAGCCCTAACACCAATGGAGCGTACTGCTGAACAAGTTAAGAATATTGAAAAAGGCGGTTATGTTCTGAAAGATTGTGAAGGAACGCCTGACATTATCTTTATTGCGACGGGTTCAGAAGTTGGTTTGGCGGTTGATGCTGCTGAAGCAATGAATGAAAAAGTTCGTGTTGTTTCTATGCCGTCTACGTGCGCATTTGATACGCAAGATCAAGCTTATAAAGACTCGGTATTAATTCCAGGTGTGAAACGTGTGGCTATTGAAGCCGGTGTGGCACAATCTTGGTACAAGTACATCGGTTTGGATGGCGGTCTTGTTTGTATGTCCTCCTTTGGTGAATCTGCACCAGCAGGCGAGCTATTCAAAGAGTTTGGCTTTACGGTAGAGAACGTGGTTGCAACTGCAAACAAGGTACTCGGGAAATAATTAATTTTTATGGATTACCAGGCCTGGTTGTTTTAGGGCTGGTTTTTATTTTTTTAGGAGAAAATAAGTATGACAATTAAAGTAGGTATTAACGGTTTTGGCCGTATTGGGCGTATGGCTTTCCGTGCCGCAGCTAAGGATTTTAAAAATATTGAAGTGGTTGCGATCAATGACTTGCTAGATCCTGAATACTTGGCTTACATGCTTAAGTATGACTCAGTTCACGGTCGTTTTGACGGGGATGTTGAAGTTAAAGACGGTAATTTGATTGTAAATGGTAAGACCATCCGTATTACGGCCGAGCGTAATCCAGCGGATTTAGCTTGGTCTGATGTCGGCGCTGATCTTGTTATCGAATGTACTGGTTTCTTCTTGACTGAAGAATCATGTCAAGCGCATATCGAAGCGGGCGCTAAGAAAGTGGTTCAGTCGGCGCCTTCTAAAGATCATACCCCAATGTTTGTGTATGGCGTTAACCACGAAGAATATGCAGGTCAAGCGATTGTTTCTGCTGCTTCTTGTACAACGAATGGCCTGGCTCCTGTTGCTAAAGTATTGAATGACAACTTTGGGATTAAGCGTGGTTTGATGACCACTGTTCATGCTGCAACAGCGACCCAAAAAACCGTTGATGGTCCTTCTATGAAAGATTGGCGGGGTGGTCGTGGTATTCTTGAGAATATCATTCCTTCGTCTACCGGTGCCGCTAAAGCAGTCGGTAAAGTTTTACCTGCGTTGAATGGCAAGTTAACGGGCATGGCTTTCCGTGTGCCGACTTCTGATGTTTCAGTTGTTGACCTAACTGTCGAGTTGGAAAAAGAAACGTCTTACGAAGCTATTTGTGCAGCCATGAAGAAGGCTTCTGAAGGTGAAATGGCAGGTGTTCTTGGGTATACCGAGGAAGCCAATGTTTCAACAGATTTCCGGGGGGATTCTCACCCATCTATTTTTGACGCTAAAGCCGGTATCGCATTAGATTCTACTTTCGTTAAAATTGTTGCTTGGTATGACAATGAGTATGGTTATACCTGTAATATGATGCGTGTTGTTGAGCACGTCGGTAAGTAAGCTTCTGTGATATGGCTGACGGGGCAGGATGGGCTCGTCAGCCTTCAATTTTCTTATCAGTATTTATCTGCAATTGAAAAGTACCGAAAAGAAAGTTGTCATTAAATTATTCTGTTATGCGCTTGAGAGGGCGTTTTTAAACTTTAAAAGGAACTCAATATGTCAGTAATTAAAATGTCAGATTTAGACTTGGCCGGCAAACGTGTGCTTATTCGTGAAGATTTAAATGTACCGGTCAAAGAAGGGAAAGTTACTTCGGATGCGCGTATTCGTGCTTCGTTACCGACCATTAAAATGGCTGCTGAAGCAGGCGCTAAGGTGATGTTAATGTCACATTTGGGACGTCCAACCGAAGGAAACTACGAAGAAGCCTTTTCCCTTGCTCCGGTTGCCGCGAATTTAAGTGAAAAGCTCGGCAAGGAAGTTCGTGTTATTAAAGATTACTTAGAGGGTGATTTTGAAGTAGCGGAAGGTGAAATCGTTTTATTGGAAAATGTTCGCTTTAATGTCGGCGAAAAGAAAAACGATGACACCTTGTCAAAACAGTATGCCGCGCTTTGTGATGTTTATGTCATGGATGCTTTCGGAACCGCTCACCGTGCACAGGCTTCTACACACGGTGCGGGCGCTTTTGCAGATACGGCTTGTGCCGGCCCTCTGTTGGCAGCCGAGTTAGAGGCGTTAGGCAAGGCTTTGAATAATCCTGCACGTCCAATGGTCGCCATTGTCGGTGGCTCCAAGGTTTCTACAAAGTTAACCGTACTTGAGTCGTTGTCTGAAAAGGTTGATCAATTGGTTGTTGGTGGTGGTATTGCCAATACCTTTATTGAAGCAGCAGGATACAATGTCGGTAAGTCTTTATCAGAATCTGATTTGGTTTCAACTTGTAAGAAGTTAAATGGCATTATGGAAGCGCGTGGTGCTGCCATTCCTTTAGCATCAGATGTGGTTTGCGGTAAAGAATTTTCTGAATCCGCAGTCGCTGAAACCAAGAATGTTTCTGAAGTTGCGGATGACGATATGATTTTTGATATTGGTCCTGATTCAGCAGCAGAATTGGCAGAAATCATTAAGCATGCGGGAACAGTAGTTTGGAATGGTCCCGTTGGTGTCTTTGAGTTTGATCAGTTTGGCGCTGGAACCAAGGCCATTTCTATGGCGATTGCTGAATCAAAAGCATTTTCTATTGCTGGCGGTGGAGATACGTTAGCGGCAATTGATAAGTATAATATTGCCGATAAGGTTTCTTATATTTCAACGGGTGGTGGTGCTTTCTTAGAGTTTTTAGAGGGTAAAAAATTACCGGCGGTTGAAATGTTGGAAAAAGCTGCTGCAAAATAAACAATCGATAAGGTCAGACAGAAATCGTCTGGCCTTTTATTTTCACTATGCGATTTGGGTGTATCAGAAGGAAGGAAAAGGATACCTCGGTAAATGAATTTTGTGTCCTATGGAACAGGAATTTATTTTGCGAGATGTCTTGCTTTCTAACGTCATCGTTAAAACTTAAAAGGTCAAAAAAATAACATGCCATCAGGTTTAAGAAGAACAAAAATTGTTGCTACTTTAGGTCCCGCTACAGACAGAGATGGGGAGCTGGAAAAAATGATAGAAGCCGGCGTTGATGTTGTGCGTATTAATATGTCCCATGGTAATCCGCAAGAGCATGTCGGCAGAGCCAGTAAAGTCAGAGAGATAGCTGCCAAGCTAGATAGAGAAGTAGGGGTTCTGGTTGATTTACAAGGTCCTAAAATTCGGATAGCGCGTTTTACAGACGATAGCATTTTTCTGGTTGCCGGTGATACCTTTGCCTTAGATAATAATGTTGATCCATTAGCCGGTAATCAAAAAGAAGTCGGTCTGACCTATAAAAGCTTGCCTTATGACGTTAAGCCAGGGAATCGGTTGTTGCTGGATGACGGTCGTGTGGTATTGGATGTTGATAAGGTCGAAGGTGAACGCGTTATTTGTACCGTTGTTGTGGGCGGAAAGCTTTCTAACAATAAAGGGATTAATTTACAGGGCGGTGGTTTGTCAGCGGCAGCCTTAACGGAAAAAGATAAAGAAGATATTTTAACAGCCGCTGAAATCCAGTGTGATTACCTAGCGCTATCTTTTCCAAGAAGTGCTGAAGATGTTGAATATTGTCGTTCTTTGGCTGAGAAGGCCGGTTTAAATTGTAGTATTGTGTCAAAAATAGAACGTGCAGAAGCGGTCAATGATGATTTTACATTAGACAGTATTATTTTGGCTTCAGATGTGATCATGATCGCCCGTGGTGATCTCGGTGTCGAAGTGGGTGATGCACAATTACCGGCGTTGCAAAAGAAAATGATTAAACGCGCTCGTCAACTTAATCGGATTACCATTACCGCAACGCAAATGATGGAAACCATGATCGAGAATGCGATTCCGACTCGTGCTGAAGTCTTTGACGTTGCCAATGCGGTCATGGATGGTACCGATGCGGTCATGTTGTCCGGTGAAACGGCAACGGGACATTCACCAAGCTTGGTTATTCAGACCATGGCTGAAATTGCGAGAGAAGCCGAAAAATCAAGAAGTACACGTGAATCAACACATCGTATTGATGAGTCATTTACTGCGGTAGATGAAACTATCGCGATGGCGGCAATGTATGCTGCAAACCATTTTGGTGTGACCTGTATTGCGGCTTTAACCGAATCTGGCAATACCCCTTTGTTAATGTCAAGAATCAGCTCGGGTATCCCCATTATTGCACTAACACCGCATATCGATACGCGTCGAAAAGTAACGCTTTATCGCGGTGTTTACCCAACAACGGTTGATTATACCGGGCTCTCTGATGAGGAAGTTCAGGATAAAATACTCTTAGAGTTAAAAGCAAAAGGCGTGACCAAAGCCGGTGATTTGGTGGTGGTTACCCGTGGACAATCTCGTGGTCTGATGGGGGGTACCAACCAGATGGAAATTGTTAAGGTTCCTTAATAATTTAGAAAGACTTTAAAGGAAAGCTGAGATACAGTTACTTTTTATAGGATGTGAAAAATTTAAAATGGTTTAACAGGTGGTTAAGCTGTTTAATATGAAATGATTTTATTTTTAAACTAATAGAGGAGTCACGCAAATGGCGATGATTACACTACGTGAATTAATGGACTACGCAGCAGAAAATAATTTTGGGATGCCTGCGTTTAATGTAAACAATATGGAGCAGGTTCGCGCCATTATGCGTGCTGCTGCAGAAGTTGATTCTCCAGTTATTCTTCAGGGGTCTGCGGGTGCACGGAAATATGCTGGTGAACCAATGCTTCGTCACATGATCGCTGCAGCTGTTGAAATGTTCCCGAATGTTCCTGTCGTTATGCATCAGGATCACGGTTCTGATGTGGGTGTGTGCCTACGCGCCATTCAGTCAGGTTTTACGTCTGTTATGATGGATGGATCTTTGCAAGCAGATATGAAAACTCCTGCGTCTTATGAGTACAATGCTGGAATCACTGGTGAAGTCGTTAAGATTGCTCATGCGGGTGGTGTTTCGGTAGAAGGTGAGCTTGGATGTTTAGGCTCTTTAGAAACCGGTAAAATGGGTGAAGAAGATGGTCATGGTTCTGATGATGTTCTTGATCACTCTTCATTGCTAACGGATCCGGAAGAAGCAGCACAGTTTGTTAAAGATACCAATGTTGATTGTTTGGCCGTTGCTGTGGGGACTTCTCATGGTGCTTATAAGTTTACTTCTAAGCCGTCAGATGACGTGTTGAAAATCGATCAAATTCGTAAGATTCATGAACGTATTCCTACCACGCATCTCGTTATGCACGGTTCTTCTTCTGTTCCGGAAGAATGGCTTGAAATCATCAATAATTATGGTGGTGATATGGGGCAAACTTATGGCGTTCCTGTTGAAGCGATTGTTGAAGGGATTAAGTATGGTGTTCGTAAAGTGAATATCGATACCGATCTACGGATGGCTTCAACGGGTGCCATTCGTAAGCACCTAGCAGAAAACACAGCGAACTTCGATCCTCGTAAGTTTTACAACGCAGCTGAAAATGCCATGATGGAAATTTGTAAATCTCGTTTTGAAGCCTTTGGGTGTGCAGGGCATGCTTCAAAAATTAAAGCATTAGGTTTAGAAGAGATGCAAGCACGTTATGCTTCAGGCGCATTGGATCAAAAAGTTAATTAATTTTTGTATGGTCTGAATCGAAAAACCCGAGCTTTGTCTCGGGTTTTTTTATGTCCCAAAAAACTCAGAGAGCCCTTTTTGTTGGTGTAGCCATCTCGTGCAAAGGTCTCTCAGATTGGCTGAAAGGGAATTTCACTAATGGGATAAGGGGTTAAGTTTTGTAAATCCATTACGGTATTACCATCGCCGTTTTTTGATAGATTGTTCACGAAAATATGCGCTAATGGTAAGCCGGCTTTTTCAATCGCACCCACCGTTAGTAAAGCATGGTTGAGACAACCGAGTCGATTACCAACCACCAAGATAAGGGGATATTGCAATTCCATCGCCAAGTCAATGTTTAGACCGTCAATGGCTAAAGGAGAGTAAATGCCGCCAGCACCCTCTACTAATGCAAAATGATGATCAGGTACTTGACAAGCAATCGCCAGATCTTTAATTGTAATAGGTTTTCCCCCTTGCTCTGAGGCTTGTTTAATCGCGCGAGCCGGTGAAATGGCGGCTTCGAACAAATAGGGGCAAATGGTCGGCAAGGATTCTATGTGATCTGTCGCTTGTTGGAGTTGTATGGCATCATCTGAATATAAAAGATTGTCTGTATTCCGTATGGCGCCAGAGGCGATGGGTTTTCGAGCAGAAATGGCCAGGCCTGGCCGTTTTTCTTGTAAAAAGCGGCCAAGCTGGCAGGCGACAAAGGTTTTGCCAATATCGGTATCGGTTCCTGTTATAAAAAAACCACCTGTTGGGGTGGTTTTGAGCCAATCTAGTAAGGGTGTATAAGCTGTCGACATTGCCATCTTTAGGGGTTGTCCATCAGTCTTGATTGGGCTTCTTGATATTTTTGGAAAGTCATTTCCACAACGTCTTCAGGCAATTCAGGGCCAGGTGCTGTTTTATCCCAGTCTAAGGTTTCTAGGTAGTCACGGATAAATTGTTTATCAAAGCTTTCAGGGTTTTTGCCAACCTGATAGCTGTTGACTGGCCAAAAACGAGAACTATCCGGTGTTAAGGCTTCATCAATTAAATGGATAGTGCCATTTTCATCTTCACCAAATTCAAATTTGGTATCTGCAATAATAATGCCGCGTTCAATCGCAAAGTCAGCAGCCATTTTGTATAGTGCTAAGCTGTAATCCCGTATCTTCTCTGCTTTTTCTTTGCCAATGCGTGCGACGACTTCATCAAAAGAGATATTTTCATCGTGCTGTCCTAATTCAGCCTTAGTGGATGGGGTGAATAGGGGCTGTGGAAGTTTTTCGGCTTTTTTTAACCCTTTTGGAAGGGCAATGCCGCAAACGGTTTGTTTCTTTTTGTATTCCTTCCAACCAGAGCCAACGAGATAGCCTCTCACGATAGCTTCTACAGGAAGGGGTCGGAGTTTGCGAACAATCATGGCGCGTCCGTCTAGTTGTAGCAATTCTTCAGGCGTTAGGATGTCAGCAAATTTAAGATCATCTGACAGTTGATTTGGCAGTATCGACTGAGCCTTATGCATCCAAAATTGTGCAGTCTCAGTGAGGATACGCCCTTTTCCCGGTATCGGTGTTGGCAAAACGACATCAAAAGCTGAAATTCGGTCGGTGGTGACAATTAATAGATGCTGGTCATCAATATCGTAAAGGTCTCGTACTTTACCCTTGTTGATTAGAGGCAAGCTGGTGAGAGAAGACTCAAAAAGAGGACGCATAAAATACCCTAAGTTATGTTAGTTGGTGACAGGCCACTTTAAAGTGAAGATCTCATAGCGAATCGGCTAAAACACTATTGAGAATAAGACGATTTTAGCGCATCTTTGGATGGGGTAGGTGAGTTTTATTGGAACTTTATTGGCAATCCTGGCAATCGCGGAATGTTTTCTTTTTAAAAAAGGGGGAAGCCTGTTAAAATAGTTTAAATTTATTTTTGATATTAAAGAAAGGGTTTTGAACATGGCGAAAAAAGAAAATTGGATTGCACCATCAATTTTATCTGCAGACTTTGCACAACTTGGAAAGGATGTGAAAGATGTGATTGCAGCAGGTGCTGATGTAGTGCATTTTGATGTGATGGACAATCATTATGTCCCTAATTTAACCATTGGCCCTTTGGTCTGTGAGTCGCTAAAAAACTTTATGGATCGGGAGGGGGTTAAAGCGCCGATTGATGTGCATTTGATGGTGAAGCCGGTTGATCGTATTATCCCTGACTTTGCATCAGCGGGTGCGGACTATATTACTTTTCATCCAGAAGCCTCTGAGCATGTTGACCGCTCATTGCAGTTAATCAAAGGTGAAGGTTGTAAAGCCGGGCTAGTCTTTAACCCTGCGACGTCTTTGAGTTATTTAGAGCACGTTATGGATAAGATTGATATGATTTTAATTATGTCGGTCAACCCCGGATTTGGTGGTCAAGCTTTTATTCCCCAAGCGTTAGAAAAATTAAAAGCCGTTCGACAAATGATTGATGCTTCCGGGCGTGATATTCGTTTAGAAATTGACGGTGGCGTGAAAGTGGAAAATATTGCAGAAGTTGCTGCGGCCGGGTGTGACACCTTTGTCTCTGGTTCTGGTATTTTTGGCAAGGCCAATGCGTCTGATGCTAATCGATACGATACCGTTATTCAGCAGATGCGAGAAGCGTTGGCTAACGCTTAAGCCGTAAAGACTTGCGATTGAAGCCATAAACGCCAGTCCAAACTGGCGTTTTGCGTTCTAATCCCAACACCTTAATGGGCTTGGCCGCCAATAAAATGGAAAAAAATATGACACAACAAAAAATTAAGCCCGAGTTCATTTTGATTGATTTAGATGGCACTCTTATTGATAGTGTGCCTGATTTAGCCTATTGCGTGGATGAAATGATGAAACAACTCAATTTACCGACCCGCGGTGAAGCGGCTGTGCGTGACTGGGTTGGCAATGGGGTTCAGCGTTTAGTGGAAAGAGCGCTGGTCAATTCGGTAGAGGGGATGCCGGAAGCATCATTGATGGATCAAGCTTATCCTATTTTCCTTGATTTATACCAAGTTAATACGTCTCAAAGAAGCCGTGTCTATGATGGCGTAGTAGAAGGTATCGAATGGATGAAGGCTCAAGGGTATGGCGTGTCTTGTGTCACCAATAAAGCAGAAGCTTTTACGGTGCCGTTGTTGAAAGATAAAGGTTTGTATGATTATTTTGAAGTGGTGGTTTCTGGTGATACCTGTGCTGAGAAAAAGCCTCATCCGATGCCACTGCTTTATGCCGCCGAAAAGTTGGGGATTGCACCTGAAAACGCACTGATGATTGGAGATTCTCAATCTGATGTTAAGGCTGCACGTGCCGCCGGCTTTGATATTTTTTGTATGACTTATGGCTATAACCATGGTGAAGATATTCGCAACTATCAACCCGATGCGGTGATGGATTCTTTTATGGAATTGCCAGACTACTTAGCTGCAAAGTCATTCTGAAGCCAAGGGAGTGACCTGAATGAAATCGTTTTTAAAAGCCTTTTTAATCCTATTGACGAAGCCTTTTTGGTGCTCTATGACAGGTCTTTATCAAACGATTCAGTTAAGAAAGTTTGTTCGGAAATCTGCGCTAACGCCAGCAAAAGAAGGGGGGTAAAAATGACTGATGCGCATTTTGCCGACTTGTTTATGCAGGGGTATAAAACCGCACCAGTGATGCGAACCATCTTGTCGGATTATGATACCCCTTTAAGTGTTTATCATAAGGTCGCAAATCAACCCAATAGTTATTTATTTGAGTCGGTTCAGGGCGGAGATAAATGGGGTCGTTACTCCATTATTGGCTTGCCTTGTGCCAAGCGATTGGAAATTATCGGCAATCAAGTGTCTTTATTTGATGGCGATCAATTGATCGAACAACAAATGTCAGATGATCCTTTGGCTTGGGTGGCGGCTTTTCAGTCTCGTTTTAACGTTTATGAGCCAGCAGGATTGCCTGTCTTTACCGGTGGGTTGGTTGGGTATTTCGGTTATGACACCGTTCGTTATATTGAACCCCGTCTACGTCATTCTCAGCCTGAAAAGGATGATATTGAAGCGGCCGATATTCAGCTGTTGGTATCGGAAGAAATCGTGGTTTTCGATAATTTAAGTGGTCAGGTTCATGTCATTGTGCATGCCGACTTGGCGCAACAAAATGCTTATTCAAAAGCAGAATCGCGTGTCGTTGAAATTGCCAAGATGATTAGTCAACCGATGATGATGCCAAATGATCTGCCTCAAGCAGAGGCGTTAACGGAACAAGATTTTGTGTCCAGCTTTGGCGAGCAAGCGTTTAAAGAAGCGGTTGGCAAGATTAAAGACTATATCCTTGCCGGCGATGCTATGCAGGTTGTGATTTCACAGCAAATGTCAGTTGATTTTGATGCAGCACCAATCGATTTATATCGGGCATTACGCTATCTCAACCCTTCTCCTTATATGTTTTTTGTAGATTTAGGGCATTTGCAAATCGTCGGTTCATCCCCTGAAATTTTGGTGCGACTGGAAGATAACACCGTTACCGTTAGGCCGATTGCCGGAACACGGCGTCGTGGATTGACCCCGGAAAAGGATCACGCATTAGAAGTGGATTTGCTATCCGATCCAAAAGAGTTGGCGGAACATTTAATGTTGATTGATTTGGGGCGAAATGATGTTGGACGTATTGCCCAAGTCGGTTCGGTTGAGTTGACTGAAAAAATGATTGTAGAACGCTATTCACATGTCATGCATATTGTTTCAAATGTGAATGGGCAAGCCAAGCCCGGTATGTCTTCTTTGGATGTGTTGAGGGCAACATTTCCCGCCGGAACGGTTTCTGGCGCGCCGAAAATTCGAGCCATGGAAATCATTGATGAGCTAGAGCCGGTAAAACGTGGCGTTTATGCTGGAGCAGTCGGCTATTTAGGGTGGCATGGCAATATGGATACGGCCATTGCGATTCGCACAGCGGTGATTAAAGATGGCCGTTTGTTTGTACAAGCCGGTGCAGGGGTGGTCGCTGACTCAGTTCCTCAGTCAGAATGGGATGAAACCTTAAATAAAGGGCGAGCTATCTTTAAAGCGGCAGAGTTTGTTACAAAAGGTTTAAAAACCGATAATCCTGATGTTGGACATCGTTGATAGGCAAAGGAAGATAAAACAGCATGTTATTAATGATTGATAATTACGATTCTTTTACCTATAACCTAGTGCAGTATTTTGGTGAATTAGGGCAAGATGTACACGTCCACCGCAATGATCAGATTGATATTGAAAGTATTGAAACTCTTGCACCTGATTATTTGGTGATCTCTCCGGGTCCTTGCACCCCAAGTGAAGCAGGTATTTCGATTGCGGCCATTCAACATTTTGCGGGTAAGATACCCATTTTAGGTGTTTGTTTGGGGCACCAAAGTATTGGCCAAGCGTTTGGTGGGCGGATTGTCCGCGCGAAACAGGTCATGCATGGTAAAACCTCGCCCGTTTATCATCATAACCTTGGGGTGTTTCAAGGGTTGCCAAATCCGGTGGAGACGACGCGATATCATTCACTGGTTATTGAGCAACAAAGCTTGCCGGACTGTTTGGAAGTTACCGCTTGGACGCAATTGCCTAATGGGGATAGAGACGAAATTATGGGTGTTCGGCATAAAACCTTGGCGATTGAAGGAGTGCAATTTCATCCAGAATCCATTTTGACCGAACAAGGCCACGCCATGTTAAAAAATTTTTTAGCGCAAAAAGACGCGCAATAAGCAACTGTTAGGACTTGCCATGCAATTAAGAGATGCACTTGAACAATTATTAAAGGGTGAAGATTTAACCACGCAACAGATGCGTGATGTGATGCAAATGTTAATGTCTGGAATCGCAACCCCTGCACAGATAGCGGCCATTTTAATTGCCCTTCGCGCCAAGGGGGAGACGGTAATAGAAATAACGGCTGCGGCATCGGTTATGCGATCACTGGCAACCCCGGTACATATCACCCAACGCACCCATTTAGTCGATACTTGTGGGACTGGGGGCGATGGCGCAAACACCTTTAATATCTCAACCGCTTCCGCTTTTGTGGCGGCGGCTGCAGGTGCTAAGGTTGCAAAACATGGCAGTCGTTCAGTGTCCAGTCAATCTGGCAGCGCGGACTTGTTGGAGCAAGCGGGCGTGAATTTGGAACTGGCACCGGAACAGGTGGCAGAGTGTGTGGAGACCTTAGGGGTCGGTTTTATGTATGCACCCGCCCATCATAGCGCGATGAAACATGTCATCGGTGTCCGTCGAGAAATCGGTGTTAGAACCGTCTTTAATTTATTAGGTCCTTTAACCAATCCGGCACAAGCGCCCGCTCAAGTATTGGGTGTATACGATGTGAAATTATTAGTGCCGTTTGCCGAAGTCCTTAAAAAATTAGGCTCCCAGCATGTGATGATCGTGCATGCTCAGGATGGCTTGGATGAGATTAGTATTGCCGGTATAACCGATGTTGCAGAGCTTAAAGATGGCGTGATCCGTCAATGGCAAATTAACCCTGCTGATTTTGGCGTTCATCATCAAGATTTGAGCGAGCTGAAAATTGAGTCTGCGGCAGACAGTCTTCAGATTATTGAAGCGGTTTTTGCAAATAATCATCCTGCGGCAGTTGATATCGTCTGTTTAAATGCCGGTGCTTCTATTTATGTTTCCGGTATAGCCAACCAATATTCACAAGGGATTCAGATGGCCAGAGATGTCATTGCCAATGGTCAGGCACAGACTTTGTTTCATCGTTTTATAGAAGAAACAAACCAATTACCCCCTTCTAACCCTTAAAAATAACCGAAAAATACCCAGGCCTGGGTATTTATATCGACCATGAGCCTATTGATTAGAGAAAAAACCATGACGCAAACACCTGACATTCTAAAGAAAATCATTTTCCGTAAGCTAGAAGAAATACAAGCAGGTTGCGAACGCATTCCGTTAAGAGAGATGAAACAAAAAGCATTGATGATGGCAACCTCTCCCACGCGAGGGTTTGCCGATGCCATGCAAGCAAAGTTGGAAGCTGGGCAATCGGCGGTGATTGCGGAAATCAAAAAAGCCTCGCCGAGCAAAGGGGTGTTACGCGACCCGTTTGACCCGGTTGAGATTGCCAAAAGTTATGAAGCACATGGCGCTGCTTGTTTATCGGTGTTAACCGACCAAGATTTCTTTCAAGGTTCGAATACATATTTGCAACAGGTTCATGACGCCGTAGGCTTGCCGATTATTCGTAAAGATTTTATCGTCGATGACTATCAAGTGTATGAAGCACGCGTGATCGGTGCGGATTGTATTTTATTGATTGCGGCAGCCATTGGCGATGCTCAGATGTCAGAACTCACAGAAACGGCATTACATTTGGGGATGGATGTTCTCATTGAAGTGCATAATGAAGAAGAGATGGAACGCGCATTACGCTTGCCTTTGCCGATGATTGGCATCAATAACCGCGATTTGCATACATTTGATGTGTCATTGGAGACCACCATTCGCATGCTGGAGATGATTGAGGATGATCGAATCGTGGTGACAGAAAGTGGTATTTTAACGCCAGAAGATGTGATGATAATGCGTCAACATCAGGTCAATAGTTTCTTGGTGGGAGAGGCTTTTATGCGCGCAGATAATCCCGGTGAGAAGTTGGCTGAACTCTTTAGTTTGTAATTTGATCCTGTTCTTTAAACTATATTATTTATGTCTTTGATTTCTCAAATCTATCAGGTATTCTAGATGACGGACTAACCAAAAAAGGAGTCTGGAAATGAGAAAGACAATTGCAATGAGTGTATTACTATCACTGATGAGTATTTTTATGCTACCCGTTCAGGCAGCAATGTTGAATACACAACAATTAGTTGAAAAACAGTCAATGGATTCAGAGCGGGTTACTTTGAGCGCGATGATGCAACGTGCTGATGTGCAGGCACAGATGATTGAGATGGGCGTGACGCCTGCAGATGTTCAACAGCGTATGGCCGCTTTAACGGATGCAGAAGTCGCACAATTGGATCATCAGATGGGGCAAATCCCCGCTGGTGCCGATGCGCTTGGGATTCTGTTATTGCTATTTATTGTATTTATCGTGACCGATGCGGTGGGTGCGACGGATATCTTTGACTTTGTTGATCCCATTTAATGCGTCGCACATAAAGTGTATTTACATTTCCAAATAAACACCCGACTTTGTTCGGGTGTTTTACTTTTATTCCTTTATTTAAGCGTGTCTGGCTGCGCGACCGCGCCACAAACCAAAGCGTTGTTTGAACGAAACTCAATGCCGGTTAAACCATCGGTTGAACTTTCGGCAGTGCCGTTCTTCCCTCAAGAAAAATATCAATGTGGTCCCGCTGCACTGGCCACCGTTCTGAATTATCAACAGATCAAGGTGTTACCTGAAACATTGGTTTCCGCCATTTATGTGCCCGAGCGCCAAGGGAGTTTCCAGTTAGAAATCATGGCTGCCGCACGACAATATGGGCAGGTTGCTTATATTCTTCAGCCTGATTTAGAAAGTTTGCTAAAAGAAGTTGAGGCGGGGAACCCTGTTTTGGTACTACAGAATATCGGCTTAGATAGTTATCCGCTATGGCATTTTTCAGTGGTGGTAGGCTATGATTTGAACTCGTCACAAATCACCTTGCGCTCGGGAACGACTCGTCGCTGGCAAACGTCCCTTGCAAATTTTGAACAAACCTGGCTGCGTTCAAGCTATTGGGGGTTAGTGGTCACCGCACCCACCCATTTACCCGCGACTGCAACGCTTTCAAGATGGTTGCAAGCTGCTTATGACTTAGAAACTGTTCGGCAATTCGATGCAGCGGAAAAAGCCTATCAGACTGCGACTCAAAAGTGGCCTGAACAACAAAATACCTGGTTGGCGTTGACCAATTTGTATTATCAGCAAAAACGGACAGCTGAAGCATTAATCCGCTTTAATTCAATTATGCCGCGTTTTTCATCGGTCACGGAAATGTGGAATAATTATGCTTATGTTTTACAGGCGGAAAAGTGTCATGCAGCAGCGGTTAAAGCCGCACAATGTGGTTTACAACTTGAACCCAATAACCTAAATTTACAAGCGACGCTGGCTGAAATGCAGTCAAGCTCGCCTCAAATGACTGCCCAATTACATTGTCCTGCCCCTGATTGCAAGCCAAAATAATGTATTAGGATAGGGTAAAGAAGGGACGTATTACAAAATTTTAAGTATTTGAAACCTATTGTTTTTTTTGTTGTGGTGACTCAGACTTAAAAAATATGAAAATATCAAAAAAGTGCTTGCAAACAATGAAAAAAGGAGAATAATACGCTGTCCTTTTTTCCAAAAGAAAAATGGTTATATCCTCACTTGCGATCTTGGCATTATTGAGATATCAAGTGGTTGGGGTTCATCAAACTATGCCTTTGTTTGTGGACTTTTATTAATCATTCATCCGTATGCATTTCTTTTCTGCGGGTGTTTTATAAGGTATTCCTTAGATGTCAAATTCAGAAAACGTCCTGGTCACGGCTAACGACCATTTTGAAGTTGTTGAAAAAACCACCGTAATCGATGATAGCTGGCCAACACATAACCAGGCGATTGAAGACCAAATTTTAGATCACTTTATTTGTAGAGATGGGAAAACCTTTGCAGGCACTCATTTGATTGCCGATTTTTGGGGTGCCTCCCATTTAGATGATTTGTCGCGTATGGAAAAGGCCTTACGTGAAGCAGTGGAAAAAGCCAAGGCAACGTTATTACATATTCATTTGCACCACTTTACACCCAATGGCGGCATTTCAGGTGTGGCGGTATTGGCTGAGTCCCATATCAGTGTGCACAGTTGGCCTGAGCGTAACTATGCGGCGTTTGATGTGTTTATGTGTGGTGACTCCGAGCCAGCCAAAGCGATTGAAGTATTAGAAGCAGCTTTTACGCCCTCTAAAGTTGGCGTAGAGAATATTCTGCGCGGGGAAGTTATTAATGACAAACAAGGTTAATCAGCAAAAAGCCTATCTGGAAACGCTTTATCCAAGCTGGGGACAGCAGTTTGTCATGAATGAAGTGCTGTTTGAAGTGGATACAGGGCACCAGCACTTGGTTATTTTTAAAAATGACCAATGGGGAACGGTCATGGCGTTGGATGGGGTGATTCAAACCACCGAAAAAGATGAGTTTATCTATCATGAAATGATGACGCATGTACCGATGTTGGCACATGGTGATGCCAAAAAGGTGTTGATTATTGGTGGGGGGGATGGCGGCATTTTGAGAGAAGTGTTAAAGCACGCAACGGTAGACTCAGTCACTCAAGTTGAAATCGATCAGCAGGTGATAGATATGTGTGTGCGTTATTTACCGAATCATTCTGCGGGGGCTTTTGATCATCCAAAAGCAAATATTGTTATCGCTGATGGTGTCGATTTTGTCAATGACACGACGGAAAAATTTGATGTGATTATTTCTGACTCAACCGATCCGATTGGGCCTGGAGAAGTTTTGTTTACGTCGCGTTTTTATCAAGGCATTCAAGCTTGCTTAAATGATGGGGGTGTTTTTGTCGCTCAGAATGGCGTTAGTTTTATGCAGACGCACGAAGTCACCACGACGTTTAAACGACTAACCCCGTTGTTTAAAGAGACCAGTTTTTATTCAGCAGCGGTGCCAACTTATGTCGGTGGGATTATGACGTTTGCTTGGGCTACGGATGACCTGAATTTAAAACAACATTCCGTTGATAAGATTCGATCACGTTATGATGCATCAGCCATTGAAACGCGTTTTTATACGCCAGAACTTCATATCGGCGCATTTGCGTTACCCAAGTATGTACAACAAGCAATACAACCCTAAGTGAGACCTTAATTTACAGGCATTAGCCTTTTGGAGAATAACATAAATTGAACACAGCAGAACTTGTTCAGCATTTTGCCGAACAGACACATCCAGATGAGCTTGAGCAATTCGATCGCTCAACCTTAAGGGACTTATTGAAGCAACATGAGACCCCGTTTTTGGTTTTGGACTTACAGGAAGTGGAATATCAGTACCATGCGCTGAAAAATGCTTTGCCGGGCGTTGAGTTGTTTTACGCCATTAAGTCACTTGCGCACCCAGCCGTGATTCGGAGACTTAAAAAGTTGGGTGGCAGTTTTGATTTGGCAACGGCTGGCGAGGTCGATTTGGTGAAAGGGCTGGGTGTTGAAGGGCACCAGTGTATTCATACGCACCCGATTAAAAAAGACCGGGAAATTCGTCATGCGTTGGATTTTGGTTGCACGCGTTTTGTGGTCGATAATCCGGATGAAGTGCTGAAGTTTATTCCCTATAAAGATGAAGTGGAGCTGATGATTCGAGTCAGCTTCCGCAGCCAAGATGCTGTTGTCGATTTATCGCGTAAATTTGGTTCTGCCTTGGAAGAATTACCAGGCCTGGTCAATTTGGCCGTGGAAAATGGCATAATGGTATCTGGTTTATCCTTTCATGTTGGTTCGCAGTCCCTATCTCCTTTTGCGCAAGTTAATGCTGTGCAGGCTTCAATTTCGGCCATGAAGGAAATGGATCATGTGCATTGGAAGTGGTTGGATATCGGCGGGAGTTTTCCGGTATCTTATCAAGGTCCGGTAATGCCGATTGAGGATTTCTGTGCGACGATTGTCGAGGCTTTAGCAGAGTTGCCCGCATCGGTTAAAGTGTTTGCTGAGCCAGGTCGTTTCATATCGGCACCTTCTATGATTGAACTCATTCGGGTGGTGGGTAAAGCCAAACGAGGCGCACGGACTTGGTATTATTTAGATGATGGCGTCTATGGTGCTTTAAGTGGTCAAATGTATGACCATGCAAAATATCCGATTTCTCCTTTAAAGCCGGTCGATCCGACCGGCGATTTTTATCCGAGCGTCTTGGCTGGGCCAACCTGTGATAGTGTGGATGTGGTGGATGAGGATATTGAGTTGCCCGATTTGACTGTGGGTGATATCTTAATTGCCAAGCAAATGGGCGCTTATACCATTGCATCGGCTTCGGAATTTAACTATTATCCTAAACCGAAGGTGGTGGTGGTTGAAGATTTGATTGACCATTCAGCGGATGAATAAAGGATAGGAATCGATGACAATAAATATAAAGTGGCAAGGTGGAATGGCATTTGAGGGCACGACAGAAAGTGGTCATTCGGTATTGATGGATGCGGCGCCTGAAGTCGGAGGGGAAAATAAAGGGGCACGTCCGATGGAAATGGTGCTACTTGGCCTGGGGGGTTGCACGAGTATTGATGTGATAATGATGTTGCAAAAGGCCAAACAGGCTGTTGAGGATTGCCAGGTTGAAATTCGCTCTGAACGTTCCGACAGTATCCCCAAAGTATTTACTAAAATTCATGTACATTTTAAAATTACCGGGCAGGATTTAAACCCTAAAAAAGTCGAAAGAGCGGTTAATCTTTCAGCAGAAAAGTATTGTTCGGTTTCAAAAATGCTAGAAGCATCGGTTGAAATGTCTCACGATTTCGAAATCATCACCCCTTAACTTTTTCAAATAAGGAGGCGCTATGAAAGGATTAATCCATGCGCTATTACTGGATGGGCAAGGTGGCGCCAAATCCTTAGATTGGCAGGCTGTTCAAAACTGGAATCCTGCTGATGGAGAGCTTTGGCTGCATTTTGATTATACGGTTGCTGAAGTTCGGGTTTGGTTTGAAACATCCAGCCAGTTGGATGAGGCGATAGTTGAGACGCTACTCAGCGGCGGTTCGCGCCCTAGATTCAGTCCGCAAGAAAATGGGGTGTTAATCGCTTGGCGCGGGGTGAACTTAAATTCGCAGTCAGATCCGGATGATATGGTTGCATTGCGCTTATGGCGTGATGATCATCGATTGATTTCAACAAGAAGACGAAATTTGGTTGCGGTTAACGAGGTAGTATCGGCTTTTACAAGAGGTAAGGGGCCTTGTTCTACTGCTGAGTTGTTGGTTGAGCTGGCTTCCAGTATGACGCGCAAGATTGGTCGGGTATTGGACGATTTTGATGAGCAGATGGCGCAGTTGGAGGAGTCTGTTATCGAGTCGCATCAAGCGACTTTGCGATCTGAATTAAGTGAGTTTCGACGTCAAGTCATTGCGTTGCGTCGTTATATTGCACCGCAAAAGGATGCGTTGCTGGGGTTTTCGTTGGAAAAGCTCGCGTGGCTGAATCAGTCTGAGCGAACCTATCTTCGCGAGGTGGTGGATCGTATTACCCGACACTTAGAAGACTTAGAAGCTTTGCGTGAAAGAGCGGTGGTCGCTCAGGAGGAATTGCAAAATCGGATTTCTGAGGAATTAAACAGTCGGTTATATGTGCTGTCGATGATAACGGCCATCTTTTTGCCATTAGGGTTTTTCACCGGGTTATTCGGTATCAATGTTGGCGGGATGCCGGGTGTCGAAAATACCAATGCTTTTTGGTATTTGACCTTTGTGATGGGAATATTGGTTATTTTACAGATATTCTATTTCCGGTGGAAACGCTGGCTATAAATTGCCGAGCTGACAAATCAACTGTAAAAATGCCTTTACCGAAGTGATGGATGCCGTCTCATTCATGGTGTGATAACCCGTTGTGGGTATCTGCAATGTGGTGCCATGAACCAGTCCATTTGAATTAGCGGTAATGCGACCTAATTCTGTGCGCCCAATACCCATTTTAGGTTGGCCAGTGCCTAATGTCTGTTGATTGAGACGTTCAATATATTGATCTTTAAAGCTAAATGGAATGTCTAGGTCTGCACAGAGTCGGGCAAGGTTTTGGGTCGTCTCAGGATGAAATTCCGCATGTTCATCTTTATTGCGAAGGACTACCAGTTGTTTATCCGCTTCTTCACGGTTTCGATAAGGACTGGTGTCGAGTACATAGAGGTTGTTGGTGGATTCGCCAAAGCGACGGTACCATTCCAGCAAGTAACGCCAACTGCCGCCTGACTCTTCTTCAGCGGTAAAAAAGGCGGTGCCTTGAAACCCTAAACTAAACAGGTGTACCAGCATTGCTGCGGTTAAGACGTTGTCTAGTTGCCCGGACAGGAAGTCTTGGTCAGTACGAAGTTTGTCCAAAAACCCAACGGGTGTTCCGGCGACAAGATGTTCTAGGCCGTCCACTTCAAAAATTAGGTTTTGACGAAATTCACAAATATAAGCGTTATTAATAATGCCGGAACCTCGGTATGCCCCAGACCAAGGTTCATAGGCCAGTACGGGGGTGTTTTCAAAACGGTTCATTAGTGTCAGCTTAAGTTCATTACCGACATCATTCCCCAGTAAGGTGGTTTTCTTTCCTGCAATGAAGGCGGCAAATTGAAATTCATTTGGGCCTGTGCACATCAGCCCATGACGGTCGATATGGCTGGAAAAGTGACAGCGATCCGGCTGTTCACCTTGTGCGACCAGCAGGCCTTCGTACCAAGTAACTTTTGCACCCCGCTCTTCTAGTTCTCGTTGCAAGACTCTAAAAAAGGCATGTTCAGCGCCTACAACACTCGGTTGTCGGATTAAAGATTTTAGTAGGTCTAGAAACTCGTTAAAATTGTCCATGGTGATTTCCTTGAGGCACGAGATGATTGTTTAATTCTACCGTAAATGCTTGCCATAAAAGGATTGTTTAGCGCTTTATTGTTCGGGTGGTGTGGCGCGATTGAGCATCAATTGTGAATTTAGCTGAAAGGGTAAGATTCTTTGGATTAGCTTAGATTAAAATAGCCGTCATAATTTAATATTTGCAAAGCGTGTAGGGCTTTTGAGGGAAAAAGAATGCATTATCATTTTAAATATTTGTGGTTTAGAGACCCAACAGAAAAAATCGTGTTTATTAATCATCATGCGGTGCGGTTGCGTGCGGGTTTATTGTTGTTGCTACCCGTGTATATGGTAACGGTGTTGCTGACGACGGTATTTGCGCCGACTTGGACGGTGTTACCGAGTGGGTTGACCGAAGAAACCTTCGATTTAACAGATGATTTACGTGTTATTTTTACGGTTCAGGCTTATAAAACGGCATTTGATTATACCGTGCCGACTTGGGTGTTGTTTTATGGTTTGTTTGAAATGTTGGCGGGGATGTTTGTTAAAACCGCTTATTTTTCGCCAACCATTCATTTAGCGACGTTTTTTACGCGAAATATTCCGCCGACATGGGAGCCGCTGAAACCCAAACGGTTTGCTTGGATGATCGGTGCTGCACTGATTTCCGGATGTCTGTTGTTTTTCAACCCTGACAGTTTTGCCCGTTTTGTGAATAATGTGTTTGCGACAACCTTATTGCCGACCAACGCTAACTGGATGCCGTCTTTTATTCCGTTACTCGTGTGGGTGTGCTTTGGGTTGATGTGGTTGGAGGCGGTGTTTGGTTTTTGTTTGGGTTGTAAATTGCACTGGATTCTTGCTAAGTTGGGTATTTTTAAAACCCATTGTTATGAGTGCATGAATGTCGATTTTGCAAAAAAAACCTGGATAGAAGAACGTAAACGGCTTGAGTTAGCGTTAAAGCAATCTAAATCCTAGTTGCAAACCAGCCTCAGAAAAGTATGGGCTGGTTGTTCTCACCAAGGTGTTATTGGGCAGATAAACACAGTGCTTGCGTCACCGCAAAGCAGATGCCATCTGTTAGTTGGTTGAGTTGTTGTGTCGGAATATTGTATGCGGGCATGGTGTAAATGAGTTTGCCAAAAGGGCGAATCCAGACATTTTGCGACACGGCGAGCTTTTGGATGGTTTCGCCAAGATCGGCACTTTCCAGCTCGATGACTCCGATGGCGCCCAGAACACGAGTATCTTTTACGCCGTCCAGGCGTTTAAGCGGTAAAAGGGTTTGTTGTAAATGTTGTTCTATACGGGCAACATTGTCTTGCCATGGCGAGTCGAGCAGTACATCAATATTAGCCGTTGCCGCTCTACAAGCAAGGGGATTGGCCATATAGGTCGGGCCATGCATGAGCAGTCCGGGGGTGCCGTGACTAATGGTCTCACTGATTTTTTCAGTGGTTAAGGTTGCGGCTAAGGTGATATGTCCTCCCGTAAGCGTTTTCCCCAGCGCCATGATGTCAGGGCAGATGTTTGCCCATTCGCAGGCGAATAGTTTTCCTGTTCTCCCGAACCCTGTTGCGATTTCATCAGCGATTAACAGCGTATCAAATTGATCACATAATGCCCTGACTTGTTTTAAGTAGTCAGGGCGATAAAACCGCATGCCGCCGGCACCTTGGACAATGGGTTCTAACGTCACAGCAGCAATTTCGGTATGATGTCGTTCAAGTAGGGTTTTTAGGGCATAAATATCTTCATTGTTGGAAGCTTTATCAAATCCCATCTGCGGTGCGGGAGCGAAAAAATGGGGGGTGAGCATGTCAGAAAATAGCGTGTGCATACCGTTGTCTGGATCACAAATGGCCATGGTGGCAAAGGTGTCACCGTGATAACCCTTCTTGAGAGTCAGTAAGCGATTTTTTCGAGGTTGGTTTAAACTGATCCAATATTGCAGTGCCATTTTAATGGCGACTTCCATCGCCACTGAGCCTGAGTCAGAAAAAAATACTTTTTGCAATGAAGTTGGGGTGAGTTGAACCAGGCGCTGTGCTAAATCAATAGCGGGTTCGTGTGTTAGACCGCCAAACATGATGTGGGGCATGGTTTTGATTTGCTCAATCATGGCTTTTTGAATGTGTGGATGGTTGTAGCCATGTAATGCTGCCCACCAAGAACTCATGCCATCTACGAGCGTTTGTCCTGTATTAAGGGTGATGATAGAACCTTGGGTTTGGGTGACCGCTAAAGGAGGCGTGTGATTGGGTATCTTAGCGTAGGGATGCCAGATATGGGTCTGGTCAAAATGAAGTTTTTCTGTCCAATTAGTCATAGTATTCCTTTGATTCTGTTTGACTATTATACAAACTCGAAGTTTTTAATTAGGGTCGCAGTGAGAAATGGCCAGGCCTGGGTGTTTTTGGCGCCAATTGAGAGTGCTCAAGGTGGTTTTAAAGGTTGTTTCTAATGTTGCAGTTAACTGCATGGGGCTTTGAGTGGTTGGGTGGGTGAAGTGCAATTCCGTCGCAGCTAAGTATAGTCGGTGATGCCCAAACCATTCATCAAAAAAGTGGTTATGATGGCGATCACCGTATTGGACATCCCCAATAATCGGATGGCTGGTATGATTTAAATGGCGGCGCAATTGGTATTTTCTGCCGGTCTTTGGCGTCAGTTTTACAAGGCTATAGCGTTGTGTTGGATAAGACCCCATGGCGTGATTGACTTCACTGTGTGCAAGGCATTGATACTCTGTAATAGCGGTTTGTGGCGGTTTGGTTTTTCGATCTCGTTCGGCAATGGGGTCGTTTTTATATTGCAAAGGGTGGTCGATTTTTCCGGAATCGTCAATCCATCCTCGACAAATAGCTAAATAGTGTTTGTCGATTTGATGGGTGCTAAATTGTTTGCTGAGATGTCGAGCAGGTGTTGAACTCAATGCAAATAATAGTATTCCGGATGTGGCTTTGTCTAGGCGGTGAACAGGATAGACTTTTTGGTTGATTGAATCCTCGGTAAGATTAACCGCGAATTGGGTTTCGTCCCGATCCAGTTTGGTGGGGTGCGTCAGTAAGCCTGCAGGCTTATGGATGGCCACAATGGCGTCATCTTGATAGAGGCAATAAAATTGATTGAGGTGACAAAGGGTTTGCATACAGTGTACTAAGTTGAAGTAAAGGCTTATTTTAAAGCAAAAGAAGCAATGCTTCGAGTCTGTTATAGCAAAGGCGGATTGTTTCATTGTTTTGAATCGCTCGAAGCAGCAAAATGTATGTCATGCCAAGGCAGAAAAAACGGAATTTTGCTTGACACTAAAGGATTTTCAATTAAAATACGCCCATCAATTTGATTGGGAGGGTTTCCCGAGCGGCCAAAGGGGGCAGACTGTAAATCTGCTGGCAACGCCTTCAGTAGTTCGAATCTACTACCCTCCACCATTCAGTTGTTTACATTATGCGGGTATCGTATATTGGCTATTACCTCGGCCTTCCAAGCCGATGAGGGGGGTTCAATTCCCCCTACCCGCTCCAATTTCAGGCTCTCTTTATTATTTTGTTTTAGAACAAATTAGTGGTGAGGGCCTTTTTAATATTTGCTCTCATAGCTCAGTAGGTAGAGCGCATCCATGGTAAGGATGAGGTCATCGGTTCGATTCCGATTGAGAGCTCCATTTTTCATCATAGGCGGGCGTGGCTAATCAAGGTCTGTCGCTGTTTTTAACGGAGTTTGCATCATGGCAAAAGAAAAGTTTGAACGTAGTAAGCCGCACGTAAACGTTGGTACGATTGGTCACGTAGACCATGGTAAAACAACTCTTACAGCGGCATTAACCATTGTACAAGGTAAAAAATTTGGCGGCTTAGCAAAAGACTATGCATCAATTGATAACGCCCCGGAAGAACGTGAGCGTGGTATTACCATCTCAACAGCACACGTAGAGTATGAATCAGAAACACGTCACTATGCTCACGTAGACTGCCCAGGTCATGCCGACTATGTTAAAAACATGATTACCGGTGCTGCCCAAATGGATGGCGCCATTCTAGTTTGCTCAGCTGCAGATGGCCCAATGCCACAAACACGTGAGCACATCTTGTTATCACGTCAAGTCGGCGTTCCATACATTGTGGTATTTCTAAACAAAGCAGACATGGTTGATGACGAAGAGCTACTAGAGCTTGTTGAAATGGAAGTGCGTGAGCTTCTAGATATGTATGATTTCCCTGGTGATGACACCCCAGTTATTATGGGTTCAGCACTAAAAGCTATCGAAGGCGACCAATCCGAGATTGGTGAACCCTCAATCGGTCGATTGGTCGAAGCATTAGACGAATACATCCCGACACCAGAGCGTGAAACAGACAAACCATTCCTAATGCCAGTAGAAGACATCTTCTCAATTCAAGGTCGCGGAACGGTTGCAACAGGACGGGTAGAAACAGGTGTTGTTAAAGTGGGTGAAGAAGTCGAAATCGTTGGTATTCGCCCAACCACAACCACAACCGTAACCGGTGTTGAAATGTTCCGTAAGCTTCTAGACCAAGGTGAAGCCGGAGACAATGTCGGTATTCTACTGCGGGGTACCAAGCGTGAAGATATCGAGCGTGGTCAAGTACTCGCGCATAAAGGTACCGTTACCCCTCACACCAAATTCGAAGCAGAAGTCTATGTACTGTCAAAAGATGAAGGGGGTCGTCACACGCCATTCTTCCAAGGTTACCGTCCACAGTTCTACTTCCGTACAACAGACGTAACGGGTGCATGTGAACTACCGGCAGGAACTGAAATGGTTATGCCTGGAGATAATGTTCAGATGACGGTTACGCTAATCAACCCGATTGCGATGAACGAAGGTTTGCGTTTTGCGATTCGTGAAGGTGGTCGTACAGTTGGTGCAGGGGTTGTTGCTAAAATTCTTGACTAATTGATAGTAGAAATAGCACTTGCTAAAAGAAAAGGGGGATTGTATAATCCCCTTTTTTTTCGAGTACTGAAACGTAAGCTGTTTCATTTTTTAGGGGTATAGCTCCAATTGGTAGAGCACCGGATTCCAAATCCGGGTGTTGGGGGTTCGAATCCCTCTACCCCTGCCAAATTTCTTGCGACCCGTTTGTTTAGTGGGTCGTTTTTATTTTAGATATTAGATAGTTATGAGTCATAAAACAGATAATTCTACAAATACGAGTTCACTAGAAACGCTCAAGCTGTTTATGGCAGTTGCAATATTGATTGCGAGCTTTACTGGATATTATTATTACGCTGAAGCCCATGCTGTTATTAGGGTGTTGGGTGTGCTTGTGGGTGCTGCTGTGTCCGCATTGGTCTTTTATCAAACTGAGAAAGGTCGCTCTTGGTTTCAGTATGTTTCTCATGCAAAGAAAGAAGTCAGGCAGGTCATTTGGCCAACACGGCCTGAAACGGTGCAAATGACGTTAATGGTGTTTGTGGTGGTTATCGTCATGAGTATCTTTTTGTGGTTGGTCGACATGTTCTTTTTGTGGGCGGTTAAGTTGTTAACAGGGCAAGGTGGGTAGTATGGCTCAAAGATGGTATGTCGTTCATGCGTATTCCGGGTATGAGAATAAAGTTAAGAAAGGGATTGAGGAGCATGTTGAGCGTGCTGGCTTGGCGGGCGATTTCGGTAAAATTTTAGTGCCTTCTGAAGAGGTAGTTGAAATTCGGGATGGCAAAAAAAGAACCTCTGAGCGTAAATTCTTTCCTGGATATGTTTTGGTTCAGATGGAGTTGAATGATGATACCTGGCATTTAGTTAAAAGTGTCCCTCAAGTAATGGGTTTTATTGGGGGGTCATCTGATCGCCCTGCACCCATTTCTCAGAAAGAGGTCGATCGAATTCTACAAAAAGTTGAAGAAGGTGTTGATAAGCCTAAGCCAAAAGTGATTTATGAACCAGGTGAAATGGTTCGTGTCATTGATGGGCCTTTTAATGATTTTGAAGCGGTCGTTGAAGAAGTTGATTACGATAAGAATAAGTTGCAGGTGTCTGTGTTAATTTTTGGTCGCTCAACGCCGGTTGAATTAGAGTTTACGCAAGTCGAAAAAAGTTAGAAATTAAGAAAGTTAGAAATTAAGGTTGCTTACTTAAGTAAGCATTTTAGTCACCCTGGGGAGTTGAAAGACGTTTTACCCATAAGGAGAATACAATGGCAAAGAAGATACAAGCCTATATTAAGTTGCAGGTTCCTGCTGGAAATGCAAATCCTAGTCCACCAGTTGGTCCTGCATTGGGTCAGCATGGTGTTAATATCATGGAGTTTTGTAAAGCATTTAATGCACAAACTCAGTCGGTTGAAAAGGGTCTGCCTCTTCCTGTTGTTATTACAGTTTATAATGATCGCAGCTTCACTTTCATTACTAAAACCCCACCAGCCTCAATTCTCTTGAAGAAAGCAGCCGGTATCCAAAAAGGGTCAGGCGTCCCGAATTTGAATAAAGTAGGGATGGTAACTCAAGCTCAGTTAGAAGAAATTGCTAATGCAAAAATGGCTGATTTGAATGCTAATGACCTAGAGTCGGCTGTGAAAATTATTGCTGGTTCAGCGCGTAGCATGGGCCTAACGGTAGAGGGGTAATCAAAGTGGCAAAGTTAACAAAGAAGCAAAAGATGTATGCCGATAAAGTTGAACCCTTAAAGGCATATGATGCAATTGAAGGGTTTAAGTTGTTGTCGGAATTGGCGACTGCAAAATTTTCAGAGTCCGTAGATGTTGCAATTAAATTAGGGATAGATCCTCGTAAATCAGATCAAGTTGTGCGTGGCGCAACGGTTATGCCAAATGGTACGGGTAAAGATGTTCGTATCGCTGTTTTTACGGGTGATGCAAATGCTGAAGCAGCAAAAGCAGCCGGTGCAGATTTTGTCGGTATGGATGATCTTGCGGCCGAAGTTAAAGGTGGCATGATGGATTTTGATGTGGTTATCGCATCACCCGATGCGATGCGAGTTGTCGGTATGTTGGGCCAGGTTTTAGGTCCACGTGGTTTGATGCCGAATCCTAAGACGGGTACGGTAACGCCTGATGTGGTTGGTGCGATTCAAAAAGCAAAATCGGGTCAAGTTCGGTTTCGTGCTGATAAAGCAGGGATTGTTCACGCTTCAATCGGTAAGGTTTCCTTTGATCCTGAAAAGTTAAAAGAAAATCTAAATGCGTTGATTGAGGATTTAAATAAAGCGAAGCCTTCTGCTGCAAAGGGAACTTATATGAAGAAAGTTTCTATTTCTAGCACAATGGGGCCAGGTTTACTTTTAGATCAGTCGTCATTGTAATAAAGAATTTTACTGTTAATCAGTGAAATGCGAATAGGGTTGCCTTGAATTAAGTTGTACTTATGTGAGCGCGCCCATCGCAGACCGTAGGCGAATGTTGATGTACATTCTTAATTGATTTAAGCCTACGTAGATGGAAGAGTTTGGCAATTGCCAAACTGTTTTGGAGGTTATATGGCACTCAATATCAAAGATAAGAAGGCTGTTGTTGAAGAAGTTGCTGAGTTGGTTTCAGGGGCGGGTTCAATGGTTGCGGCTGAGTATCGAGGTTTGACAGTGGCACAACTAACCGAGCTTCGTTCGAAAGCCCGTGATGCAAATGTGATAATTCGTGTTGTTAAGAACACGTTGGTTCGTCGTGCAGTAGCAGGGTCTAAATTTGAAGATATGGCTGAGACTTTTACGGGCCCGCTTATCTTTGCTTTTTCTGGCGAAGAGCTAGGAACGGCTGCGCGAGTTTTTAAAGACTTTGCAAAAACAAATGAAGCTTTGGTTGTTAAGTCCTTGTCTATTGGTGAAGGGGTAATGGATTCAAGTCAATTGAATGCGATTGCTGCCTTACCTACTTACGATGAAGCTCTTAGTAAGTTGCTTTATGTTATGAAAGAGCCAGTTGCTAAATTGGCACGTGGTTTGGTCGCTGTTAAGGATCAAAAAGAAGCTGAAGCAGCTTAAGTATTATTAATACAATTTAATTTTAAGGAATTACAAAATGGCAATTACAAAAGAAGATATTTTAGAAGCCGTTGCAAATATGTCAGTCATGGAAGTGGTTGAGTTGGTTAGTGCAATGGAAGAAAAGTTTGGTGTTTCAGCTGCAGCTGTAGCGGTTGCAGGGCCTGCTGGTGATGCTGGCGCGGCTGCTGAAGAGCAAACTGAGTTTGATGTTATTCTAACCGGTGCTGGCGCAAACAAAGTAGCTGCAATCAAAGCGGTACGTGCAGCAACTGGATTAGGTTTGAAAGAAGCAAAAGGCGCTGTTGAAAGTGCTCCTTTTACACTTAAAGAAGGTGTTTCTAAAGACGAAGCTGAAGCGCTTGCTAATGATCTTAAGGAAGCTGGAATTGAGGTTGAAGTTAAGTAATTATTACTTATTCAGCTCTTGAGGCTTGACAATGGCTGGCGTTTTTTACGTCGGCCTTTTGTTGTTTATAGTAGTGTGTAAAAGTGTGATCAATAGTCTGCTAACTGTTATTACAGTTTTATGCATTTTTAGGAAGTGAGAACTTCCGGTTAAATTAAATTTAATGTTGGGGTAATTGATGGCCTATTCTTTAACTGAAAAGAAACGTATTCGTAAAGACTTTGCGACGCGTTCTTCTATTCTTGAAGTACCTTACCTTCTTTCTTTGCAGAAAGAGTCTTTTAAAGAGTTTTTACAGAAGGATAAAAAGCCTTTGGATAGAGCTGCAGCGGGTTTGCATGCGGCTTTTACTTCGGTTTTTCCTATTCATGGTGTTGCAGGTACAGCAGACCTTGAGTATGTGAGTTATTCATTGGGTCAGCCAGAATTTGACGTTAAAGAATGTAAGCAACGGGGTGTGACATACTCTTCCCCTTTGCGCGTTAAGATGCGTTTGGTGCTTTATGATAAAGATGCGCCAGCGGGAAAACGTCCCGTTAAAGATGTAAAAGAACAGGAAGTTTATCTCGGCGAATTACCTTTAATGACAGAAAACGGGACTTTTGTTATCAATGGGACTGAGCGCGTTATCGTGACTCAGTTGCATCGTTCACCCGGGGTGATATTTGATAGCGATAAAGGCAAGTCGCATTCTTCTGGCAAGGTTTTGTTTAATGCAAGAATTATTCCTTATCGTGGCTCATGGTTGGATTTCGAATTTGATCATAATGACTGTGTTTTTGTTCGTATTGATCGCCGTCGTAAGCTGCCCGTTTCAATTATTCTAAGGGCAATGGGATATAGTACAGAAGAAATTTTGGATGCTTTTTTTGATCATTCCGAAATTAGTTATCAAGCGAAGACCAAGCAATATGTTATGAAGTTGGTGCCTGAACAAATTAAGGGGCAAACCGCTGCGTTTGATATTCGCATTGGCAATGAGGTTGTTGTTGATGCCGGTAAGAAGATTTCGGCTCGCCATTTAAAGCACCTTAAAGAATTAAAAGTTAAAAGTTTTGTTGTTCCAGATGAATTCTTAGTCGGCAAGGTTCTTTCTTGTGGTATTACCAATGAAGCGACAGGTGAACTGGTGGCTCGTTCTAATGAGGTTATGACAGCTGAGCTGGTTGAAAATATTAAGGTGATTAAAGGCCTGTCTTTTAGAGTGCTTTATATCGATGATCTTGAGAATGGTTCTTATATTTCTGATACCTTAAATCTAGATCATGCTACCTCACAGTTAGAAGCGCAAATTGAAATTTATCGAATGATGCGCCCAGGTGAACCACCGACTAAAGACTCTTCTGAAGCATTGTTTAATAGTTTGTTCTTTGATGAATCACGTTATGATTTGTCTGCGGTTGGCAGAATGAAGCTGAACAGACGATTAGGCCGTGAGGATAACGAAGGCAGTTTGGTTCTTGAGAACGAAGATATTATTGATGTTGTGAGAGAGCTTTTAAACATCCGTAATGGTCATAGTACGATTGATGATATTGATACCTTGGGGAATCGTCGTATTCGTGCAGTAGGTGAGATGGCTGAAAATGCATTTCGTGTAGGTTTGGTTCGGGTTGAAAGAGCGGTTAAAGAACGTCTTAATCAAGCCGAAACAGATGGACTGTTACCTCAAGATCTGATTAATGCTAAACCGGTTTCTGCAGCGATCAAAGAATTCTTTAGTTCAAGTCAATTGTCACAATTTATGGATCAAGTCAATCCTTTGTCCGAGATTACACACAAGCGTCGTGTTTCTGCGCTTGGGCCAGGTGGTTTGACTCGTGAGCGTGCTGGTTTTGAAGTGCGCGATGTCCATCCTACGCATTATGGTCGTGTTTGCCCAATCGAGACGCCGGAAGGACCCAATATCGGTTTGATTAATACCTTGGCCATTTATGCAAAAACCAATAAATATGGGTTTTTGGAAACCCCTTATCGTAAGGTGATCAATGGACAGGTGACAGAGGAAGTGGAGTATGTCTCTGCTATTGATGAAGGTCAATTTGTTATTGCTCAGGCAAGTGCAGCTATGGATGCAGGCAATAATTTACTAGATGAATTGGTCACAGCGCGTCATAAAAATGAAACGATCTTGGCGTCGTCTAAAGATGTAGATTATATGGATGTCTCACCAAAGCAAATCGTGTCTGTAGCAGCGTCGTTGATCCCGTTTCTGGAGCATGACGATGCAAACCGTGCATTAATGGGTTCGAACATGCAACGCCAGGCTGTGCCGACCCTTCGTGCAGAAAAACCGCTCGTTGGAACGGGGATTGAAAAAACCGTTGCCATTGATTCGGGCGTTACTGTGATTGCCTCTCGTGGCGGTGAAGTGGTTTCATCAGATGCCTCTCGTATTGTCGTTAGGGCAAATCAAGCAGAAATAGCGCCAGGTGAAACGGGTGTTGATATTTATAATTTAATCAAGTATCAGCGTTCGAATCAAAATACTTGTATCAATCAGAAACCGATTGTTAAAGCAGGTGATGCGGTAAGTCGTGGAGACGTTTTAGCTGATGGACCTTCTACAGACTTAGGTGAGTTGGCGATTGGTCAAAATATGCGAATTGCCTTTATGCCTTGGAATGGTTATAACTTCGAAGACTCTATATTGGTATCTGAGCGCGTTGTTCAAGAAGATCGTTATACATCCATCCACATTGAAGAGCTAACATGTTTGGCACGAGATACAAAACTTGGGCCAGAAGAAGTGACTGCGGATATTCCAAATGTCGGTGAATCTGCTCTGTCTCGTTTAGATGAGTCCGGTATTGTTTATGTTGGTGCTGAAGTTAAGCAGGGTGATATCTTGGTAGGTAAGGTTACGCCAAAAGGTGAAACGCAACTGACGCCGGAAGAAAAGTTACTGCGTGCCATATTCGGTGAAAAAGCATCTGATGTTAAAGATACCTCTTTGCGTGTTAGTAAAGGTGTAGAAGGTACGGTTATTGATGTGCAAGTCTTTACACGTGAAGGTGTTAAAAAGGATGCTCGTGCTTTAGCAATTCAAGAGGATGAATTGCAAAAAGTTCGTAAAGATATTGATGAGCAGTACAAAATCTTATTAGCAGATACATTGGATCGTATTCGTCAAATGCTTGAAGGTCAGTCGTTAGTGGATGGGACTCAAATTTCATCTGACTATTTGAACTCGATTGATTCAGTAAAGTGGTTTGGTTTAAATGTTGCCGATACGACGATTGCTGAGACCTTAGAATTGTTGGAAAAGCAATTAGAAGTTAAGAAAGAAGAGCTTAATGCTGCCTTTGAAGAAAAACGCAAGAAGTTAACTCAGGGCGATGATCTCCAGCCTGGCGTGTCTAAAATGGTTAAGGTTTATGTAGCGGTTAAACGTCGTATTCAACCTGGAGATAAGATGGCCGGACGGCATGGTAATAAAGGGGTTATTTCACGTATTTGCCCTGTCGAAGATATGCCATATGATGAAACAGGTCGACCTGTCGATATCTGTTTGAATCCATTAGGTGTTCCTTCACGGATGAATGTCGGTCAAATTTTAGAAACCCATTTAGGTTTGGCTGCAGAAGGGCTTGGTTCTAAAATTAATGCAATGCTTGAAGAGCAAGCAGATATTAAGACCATTAAAGGATTTTTGCATAAGATTTATAATGAAACTCAGGGGCAAGGTGTTGATTTTGATGCTTTGACTGATGCTGAAATCATAGAGCTTGCCGGTAATCTAAGAAAAGGTGTTCCAATGGCTTCTCCTGTTTTTGATGGAGCCTCAGAATCTGAAATTAAAGCGTTGTTAAGATTGGCGGAGTTACCAGAGTCAGGTCAAATGGTCTTGTTTGATGGTGTGTCGGGTGAGCAGTTTGATCGTCCCGTAACCGTGGGCTATATGTATTATCTGAAATTGAATCACTTGGTTGACGACAAAATGCACGCTCGGTCAACAGGGCCTTATAGCTTAGTCACACAGCAGCCATTAGGTGGTAAAGCACAGTTTGGTGGTCAGCGCTTTGGTGAAATGGAGGTTTGGGCGCTTGAGGCTTATGGCGCTGCCTTTACTTTGCAGGAAATGCTAACGGTTAAATCAGATGATTTAAATGGTCGTACCCGTATGTATAAAAATATCGTCGATGGTAATGAATATATGGAGCCAGGTATTCCAGAGTCATTTAGCGTTTTACGTAAAGAAATTCGTGCCTTAGGGATTGATATTGAGTTGGAGCAAGAATAATGAAAGATTTATTAGGTTTTCTAAAAAAACAAAACGTTTCAAGTGAGTTTGACACGATTAAAGTCACCCTTGCTTCACCGGAAAAGATTCGCTCTTGGTCATTTGGCGAAGTCAAAAAGCCAGAAACGATCAATTATCGTACCTTTAAACCAGAAAGGGATGGTTTGTTTTGTGCCAAGATTTTTGGACCAGTTCGTGATTATGAATGTCTTTGTGGTAAATATAAGCGTTTAAAGCATCGTGGTGTAATCTGTGAGAAATGTGGCGTTGAAGTGACACAATCCAAAGTACGTCGCGAAAGAATGGGGCATATCGATCTGGCGACTTCAGTTGCCCATATTTGGTTTTTAAAGTCTTTGCCTTCTCGCATCGGCTTAATGTTAGACATGACATTAAAGGAAATCGAAGCCGTTTTATATTTTGAAGCCTTTATGGTCGTTGATCCAGGTTTAACGCCTTTAGAGCCATGGCAACTTCTCAGTGAAGAAGAATATTTAGATGCAATGGATGAGTATGGCGATGAGTTTGAGGCGCAAATGGGCGCTGAAGCCATTAAGAAAATGTTGCAAGCAATTGATTTAGAAGCTGAGTCAACTCGATTACGTGAAGAAATGGAATCGACTAGCTCGGAAACGAAACAAAAGAAAATATCTAAAAGATTAAAGTTGGTCGACTCATTTTTGCAATCAGGTAATAAGCCTGAGTGGATGATTTTAGATGTTTTACCTGTACTTCCGCCTGAGTTGAGACCTTTGGTTCCTTTGGATGGTGGTCGATTTGCAACGTCAGATTTGAATGATTTATATCGTCGTGTTATTAATCGTAATAATCGTTTAAAGCGTTTATTAGATCTAATGGCACCTGATATTATTGTGCGTAATGAAAAGCGTATGCTTCAGGAATCGGTTGATTCGATGTTGGATAATGGTCGTCGTGGTAGAGCGGTTACCGGTACGAACAAGCGCCAATTAAAATCGTTGGCTGACATGATTAAAGGTAAGCAAGGGCGTTTTCGTCAAAACTTGCTTGGTAAGCGCGTCGACTATTCAGGGCGTTCTGTTATCGTTGTTGGGCCAACATTGCGATTACATCAGTGTGGTTTACCGAAGAAGATGGCGCTTGAGTTATTTAAACCCTTTATTTTTAGCAAACTACAAAAGCGTGGTTTAGCCACTACGATTAAAGCGGCTAAAAAAATGGTTGAGCAAGGCTTGCCGGAAGTGTGGGATGTTTTAGATGAAGTCATTCGTGAGCATCCAGTATTGTTAAACCGTGCGCCAACCTTACATAGACTTGGGATTCAGGCTTTTGAACCGGTGTTGATTGAGGGTAAAGCGATAAACTTACATCCTTTGGTATGTTCTGCATTTAATGCCGATTTCGATGGTGATCAAATGGCCGTTCATGTGCCTTTATCCCTTGAAGCTCAGTTAGAAGCACGTACACTGATGATGTCAACGAATAACCTATTGTCGCCAGCTAATGGTGATCCAATTATTGTGCCATCTCAAGATGTTGTACTGGGTTTGTATTACATTACTCGGGAAAAGATTAATGACATCGGTGAAGGTAAAGCCTTTTCAAATTGGATGGAAGTACAAAGAGCGCTTGATGCAAAAGCCGTTCATATCCACACACGTATTAAGTTAAAAGTTGAAGAAACCGTGATTGATGATGCGGGCATTGAGTCTGTTAATCGAGGTATCGTTGAAACAACAGTTGGTCGAGCATTGTTGTTAAGAATTCTCCCAAAAGGTTTGGGTTTTGATCTCATTAATCTTAATCTTACTAAGAAAAATATTTCTAAAGCCTTAAATGCTTGTTACCGAATTTTAGGTCCAAAAGAAACAGTAATTTTTGCGGATCAGCTTATGTATGCTGGTTTTAAATGGTCAACCTTAGCAGGTCTTTCATTCTGCTCGGATGATATGTTAATTCCTGATGATAAGGTGACTATCATCGCTAAAGCGGATGAGCAGGTTACTGAAATTCAACGCCAATTTGCGCAAGGTTTGGTCACCGAGGGTGAGCGCTACAATAAAGTTGTTGATATTTGGTCTCATACCAATGAATTGGTTACGAAGTCAATGATGGAAGAACTACAGTTCGAAACGGTGAAAGACGCTGATGGTAATGATGTTCAGCAAACCTCGTTTAACTCGGTCTATATGATGGCAGATTCCGGTGCGCGTGGTTCTGTTGCACAGATGCGCCAATTAGGCGGGATGCGTGGGCTAATGGCTAAGCCAGATGGGTCAATTATCGAGACGCCGATTACAGCAAACTTTCGCGAAGGTTTGAATGTTCTACAGTACTTTATCTCAACTCATGGTGCTCGTAAGGGACTTGCTGATACTGCTTTGAAAACAGCTAACTCAGGTTATTTAACTCGTCGATTGGTTGATGTTTCTCAGGATGTGGTCGTGACCGAAGATGACTGTGAGACAGAAGGAAGTATTACAATGTCTTCACATGTTGAGGGCGGAGATGTTGTTGAAGAATTGAAAGAGCGTATTCTGGGGCGTGTGGTTGCTGAAGATGTTTTTACTTTGGATAACGATTTGATCGTTGCAAAAGGGACGCTACTTGATGAAAGATTGGTGAATTTGATTGATGATTCCGGTGTTGATTCTGTTAAAGTGCGTTCACCTATTACTTGTGAAACTAAGTTTGGGATCTGTAAGAAATGTTATGGGCGTGATTTGGCCAGAGGTCATATGGTTAACGAAGGAGAGGCGGTTGGTGTTATGGCTGCGCAATCGATTGGTGAACCAGGAACTCAGTTAACCATGCGTACTTTCCATATTGGTGGAACAGCTTCAGCCTCGACTGCTCAGAGTCAGGTAGAGGTTAGGCATGATGGTAAAGTTAAGTTCGATAATCTAAAAACAATTCAAAACTCTGAAGAGCAAGTTGTTGTTACTTCTCGCTCTGGCGAGATTTCCATATTAGATGCGTTAGGGCGTGAAAAAGAACGTTATAAAATTCCTTATGGTTCAATGCTAAATGTCAAAGATGGTGTTGATGTTAATGCAGGTAACATTCTTGCAAACTGGGATGCACATACTCATCCGATTATTACAGAAGCTGAAGGGATAATTCAGTTCGGAAATTTTGAAGGTGCAGTAGAAGAGCATACGGATGAGTTAACAGGGTTAACAACGCATGTGGTTAAAAGTGCCAAAGAGCGTTCTTCTGCAACGAAAGAAGTTCGACCAACCATTCAGATTGTTGATGAAGAAGGCGAAACCGTTCCGTTCCCTGGAACGCAAACACCCGCTATGTATTACCTGCCGGAGAACTCTGTTGTTATCGTTAATGAAAATGAGAAAGTCGGCGCGGGGGATATTCTTGCGAGAATTCCTCAAGAGTCTTCAAAAACAAAAGATATCACTGGGGGGTTACCACGCGTAGCAGATTTATTCGAAGCAAGGATTCCAAAAGAACCAGCTATTATGGCTGAAGTATCTGGGGTTGTTGGTTTTGGGAAAGAAACCAAAGGTAAGCAGCGATTGGTTATTACCCAGGATAATGGTGAGCAGCATGAAACCCTTATTCCTAAGTGGCGCTCAGTAGATGTCTTTGAGGGTGAGCGTGTAGAGAAGGGGGATGTTGTTGTTGATGGTAACCCGAATCCGCATGATATTTTAAGGCTATTAGGCGTGGAAAGACTCACAAAGTATATTGTGGATGAAGTTCAAGACGTTTATCGTTTACAAGGTGTAAAAATCAATGATAAGCATATTGAGACAGTTGTTCGTCAAATGCTTCGAAAAGTTGAAATTAAATCAACGGGGGATACTACCTTGATTAAGGGGGAACAGGCTGAATATGCTCGTGTTCTTGAGATGAACGAAAAGGTGTCCCAAGAAGGGGGTGTTGAAGCTACTTATCAGCGTGTTCTTTTGGGGATTACCAAGTCTTCATTAGCGACAGAATCCTTTATTTCGGCAGCATCCTTCCAAGAAACTACGCGTGTTCTTACTGAGGCGGCAGTCAGTGGTAAGCAGGATAAGTTGGTTGGGTTAAAAGAAAATGTAATTGTTGGCCGATTGATTCCAGCAGGTACAGGTTTTGCCTATCATAAAGCGCGTAAAGCGGCTGCGGAAAAAACGCAAATGGAGCTTGCGAGTTTTATGTCCAGAAAAACAATAGATGCCGATTCAGACGAATTGGTTGAAGAAACGATTTCTTTGCCTGCAAGTGAAATAGAGTAAGCATAGATTTCATTGAATAAATTCATGAACTTGTGCTTGACAATGTGAATGAGGGTCACTAAAATCCCTCAACCTTACACATGGACAATTTGTGTCCATGTTTTTTTAGTAATTAAGATTTAGATCTTAAGATGGAGTGAGAATGAATGGCTACTATTAACCAGTTGGTGCGTAAGCCGCGTAAAGATAAAGTTAAAAAATCAAACGTTCCAGCGTTAGAGGCTTGTCCTCAAAGACGTGGTGTCTGTACGCGAGTTTATACAACAACCCCTAAAAAGCCAAACTCTGCCCTACGTAAAGTTGCACGTGTACGTTTAACCAATGGATATGAAGTTTCTAGTTATATTGGTGGTGAAGGTCACAACTTGCAAGAACACTCCGTGATTTTAATTCGCGGTGGTCGTGTAAAAGATTTACCTGGTGTACGTTATCATACCGTTCGTGGTTCATTAGATTGTTCCGGTGTTGATGGACGTAAACAAGGTCGTTCTAAGTACGGTGCGAAGCGTCCTAAAGGGTAAAGTATCCTTTAACATACGTTTTGCAATTAATTAGTGTAAATTTATACCGGAAGAGTAAGAATGGCAAGAAGAAGAGAAATACCTAAAAGACACGTATTACCAGATCCAAAGTTTGGTGATACAACCTTAACCAAATTCGTTAACATGATTATGGTTAGCGGTAAAAAAGCAGTTGCTGAAAAGATTGTTTATGACGCTTTGGATGTTGTTGTAGATCGTAAAAAAGGTGGTGCGCACGCTGAGCTTTTAAAAGAAGCGCTTGAAAATGTTGGGCCAATGGTTGAGGTAAAGTCTCGCCGTGTCGGTGGTGCAACTTATCAAGTGCCTGTTGAAGTTCGCTCTGAAAGAAAAATGGCTCTTGCAATGCGTTGGGTTGTGGAAGCTGCACGTAAACGTAGTGAAAAAGGCATGATGTTGCGCTTGGCGGGAGAGCTTTCTGATGCCATCGAAAATCGTGGCTCTGCAATAAAGAAAAAAGAAGATACACATCGAATGGCAGAAGCAAACAAAGCTTTCTCGCATTTTCGCTGGTAGTCTGAAATGGGCCCTGTTAAGGGCCTTTTGCTATTTTAGAATTAAATTAAAAGGTTGATTAACGTGGCACGTAAGACCCCAATTGAAAGATATCGTAATATCGGTATTATGGCGCACATAGATGCGGGCAAAACAACGACAACAGAACGTATTCTCTACTATACAGGTGTTTCACATAAGATTGGTGAAGTGCATGATGGTGGCGCGACAATGGACTGGATGGCTCAAGAGCAAGAGCGTGGTATTACCATTACTTCTGCAGCAACAACTGCACATTGGAGTGGTATGGCCAAGCAGTTTCCTGAGCATAGAATTAATATAATTGATACTCCAGGTCACGTTGATTTCACAATCGAAGTTGAGCGTTCATTGCGTGTATTAGATGGTGCTGTTACCTGCTTTTGTTCGGTAAGTGGTGTAGAGCCGCAATCTGAGACTGTATGGCGGCAAGCGGATAAGTACGGTGTGCCACGTATGGGGTTCGTTAATAAGATGGATCGTGCCGGTGCTAACTTTCTAAACGTAAACCAAATGGTGATTGATCGTTTGGGTGCAGTGCCTGTCCCTATGCAGTTGCCGATTGGTGCTGAAGAGACATTTCGAGGTGTCGTTGATCTTGTCAAAATGAAAGCTGTTTATTGGGAAGAAGAGAATATGGGTATGAAATATACCTATGAAGAAATTCCTGATGATATGGTTGAATTGTGTCAAGAGTGGCATGAAAAAATGGTTGAAGCGGCCGCTGAAGCGACTGATGAATTAATGGATAAGTATCTTGAAGATGGTGACTTGTCTGAGGACGAGATTAAGCAAGGTATTCGTAAGCGTTGTATCGATGTTGAAATTGTTCCTATGTTTTGTGGTTCTGCCTTTAAGAATAAGGGCGTTCAATCTTTGTTAGATGCTGTTATTGAATACATGCCTTCTCCAGTAGATGTGCCTGCTATTCAAGGTGAGTTGGAAGATGGGACTAAAGCTGAACGTCACTCGACAGACGATGAGCCGTTTTCATCACTCGCTTTTAAGGTTATGACCGACCCTTATGTGGGAACCTTGACCTTTTTTCGTGTCTACTCAGGTGTGCTTGAAGCAGGGAGTCCTGTTTATAACTCTGTTAAACAGAAGCGAGAGCGTGTTGGCCGAATTCTGCAAATGCATGCAAATTCACGAGAAGAAATTAAGGAAGTTAGAGCAGGTGAGATTGCTTGTGCCGTTGGTTTGAAAGATACAACGACGGGTGACACTTTATGTGATATGAATGATAAAATCATCCTTGAGAGGATGGAATTCCCTGACCCAGTTATTTCGATTGCGATTGAACCAAAAACGAAAGCTGACCAAGAAAAGATGGGTATTGCTCTGCAAAAGCTTGCTGCAGAAGATCCTTCATTTCGAGTTAAAACGGATGAAGAAACGAATCAAACCATTATTTCTGGTATGGGTGAGTTGCACTTGGATATCATTGTTGACCGTATGAAGCGTGAATTCAATGTAGAAGCAAATGTTGGTGCGCCTCAGGTTTCCTACCGTGAAACTATTAAAACACCAGTTGAAGCTGACGGAAAGTTTGTGCGTCAGTCGGGTGGTCGTGGCCAGTATGGTCACGTCGTATTTAAGATATCACCTCGTGAAGCTGGTTCTGGGTTTGAGTTTATCAACAGTATTGTTGGTGGTGCGGTACCCCGTGAGTATATCGGTGCTGTCGAAAAAGGCGCAAAACAGCAGTTAGAAAGTGGTGTTATTGCTGGTTATCCTTTGGTTGATGTCTCTATTGAGTTAATAGATGGTTCTTATCATGATGTTGACTCGAATGAGATGGCATTTAGTGTTGCTGCTGGGATGGGCGTTAAAAACGGGGTGGCTAAAGCCAATCCAGTCATTTTAGAACCTATAATGTCTGTTGAGGTTACAACGCCAGAAGAGTATATGGGGGATATTATCGGTGACCTTAATCGTCGTCGTGGAATGGTTTCGAGTATGGATGATATTCCTTCCGGAAAGGCAATTAAAGCAGAAGTTCCATTATCAGAAATGTTTGGTTATTCAAATCAGATGCGTTCTTTGACTCAGGGGCGTGCAAACTATAGTATGTATTTCCTCAAATACAATGATGCACCAGCAAACATTCAGGAAGAAATTATAGCTAAGGCCAAAAAAGGCGAATAATTTACATTAATTTAGTAAAAATAGGAATTTAAGAAATGGCAAAAGAAAAGTTTGAACGTAGTAAGCCGCACGTAAACGTTGGTACGATTGGTCACGTAGACCATGGTAAAACAACTCTTACAGCGGCATTAACCATTGTACAAGGTAAAAAATTTGGCGGCTTAGCAAAAGACTATGCATCAATTGATAACGCCCCGGAAGAACGTGAGCGTGGTATTACCATCTCAACAGCACACGTAGAGTATGAATCAGAAACACGTCACTATGCTCACGTAGACTGCCCAGGTCATGCCGACTATGTTAAAAACATGATTACCGGTGCTGCCCAAATGGATGGCGCCATTCTAGTTTGCTCAGCTGCAGATGGCCCAATGCCACAAACACGTGAGCACATCTTGTTATCACGTCAAGTCGGCGTTCCATACATTGTGGTATTTCTAAACAAAGCAGACATGGTTGATGACGAAGAGCTACTAGAGCTTGTTGAAATGGAAGTGCGTGAGCTTCTAGATATGTATGATTTCCCTGGTGATGACACCCCAGTTATTATGGGTTCAGCACTAAAAGCTATCGAAGGCGACCAATCCGAGATTGGTGAACCCTCAATCGGTCGATTGGTCGAAGCATTAGACGAATACATCCCGACACCAGAGCGTGAAACAGACAAACCATTCCTAATGCCAGTAGAAGACATCTTCTCAATTCAAGGTCGCGGAACGGTTGCAACAGGACGGGTAGAAACAGGTGTTGTTAAAGTGGGTGAAGAAGTCGAAATCGTTGGTATTCGCCCAACCACAACCACAACCGTAACCGGTGTTGAAATGTTCCGTAAGCTTCTAGACCAAGGTGAAGCCGGAGACAATGTCGGTATTCTACTGCGGGGTACCAAGCGTGAAGATATCGAGCGTGGTCAAGTACTCGCGCATAAAGGTACCGTTACCCCTCACACCAAATTCGAAGCAGAAGTCTATGTACTGTCAAAAGATGAAGGGGGTCGTCACACGCCATTCTTCCAAGGTTACCGTCCACAGTTCTACTTCCGTACAACAGACGTAACGGGTGCATGTGAACTACCGGCAGGAACTGAAATGGTTATGCCTGGAGATAATGTTCAGATGACGGTTACGCTAATCAACCCGATTGCGATGAACGAAGGTTTGCGTTTTGCGATTCGTGAAGGTGGTCGTACAGTTGGTGCAGGGGTTGTTGCTAAAATTCTTGACTAATTGGTAGTGCGAAAATAGCATAAATAAATGCTTGATATAAAGCGGGTTTGTTGTTAAAATCCGCACCCTTAGTGAGCAGTGACTTTTAATATATCACTGCTTTTCTTTTTTTGTAATATGAGAAAAAGATTATTATGGCGACTCAAAATATACGTATTCGCTTGAAGGCGTTCGATCATCGATTGATTGATCAGTCTGCTCGTGAGATTACGGAAACAGCAAAAAGAACAGGTGCTCAGGTTAAGGGACCTATTCCTATGCCAACCCGTAAAGAGCGTTTTACCGTATTGATTTCTCCGCACGTCAACAAAGATGCGCGTGATCAATATGAAATTCGTACTCATAAACGGTTGTTAGATATTGTTGATCCAACAGATAAGACGGTTGATGCTTTGATGAAATTGGATCTAGCAGCAGGTGTGGATGTACAGTTAGAGCTTAGATAGTTTTTGGGCTTGTTAGTGTTGGTCATCAATCGTAATGGCTAATTGATAAAAATAATGAGGTAATGATATGGGTATTGGTCTCATTGGTACCAAGGTTGGTATGACTCGTATATTTAACGAGGATGGTGTGTCGACCCCTGTAACAGTGGTTGAGGTATCAGTAAACCGAGTTACACAGATTAAAAACTCTGCGGTTGATGGTTATGATGCCATTCAAGTAACTTGTGGGGTAAAGCATGCCGGTCGTGTTTCAAAACCTGCCGCAGGCCATTTTGCGAAAGCTTCGGTAGAGGCTGGCTTAGGTTTGTGGGAGTTTAGATTACAGGATTTAGCTGAAGCTGAAGGGCTAGAGTTAGGTTCAGAAGTAACCGTCGAGAAGTTTGCTGATGTTAAAGTCGTCGATGTTACTGGTAATACAAAAGGGAAAGGATTTCAAGGTGGTGTTAAGCGTCATAACTTTAAGATGCAAGATGCAACACATGGTAATTCCTTATCTCATAGAGCGCCTGGCTCGATTGGTCAGAACCAAACCCCTGGGAGAGTCTTTAAGGGGAAAAAAATGGCTGGTCAAATGGGGAATGTTAAGCAAACAACTCTAAATTTAGAGTTGGTTAAGGTTGATGTTGAAAATTCATTGTTGCTGATCAAAGGTGCTTTGCCTGGTGCAAAAGGCAGTACTGTTATTGTTCGCAAGGCAATTAAATAAGGTGGGCATGATGGATTTTAAAATAATTGAATTATCGAGTGGAAAAGAGAGTGGAAAGGTAGCCGTTTCTGATGCTGTCTTTGCGGTAGACTTTAATGAGTCACTGGTTCATCAAGTTGTAAATGCTTATATGGCAGGATCAAGATCTGGGACAAAAGCTCAGAAGAACCGGTCAGCGGTACGAGGTGGCGGTGCTAAACCATGGGCTCAAAAAGGTTCTGGTAGAGCAAGAGCCGGTACTTCACGTGGCCCTATCTGGGTTGGTGGTGGCCGTGCATTCCCTGGGCATAATCGTGATTTTACTCAGAAAGTTAATAAGAAGATGTATCGTGGCGCGCTTAAGTCAATATTTTCTGAATTAGCAAGAACAGATCGTCTCGTTGTTGTTGATGATTTTAAGATGGATGCACCAAAGACCAAAGAGTTTGTATCAAAATTACAAACTTTAAACCTTCAAGATGTATTGGTTATTACGGAAGGGTTTGATGAGTATCTTTATTTATCTTCGCGTAATTTATACCATGCAGGTGTGTGTGATGTAGCTTCTATAGATCCTGTTAGCTTAGTTGGGTTTAAGTCTGTAGTTTTGACACAAGGCGCACTGAAGCAGCTTGAGGAGAGATTGGCATGAGTAGAGAGCGTATATTGAAAGTGCTTTTGGCACCCCATGTTTCTGAAAAGTCAGCCTTAATGGCAGGTGCATCTGAACAGTATGTATTTAAAGTTGTTTCTGATGCGACTAAACCTGAGGTTAAGCAGGCGGTAGAAAGTTTGTTTGATGTTCAGGTTCAGTCTGTAAATATGATTAACATCAAAGGTAAGACCAAGATCTTTAAAGGGCGTTCTGGTAAACGTAACGGGACTAAAAAGGCCGTTGTTCGTTTAGCTCCTGGACAAGAAATTGATTTTATTGGCGCTGAATAAGAGGGATTGTCATGGCTATTATTAAAAAATCAAAACCAACATCGCCAGGACGTCGTTTTGTCGTCAGTGTTGTTGATCCAGATTTGCATAAAGGTAAGCCCCATTCTGCGTTGTTAGAAAAGAAATCTAAAACCGGTGGGCGTAATTCAAATGGTCGTATCACAGTAAGGCATCAAGGTGGTGGTCATAAACAACACTACCGTCAGATCGACTTTAAAAGAAACAAAGATGGGGTAACTGCAACAGTTGAACGCCTAGAGTATGATCCAAACAGAACAGCACATATTGCATTGCTAAAATATTCGGATGGTGAAAGAAGATATATTCTCGCACCTAGGAATGTAAAAGCTGGTGATGTTATTGTTTCTGGAGATGTGGTTTCTATTAAGGCTGGAAATGCATTGCCTTTGAGAAATATTCCAGTAGGTACCATTGTTCATGCAATGGAAATGCGACCTGGTAAAGGTGCTCAGATTGCTAGAAGTGCTGGTGCTTATGCGCAAATCGCTGGTAGGGACGGTGCTTATGTGTTGGTTAAATTGCGCTCGGGTGAGATGCGTAAAATTTTAGCTGATTGTCGTGCAACAGTTGGTGAAGTTGGTAATCAAGAGCATTCATTAAGAAAGCTCGGGAAAGCCGGCGCAAAGCGTTGGAAAGGCGTTAGACCTACTGTAAGAGGTGTTGCAATGAACCCAGTTGACCACCCTCATGGTGGTGGTGAAGGGCGTACATCTGGTGGGCGTAACCCTGTAACACCTTGGGGTGTGCCGACTAAAGGTAAGAAAACTCGTAGTAATAAGCGTACTGATAAGATGATCGTACGTCGTAGAAATAAATAAGGAAGGACCCTATGCCACGTTCAGTTAAAAAAGGACCTTTTGTAGATCATCACCTTGTTAAAAAGGTGTTGGAGGCACAAGAATCTGGTAATAAACGTCCCATTAAAACATGGTCTAGAAGATCAATGATTCTTCCAGATATGATTGGTTTGACGATTGCAGTACACAATGGTAAAGAGCATATCCCTGTCTATGTTTCAGAAAACATGGTTGGCCATAAGCTTGGTGAATTTTCAATGACTCGTACTTATCGTGGTCATGCAGCTGATAAAAAATCTAAATAAGGAGAATGGATATGCAGGTTAGTGCAACTCATAAATTTGCTCGAATTTCTCCTCAAAAAGCACGCCTTGTTGCGGATTTAATCCGTGGTAAAGACGTTGAGGCAGCTGTAAATATCTTAGCTTTTAGTGATAAAAAAGCAGCGAAATTATTAAGTACAGTGTTAAATTCAGCAATTGCAAATGCGGAAAATAATGAAGGTGCCGATATTGATGAGCTTAAAGTGACACAGGCTTATGTCAATGAAGGGCCTATTATGAAGCGTATGCGAGCAAGAGCAAAAGGTCGTGGAAATCGTATCTTAAAACGTATTAGTCATATCACTGTGACTGTCGGCGATAAGTAAGGAGAATCAGAATGGGTCAAAAAGTTCATCCAATTGGAATTCGTTTAGGGATTACCAAAGATTGGAATGCACGTTGGTATGCGGATAGCAAAAACTATTCTGATTTTTTAATCAGTGATGTTGAGATTCGTAAAGAATTACATGAAAAATTAAAGCATGCTTCCGTTAGTCAAATTAACATCGAGCGTGTTGCCAATGGCATTAGAATCACAATTCATACTGCAAGACCTGGTGTGGTTATCGGTAAGAAAGGTGAGGATATTGAAAAGCTAAAGCAGTCAATTATTGCTAAGACGGGCATGCCTGTTAATATCAATATTGAGGAAATTAAGAAGCCAGAATTGGATGCAAAGTTAGTTGCTGAAGGAATAGCTCAGCAGCTTGAGAAACGTATTCAATTTAGACGTGCTATGAAGCGAGCAGTCAGTAATGCAATGCGCTTAGGTGCACAAGGTATTAAGGTTAATGTGTCTGGTCGTTTAAATGGTGCTGAAATTGCTCGTGCTGAATGGTATAGAGAAGGGCGTGTCCCACTTCATACGTTACGAGCAGATATTGATTATTCAGCTTTTGAAGCTGACACCACTTACGGGAAAATAGGGGTTAAAGTTTGGATCTTTAAAGGTGAAAAGCTTGAAAAAATTTCTATGGTAAGTGATGACAAGACACAAACAAAAGGCAAGAAAGGCCGTAAATAAAAGGAAAACTTGTTATGTTGATGCCTAAACGTACAAAATTTAGAAAGACACATAAGGGTCGAAACCGCGGTCTTGCAAATGTCGGAAATAAGATCAGCTTCGGTCAATATGGTTTAAAGGCCATGGAGCGTGGTCGTATGACGTCACGTCAGATTGAGTCAGCACGTCGTGCAATGACTCGTAAAGTCAAGCGTGGTGCCAAGATTTGGATTCGTGTTTTCCCTGATAAGCCAATTACTAATAAACCTTTAGAGGTTCGTATGGGTAAAGGTAAAGGGAGTGTCGAGTATTGGGTTGCTCAAGTTCAGCCTGGTCGAGTCCTTTATGAAATGCAAGGTGTTGAAGAAGTGGTTGCTCGTGAAGCATTTGAGTTGGCCGCTGCAAAATTGCCTTTCAAAACACAATTTGTAACTAGAACGGTGATGTAAATGACTTCAGAATTAAAAGAAAAGTCAGTTGATGAGCTAAGAGAAGAGCTATTAGCGCTTTTAAAAGAGCAATTTAACTTAAGAATGCAACATGCAACTGGACAGTTGTCGAATAGCGCACAGTTAAAAACTGTTCGTCGTTCTGTTGCTCGAGTTAAAACCATCATTCGTCAAAAAGTAGGTAAATAGAATGGCTGGTCAAGAGAAAAAACCAAGAACGATGCAAGGTGTTGTTGTAAGTAATGGTATGGATAAGTCAGTAGTGGTTATGACAAACCGTTATATCAAGCACCCAAAGTATAAAAAGTTTGTAAGAAAGTCAACAAAAGTCATGGCACATGATGCTGATAACACCTGTGGTGTTGGGGATAGTGTGACTATTTCTGAGTGTTTACCTTTGTCAAAGAGAAAGACTTGGGCGTTGGTTTCAATTGATGAGAGAGCAGCACTTTAAAATTTGCGTTGACATTCTTTTTTAAATTGATATAATTCCCAAAATTTTTAAACCGCCTTAATAGCCAAGCCGATTCGGAACTAGTTATTTTGGTGGTTTTTGTGTTATTTATTTTTTATGGATGGAGTTCCATCATGATTCAAATGCAAACTGTGCTGGATGTCGCTGATAATAGTGGTGCGAAAAAAGTCCAATGCATCAAAGTATTGGGTGGTTCGAAAAGACGCTACGCTAGAATTGGTGATATTATCAAAGTGGCTGTGAAAGAAGCAGTACCTCGTGGTAAGGTCAAAAAGGGTGATGTTTATGATGCGGTTGTGGTACGGACTGCTCAAGGCGTTAGACGTGCAGATGGTTCTAAAATTAAGTTTGATGGCAATGCTGCTGTCATGCTGAATGCTAAAAAAGAGCCGATTGGTACACGTATTTTTGGCCCTGTAACCCGTGAGTTAAGAAATGATAAGTTTATGAAAATCGTTTCTCTAGCTCCAGAAGTTTTATAAGGAACGGATAATGAATCGTCTAAGAAAAGGTGATGAGGTTATCGTTATTGCTGGAAAAGACAAAGGGAAACTAGGTTCAGTTTCTCAAGTTATGCAAAATGGTAAGCTACTAGTAGATGGTGTCAATTTAGTTAAGAAACATGTAAAGCCTAACCCGATGTCGGGAGATCAAGGTGGTATTGTTTCTAAAGAAATGCCAATTGACGCTTCTAATGTTGCTTTATACAATCCTGAAACAAAAAAAGCTGACCGAGTTGGTATTAGAGAAGAAAATGGCGTGAATGTTCGCTATTTCAAGTCTAATGGCAAAGCGGTTATGGCTTAAGTAGGTTGAAATATGGCAAGATTACAAAATATATATAATGATCAGGTTGTTCCTGCATTGGTTGAGAAGTTTGGTTATAAGTCTATTATGCAGGCGCCACGCTTATTGAAGATAACAGTCAATATGGGTGTTGGTGAAGCCATTGGTGATAAAAAAATTCTTGATAATGCGGTTTCTGATATGGAAGCCATTACGGGACAAAAGGCAGTCCGCACGATTGCAAGAAAATCTGTCGCAAGTTTTAAGGTTCGTGATGGTTATCCGCTAGGTTGTAAAGTAACCTTACGTGGTGCCAAAATGTATGAGTTTTTAGATAGATTAATTAATGTTGCATTACCTCGTGTTCGTGACTTTCAGGGCGTCAAAGCAAACGCCTTTGATGGTCGAGGTAATTACAACTTAGGCATCAAAGAGCAAATCATTTTCCCAGAAATTGAATTTGAAAAGGTTGATAAGATTCGTGGTATGGATATTAATTTTACCACCACCGCATCAACTAATGATGAGGCAAAAGCTCTTTTAGAAGCCTTTAATTTCCCTTTTAAAAAGCAATAGAGGTTTCTCATGGCTAAGCAATCAATGATTGAAAGAGAAAAGAAAAGAGCAAAGATCGTTGCAAAATATGCATCAAAACGCGATGCATTAAAAAAAGCATCTGTTGATATGTCTTTGAGCTTTGATGAGCGTATGGATGCGATGGATAAGCTAGCAAAGCTTCCACGTAATGCATCCCCTGTTAGACAACAAAATCGTTGTAAAATTACAGGTCGTCCGCATGGCGTTTACAGAAAATTTGGGTTGTCACGTAATATGCTAAGACAATTAGCTATGCAAGGTGATGTGCCTGGTCTAAGAAAAGCAAGTTGGTAAGGATAAATATTTATGAGTATGTCTGATCCAATAGCTGATATGTTAACACGCATTCGTAATGGTCAAATTGCTGGTCATACAAAAGTGGTTATGCCTTCTTCTAAAGTCAAAATTGCAGTTGCAAAAGTACTTGAAGATGAAGGATATGTTAGTGCATACAGCGTAAGTGAAAAGAATGGTAAGTCAGAGTTGTCGGTTGATTTGAAATATTTCGAAGGTAAGCCGGTAATTGAAACATTGAAGCGTGTAAGCCGACCAGGTTTGCGTGTTTATAAAAACAAAAATGAATTGCCAAAAGTAATCGGTGGTTTAGGAGTTGCAGTTATTTCAACTTCTAAAGGTATCATGTCTGATCGTAATGCCCGTAGTCAGGGGATTGGCGGTGAGATTCTTTGTTATATAGCTTAAGGAGATCACAATGTCTAGAATTGCAAAATCTCCTATTACATTACCTTCAGGTGTTGAAGTAAAGATAGATGGGTCTAATGTGTCTGTTAAAGGATCAAAAGGTTCGTTATCAAAGTCTTTAAATGAAATGGTTGCAATCACATTAGAAGATGGTGTGGTATCAGTTGCACCTAAAGGTAATCAAAAAGATGCTTGGGCCCAAGCAGGAACTGCAAGATCAATTATTAATAATATGGTCCAAGGTGTATCTGAAGGTTTCGAGAAAAAATTACTGTTAGTTGGTGTTGGTTATCGTGCGCAAGCACAGGGTAAAACATTAAATTTAACGCTTGGTTTTTCTCATCCAGTAAATCATGAGCTTCCTGATGGTATTACTGTTGAAACGCCTTCACAGACAGAAATTGTTGTGAAGGGGGTTGATAAACAAGTAGTTGGTCAAGTTGCAGCAGAGATTCGTGGCTATAGACCACCAGAACCTTATAAAGGGAAAGGTGTTAAGTACGCTGATGAATATATTTTGCGTAAAGAAGCTAAGAAGAAATAAAGGTTGGGATTATAAATGGATAAGAAAGCTACCCGACTTCGTAGAGCAAAAAAGACTCGTGCAAAACTTGCTTCGCAAGAAAGAGCACGTTTATGCATACACCGTACACCTCGGCATATTTATGCTCAGGTGCTGTCAGCAGATGGTACTACGGTGATTGCTGCTTGTTCTACAGTCCAAGCAGATATTAAAAAGCAAGTTGCTTTTGGTGGAAACAAAGAAGCTGCACGGCTTGTGGGTCAGTCGATAGCGGAACAAGCTAAGAGTGCAGGGATTGAATCTGTTGCATTTGACCGCTCTGGTTTTAAATATCATGGCCGTGTTCAGGTTTTAGCAGATTCTGCTAGAGAGAACGGGCTTCAATTTTAAAAGAAGGGATAACGATGTCTTCAAAAGAATTACAAGAAGGTCAAGACGGTCTTATTGAAAAACTGGTTTCTATTCGCCGTGTCGCAAAAGTTGTGAAAGGTGGTCGAGTTTTTGGTTTTTCTGCTCTCACTGTAGTTGGTGACGGTGAAGGTCGTGTTGGGTATGGCAGTGGTAAGGCAAATGAAGTGCCTGTTGCAATCAAAAAGGCAATGGAAAAAGCGCGCATTAATATGAGAGATATTCATCTTAATGGAAGTACCTTGCAGTACCCAATTAACTTTAAACAAGGTGCTGCTAACATTGTTATGTTGCCAGCTTCAGACGGTACTGGGATTATTGCAGGTGGTGCAATGCGTGCTGTATTAGAAGCAGCTGGTGTTAAGGATGTTTTGGCGAAATGTGTTGGAACAACAAGACCTGTTAACGTTGTACGTTCAACAGTGAATGCCTTGACAGCAATGAGTAGCCCTGAACTTATCGCAGCTAAGCGCGGCAAGTCAGTCGAAGAAATTTTAGGTGAATAAAATGTCAGATAAGAAATTAGTCAATGTTACTTTGGTTAAAAGCACTATTGGACGTTTGCCAGCTCATAAAGCGTGTGTATCTGGCTTAGGTCTAAGAAGGATGAATCAAACTGTAGCAGTTATTGACACTCCAGAGAATCGTGGAATGATCAATAAAGTTTCCTATTTGCTTAAAGTAGAGGAAGCATAAAATGCATTTAAATACTTTATCGCCTGCTGAAGGCGCCAATAAAGCTGCAAAGCGTAAAGGTCGCGGCCAAGGTTCCGGAAACGGGAAAATGGCTGGAAGAGGTCATAAAGGTCAGAAGTCACGTTCTGGTGGTTTGCCTAAGATCGGTTTTGAAGGTGGTCAGATGCCTTTACAGCGTAGATTGCCAAAAGTTGGTTTTACATCACGTAAAGCAATGTATGCCGCTGAAATTCGTTTAGATGCTTTGAACCTGATTGAAGCTGATGCAATTGATCTAGAGACTTTAAAGTCGCTTAATCTTATCTCCGATAAAATTAAGGTCGTGAAGGTGATAAAAAGTGGCAAGCTAACAAAGCCTGTAAAGCTGACTGGAATTAAGGCGACTAAGGGAGCACAGGCCGAAATTGAGGCCGCTGGTGGCTCTGTAGAAAGTTAATATGAAAAGTCAATCAATTGAAAAATCAAGCTCAAATGGATTAAGACAAAAAATATTTTTTGTATTAGGTGCCTTAATTGTTTATCGATTAGGTACGCATATTCCAGTCCCCTTGATTGATCCAATTGCGTTAGCGGCAATGTTTGAACAGCAAAAAGGGACAATCCTTGACATGTTTAATATGTTCTCGGGGGGTGCCTTGGAGCGCTTATCGATACTTGCTTTAGGAATCATGCCGTATATTTCTGCATCAATCATTATGCAATTGCTGACGGTTGTTTCTCCAACGCTTGAGCAATTAAAGAAAGACGGCGAGGCTGGTCGGCGTAAGATTACGCAATACACACGATACGGAACAGTTGTTTTGGCAACTTTTCAAGCCTTAGGTGTTTCAATTGCTTTAGAGTCACAGAACATTAATGGCATGTCAGTTGTTCTAGAGCCAGGTATCTTGTTTAAAGTTATTGCTGTCACAACACTGGTTAGTGGCACCATCTTTTTAATGTGGCTTGGTGAACAGATTACTGAAAAAGGAATAGGAAATGGTATTTCCTTGATCATTTTTGCAGGTATTGTTGCTGGACTTCCTTCCGCATTAGGTGGGACTTTTGAGCAAGTTAATACGGGTGCGATGCATGCTATAACCGCATTTATACTGCTTGCATTGGTTTTTGTCGTGATTGCGTTTGTCGTATTTGTAGAACGTGGTCAAAGAAGAATTCCAATACATTATGCACAACGTATGCGTGGTCGTAAAATGTATGGTGGTCAGGAAGGGCATTTACCCTTGAAGCTGAATATGGCAGGTGTTATTCCTCCCATTTTTGCTTCAAGTATTATTTTGTTTCCAGCAACCCTTGGTGGTTGGTTTGGAACGGCAGAAAATATGGGTTGGTTGAAGGACATTGCGACAACGATGTCTCCAGGACAACCTTTATATATTTTGTTTTATGCGATGGCGATTATTTTCTTTTGTTTTTTCTACACTGCGATTGTTTTCAATCCGAATGAAACAGCTGATAATCTTCGTAAATCGGGTGCTTATATTCCAGGCATTCGACCAGGTCAGCAAACGGCAAGAAGAATTGACACGATTATGAGTCGATTAACTCTAGCAGGTGCAATATACATTACGCTAGTCTGTTTATTGCCAGAGTTTTTGATCTTATATTGGAATGTGCCTTTCTATTTTGGAGGTACTTCCTTATTGATTATTGTGATTGTGGTTATGGATTTTATGACAAATATTCAAGCCCATCTTCAATCAGGTCAATACGAAAGTATGATGAAAAAAGCAAATCTAAAGGGTCGGTAAGTTTTAATTGGTTGATAATTAAAGGTTACTACTAGTAATTAATCCTCAAAATGAGTATAATCGCTCGTTTTTTGGTAGATGGATAGTTAAGGAGCGCAAAATGGCTCGTATTGCCGGCGTAAATATACCAGTTAACAAGCATGTTGTAATTGGATTAAGATCGATCTACGGTATTGGACAGACCACTGCACAGAAAATTTGTGCTGATGTTAAGATTGATCCAACTACTAAAGTTCGTGAACTGACGGAAGAACAGTTAGAATCACTTCGTTCTGAAGTGGCAAAGTTTAAGATTGAAGGTGACCTTCGTCGTGATGTAACAATGAATATCAAGCGATTGATGGACATGGGTTGTTATAGAGGAATTCGTCATCGTCGTAGCTTACCTTTAAGAGGTCAGCGAACAAAAAATAATGCTCGTACTCGTAAGGGTCCTAAAAAACCTATTAAGCGTTAAGCATAAATTAGAGATTAGATATGGCAAAAGCAAATTCACGTGTTAAAAAGAAAGCAAAACAGGTTGTAACTGATGCAGTTGCACATGTACATGCAACCTTTAATAACACCATCGTGACAATTACTGACCGTCAAGGAAATGCCTTATGTTGGGCAACATCTGGCGGGAGTGGTTTCCGTGGTTCACGAAAAAGCACCCCTTTTGCGGCACAGGTTGCTGCAGAGCGTGCTGGTCAAATGGCCACAGAGTATGGTGTCAAAAATATGGATGTTATGGTTAAGGGCCCCGGTCCTGGACGTGACTCAGCAGTTAGAGGCCTTAATAGTGTCGGTTTTAAAATCAGCTCGATTTCTGATGTAACCCCTATTCCTCATAATGGTTGTCGTCCGCCTAAAAAACGTCGTGTTTAAAATTCAGAGGTAGAAGATGGCTAGATATATTGGTCCAAAGTGTAAACTATCACGTCGTGAAGGTACGGATCTATTCTTAAAAAGCGGTGTTAGAAGCATCGAGTCTAAGTGCAAAATAGATCAACTTCCTGGACAACATGGTGCAGGTCGTAAGCGTGTTACGGAATATGGTTTACAGTTGAGAGAAAAACAAAAAGTTCGTCGTATGTACGGCGTTCTTGAAAAGAAATTCCGGTTATATTACAAGGAAGCTGATCGTCGTAAGGGTTCAACAGGTGTTAACCTATTACAACTTTTAGAAAGCCGGTTAGATAATGTTGTTTATCGTATGGGCTTTGCATCAACTCGTGCTGAAGCGCGTCAATTGGTGTCTCATAAGTCGATTCAAGTAAATGGACAGTCTGTAAATATTCCTTCTTATGAAGTTTCGGCGGGTGATGTGATTAGTATTAGAGAGAAATCACGTAATCAAACTCGTATTGCTACTGCATTAGAATTAAATGCGCAATCAACAAATGTTGGATGGGTAGAAGTTGATACTAGTAAGTTTGAAGGCGTTTTTAAATCTGTACCAGATCGTACAGATTTATCGGCGGATATTTCTGAAAACTTGATCGTTGAGCTTTACTCTAAGTAACCCATTGAAACGGAGATAACTTCTAATGCAAGAGATGTTAGAGCAGCTACTGACACCCCGTCTAGTAGATATTAAAACAATTAGCGGTTTTAATAGCCGTGTCACTCTTGAGCCCCTTGAACGTGGTTTCGGCCATACTTTAGGGAATGCTTTAAGAAGAATCTTATTATCTTCTATGCCGGGTGCAGCCATTGTTGAAGCTCAAATAGATGGCGTTTTGCATGAATACTCTTCAATTGAAGGGGTTCGTGAAGATGTTCTTGAGATTATGTTAAATCTCAAAGAAGTCGCTATAAAACTAAACGAATCAGATGAAGCAGAGTTGTCATTGATCAAAAAAGGTCCTGCGGTTGTAACAGCAGGTGATATTCAGCTAAATCACGATGCTGAAATCATGAATCCTGATTTAGTTATTGCGCATTTAGGTGATGGTGCTGAGCTTTCAATGAAATTGAAAGTTGAGAAAGGAATTGGTTATCGAGCAGCGCTTCAATCAACTGAGTCTGACTCTTCACATATCGGTGCACTTAAATTAGATGCTAGTTTTAGCCCGGTAAAAACAGTTAGTTATGAAGTGCAGAATGCTCGTGTTGAGCAACGTACAGATTTGGATAAGCTGATTTTGAACGTCGTAACGGATGGCACTTTAGATCCTGAAGAAGCCATTAGACAGGCCGCAACGGTTTTACATTATCAGTTGATTGCGTTTGTTGATCTGAAGCATAAAGAGATCGTGGTTCAAGAAGAAGAAGAAAATGAATTTGATCCTATCTTCTTACAACCAGTAGATGATTTAGAGCTTACGGTTCGTTCAGCGAATTGCCTCAAAGCAGAGCAGATTTACTATATTGGTGATTTGGTTCAAAGAGCTGAGTCAAGTTTGTTAAAAACCCCAAATCTAGGAAAAAAATCATTGCAAGAAATTAAAGATGTTCTTGCTCAGAGAGGTCTAGGTTTAGGTACCAAGCTCGAAAATTGGCCACCTTCAAGTTTGGTCAGTCGAGAGTCAGTATAATTTAAAGGAAACTACCATGCGTCATCGTAAAAGTGGTCGTAAATTAAATCGCAATAGTTCACATCGTAAAGCGATGTTTAGTAATATGTCAGCGTCTCTTATTGAACATGAGATGATTAAGACAACCGTTGCTAAAGCGAAAGAATTGCGTGGTGTTGCTGAGCCGCTAATTACATTAGCTAAGCAAGACAGTGTTCATAACCGTCGTATTGCTTTTTCTCGTTTAAGAGATAAAGCAGCTGTCGGTAAGCTTTTTTCAGAACTAGGCCCACGTTATGAGTCTAGACCCGGTGGATACATTCGTATACTAAAATGCGGATTTCGGCCTGGTGACAATGCGCCTATGGCTTATGTTGAGTTAGTTGATCGTCCTGAATCAGCAACTGAATCTGAAGATTAAATAATAAACCAGCGTTAGCTGGTTTTTTTATGTCCCGCCTATTTGATACCCATTGCCATCTTGTTGACCTTTCTGAAGACTTGAAGGATCAACTTACCTCCCATAACACCATACAATTTCTTAGCGTTGGGACAAATCCTAATGATTGGCAAAACACATTAAAGATTTCTGATCTATATTCATCTGTTCATAGTGCTGTAGGTTTACACCCTTGGTTTGTTGCCGATAATTATTTAAATGATCTTAGTTTGCTTGCCACAATCCTTGCTAATGCTTCAGAGATTAAGGCAGTTGGAGAAATTGGGTTAGACTTTAATAAAAAATATCAGGCTTATTATAACGAACAGCTTATTGCTTTTGAGTATCAGCTAAAGTTAGCAAATCAATTAGAGCGACCAGTTTCTGTACATTGTTATAAAGCCTATAATCAAGCTTTACAACTTTTTAAAACCATACCCAGTCAGGGCATTATGCATGGATTTATGGGCGGTCTTGAGTTGGCTAAACAGTTTGTTAAACAGGGTTTATATATCGGCGTTAATGGCATTATATTAAATTCAAACGCACGACGTTACCATCAGATGATTAAAGGGATTGGTTTAGCCAATCTTGTCTTGGAAACAGATGCACCTTATGGTGCAAATTTACCTTCTTTATTCCCTTTTGATGTATTGCCTAAAATTGCAACTCAGGTTGCAACGCTTTTAGCGTGTTCGGTTGAAGAGGTTATTGATCAAACAGGTTATAATGCATCGATGATTTTGTTAAAGGACAGTTGATGAAGCCACTATTTGAAAGAAGTTTATTAGTTTTTAGTGAAAAAGGAATTGCTAAACTCGAAAATGCACACGTATTAATTGCTGGGATAGGTGGCGTGGGAGGATTCGTCGCGGAAGCGCTTGCAAGGGCTGGCGTAGGGCGCTTGACACTGGTCGATCATGATGTGGTATCACCTTCTAACCTTAATCGTCAAATTGTGGCTTTAAACTCCACATTGGGGTTACCTAAAGTTGAGGTGATGGCGAAGCGTGTTCATGATATTAATCCGGATTGTCAGGTGACGTTGATTAAATCTTTTTTAAAACCAGACGAAATGGCTGATTTGCTCTCAGCAGATTATGATGCAGTAGTGGATGCTATAGACAGCTTGAATTGCAAAGTGGCTTTAGTTGCGACAGCTTTTAAACAAGGAATGAATATTTTTTCAAGTATGGGGGCAGGTCGACGAATCGATCCAAGTCTGATAAGGATAACCGATATTTCGAAAACACATACTTGTGGTTTGGCTAGAAATATGCGTCAGCGATTAAAAAAACAGGGTATTTATAAAGGGGTTCCTGTTATTTTTTCTACAGAATTACCAAAAGAACCTGGCCCAATGGAAGCGATAGAAGGGGCTAGGGGTAGAGTGGTCAATGGCACCGCCAGCTATATGCCAGGTATCTATGGGTTGATGTTGGCGGGGATAGTCATTCAAAAGTTAGCCACCTAACCTTTAAGGAACTTTAGTTAACTAAAGGATAAAGCCCTGAGCGATTGACAATAAAGGGAGAACGTTTGATCGTGCGATTTTTTTTCCATGTATTCAAAATTTTTTCAGCAATGGGTTGGATTTCATTGGCTTTCATTCCAGGGCTCAACTCTTTAGAATAGAGCAGCTTTAATAGAATATAATCTAGCCCGGTCAGTAATTCAATTTTACTCTTATCGTTTGCTATGCTGGGAAATACCCAATCGGAATCATTGGGCAGCCCCATGATTTGAGTGGTTTCTTCTACGATACAAGCAACCAATAGTCCCTCTCCCATAACCCGATCAACCGGAATAATGACGGTTGCATCGGTGATTTCACTGCGGCTGTTGATACGAAAACTCCCCATGCAATTACTGTCTTGCGCTAAGTCTTTAACGTTGCTTTGAGTGTAGCGCTTAATCATGTCGGCGTAGTATTCCCCGCGAGTGAGGATAATCTTTAAGTTGGCTTGAGATTGACTGGGTTGAATGCGATGACCGGTTATTTTTTGTAAGTGTTCTAGGTGGGCGGTTATTAGGCTGGTTATCATATCATTTGTAGGCATTTCTATATACTTAACAGTATATTGGATGGGCGATTGCCATCTATTCAGACGTTCAGTGCTTTTCTTGTATTCATTTTTGAGAGCCACTTCAAAAAACGCTTTTTGAATATAGTCTACAGATTGCCATTCATCATAAGCGGGTTTAGCAGCTAGCTGGCTAGAAAAGAAACAGATACACAGCAGATGGATAATTCGATTAACCATTCACAAGAAACCTTAAATATCTGTATCTATGCAATCGCTTACGGAGCAAAAATTTTATCCTATATTAGAGACCTTTGCACGAGATGGATATCTCCATAAAAGGGTTAAAATTTCCCTCATTTTACTTTCGTATCCGACTCATCCAAATGTTTCATTTCGCGTGCAGCAAGACATTAAAAATAGCCAGGCCTGGCCATTTCATGCTTGGATCAAAGGTTTTTTCGTTAACAATTTTTTTAAATAGTGGCCGGTATAGGAAGCATCCTCTTCAGCAATCATTTCCGGTGTGCCGGTTGCAATAATTTGACCCCCCCCTGAACCACCCTCCGGCCCTAAATCAATTACCCAATCGGCTGTTTTGATAACGTCTAAATTGTGCTCAATAATGACAATGGTATTACCATGATCACGAAGGTTTCTGATGACTTTTAATAATAACTCTATGTCATGAAAATGCAACCCTGTCGTCGGTTCGTCCAAGATATACAAGGTGTTTCCTGTATCGCGTTTGGAGAGCTCTTTCGCGAGTTTCACTCTTTGTGCTTCGCCGCCGGAGAGGGTGGTCGCACTTTGACCTAGTTTAATGTAACCCAGACCGACTTCTATTAACATGGTCAATTTGCGCGACAAAACCGGAATGGCATCAAAGAAAGCTCGGGCATCTTCAACAGTCATTTCTAATATATCGTGGATGTTTTTGCCTTTATAGTGCACTTGTAATGTTTCACGATTGTAGCGTTGACCATTACAGACATCACAGGCAACATAGACATCCGGTAAAAAATGCATCTCAACTTTGATCACCCCATCACCTTGGCAAGCTTCACAGCGACCGCCTTTGACATTAAAGCTAAACCGACCAGGTGTATAGCCGCGGGTGCGTGATTCCGGGGTAGCAGATAAAAGTTCTCTAATCGGTGTAAACAACCCCGTGTAGGTGGCCGGATTAGAGCGAGGTGTGCGTCCGATTGGACTCTGGTCAATATTGACGACCTTGTCAAAATGCTCAAGTCCCTTAACCGTTTGATAAGGAGCAGGTTCCAGTTGCGCTTTATTCAGCGCGGTGGCAGCAATTTTGTAAAGCGTATCATTGATTAAAGTGGATTTGCCTGAACCAGAAACCCCTGTGATACAAGTTAATAACCCTGCCGGAATGGCTAAATTGACAGCTTGTAAATTGTTACCGGATGCCCCTTCAATGTTTAACCAATTCTGCGGAAGCGGTAAACGCTCTGTTGGAACGGTGATGGCTTTCTTGCCGGTAAGGTACTGACCGGTAAGTGATTCAGGATTTTTCATCACTTGTTCCGGACTGCCTTGGGCAATCACATGTCCGCCATGAATCCCGGCACCGGGGCCAATATCCAATACATAGTCTGCTGCACGAATAGCATCTTCGTCATGTTCAACCACGATAACGGTATTGCCTAAGTCTCTAAGGTGATTCAGGGTGTTAAGCAGTCTGTCATTATCACGCTGGTGTAAACCAATAGAAGGTTCATCTAATACATACATGACCCCGACCAGTCCGGCTCCGATTTGGCTTGCGAGGCGAATTCGCTGCGCTTCACCACCAGAAAGTGTATCTGCACTGCGATTGAGATTAAGGTAGTTTAAACCAACGTTAACCAAAAAAGATAACCTGCTATGGACTTCCTTGATGATTTTTTCAGCGATTTTCCCCTTACTGCCATCGAGCTTGAGTTGGTGAAAGAACGTATGTAATTCGCCAATTGGGCGTTCAGTTAATTCTGGAAGGTTTTTTTCGGCAACAAAAAAATGGCGTGCAGATTCGTTTAAACGGGTACCGTGACAACTGTGGCACAGGAGAGATACTCTAAATTTTTCAAGTTCATCGCGAACGGATTTGCTTTCCGTTTCAAGCAGTCGGCGTTCCATATTCGGGATTACGCCCTCGAAACGACGTCTATCCGCATATCGACCGTGCGGTAGCGGCAATTTTTCTTTACCTGAGCCATATAAGATAATTTCTTGTTGTTGGAGGGGGAGATCCTGCCAGGAGGTTTCCATATCAAATTGATAATGATCGGCCACGGCTTTAAGCAGGTCGTAGTAATATTTATGGCGGCGATCCCAGCCACGAATAGCGCCGCCGGCAAGACTGAGCTCAGGGTGTATGACAATTTTATTGGCATCAAAGGTTTGTTTGACCCCGAGCCCATCACAACTGGGGCAGGCGCCATGCGGGTTGTTAAAAGAGAAAATGCGAGGTTCGAGTTCTGGCACTGAATATCCACAATGCGGGCAAGAAAAACGCTCAGAAAAGACCAATCGGAAATCATCGTCTGTTTCCATTGGTAACACCAATGCAATGCCTTCTGCTAAATGTAATGCCGTTTCAAAAGATTCAGCCAAACGTTGTTTAATGTCTTCTCGAATTTTGAAGCGATCCACAACCACTTCAATATCATGTTTTAAGTTCTTATTTAAGGAAATGGAACCATCCAATTCCATGAGTTTGCCATCAATACGAGCACGTAAATACCCTTGCGCTTGTAGTTCATCGAGTAAGTTTTGATGGGAGCCTTTTTTACCCCGAACAACCGGTGCCACTAATAGGCACTTACTGTTTTCCGGCAAGGTTAAGGTGTGATCGACCATTTGGCTAACCGTTTGTGCGACTAGATCACAGTGGTGTGTTGGACAGCGGGGGGTTCCAGCTCTAGCATAGAGTAATCTTAAATAATCATAAATTTCCGTCACAGTGCCGACGGTGGAGCGAGGGTTATGAGAAGTCGATTTTTGCTCGATTGAGATGGCCGGAGACAAACCTTCAATATGATCGATATCCGGCTTTTCCATGACAGACAGAAATTGGCGTGCATAGGCCGATAGCGACTCTACATAGCGTCGTTGGCCTTCAGCATAAATGGTATCAAAAGCTAATGACGACTTTCCTGAACCAGATAATCCGGTAATGACAATCAGCTTGTCTCGAGGTAGCGTGACATCAATATTTTTTAAATTATGGGTGCGAGCACCTCGAACAATAATCTCTTCAAGCATTCTTTATCAGCCAGTCTTATGGTAAGCAAAGTCAGTATTATAGCAAAATCGTACAGATGGAACGGCAGGATGGGGAGCAAGTGAGGCGATAATCTGATTGTCTGCTATTGATTAGAATTAAAAAGTGATATAGCGACTGTTTTGACATCAGTTTACATACCTAAAACCATCACAATAATGATATAATGCGGAGCTTTCAAAGTGCCAAAGTTATTTGCTTGAGTGTCTCTGAATTGACAAACATACATAACAATCGTACCCACTGATACCCCCGTAAATAGGACAGTATTTGATGTTACAAGAGCGTTGCCAAATGAACCCCGTCGAGAAAAGAGCTGCTTTCTCGGTAGCGGGCATTTTCTCAACCCGCATGCTTGGGTTGTTTATGATTTTCCCTGTTTTTGCACTGTTTGCTCAAGAAGAGTTCCAAGGTGTTACTGGAACTCAAATCGGTATTGCGATCGGTATTTACGGCCTAACACAAGCGCTGTTACAAATCCCTTATGGGATGCTTTCGGACAAGTTTGGGCGTAAACCGCTGATTATTATCGGTATGCTGGTTTTTATGGCGGGATCGATTGTTTGTGCCCTAGCCGAATCCATAGAAATGATGATTCTAGGGCGCGCCATTCAGGGAATGGGGGCGGTTGCTGCAGTATTAATGGCAACGGTGGCGGATTTGGTCTCTGAACAATTTCGGTTAAGAGCCATGTCCATCGTTGGTATCACCATTGGGTTGTCTTTTACGGCATCTTTGGTTGCCGGTCCAGTATTGGGGGAGCTTTTTGGGGTTAGAGGGATTTTTTGGATTATTGCAGGCCTGGGCGTTTTAGGCATTATTTTAGTGCTTTTCGTCGTACCGGCCATTACCACCCAGTCCTATCAGCGGGAAGCTGAAGCCGATCCAAGTCAATTTAAGGATGTTTTAAAAAATTCACAACTACTGCGCCTTGATGTGGGGGTATTTGTATTACACGCAACCCTAACAGCGATGTTTATCGCGGTACCGTTTATGATTCGCGATCTCGCGGGACTGAATTCATTAAGTCATTGGGAATTATATCTACCCGTCATGTTGCTTTCCTTTGCATTAATGGTTCCCTTTATTATTCAGGCAGAATCTAAAGGCAGAATGAAACCCATTTTTGTCGGGGCGATTTTAACCATTGCACTCATGCAGTTGGCATTGCTCTATGGTTCTATTGGATTCTGGACCTTGTTTTTATGGCTATTAATATTTTTCACAGCATTTAATTTATTGGAGGCTTCATTGCCTTCTTTGGTGGTCAAACTGTCGCCGCCAGATAAAAAAGGCACCGCAAGTGGTATTTATTCCAGCAGTCAATTTCTCGGTGCTGCCTTAGGTGGGTTTATCGGTGGTTGGTTTTATGAAATGTATGGTGTGGAAGGGTTGTTTTTGTTTACGACAACCATCGGTTTTGCGTGGTTCTTGATAGCACAAAATATGGCAACGCCTTTGCCGCTCAGTATTGCCTCTGTACCCTATACGGCACAGCTATCCGATCCAGAACAGCATAGCCTAACTGAAAAGTTATTAACTTATGATGGTATTTACGAAGTGGTTTTTGTGGCGGCAGATCAGCGTGTATACTTTAAGATAGATCGTAAAAAAATTGATGAAATTGGCTTAGTAGAGTATCTTGAAGTAGGACTCAGCTAAGTCGGGCAGAAAAATCACATACCCTTTTTGCCGTTAAAAAGGTATGATTTAACACTTAAAAAAGATGATGGAGAAGAACGATGGCAAGAGGTGTCAATAAAGTAATCTTGGTTGGAACGCTCGGCAGAGACCCCGAAATAAAATATGCAGCAAATGGTAATGCAATTGCAAACTTAAGTGTTGCCACCTCTGAGCAGTGGAACGACAAGGCAACCGGGCAGAAACAAGAAAAAACCGAGTGGCATCGCGTCGTCATCTTTGGGAAACTGGCTGAAATCGCAGGACAGTATTTAACCAAAGGCTCACAGGTCTATCTTGAGGGTAAGTTGCAAACCCGTAAATGGCAAGATCAAAACACCGGTCAAGATCGGTATTCAACAGAAGTGGTGTTGGATTTTAATGGTGTGATGCAAATGCTAGGGGGGGGGAACCGACAAGCTGGAAGTGATGCTGCGTATGATGGAAATCAAGGCAATGGAAATTATGCAGCGCCTGGAGCGCCCATGAATGCCTCAGGTGGACAGCCAAGATCGCAAACCACGCAATCGAGTGGTTTTGGGCAAGCACCACAGCACCCGCAACCCGCCCAACAAAATTACGGCGGACAGCCCCAGCAATCCCCTCCAGCACAACAGGTTCCTGCCTATACGCCCAATGATTTTGACGATGATGATGTGCCGTTCTAAAACAGACCTGATATTGAAAAGTAAGCTTATTGTCATTAACTATTTGAAACCTGCCTTAGAGCAGGTTTTTTTAGTTTTATTGGTTTTATTTGGCTCAAGGTAAGCGTAGGCTGGCCGATAGGCTTTATTAGAGGTTACCCAGAATGAGTAAAAAAAACATTACACCAGCTTTACGGTATTTCTTTAAGAAATTAGAGCGAAAATCCGATGAGATTTATCAGGCTGAAAATTCCAAGAATGTACAATCGCACGAAGTTCCTTTTGATGAGGTAGAGCGTTTTGCGCGTGCAATTATGACGCAAAATATCTTTATTCACACAGTGGGTATTAACGGCAAGCATGAATCTACAATTTTGACAAAGGCGATGTTCAGCATTAATAAAGTGGTACGACTTTATTACAGTACCACCTTAGATGAAAATGATCAGGGGTATATTCGTATTCGACCTGACAGTGAACAGCAATTGATTTTAGTAGAGCGCTTGCATGGTTATCGACCTATGCCGGAATTACTTTATGCCAGCCTAGATGAATGTCACGTGATTCGTTTTTTTATTAGTTGGTTGATTCGTCGTATTGATTGGGATAAAACGAAGGTTAACCATTTGGATTTGTATAAAGAATTTGCTGAAATTGAGCGTAAAGAAGTTGAGGAAGAGATTGCGGCTCAGGAAGCAATTAAACAAGAAGCAGAACTGAAAAATGCCATTAAGAAACATTTTCCAGATAAGAAAAAGGTACCGACAAAGGTGATTACCGGGCAATAAATATTTGTTTTTAGTGCGAGCGGTTGATGGCCAAATCTGCTAGTGATAGCAAAGCGGTTTTAAAATCGGATTCCGGAAACCCTGAAATGGCTTGTTTGGCTTTGCTGACTTCTTGAGTGGCAACCTCTTGTGTGTAAGTGATCGCGCCAGTTCTTTGAATGGCTTCGGTGACATCGCTCAAAAGCGAAATGCCTTCTGTCTCTATCGCACGTCTCACCAATGCTTTATCTGTATCAGATCCTTTTTCAAGGACATAAATAAGGGGCAAGGTGGGCTTCCCTTCAGCGAGGTCGTCGCCGAGATTTTTGCCAAGGGTTTTGGCATCTGCCATATAGTCTAACGCGTCATCGATTAATTGAAATGCAGCCCCTAAGTGACGGCCATATTCAGCTAAGCATTGCTCATATTGTGGGGTTTCAGCGAGTACGGCGCCTAAATGGGTAGCGGCTTCAAATAATTTTGCTGTTTTTCGATGAATGACTTCCATGTAGCGACCCGTTGTGGTATCTGCATCGTGACAATTAAGCAGTTGTAACACTTCACCTTCGGCTATGACATTGGTGGTTTCAGAGAGGATTTCCATCACTCGCATGTTTCCGGGTTCCACCATCATTTCAAAAGAACGTGAATATAAAAAATCACCGACCAGTACGCTGGCTGCATTTCCCCAGACTTCATTGGCCGTTTGGTTGCCTCGGCGAGTGGTTGACTCATCGACAACATCATCATGTAGTAGGGTTGAAGTGTGTATAAATTCGATAACCGCAGCGAGGGTAAGGTGGTGGCGTCCTTGGTAGCCGCAAGCTCTGGCAGTGAGCAGTACCAGCAAGGGGCGTAAACGTTTGCCACCGCTGTTGATAATGTATTGACCTATTTGATTGATCAACACCACGTCCGAAGCCAGTTTGGTTAAAATTAACTGGTCGGTGGCATGAATGTCGTCTTGAATAAGGGCACGTATCTCAGAGAGCGTCATATTGAATTTGTATTTAGGCCAGTCGGTTTAAAACGCTAAAGTGTAGTATGAATTTAACGATAATCAAAGCTGTATTTGTTTTTTTAATAAAAAAAATCTCCAACGCCGCTATGGCGATGCTTTAAAAGCAAATAATTAGATAATGGGTTTGACCTTGTGTTTAAAACCATATATAATCCCGCCTTTGCCGTTTCTGACGGCGTAAAAACCAGATTATTTGAATTAGAATAATAACTAAACCGGGAGTTTCCAAATATGTATGCGGTAATTAAAACCGGTGGTAAGCAATATCGTGTTCGTGAAGGCCAAGTTCTACGCGTTGAGTCCCTAAATGCAAACGAAGGGGATACCGTTGAATTTGACCAGGTCATGATGGTTGGAGAAGGCGCTGACATTCAGTTGGGTGCGCCTCTTGTTGAAGGGGCAAAAGTTGCAGCGACTGTTAAAGAAAACGGCCGTGGTAAAAAAGTCACCATTATCAAGTTCCGTCGTCGTAAAAACAGATCACGCACTAAGCAAGGCCATCGTCAAAACTATACTGAAGTTGAAATTACAGGTATTTCAGCTTAATTTTAATGTTCCTTTTGTTTGGACGTTAATCGATTAATTATCAACTTGATCTTATTTCTGAGTAGGGAGTAAGCAGGTTAACAGGAGATGTCACCATGGCTCATAAAAAGGCTGCAGGGAGTACTAAGAACGGTCGCGATTCCAATGCTAAACGATTGGGTGTGAAGCGTTTTGGTGGTGAGCAAGTTTTAGCGGGAAGCATTATTGTCCGTCAGCGTGGGACCAAGTTTCATGCAGGTAGTAATGTTGGACGCGGTAAGGATGATACGTTGTTTGCCAAAGAAAGCGGAGAAGTTGCTTTTGTTACCAAAGGTAAGCCGCTTCGGACTTACGTAACAATTCAAACGCATTAAGAAACGCGTTTTTAATGGTTTAAAAAACCCCGGCTGGTTCGGGGTTTTTTTGTTTCTTGCATACCCTTTATTTGGCTAAAATAACGCTGAACGATTACGTTTAAGCCATTAGGGTGTTTGAAAAGGGCTGTTGTTACCGAGCATCACCTTTACAGATTTTTCAAATCATTTAGGATTTATATCATGCAATTTGTAGATGAAGCCAGTATTCGGGTTCAAGCAGGGCGAGGTGGAAACGGCGTTGCCAGTTTCCGTCGTGAAAAATATATCCCGTTTGGCGGGCCGAATGGCGGTGATGGCGGTGATGGTGGCAGTATCTATTTGGTTGCTGACCGCAATATTAACACCCTAGTGGATTTTCGATATACGCATGATTATAAAGCGCAAAATGGACAGTCCGGAATGGGGCAGCAGAAAACGGGAAAGGCAGGGCAAGATTTAGAAATTCCTGTGCCCGTTGGAACCATTGTGCGTGATTTGGATACCCAAGAGATGATTGGCGATTTGGTTGAACATCAGCAACGATTATTGGTTGCAAGAGGGGGAAGGCATGGTCTTGGTAATATCCATTTTAAAAGTAGCATGAACCGAACACCACGCCAATTTACACCGGGTGAACCCGGTGATGAGCGCAACTTAGGCTTGGAGTTAGCGGTATTGGCTGATGTGGGATTGCTCGGTATGCCTAATGCGGGAAAATCCAGTCTGATTTCTGCCGTTTCTGCAGCTCGGCCTAAGGTAGCCAATTACCCTTTTACAACACTTTACCCAAATTTGGGTGTGGTGAGCGTTTCGCCAGAATCCAGTTTTGTTATCGCGGATATTCCCGGCTTGATAGAGGGGGCATCTGAGGGAGCGGGTTTAGGCATACAATTTCTAAAGCATCTATCTCGAACGGGGTTGTTGTTACATGTGGTGGATATTGCGCCAATGGACAAAACAGATCCGGTTGAAGCAATTAGAATTATTGAAACAGAGTTAGCGGCTTATAGCCATGAACTTGCCGATAAGCCACGTTGGTTAGTCCTCAATAAGATCGACTTATTGCTTGAGGAAGAAGCAAATGAATTATGTGATCAGTTGATCGAACGTTTAGCTTGGACGGATCCGGTTTATCGTATTTCCGCAGTGAACCGAGAAGGAACAGATTTGTTGGTTAAAGAAATTGCCTATGGCTTAGAGCAAAATCGCAGACAGGCGCTTGAAGATATTCCCATTGAGAGGGACTAAACATGTTGACCCGTGCTGATATTTCAAAAAAATCACGCCGTTGGGTGGTGAAGATTGGTAGTGCTTTATTGACGAATGATGGACAGGGGTTAAATCGGCAAGCTTTGGCTCAATGGGTGGCACAGATGGTTTCTTTGCGTGAGCAAGGCATTGAACTGGTTATCGTGTCATCTGGTTCGGTGGCTGAAGGAATGCAGCGACTGGGTTGGGCGAAACGACCCTCAGAAATTAATGCATTGCAAGCCGCTGCTGCTGTGGGTCAAATGGGGTTGGTGCAAGCTTACGAATCGGAGTTTGCCAAAAATCATATTCATACGGCTCAAATCTTAATGACGCATGATGATTTGTCGAGCCGAGCGCGTTATTTAAATGCTTCAAATACTATTCAAACCTTGTTAGAGCATGGTGTGGTGCCGGTGATTAATGAGAACGATACGGTGGTGACAGACGAAATTCGTTTTGGAGACAATGACACCTTGGCCGCTTTAACGGCAAATTTGGTTTCAGCGGATGTTTTGGTGATCTTAACCGATCAGCAAGGACTTTATAATGACAACCCTCGTACCAATCCAAAAGCTCAATTGATTACAGAAGCGCAAGTCAGTCGTAAAGATATCGAAACCATGGCCAGCCCTGAGGGAGGGCTTTTGGGGAAAGGTGGAATGTATACCAAGGTGATGGCAGCAAAAAGAGCTGCGAGATCAGGTACAGCAACCTTTATTGCTTCCGGTCGAGAAGCGAATGTATTACCGCGGTTACTTTCTGGAGAGCAAGGGTTAGGGACTTTGCTAATTCCCGATCTAGAACCTATGACCGCTAAAAAACGGTGGTTGGCGGGACACTTGCAAGCCAAGGGGCAGTTGGTGCTTGACGAGGGAGCAGTTCAAGCGCTGCGTTCTTCCGGTAAAAGTTTATTGCCCATTGGCGTGGTTGATTTTCAAGGCCAATTCCAGCGAGGCGAATTGGTTATTTGTGTCAATGAACTTAATCAAGAAATTGCGCGTGGCCTAGTGAATTATGCTGCTTTTGAAGTTAAGCAGATTATGAGGCATTCCTCCTCGGAAATCGAGTCGTTATTGGGTTACAGCGAAGGCGAATTTTTAATTCATTACGATAATATGGTGTTGGCTGACTCTTAAATCATTGCATTTTCGATGACCGGATGTTGTCGGTTTTCTTAAAATGGCCAGATACCGTGTTTGATTTATAAAATCAAGCACGAATCTCATATTCTCGATCAAACGATTTGCCGCTCTTCAATACAGCAAACACGATATGAATAAGTTTACGCATCACAGCAACCACCATCTTCTTACCTGTGACGCCATTTTGCTTGAGCCTTTGGGCAAAACATTTAATCACAGGATTAAAACGTAATGCCGCTATGGCAGGCATATACAGCGCCTTTCGTAGTTTGTGGTTGCCCGTTTTTGAGATTGATG
>Ga0210017_1000036_pt1 | contig 86093 bp, 67 predicted proteins | sample CryGeyCG2014_020_FD_183966 | JGI IMG/M metagenome (GOLD analysis project Ga0210017, IMG submission 183966) | Groundwater microbial communities from aquifer - Crystal Geyser CG08_land_8/20/14_0.20 (SPAdes) (version 2) | ecosystem: Environmental > Aquatic > Deep subsurface > Groundwater | place... | reverse complement strand
GAAACAGGATCAGCGGGTCCGGATTGAAGGCCAGGAAGGCGTCGGCCGCGATCCGGAGCGCCGTGTCCTGCCGCGACGCCGCCGCCCCGCCGCGATGCACGACGGTGCCGGCCTGGGTGGTGACGTGGGCGCGCGCTCCGGCCCGCGCCTCGACGGCGAGGCCCAGATGGTCGGCCGCGTAGAGCCCGCCCGAGGCCGATTGCAGGTAGAGCGTGGCAAGGTCCGGTCCGTCCGGGTGCATCCGGAAGGCGCGGGTGACGTGGAACGGGTAGGGCACGTGCTGGCGCGACAGCACGGTGCCCCCGCCGCCCCGGACGAAGACGAGGCGCGCCTCGGCGCGGCGGCCCGGCGCCGAGGCCGGCCCGACCGGGATCGGATCGCCGGCTTGCAGATGGTGCGGCTTCACGGGTCGCGGACGCGGGCTCAGGGCGCAAACAGCACGGCGCGCGCGATCGCGTCGGCGACCGCCTCGACGCCCGCGCCGGTGCGGGCGTTGGTGGCGATCACCGGCTTCTCGCCCCGCGCCCTACGGGCCTCGGCGAGCATGCCGTCGAGGTCGACGCCGACATGGGGGGCGAGGTCGGTCTTGTTGACGACGAGGAGGTCGCAGCGCAGCACGCCGGGTCCGCGCTTTCGCGGGATGTCGTCGCCGCCGGCGACGTCGATCACGAAGATCCACCAGTCCACGAGGTCGAGGGAGAAGGTCGAGGCGAGGTTGTCCCCGCCCGACTCGAACACGATGAGCTGGAGGCCGGGAAAGCGCGCCTCGAGGTCGTCGCCGGCGGCGATGTTGAGGGTCGGGTCCTCGCGGATCACCGTGTGCGGACAGGCGCCGGCCTCGACCGCCTCGACCCGGGCCGGGTCGATCAGGCCGGAGCGGCGCAGGCGCTCGGCGTCCTCCTTGGTCACGAGGTCGTTCGTCACCACGGCGAAGTCGATGCCGCGGGCCTGGAGGACCGGGATCAACCGTTCGATGAGCGCCGTCTTGCCGGAGCCGACGGGGCCGCCGATGCCGATCCGCGCCGCGGTGACCGGGGCCGGATCGGAGGCGGCGGGGAGGTGAGTGTGGCTGTGCGTGTGAGCGGTCATCGTCAGGCGATCATCGCAGCATGTAGCGCTGGGCGAGCGGCAGGGTGCGGGCGGGCTCGCAGGTGGCGAGCTGACCGTCCACGAAGACCTCGAAGGTCTGCGGGTCGACCCGGATCTCCGGGCAGGCGTCGTTCCAGAGCATGTCGGCCTTGGTGAGCGTGCGCGTCCCGCGGGCCGGCAGCAGGTGCTTGCGAAGGCCCAGGCTCTCCTTGAGCCCCCCCTCGATCGCTAGCGGATGGACGAAGCAGGCTGAGAGCCCCTGCTTGGCTAGCCCGAAGGCGCCCCATTGTGGGCGCATCAGCATCGGCTCGCAGGTCATCAGGGAGGCGGCGGAGTCGCCCATGGCGCCCCAGGCGATGAAGCCGCCCTTGATGACGAGCTCCGGCTTGATGCCGAAGAAGGCCGGGCGCCAGATCACGATGTCGGCCATCTTGCCGGGCTCCAGCGAGCCGATGTGGTCCTGGATGCCGAAGGTGCGCGCGGCGTTGATCGTGTACTTGGCGATGTAGCGCTTGATGCGGGCGTTGTCGCCGAAGCCGGGCCGCTCCTCGGGCAGGCTTCCCCGCTGGTCCTTCATCTTGGAGGCGAGCTGCCAGGTCCGGCAGATCACCTCGTGGATGCGGCCCATGCCCTGGCTGTCGGAGCCGAGCATCGAGATCGCGCCGATGTCGTGGAGCACGTCCTCGGCCGCGATGGTCTGGGCGCGGATGCGGCTCTCGGCGAAGGCCACGTCCTCGGGCAGCGCCGGGTTGAGGTGGTGGCACACCATCGTCATGTCGAGGTGCTCGTCGAAGGTGTTGACCGTGTAGGGATTGGTCGGGTTCGTCGACGAGGGCAGGCAGTGCGGGAGACCCGCCACGCGGATGATGTCCGGCGCGTGCCCGCCGCCGGCCCCCTCCGTGTGGTACATATGGATGGTGCGGCCTCCGATCGCGGCGAGCGTGTCCTCCACGAAGCCCGACTCGTTCAGCGTGTCGGTGTGGAGCTGGACCTGGAAGTCGTGCTCGTCGGCGAAGGCGAGGCAGGAATCGATCGCCGCCGGCATCGCCCCCCAGTCCTCGTGGATCTTGAGGCCCAGCACGCCGGTCTCGAGCTGTTCCTTGAGGGCTGCCGGCTTGTGGGTGTTGCCACGCCCGAGGAAGCCGAAATTGACCGGCCAAGCCTCCGACGCCTGGAGCATCTTGCCGGTGTTGAACGGCCCGCCGGAATCGATGCCCACCGTGATCGGTCCGAGGGAGCCCCCGAGCAGCGTGGTGATGCCCGAGGCGATGGCGTGGTCGGGCAGACCCGCGGAATCGAAGTGCACGTGCACGTCGATGGCGCCGGGGGTTGCGATGAGCCCCTCGCAGTCGCGCACCGTGGTGCCGGCCGAGACGATCAGGCGCGGGTCGACCCCGTCCATGATCGCCGGGTTGCCGGCCTTGCCGAGACCGACGATACGCCCGTCCTTGATGCCGAGGTCGCCCTTCACGATGCCGAGCACGGGATCGATGACGAGGACGTTGCAGAGCAGGAAGTCGAGGGCCCCCTGCGCGGCGGTGACGCCCGGCGCCATGCCGATGCCGTCGCGCAGGGTCTTTCCGCCGCCGTGCAGGCACTCGTCGCCGTAGACGGCGTGGTCGTGCTCGACCACCGCGATCAGCGAGGTGTCGGCGAGCCGCACGCCGTCGCCGGTGGTCGGGCCGTAGAGGGCGGCGTAGTCGCGCCGTGGAATCGTGACCATTTTCTTCGCGCTCCCCTCAGGCGCCCTTGAAGCCGCGGGCCCTGGCGCGGGCCAGGGCATCGGCGCGAGCGGCGTCGCTGTCGAGCTTGCCCTGCGTGAGATTGTTGAGGCCGGTGAGCTCTCGCGCGCCACCGAAGCCGACGAGGGTCACGGTCTTGCGCTGGCCGGGCTCGAAGCGCACCGCCGTGCCCGCCGGGATATCGAGGCGGTGGCCGAGCGCCTTGGCGCGATCGAAGTCGAGAGCTCGGTTGACCTCGAAGAAATGGTAGTGCGAGCCGATCTGCACCGGACGGTCGCCGGTGTTGACGACCTCGACGCTCACCCGCGGCCGGCCGGCGGCAAGCTCGATGTCGCCCTGCGCCGGCAGGATCGCGCCGGGTTGCAGGGTGTCGGGCTCGGCGCCCTCGGCGGGGCGGATCGGCTCGTGGACGGTGACGAGCTTGGTGCCGTCGGGAAAGACGCACTCGACCTGGAGGATATGCATCATCGCGCCGACGCCCGGCATCACGTCGGCGGTGGTCAGGATGGTCGAGCCCCAACCGATCAGGTCGGCCACCGAGCGCCCGTCGCGGGCGCCCTCCAGGATCTCGTCAGTGATGATCGCCACCGCCTCCGGATAGTTCAGCTTCAGCCCCCGCGCCCGGCGCTTCCGGGCGAGCTCGGCGGCGGTGAAGATCGTGAGCCGTTCGAGCTCCGTCGGCGTCAGCAGCATCGGTCGGATCTCTCAGTTGGCGAACAGGCGCAGCTCGGCCTGGGCTTGGCGCATGGCGGCGATCTCGATGAAGGGCGTGAGCCCGGTGAGCACGATCGCCCCGTCCTCCGGCTCCGGAACGGGACGCTCCAGATGCTCGGCGATCAGCGGCAACGCGCCCGAGAGCACCCGCTGCGCCTCGATCGCGCCGACCGCCCCGAGGCGGACCGCCGCCGAGGTGAGCCCGCTCGCGAACTGGTAGCCGGAGACGAGCGCCGCGCTCCGCTCCGGCAGCCCGAGCGCCCGCCACAGGGCGCCCTGCACGGTGGGCAGGTGGCCGAGCAGCCCACCTTCCCGCACCACACGGCGCAGGTCGGCCGCGCCCGGTGTGCCGAGACGGGCATGGGCGGCGAGCAGCGAGGCGCCGTTGCGGCGGCTGCCCGTCCGCATCGGCTCGGCCATCGAGGCGGCCTCGACCGCGGCGTCGATTGCCGCAAGGCGTCCGGCATCCCCGTCCGCGCGATGGGCGAGGATCAGGGCGACCCGGTCGGTCCCGGCCCAACGGAAAGCGAGGGCAGCGGCGACGGAGCGGGCGAGCGCCGCTTCGCCGAAGCCGGGATCGGCGGCGGCGAGGCCCTCGACGCCGTTCGAGAAGGCGAAGCTGCCGCTCGGAAAGGCAGCATCGGCCTGCTGGAGGGCGATCAGGTCGGCGAGCACTTCGTCAGGCCTCGCCCGGCGCGTCGTCGACGACGTCGTGGGCGAGACGCCCGTCGCCGGCGAGATCGCCGAGGCGGACGAGGTAGTCCTCGGCCGGAGCCTCCAAGGCGACGAGGAGGGCGCCGTCCGCGAAGCGGACGCGCCAATGCAGGTTGCCGGCGTGGTAGCCGAGCTCCAGCGCGTCAGGGAGGTTTTTCGCCCGCAGGCGCAGCCAGCGCACGGCGCCGACCCGGGCGACGATGGCCCGGTGGTCCTCCAGGACGAGGACGGCCCCGTCGAACAGGGTCTGATCCCGGGGCAGCGCCAGGGCGATCTCCTCCCCGCCCTCGGTGACCGCGCGCAGCCGGCGCCGGGCCGTGTCGGCGCTCGGCACCCGCAGGACATCCACCGCACCGTGATGCTCGAGGTGATGCAGGCGCTCGGCGAAGGCGGCATCGAGCCGGCTTCCCAGCACCCGTTGGATCACTCGCATCCGCCGATCCTCTCGACATTCCCCGCCCCGGTCCTCGGGGACTTCGCGTGATCTGGCCGGGCACAGGGTCGGCCCGAGGCCACTTTGGGCCGAGGAGCAGGATGCGCGCCGTTTGCGGCACTCTCAACCGCCGAGAGAAAACTATTTTCGCCTTGATAAACGGCATGGCGCTGCGCCGGCATCCCGGCGCGCGATGAACGGGCTCGTGCCGAGGCCGGCCCGGCTATCCATCGCCCCATCAGCCGAGGTCCTGGAGGTGGCGGGCGGCGATGATCGAGGCGGCGGTCCGGTTCTCGACGCCGAGCTTGGCGTAGATGCCCTCCAGGTGCTTGGTGATCGTGCGGGGGCTTAAGGAGAGAATCTCGCCGATATCCCGGTTCGCCTTGCCCCGGGAGAGCCAGAACAGCACGTCCGCCTCCCGCGCGGTGATCGGCAGGCGCTCGCGCAAGAGCTCGATGCCGGCGGCGGTGGCGTCCCGGGAGAGGCGCAAGAGCACCTCGTTGCCCGTTCGCCCGACGAAGCTGACCGTGTGGGCGGCGCCCGAGAGATCGGTGAGGGTGAAGGGCGGCGCCTGCGCGGCCTCCAGGCAACCCTTGAGCCAGGCGCGCCCGGCGGCGGGCAGGCCGTAGGCATCGCCCGCGCGAGGCGCGCAGGCGGCGAGCACCTGCGAGGCCTGGGGCGTCGCCCAGAGCACGGCGCCGGACGGGTCGACGGCGAACAGCGTGCGCCCGGTGGTGTCCAGCGCCGCCCGCAGGCTGCGCGCGGCCCGCGCGCCCGCCACATGGACGCGGATGCGGGCCAAGATCTCGTCGGGGGCGATCGGCTTCGTGACGTAATCGACGCCGCCGGCCTCGAGCCCCTGCACGATGTGCTCGGTCTCCGAGAGGCCGGTCATGAAGATCACGGGCACGCCCGCCACCGCCGGCTTCGCCTTGAGACGGCGGCAGGTCTCGAACCCGTCCATGCCGGGCATCATCGCGTCGAGCAGGATGATGTCGGGGGTGATCTCCTCGACGAGGGCGAGCGCCGCCTCGCCCGCCACCGCGACGAGGACCGTCGCGCCGGAGCGCTCGATCGCCTCGGTGAGGAAGCTCAGCGTGTCGGGGCTGTCGTCCACCACGAGCACGATGTCCCGCTGACCGGTCGGGCCGTCAGACATCGGCGGGCTCCCGGACCGACATGCGATCCGCGTCGGGCGGCGGCTCGCCGGCAGGCTCTGCGAGGGCGCTGTCGAGGGCGCGCATGTAGGCGGGCAGGTCGAAGGCCGCGACGAGCCTCCGAAGGCGTGCGGCGAAGGCACCCGCCTCCCCGCCGGCGATCTCCGCGAGCCGCGCCTCGATCGCCCTGACATGGCCGATGCGCCCGAGGCGGGCCAGTTCCTGAAGCACGGGCCGGGGCGGGAGCGCCTCCACCGGGGCCGCGGTGGGTCCGGCGGGCTCGGGCTGCGCCGCCTCGACCCAGGCGAGATCGAGGAGCCGGGTGACCCGGTCGAGGAAGTCGCGCAGGTCGAAGGGCTTGGCGATGATCGCGTCGTGGGGGGCGTCGGCGCCGGTCGCGGGGCTGATCTCGTGGACGTTGGCCGACATCATGGCGATGCGCACGGAGGGCGCGCGGTCGCGCAGGCGCCCGGCCACGGTCCATCCGCTCATGCCCGGCATGGCGATGTCGAGGAGGACGAGGTCCGGCGCCCCCGCCTCCAGCAGGGCGAGGCAGGCCGGGCCGTCCGGCGCCTCGGCGACCGTGATCCCGAGAGGCTCGAGGATGTCGCGCATCAGGGCGCGGTGGGCGGCATCGTCGTCGACGACCATCACGGAGCGCCGGCGGCCGGCGTAGCGGAGTGGCGCGGACGGGGCGCCGCTCTCGGCATCGGCCCGCGAGGCGGTCATGGAGGCCGGGACCGCCGCCGGCCGCGAGACGGAGGACAGCATCAGGCGGACCCGGAAGCGTGTGCCGCGCCCGACCTCGCTCTCCACGGTGATCTCCCCACCCATCACCTGCGCGAGGAGGCCGGCGATGGTGAGCCCGAGGCCGGTGCCCGGCGTGCTGCGGGCGGCGGCGATGGAGCCGCGCTCGAAGGGCTCGAAGATGCGCTGGAGGTCGTCGGGGCGGATGCCGAGGCCGGTATCGGTGATCGTGAAGACGGCGACCTGATTGCGGTAGGCGAGGTCGAGCCCGACCTCGCCCGAGGGCGTGAACTTGATCGCGTTCGAGAGGAGGTTGAGCAGGATCTGGCGCAGGCGCTTCTCGTCGGTGGCGACGATCAGCGGCAGGGTCTCGGGCCGGGTGAAGCGGAAGGCGAGGTCGGCGGCCTTCGCCTGGAGGCGGACCATATCGACGATCTGGTCGAGGAAGTCGGCGAGCCGGATCTCGTTGCGGTGGACCTGGAGGCGCCCGGCCTCCATGCGGGAGATGTCGAGAAGCCCGTCGATGAGCCCCGAGAGGTGCTGGGCGCTGCGGCGGATCACCTGAAGCCCGCGCCGCCGGGGCGCCGGAATCTCCGGGTCGCCCTCGAGGAGCTGGGCGTAGCCGAGCACGGCGTTCAAGGGCGTGCGCAGCTCGTGGCTGATGCCGACGACGTAGCGGCTCTTGGCGAGGTTGGCGGCCTCCGCGATCTCCTTGGCCTCCTGGAGCTTCGCGTCGGTGACCTTATGGGCCGCGATCTCGGCCTGGTAGAGCGCCGTCTGGCGCAGGGTCTCGGCCTGGGCGACCCGGCGGCTCTCCTGGGCGAGGACGAACAGCCAGGCGACGACCCCGAGAATCAGCACGAGGATGAAGAACACGCTGGTCAGCGCCGCCCGCAGGCTCTCCCGGTGCTCCGGGTGCTGCGCGCCGGCACCGGCGTGCACGATCCCGAGGATCAGCCCGACCACCCCGACGAGGCAGAACATCAGGGCGAGGTAGCGGCCGAGCGGCGCGCCGGCCCAGGCGGCGACGGGGGCGGGCACGAAGCGCCCGAGGCTCGCCTGCGCCTGAGCGTCGAGGCGCCCGTGGGGCTTGCACAGGTCTCCGCAGCGGGCGTCGAGGGAGCAGCAGAGCGAGCAGATCGGCCCGTCATAGGCGGGGCAATGGGCCATGTCCTCGCCCTCGAAGGACAGCTCGCAGACCCGGCAGCCGATCTCGCCGCAGCCCTCGCCATGCCCGTGCAGGGCGGCGGGCGGCCGCGCGATGTAGTAGCGCCCTCCCGTGCCCCAGGCGATCAGCGGCGCCGCACCGAACGCGGCGGCGAGCGCGAGAAGCGGCCCGAACGGAGCGAGCACCGTCCCAAGGAGACCGGCATAGGCGAGCCAGCCCGTCGCGAGACCGAGCGCCATGGCGCAAGTGCCCACGGGATTGACCGCGTAGAGATGGGCCCGCTTGAACTCGATGCCCGGCGGCGACAGGCCCAGCGGCTTGTTGACCGCGAGGTCCGAGGCCAGCGCCCCGACCCAGGCCGAGACCACCACCGCGTAGAGCGGCAGGGTGCTCTCCAGGGTCTTGTCGATGCCGAGCTCCATGAGAAGCAGCGCGATCGCGACGTTGAAGACGAGCCACACGACCCGGCCGGGATGGCTGTGGGTCAGCCGCGAGAAGAAGTTCGACCAGGCGATGGAGCCGGCATAGGCGTTCGTGAGGTTGATCTTGATCTGCGCCACGATGACGAGGGCGGCCATTAGCAGCAGCGCGCCCTGCGGCGAGGCGGTCACGTAGCCGAAGGCGACCGCGTACATGCGCGTCGGCTCGGCCGCCTGCGGCGCGGGGATGCCGTGGCCGAGCGCCAGCACCGCGAGGAAGGCGCCGAGCAGGATCTTGAGGAGGCCGGGCAGGATCCATCCTGCGCCGCCGGCGAGCACCGCCGACCACCAGCGCAGGTCGCCCGGGCTCCGGCGGGGCGGCACGAAGCGCAGGAAGTCGACCTGCTCGCCGACCTGGGCCAGCAGCGAGAGCAGCACCGCCGTGGCGAGACCGAAGCGTACGGGATCGAAGCCCACCGCCGCGCCGGGGCCGACGCCGGGGAAGGCGGTGAGCGTCTCCAGGGAGGCGGGCGCGTCCGCGCTCAGGGCGATGAAGACGAGGGGCAGGAGGTTCAGGGCGATCCAGACCGGCTGCGTCCAGATCTGGAAGCGGCTGATGAGCCGGATGCCGTAGACGACGAGCGGGATCACCGCGCCCGCGCAGACGATGTAGCCGAGCCAGAGCGGCAGGCCGAAGCAGAGCTGGAGCGCCAGCGCCATGATCGCCGCCTCGATGGCGAAGAACAGGAACGTGAAGCTCGCGTAGATGAGCGACGTGACCGTCGAGCCCAGATAGCCGAAGCCGGCCCCACGGGTGAGGAGATCCATGTCGATGCCGTAGCGGGCGGCGTAGACGGCGATTGGCGCGGCGGTGGCGAAGATCAGGGCGCCGACGAGGAGCACCGCGGCCAGCGTGTTGGTGAAGCCCACCGCCAGCACCAGGGTGCCCCCGATCGCCTCCAGCGCCAGGAACGAGATCGAGCCCAGCGCCGTCTGCGCGACAACGAACGGGCTCCAGCGGCGCGCCTTCTTGGCCGTGAAGCGCAGCGCGTAGTCCTCGAGCGTCTCGTCGGCCACGAAGCGGTTGTAGGCGCGCCGGATCGGGATGATGTGCTGGCGGCCGCTCATCGTGCCTGTGTCGTCGGTCCTGCGTGCGGCGGATGCGCGGCTTCGGTGCGCGCAAGGCGATGCAAGGGCCGTGCGAGGTCCGTCCCGCGCACCCGAAGGATCCATATCACGGGCATCGTGATCCGCCGACCCGGCACCGGCCATACGCAGAACGGCGTATATGCTGCGGCGCAAAGAGCGGCCTAGCCTGCATCCCGTCGATCCGCGGCCGCCTCCCAAGAGCCGCCGGACAACAGGGACCGGGGCTGGCAGAATGGCAAAGGATACACGGGATACCGAGACCGGCCTGGGCTCGCCCCTGCGGCGCAAGCTCCTGATGGGCCTCGCCGGCGTGCCGGCGCTGGCGATGATGCCGCGGGGCGCCTTCGCGGCTCCGCCGACCTCGGCGGTCAACACCACGGGGCTCGCCGTCACCGACACCGAGGTCACGGTCGGCATCCTGCACTCGGCCACCGGCACGATGGCGATCTCCGAGACCGGCTCGATCCAGGCGGAGAAGCTCGCCATCGAGCAGATCAACGCGGCCGGCGGCGTGCTCGGGCGCAAGATCAAGATCATCCAGGAGGACGGCGCCTCCGACTGGCCGACCTTCGCGGAGAAGGCCAAGAAGCTCCTCGTCAACGACAAGTGCGCCTCGGTGATGGGCTGCTGGACCTCCGCCTCCCGCAAGGCGGCGCTGCCGGTCTTCGAGCAGTACAACGGGCTCCTCTACTACCCGACCTTCTACGAGGGCCTGGAGCAGTCGAAGAACGTCATCTACACCGGCCAGGAGGCCACCCAGCAGATCCTCGAATCGCTGAACTGGGTCGCCAAGGAGAAGGGCGCGAAGTCGTTCTTCATGATTGGCTCGGACTACATCTGGCCGCGCACCTCGAACAAGATCGCTCGCAAGCACATCGAGAACGTGCTCAAGACCAAGGTCGTTGGAGAGGAATACTTCCCGCTCGGCCACACGCAGTTCAACTCGGTCATCAACAAGCTCAAGCTCACCAAGCCGGACGTGATCTTCACCGACGTGGTCGGCGGCTCGAACGTGGCCTTCTACAAGCAGCTCAAGGCGGCAGGCATCGACCTCTCGAAGCAGACGCTCCTGACGATCTCGGTCACCGAGGACGAGATCGACGGCATCGGCGGCGAGAACATCGCCGGCGCCTACTCGTGCATGAAGTACTTCCAGTCGCTCAAGAACCCGAACAACGAGAAGTTCGTCCCCGCCTTCAAGAAGATGTGGGGCGAGAAGACGGTCATCGGCGACGTGACCCAGGCCGCCTATCTCGGGCCGTTCCTGTGGAAGATGGCCGTCGAGAAGGCCGGCTCCTTCGACGTCGACAAGGTCGTCGCGGCCTCCCCCGGCCTCGAGTTCAAGGAGGCGCCGGAAGGCTACGTGAAGATCCACCCCAACCACCACCTCTGGTCGAAGACCCGCGTCGCCCGGGCCAAGACCGACGGGCAGTTCGAGGTCGTCTACGAGAGCCCCGAGCTCATCGAGCCGAACCCCTTCCCGAAGGGCTACCAGTAGTCGGTTCGCATCCGGCCCGGGCCTTGCGTGGCCCGGGCCGTCGCCGTCGCGGATGATCGCGACGGCACGACAGGCAGACGCGCGGCCCGGAGTTCGCGGCATGTTCGGTGACTATTCGATCGGCGATCTGAGCTCCATCTTCGTGATGCAGGGCTTCGCCGGGCTGATCCTGTTCTCCGTCTACGTCCTGATGGCGCTGGGGCTGGCGATCATCTTCGGGCAGATGGGCGTCATCAACATGGCCCACGGGGAGTTCATGATCCTCGGCGCCTACGTGACCTATCTCTGCTCGTCCTTCTTCCAGAGCCATCTCCCAAGCCTGTTCCCGATCTACTTCTTCGTGGCGATGGGGCTCGCCTTCCTGGCGTCCGGCGCCATGGGGATGCTCGTCGAGTGGGGGCTGATCCGCCACCTCTACAAGCGGCCGCTGGACACGCTGCTGGCCACCTGGGGCCTGTCGCTGATCCTGCAGCAGGCCTACCGGTCGATCTTCGGCCCCCGCGAGGTCGGCGTCGAGCTGCCGTCCTGGATGATGGGTTCCGTCCAGGTCACCGACACGATCGAGGTGCAGATCAACGGCCTGTTCGTGATGGGCGTCACCATCGTGATCACGCTCGGCGTCGCGGCCCTGATCTTCTATTCCCGCTTCGGCCAACAGATCCGTGCGGTGATGTCGAACCGCACCATGGCCGGCGCCGTCGGCATCGACACCGAGCGGGTCGACCGGCTCACCTTCGGCCTCGGCTGCGGCATCGCCGGCATCGCCGGCTCCGCCTTCACGATGATCGGCTCCACGGGGCCGACCTCGGGCCAGCTCTACATCGTCGACACCTTCCTGATCGTGGTCTTCGGCGGAGCCGCGAGCCTTCTTGGCACCATCGCCTCGGCCTTCTCGATCTCGCAGACCCAGTCGACGCTGGAGTTCTTCCTCTCCGGTTCCATGGCCAAGGTGCTCACGCTGCTGGCGGTCGTCGCCATCCTGATGCTGCGGCCCCAGGGCCTCTTCACCCTCAAGGTCCGGCGCTGAGGTCCCCCCGATGACGAACCCCGTCCAGACCCTCTCGAAATCCCTCACCGTGAACGACAACCCGTTCATGAAGCCGGTCGAGTGGCTGAGCCTCCTGCTGCTCGCCGGGGTAATCCTGGTGGTGCTGCCGCTGGCGCTCGACGCCTTCCGCCTCAACCTCGTCGGCAAGTACCTCACCTACGCCTTCGTGGCGCTGGGCCTCGTCATCTGCTGGGGCTACGCGGGCATCCTGTCGCTCGGCCAGGGCGTGTTCTTCGGCCTCGGCGGCTACTGCATGGCCATGTACCTGAAGCTCGAGGCCTCGAGCGTCGAGAACACCAAGATCCAGTCCACGCCGGGCATCCCCGACTTCATGGACTGGAACCAGATCACGGCGCTGCCCTGGTTCTGGACGCCGTTCAAGTCCCTGCCCCTGACCCTCCTCCTCGTGATCGCGGTGCCGGTGGCCTTCGCCTTCATCATCTCGGTGGCGATGTTCAAGCGCCGGGTCGGCGGCACCTACTTCGCCATCATCACCCAGGCCATCGCCGCGATCCTGACGATCCTCATCGTCGGCCAGCAGGGCTTCACCGGCGGCATCAACGGCATCACCGACCTGCGCACGCTGAACGGCTGGGACATCCGCACCGACCACGCGAAGTTCATCCTCTACTTCGTCAACGGCGGGCTGCTGATCGGCTGCATCCTGTTGGCGCAGTACGTGAAGAAGTCGAAGCTCGGGCGCATCCTCGTCGCCATGCGCGACAAGGAGGACCGGGTCCGCTTTTCCGGCTACTCGGTCGCCGGCTTCAAGGTCTTCGCCTTCTGCCTGGCGGCCGCCTTCGCGGCGATCGGCGGGGCGATGTTCACCCTCCAGGTCGGGTTCATGTCGCCCTCCTTCGTCGGCATCGTGCCCTCGATCGAGATGGTGATCTACGCCGCCGTCGGCGGGCGCCTGTCGCTCTTCGGCGCGGTCTGGGGAACGCTGCTCGTCAACTTCGCCAAGACGAGCTTCTCGGAGAGCTTCCCCGACCTCTGGCTGTTCGGCCTCGGCGCGCTGTTCATCGCCGTGGTGCTGGCCTTCCCCAACGGCCTCGCCGGCATCTGGCGGGAGCATATCGAGCCCCGCCTCACCCGCCGGGCGAAGTCCCTGCGCCCGCCCGAGCCCATCGCCGTGCCCCGTGGCGTCCCCCATGGCGCGCCCGCCGAGTGAGGATCTCATGAACGCGAGCATCCTCCCCGCCGCGCTGACCGGCGCCGAGCCCGCCCCGGCCCCCCAGCAGGACTTCCTGCTCGCGGTCGAGGGGCTGACCGTCTCCTTCGACGGCTTCAAGGCGGTCAACGACGTGTCCTTCTACGTCGACCCGGACGAGATCCGGGTGATCATCGGCCCGAACGGAGCCGGCAAGACCACGGTGCTCGACCTGATCTGCGGACGCACGAAGGCCAGCGCCGGCTCGATCAAGTATAAGGGCCAGGAGCTGACGAAGCTCTCCGAGAGCGCGATCGTGCAGGCGGGCGTCGGGCGCAAGTTCCAGACGCCCTCGATCTACGACGACCTCACGGTCTTCGAGAACCTGGAGATCTCCTTCCCGCGGGGCCGCTCGGTGTTCGGGGCGCTCACCTTCAAGCGCGACGCCGAGGTCCGCGACCGGATCGAGGAGATCGCGAGCCTGATCTTCCTCAAGGACCGCCTCCGCGAGCGGGCCGAGTTCCTCAGCCACGGCCAGAAGCAGTGGCTCGAGATCGGCATGCTGCTGATCCAGGACCCGGAGCTCCTGATGCTCGACGAGCCGGTGGCCGGCATGAGCGTCGGCGAGCGCATCAAGACGGCCGAGCTCCTCAACCAGATCATCAAGGGCCGCTCGGTGCTCGTCATCGAGCACGACATGAAGTTCGTCGAGGACATCGCCCACCGGGTCACCGTGCTCCACCAGGGCAAGGTGCTCTCCGAGGGCTCGATGGAGCGGGTGCAGAGCGACCCCCGCGTCATCGAAGTCTATCTCGGCCACTGAGGGGACCGACGCGATGCTCCAGACCCTCTCCGCCGCCCCGCTTCCGCCCGTCTCCGTCGCGGCCGAGACGATGCTCTCGGTCCGCGACCTCCACGCCGCCTACGGCCAGAGCGAGGTGCTGCACGGCATCGACCTCGACGTGGCGCCGGGCGAGATCGTCGCGGTGATGGGCCGCAACGGCATGGGCAAGACCACGCTCATGAAGACGCTCATGGGCGTCGTGCCGACGAAGTCCGGGACCATCACCGTCGACGGCACCGACGTCACGGCGATGAAGAGCCATGCCCGCGTCGCCAAGGGCCTCGCCTACGTGCCGCAGGGGCGGATGATCTTCTCGACCATGACGGTGCAGGAGAACATCGAGACGGGGCTCACCGTCACCGGCGCCCGCAAGGTGCCGCAAGACCTCTACACGATGTTCCCGGTGCTCCTCGAGATGAAGGGCCGGCGCGGCGGCAACCTGTCGGGCGGCCAGCAGCAGCAGCTCGCCATCGCCCGCGCGCTCGCCAGCAACCCAAAGGCGCTCCTCCTCGACGAGCCGACCGAGGGCATCCAGCCCTCGATCATCCGCGAGATGGGCCGCACCCTGAAGCGCATCCGCGACGAGCGCGGCCTCTCGATCGTCGTCTCCGAGCAGGTCTTGAGCTTCGCCATGGACGTCGCCGACCGCGTCCTCGTCATCGAGAACGGCGCCATCGTGCACGAGGCCCGGCGCGAGGACGTCGACGAGGCGCAGGTCGCCCGCTTCCTGTCCGTCTGAGGAGGACGCGCATGGCCGCTTACGAGGTCTTCGAGCTCGGCGACGTCGTCCTGCAGTCGAAGCAGACGATCCGCGGCGCGCAGCTCGCCTACAAGACCTACGGCACCCTCAACGCCTCGAAGGACAACGTCGTCGTCTACCCGTGCTGGTACTCCGGCACGCATCTCGAGAACGAATGGCTGATCGGGCCCGGCATGGCGCTCGATCCGGAGAAGTACTTCATCATCGTGCCGAACATGTTCGGCAACGGGCTGTCGAGCTCGCCGAGCAATACGCCCGCTCCGTACGACGGTCCGCGGTTCCCGAAGGTGACCGCCTACGACAACGTGGTGCAGCAGCACCGACTGGTCACGAAGCAGTTCGGGATCGAGCGGATCAGGCTGGTGACCGGCTGGTCGATGGGGGCGCTCCAGACCTTCCACTGGGGAGCGATCTTCCCCGACATGGTCGAGCGCATCCTGCCCTTCCAAGGGTCGGCCAAGTGCTCGCGGCACAACTTCGTCTTCCTGGAGGGCGTTAAGGCGGCGCTCCAGGCGGATGCCGCCTTCGCCGACGGGTTCTACACGGCCCAGCCCCAGAAGGGCCTGCGCGCCGCCGCCCGCGTCTATGCCGGCTGGGGCTTCTCGCAGACCTTCTACCGGGTCGAGGCCGACCTGAAGGCGATGGGCTACGCCTCGCTCGAGGACTTCCTGGTGGGCTTCTGGGAGGGCTGGCTGCTCTCGAAGGACGCCAACAACCTGCTCGCGATGCTCTGGACCTGGCAGAACGGCGACATCTCGAACAACGACCTCTACGGCGGCGACTTCGCGAAGGCGCTGGGCGCGATCAAGGCCAAGGCGCTCGTGATGCCGGCCTCGACCGACCTCTACTTCCCGCCGGAGGACAGCGCCATTGAGGTCTCCCACATGCCGAACGCGGAGTTGCGCGTGGTCGAGACCTATTGGGGCCACTTCGCCGGCGGCCCCGGCACCTCGCCGGGCGACATCGCGGTTCTGGACGCGGCCCTGAAGGAACTGCTCGCGCGCTGACTCACCGGCGCGCCGCGTCAGCGGCCCGCCCGAACCGGTCCGGCGCCCGGCGCGCCGGATGAACGAAGAGAACCGACGATCCGCGGGGGCGGCCGGAACCATGCCGGGCGCCCAACGGGGACGGCTGCCCGGACGATAGAGGAGCTCAGAAGGAAATGCCCGATACCCTCATCAAGGTCGACCTCACCCAGTCAGCCTACGACAACGACATGGTCCACAACCGCTGGCACCCGGATATCCCGATGGTCGCCACCGTGAAGCCGGGCTCGGACTTCATCGTCGAGACCTACGACTGGACCGGCGGCTTCATCAAGAACAACGACTCCGCCGACGACGTGCGCGACATCGACCTGTCGATCGTGCATTTCCTCTCCGGCCCGATCGGCGTCGAGGGCGCCGAGCCCGGCGACCTCCTCGTCGTCGACCTCCTCGACATCGGCGCCAAGCCCGAGTCGCAGTGGGGCTTCAACGGCTTCTTCTCGAAGAAGAACGGCGGCGGCTTCCTCGACGAGCACTTCCCGGAGGCCCAGAAGTCGATCTGGGACTTCGAGGGCATGTTCACGAAGTCGCGCCACGTTCCGGGCGTGCGCTTCCCCGGCCTGATCCATCCGGGCCTGATCGGCTGCCTGCCGGACCCGAAGATGCTCGAGACCTGGAACACCCGGGAGAAGGCGCTCTTCGACACCAATCCCGAGCGGGTGCCGGCGCTCGCGACCCTTCCCTTCGGGCCGACCGCCCACATGGGCCGGCTCAAGGGCGAGGCGAAGGAGACGGCGGCCGCGACGGGCGCGCGCACGGTGCCGGGGCGCGAGCACGGCGGCAACTGCGACATCAAGGATCTCTCGCGGGGCTCGAAGATCTACTTCCCCGTCTACGTGCCGGGCGCGGGCCTCTCCATGGGCGACCTGCACTTCAGCCAGGGCGACGGCGAGATCACCTTCTGCGGCGCCATCGAGATGGCGGGCTGGGTGCACCTCAAGGTCGACCTGATCAAGGGCGGCATGGCCAAGTACGGGATCAGGAACCCAATCTTCAAGCCGTCGCCGGTCACGCCGAAATACGACGACCATCTGATCTTCGAGGGCGTCTCGGTCGACGAGTACGGCAAGCAGCACTACCTCGACGTGACGGTCGCCTACCGCCAGGCCTGCCTCAACGCGATCGAGTACCTGAAGAAGTTCGGCTACTCCGGCGCCCAGGCCTACTCGATCCTCGGCACGGCGCCGGTCCAGGGCCACATCTCGGGCGTCGTCGACATCCCGAACGCCTGCGCGACCCTCTGGATCCCGACGGGCATCTTCGACTTCGACATCAACCCCTCCGCCGCGGGACCGATCAAGCATCTCGACGGCTCGATCCAGATGCCGCTCTCCCCCGACCTGTGAGCCCGCCGGCCCCGCCGCGGCCAGCGGCGGGGCATCGCCCCTTGCGCGAGAGTCCCCGATGCCCGTCTACGACTACGCCTGCGAGAGCTGCGGGCCCTTCACGGTGCTGCGGCCGATGTCGCAGTTCCGCGATCCTCACGACTGCCCGGACTGCGGGGCGGAATGCGCGCGCGCCTTCCTGACCGCCCCGAACCTGGCCTCCATGGATGCCGGACGCCGCAAGGCCTTCGCAGTGAACGAGCGCAGCGCCCATGCGCCTCGCCGGTCCGGCGGGCACGGCGCGGGCTGCGGGTGCTGCAATAATACAACAAAGAATGGCGCGAAGCCTGCACCGTTAGGCATGGCTAAGAGCTTCCCGGCCGCGAGACCGTGGATGATCAGCCACTGAATGCGTCAACTGCCTAGAAAACCGACGCTCATCGGTCCGGAAGAACCGAAAGCCGGCTGGGGAGTCCGGCGAACCGACAGAACACAATCTTGGGGACTCATGATGACACGAGTGAAACCTTCAGATGCGGATCGACCATCCGTCCTCGGCCGCGGACTGAGCGCTGCAGCCCTCTCCGCGCTCCTCGCGATGGGCTCGACGCAGGTCTCTGCCCAGGTTGCCTCTCCTGTCGGGCAGGAGGCGGGTCAGACGCAGCCGCGCACGGACCCGGCTCTGGCCGAGAAGCCCAAGGACCCGGTGCGCGTCGGGCCGCTGGCGCCCTGGGCCACCGAGATGGCGGCCCGCGGCCTGACCTTCGACATCAACATCTACGACTTCTACCAGGCCAACCCCTCGGCCGGCCTGCGCACCGGAGAGCAGTCGAACTCCGCCTACTTCGTGCTCTCCATGTCCGCCGACATGCAGAAGCTCGCCGGCATCACGGGCGGCTCGATCAACTTCACGCAGACCTTCTTCGGCCTCGTGCGCAACACCAACCTCGCCTCCGACATCGGTGACACCACGGTCGGCTACCAGCCGCCCTTCACGCCGAACAACAACCGCCTCTCGCTGCTCACCTGGCAGCAGAAGCTCATGGACGATCGGCTCGTCATCGAGGTCGGCCGCACGCACCCGGATCGATACTACGGCCTGCCGCCGTGCAACTCGATCAACTCCTGCTTCCAGGACCTGTTCTACTTCAACGCCGGCTTCACCTCGCCGCTCTTCGGCGTCTGGGGCGCCAACGTCGCCTACAAGACCTCGCCCACCACCTACATCCAGGCCGGCGCCTTCTCCGTGAACCCCGGCACCAACGCGCTGTCGGGCTATGATTTCGGCTACGAGCGCCTCGCGGGCGTCCTCGTCATGACCGAGATCGGCCGCAAGACCGACTACACGATCGAGGCTTATCCGGGCCGCGTCTCGCTCACCGGCTTCGTCAACACCGCCGACCACGACGACAACTTCAAGACCGTCTTCGGGACCTCCAAGGGCCTCAACCCCGCCGCTCCGGTGCTTCAGAAGAACGGCACCTCCGGCGTCGTGCTGACCGGCAAGCAGACCGTCTGGCGCGCCGATGGCGGCCTCGTCCCGAACGCCACGCCCACCGCGATCTCCTTCTACACCGGCACCGGCTACGCCTTCGACCCGACCATCCCGATCCGCTTCAACTCGTTCTTCGGCGTCCTCCTCGAGGCCCCCGACCAGAGCCGGCCCAACGACACCTTCGGCCTCAAGGTCAACTGGCAGCGCCTGAACGACAACTACACCCGGTTCCTGGCCGACGCGAACTTCATCTCCGGCGGCACCGGAGCCCCCTTCTCCCGCGACAAGCTCGTCTTCGAGGCTAACGCCCATATCGACCTCGGCAAGGGCGTCATCCTGGAGCCGGTGGTCCAGTACCTCGTCAACGGCAACTCCTTCTGGAACCCCTACACCGCACGCCGACCCAAGGACGGCGTCTACGGCGGATTCACCCTCGTCGTGCCGCTCGGAACCCTCCTCGGCCTCGCGCCGGGCTGACACCCTCGACACCGACGCGCCGCCCCAAAACAGGGCGGCGCGCCATCTTCCGGAACGCCAACGGAGACAAGTCCCATGATGCACGGCGACATCTCATCGAGTCACGACAGCGTCGGCGTGGCCGTCGTCAACTACAAGATGCCCCGCCTGCACACGAAGGCGGAAGTCATCGAGAACGCCAAGAAGATCGGCGACATGATCGTCGGCATGAAGGCAGGCCTGCCGGGCCTCGACCTGGTGATCTTCCCCGAATACTCGACCCACGGCATCATGTACGACGCGGCCGAGATGTACGAGACCGCCGCCAGCGTCCCCGGCGCGGAGACCGAGATTTTCGCCGACGCCTGCCGGAAAGCGAAAGTCTGGGGCGTGTTCTCGCTCACCGGCGAGCGCCACGAGGAGCACCCGCACAAGGCGCCCTACAACACCCTCATTCTGATGAACGACCAGGGCGAGATCGTGCAGAAGTACCGCAAGATCATGCCCTGGACCCCGATCGAGGGCTGGTACCCGGGCGACCGGACCTACGTCTCCAAGGGGCCGAAGGGCCTCATGATCAGCCTCATCATCTGCGACGACGGCAACTATCCCGAGATCTGGCGCGACTGCGCCATGCGCGGCGCCGAGCTCATCATCCGCTGCCAGGGCTACATGTACCCGGCCAAGGAGCAGCAGGTGCTGATCTCGAAGGCCATGGCATTCGCCAACAACACCTACGTGGCGGTGGCGAACGCCGCCGGCTTCGACGGCGTCTACAGCTATTTCGGCCACTCGGCGATCATCGGCTTCGACGGTCGCACGCTCGGCGAGTGCGGCGAGGAGGAGATGGGCATCCAGTACGCCGCCCTCTCGAAGTTCCTGATCCGCGACTTCCGCGCCAACGGCCAGTCGGAGAACCATCTCTTCAAGCTGCTCCACCGCGGCTACACGGGGATGATCAACTCCAAGGAGAACCGGCACGGGATGTCGGAATGCCCCTACGACTTCTACCGCCGCTGGATCGAGGACCCCGACGCCACCCGCGACGCCGTGCGGGCCATCACCCGCTCCAGCGTCGGCACCGAGGAGTGCCCGATCGAGGGCATCCCCTTCGTTGGCAAGGGAGAGGGGCCGCCGGACCCGCGCTGATCCCACGCATCGTCCGGCCCCGTGATTCCCTCTCCTCGAATGCCCCGGACGGCGTCCTCGTCCGGGGCGGCGCGCGGCAGCCCTCGCTTTGGCGCCACGAGCCGGTTGCCCCGCAGCCGACCCGGCGTCAGGAAGGGGCATGAGATCGGCGATGCAGGACTTTGCGGGCGAGGGACGGGGCCGCGCGCTGCTTCGCGCTCAATCCTGAGAGGCCGAGCCATCCACGTGCCCCGGCCGCCCTCCCTCGCCCCGCAGCGGCAGCGCTCTTGCGGGACCGTCGCGCTCCAGGCCGGCCCGGCCGGCGACGGCGGGCCGACGCGGGTGCGCGACCTCGCCGAATCCGGCCCCTCCCGCATCCGCTTCCCGAAGGTCGGGGGGGCGCTGGAAGGCATCCTCGTCAACACCGCCGGCGGCATCGCCTGCGGCGACGCCTTCTCGGTCGCCGCCCGGCTCGATCCGGGCGCCGACCTCGTCCTGACCACGGTCGCGGCAGAGAAGGTCTACTGCTCCGACGGCCCGGTCAGCGTGGTGCACAACGCCTTCACGGTCGGCGGCGGGGCGCATCTCGACTGGCTGCCGCAGGAGACGATCCTGTTCGACCGGTCGCGCCTGCACAGGCGTCTGGAGGCCGATCTCGCAGACGATGCCTCCCTGCTTCTCTGCGAGATCGTCGCCTTCGGCCGCGCCGCGCGGGGGGAGACCCTACGGGAGGCACTGTTCGAGGATGTCTGGCGGGTGCGCCGGGGGGGCCGTCTCGTCTACGCCGACACGGTGCGGCTCGACGGCGACGTCGCGGCCCTCCTCGCCCGGCCGGCGATCGGGGGCGGCGCGGGGGCGATGGGCACGATCCTCGACCTCTCGCCGGGGGCGGAAGCCCGGATCGAGGAGGCCCGCGCCCTGCTCGACGGGGCCGGCGGCGTCGAGGCAGGGGCCAGCGCCTGGAACGGACACCTCGCGGTACGCCTCCTCGGTCCCGAGATCGGCGCGCTGCGCCGGCTCGCCGCCCGTTTCCTCGAAGCCTATCGCCGGGCGCCGATGCCCCGCGTCTGGCAGACCTGACGGGTGGCGATTCCCGCCCCGCCGTGCATGATCCGCGTGATTTCGAGACCGGGACGCCGCCCTTGCTCCTCACCCCCCGCGAGAAAGACAAGCTCCTTATCGCCATGGCCGCGCAGGTGGCGCGCAACCGTCTGGCGCGGGGCGTGAAGCTCAACCATCCGGAGGCGGTGGCGCTGATCACCGACTTCGTGGTCGAGGGCGCCCGCGACGGACGCAGCGTCGCCGAGCTGATGCAGGCGGGGGCCCACGTGCTGACCGCCGATCAGGTGATGCCCGGCATCCCCGAGATGATCCACGACATCCAGGTCGAGGCGACCTTCCCCGACGGCACCAAGCTCGTCACCGTCCATCATCCGATCCGCGGCGCCCCCTCCGGCGACGTGCCGGGGCAGGTGACGACGCGGCCCGGCGAGATCGTCTTCAACGAAGGCGCCGAACGGGTCGTGATCGAGGTCGCCAACACCGGCGACCGGCCGATCCAGGTCGGCTCGCACTACCATTTCCACGAGGTCAATCCGGGCCTCGTCTTCGAGCGCGACAAGGCCCGCGGCATGCGCCTCGACATCGCGCCGGGCACGGCGGTCCGCTTCGAGCCGGGCTCGACGCGCGAGGTGACGCTGGTGCCGCTTTCCGGCGCGCGGAAGGTCTACGGCTTCCGCGGCGCGGTGATGGGGGACCTGTAGCCATGCCGCCCAAGCCCGCCTCGCTCCCCCGCACCGCCTACGCCGCGATGTTCGGGCCCACGACCGGCGACCGCATCCGGCTGGCCGACACGGGGCTGGAGATCGAGGTCGAGCGCGATTTCACCACCTACGGCGAGGAGGTGAAGTTCGGGGGCGGCAAGGTCATCCGCGACGGCATGGGCCAGAGCCAGGCGACGAATGCGGAGGGCGCCGTCGACACCGTCATCACCAACGCCGTCGTGCTCGACCACTGGGGCGTGGTGAAATGCGACGTCGGCATCGTGCGCGGGCGCATCCATCGGCTCGGCAAGGCCGGCAACCCGGACGTGCAGCCCGGCGTCGACATCGTCGTCGGCCCCGGCACCGAGGTGATCGCGGGAGAGGGCAAGATCCTCACCGCCGGGGGCTTCGACAGTCATATCCACTACATCTGCCCGCAGCAGATCGAGGAGGCGCTCTGCTCCGGCGTCACCACCATGCTCGGCGGCGGCACCGGGCCGGCGCACGGCACCTTCGCCACCACTTGCACGCCGGGCCCCTGGCACATCGCCCGGATGATCGAGGCGGCAGACGCCTTTCCGATGAACCTCGCCTTCGCCGGCAAGGGCAACGCCGCGCTGCCCGGCGCGCTGGAGGAGATGGTGCGGGCGGGCGCCTGCGCCCTCAAGCTCCACGAGGACTGGGGCACGACGCCAGCGGCCATCGACACCTGCCTGTCGGTCGCCGACGCGCACGACGTTCAGGTGATGATCCACTCCGACACCTTGAACGAGTCGGGCTTCGTCGAGGACACGATCGCGGCCTTCAAGGGACGCACCATCCACGCCTTCCACACGGAAGGGGCCGGCGGCGGGCACGCGCCCGACATCATGCGGGTGGCAGGCCTGCCCAACGTGCTCCCGTCCTCCACCAACCCGACGCGGCCCTACACGAGGAACACCATCGACGAGCATCTCGACATGCTCATGGTCTGCCACCACCTCGACCCGTCGATCCCCGAGGACCTCGCCTTCGCCGAGAGCCGCATCCGCCGGGAGACGATCGCGGCGGAGGACATCCTCCACGACATCGGCGCCCTCTCGATGATGTCCTCGGACTCGCAGGCCATGGGCCGGGTCGGCGAGGTCGTGATCCGCACCTGGCAGACGGCCTGCAAGATGAAGCGCCAGCGCGGCGCGCTCCCCGGAGATGCCTCGGGCAACGACAACCTGCGGGCGCGGCGCTACGTGGCGAAGTACACGATCAACCCGGCGATCGCGCACGGCGTCTCCCGCCACATCGGCTCCGTCGAGGCCGGCAAGCTCGCCGATCTCGTGCTGTGGTCGCCGGCCTTCTTCGGCGTGAAGCCGGATCTCGTCCTCAAGGGCGGCATGATCGCCACCGCCCCGATGGGGGACCCCAACGCCTCGATCCCGACGCCCCAGCCGAGCCACTACCGGCCGATGTTCGGGGCCTACGGCCGCGCGCCCTACGCAACCGCGCTGACCTTCGTCTCGGGGGCCGCGATCGAGGATGGCCTGCGCGAGCGGCTCGGCGTCCGGAAGGAGCTCGTCGCCGTCGAGAACGTGCGCGGCGGCATCTCGAAGAAGAGCATGATCCTCAACGACGCCACCCCGGTGATCGAGATCGACCCGGAGACCTACGACGTGCGCGCCGACGGCGAGCTCCTGGTCTGCGAGCCGGCGGAGGTGCTTCCCATGGCGCAGCGCTACTTCCTGTTCTGATGCTGCGCGCGCGAGACATCGTCCGCCGCGACGCGCTCACGGGCGGCGAGATCGTCGATCGGGTCGTGCTCGACCACGGCGACCGGCATCGGCGCCGGGTCGCCATGCGCGGCGTCGGCGGCCTGGCCTTCCTCCTCGACCTGCCCACGGCGACGGTGCTGGAGGACGGCGACGCCCTCGTGCTGGAGGACGGCCGCCTCGTCTGGGTCGAGGCGGCCCCCGAGCGCCTGCTGGAGATCCGGGCTGCCAGCGAGCACGCCCTGAGGCGGCTGATCTGGCATATCGGCAACCGGCACATCCCCGCCGAGATCGCGGCGGACGCCGTCTTCATCGCCCAGGACCACGTGCTCGTCGAGATGGTGCGGGGCTTGGGAGGCAGCGCCGAGCCGGTGACGCGGCCGTTCCGGCCCGAGGGCGGCGCCTATGCGGGCGGTCACGGCCACCACCACGGCCATGGCCATGATTGAGGCGCTGCGGCTGATGGCGTGGCTCTCGCCGACCTATCCGGTGGGGGCCTTCGCCTATTCGCATGGCCTCGAATGGGCCGTGGAAGCCGGCGACGTCTCGGACGAGGCGGGCCTCGCGGAATGGCTCGGCGACGTTCTGGAGCGGGGCGCCGGCCGCAACGACCTGATCCTCGCCGGCAACACTCATGCGGCGTCCGGGGAGGGCGATGCCCTGCGGGCGGTCAACGAGCTGGCGCTCGCGATGGCGCCTTCCCGGGAGCTTCTGCTGGAGACGAGCCAGCAGGGCCGCAGCTTCCTCGACGCGACACGGGCCGCCTGGCCCTGCCCGGCGCTCGACGCGGTTGGTGCGGCGATGCCCGGCGCCGTCGCCCTGCCGGTGGCGCTCGGCGCGGCGGCCGCTGCCCACGGCATGGCGCGGGCGCCGATGCTCGCGGCCTACGCGCTCGCGTTCGTCCAGAACCTCGTCTCGGCGGCGCTGCGCGTCGCGCCGATCGGACAGGCCGCCGGCACCCGCGTCGTCGCCGGGCTCGCGCCTCGCGCCGCGGCGCTCGCCGTGTCTGTCGACGGGCTCGGGCTCGACGCGCTGGGCTCGGCGACCCTGCGGGTCGATCTCGGCTCGTTCCGGCACGAGACCCAGTATTCCCGCATCTTCCGCTCGTGAGGGAAACGATGTCCGAACACGGTCCCGAGAACGGTCCTCTCCGCGTCGGCATCGGCGGCCCCGTGGGCTCCGGCAAGACGGCCCTGATGGAGCAGCTCTGCAAGCGCCTGCGCGATACCTACGAGATCTGCGCCATCACCAACGACATCTACACGAAGGAGGACGCCCGCCTCCTGACCGTCGCCGGCGCGCTGCCGGAGGAGCGGATCATGGGCGTCGAGACGGGGGGCTGCCCGCACACGGCGATCCGGGAGGACGCCTCGATCAACCTCGCGGCGGTGGCCGAGATGCGCGCCCGCTTCCCCCGGCTCGACGTGGTGCTGATCGAATCGGGCGGCGACAACCTCGCCGCGACCTTCTCGCCGGAACTCGCCGACATCACGATCTACGTCATCGACGTGGCCGGAGGGGAGAAGATTCCCCGGAAGGGCGGGCCCGGCATCACCCGCTCGGACCTGCTCGTCGTCAACAAGACCGACCTCGCCCCCCTCGTCGGCGCCGATCTCTCGGTGATGGAAGCGGACACGCGCCGGATGCGGGGGACGCGGCCCTACGTGTTCTCGTCCCTGCGCGAGGGGCACGGGGCCGACGCGATCGCCCGCTTCGTCGTCGAGTCCGGAGGCCTCGGGCAGTAAGGCCCGCGTGGCCGAGGCATCGGAAGGTGGCTATGCCTACCCAGCGCGTGTCGCACGCGAGGCCAACGGACTCCGCGGTTGTCGAGAACGTATTTGCGGATCAGGGCCTTAGAGCCTGTTACGGACTGCTGTGAAATCGGCAGCCCTGCGCAAGAGTAGGACGCTGAAGGCGACGAGGCGCAAGCCGGCCAGGGTGGCTGGCAGGCGTTCGTAGTCGCGGGCGCGGCGGCGGAAGCGGGCCATCCGGGCGAAGGCGCGCTCGACCACCCACGTCTCGCCGAGGATGGCTGGATGCGCGCGGACGCGCCCGCGAATCCGTCCGGAAGCCGCCGGGCGCTACGATGGTAACGGGCACGCCGAACGGCTTCGTCTCGATGGCCGGCCCCTCGGAGAAGCCTTCGCCCCCAGACTCGGCGGCCGAGTATAGGCCGCGCCCGATCGCTCCGGTGCGGCCGCTGGCGGAGGAGACCTGCAGGAAGTGGCGCGCCGCTGCGTCCGCAACGGAGGGATGGCCGCCTCAGTCAGTATTAAGATCTGATTATTCAGATTGATATTTATAACAGGGGCGAATTTTGCAAATCATCACGGACGGCATCTCATGGATCAGGGCCTGTCGCTTCACTCTCACAGGCTCCCTCTTCTGACGGACAGTGAGATGTCGAATGTGCACAACGCCACGTTCGTGACTTGTCCACAGCAGCCGAGCTTCGGTTGACTCGGTTCCGCATAAGAACAAAATAGGAACATAAGCCAATCTCACGGAGCGCCACGGCCATGCCGGAAGCCGCGAACGGGCGCGACGACCGGATGGCCGGGCTGCGACGGCAGATCGATGCCCTGGCTCGGGGCGGTGTCGCGCGATCGCCTGCGCTGCCCTTCGGCATTGCCGCGCTCGACGCGCAGCTTCCCGGCGGCGGCCTGCGTCGCGGCGCCCTGCACGAGGTCGGGGAAGCCGGGGTCTCGGCCGAGCACGCGGCGCTCGCCGCCCTGTTCGCGGCGGCGGTCCTCGCCCGCCTGCACGGGTCGGTGCTCTGGTGCTTGCGCGGCCGCGACCTGTTCGCCCCGGCGCTGGCCGGCGTCGGGCTCTGCCCGGACCGGATCATCTTCGCGGAGACCGGATCTGAGACCGCGGTGCTGCCGGCCATGGAGGAGGGGCTGCGGGCGAAAGGGCTCGCGGCCGTCGTCGGCGAGGTCGGCCGCCTCGGGCTCACCGCCTCCCGCCGCCTGCAGCTCGGGGCCGAGCGCTCGGGCGTCCTCGTCATCGCCATCCGCAGGCATCGCCTGGCCGTCGAGCGCGAGGGAGCCGCCGCCGAGCCCGGCGCCGCGCTGACCCGCTGGAGGGTCTCGCCGCAACCGGGAACCGGGCCGCCGCTCCCCGGCCTGCCCCGAGCCCGCTGGCTCGTCGAGCTGACCCGCGCCCGCGGTGCGGATGCCCCCCGTTCCTGGATCCTGGACGCGCCTGATGCGACGGGTCGTCTCCGTCTTCCTGCCGAACTGGCCGACCGACCTCTGGCGGCGGCGCCACCCCGCGCGCGCGCCGGGCTGGGATAGCCCCCTCGTCGTGGCCGATCAGACCGGGAACAAGCGCGTGCTCGCCGCCGTCGACCAAGCCGCGCGCCGGCTGGGGCTGCGCCCCGGCATGGCGGTCGCCCACGCGCAGGCCGCCGTGCCCGGCCTCGCCGTCGTCGAGGCCGACCCGGACGCGGACGCGGTGGCCCTCGAACAGCTCGGGGTTTGGTGCCTGCGCCGCTACGCGCCCCTCGTCGCCCTCGACCCGCCGGACGGGCTCTGGATCGAGGTCGCCGGGGCAGCCCACCTGTTCGGGGACGAGGACGGCCTGGTCGAGGACCTGCTCACCCGCCTCGCGCAGCGGGCGCTCTCGGCCAGTGCGGGCGTCGCCGACACGCCCGGTGCCGCCTGGGCCGTGGCGCGCTTCCTGCCCCACGAGCCCGTGGTGCCACCGGGCGGGCACGCCGCGGCGCTGGTGGACCTGCCGGTACAGGCCCTGCGCCTGGCCATCGAGAGCGCGGACGGTCTCGCGCAGCTCGGCATCGAGCGGATCGGTCAGCTCACGCAGATGCCGCGGGCGCCGCTGCGTCTACGCTTCGGTCCCGAACCCGGGCTGCGCCTCGATCAGGCCCTTGGTCATGCGCTCGAGCCTCTCGTCTATCTCGACTGGCCGGAGGCGCCGATGGCGCGCCTCGTCTTCGCCGATCCGATCGGCGCCCCCGAGACGCTCGCCCGCGTGACCGAGCATCTTCTCACGGACCTCTGCGCCGAGCTGGAACGGCGGGGGATCGGCGCGCGTCGGATCGACCTCGTGTTCCGCCGGGTCGACGGTCTCAGCCGGAGCCTGCGGGTGGCGACCATCCGACCGTCGCGCACCGTGCGCCATCTCGTGGCGCTGCTCGCCGAGCGGCTGGCGCTGGTCGACCCCGGCTTCGGCATCGACGAGGCGGTGCTCTGCGCCACCCGCACCGAGTGGTTCGACGCCGCGCAAGCCGACCTCGGCGACCTTGCGGAGGAGCCCGCGGAGAGCGGTCTCGCCGAACTCGTCGACCGGCTCGGGGCGCGGCTCGGACGGGGCCGGGTCTACCGCCTCGCTCCCAGGGCGAGCGCCCTGCCGGAGCGCGCGGTGCGGCGGATCGATCCGCTGGCGGGCGTGGAAGCGTCCTGGCCCGCCGATCTGCCGCGGCCCGCCCGCCTGCTCGCCCCGCCCGAGCCCGTCGCCGTGACCGCGCTCGCCCCGGACCATCCGCCGGCCCTCGTGGTCTGGCGAGGCCGCCGCCTGCGCATCGCCCGGGCCGACGGGCCCGAGCGCGTCCACGGCGAGTGGTGGCGCTCGGAGGCCGAGGCCGGGCTGGTGCGGGACTACTACCGGGTCGAGACGGTCGCCGGAGACCGCTTCTGGCTGTTCCGCGACGCCCCGGCGACCGAAGGCGGCCGCTGGTGGCTGCACGGGCTCGGCGAGGCCTGACCCGCATGGGCTCCCCCGGACCGGCCTACACCGAGCTGCAGGTCACCACCCACTTCTCCTTCCTGCGCGGGGCCTCCTCGCCGCAGGAGCTGTTCGCGACCGCCGCACTCCTCGGCCATACGGCGCTTGCCGTGACCGACCGGGCCTCCCTCGCCGGCATCGTTCAGGCCCACGAAGCGGCCCGCACCACGGGCTTGCGCCTCCTCGTCGGCTGCCGTCTCGACCTCGACGAGCCCGGCGCGCCGGCACTGCTGGTCTACCCCTTAGACCGGGCCGGATACGGGCGGCTGTGCCGTCTGCTCAGCCTCGGCAAGGCCCGTGCCGGGGCGGAAGGGCTCGGCAAGACCGGCTGCCGGCTGCACTGGGCGGACCTCGCCGAATGGGGCGAGGGCCTCCTCGCCGTGCTGCTCGCAGACCGGCCCGACGACGCGCTTGCCGGCGACCTCGCACGCCTCAAGAGCCTGTTCGGCGACCGGGCCTACTGCGCCCTGACCCGCCGCTACCGGCCGAACGACGCCCTGCGCCTCGACGCGGTCGCGGAGAGGGCCCGCGCCGCGCGGATGCCGACGCTGGCGGTCGGCGATGTGCTCTACCACGAGCCCGGCCGCCGGCCCCTCCAGGACGTCGTCGCCGCGATCCGGCTTGGTGTGAGTGTCGACCGCCTCGGGCACGACCGCGAGAGCCATGCCGGGCGCCATCTCGTGGCGCCGGCCGAGGCCGCGCGGCTGATGGCCCGCCACCCGGAGGCGCTCGCCCGCACGGCCGAGGTTCTCGCCCGCTGCCGCTTCTCCCTCGACGAACTCACCTACAGCTACCCGACCGAGGAGGCCGCCGATGGCACCTCCGCGCAGGACCGGCTCGAGACGCTGGTTTGGGCAGGAGCGGCCGAGCGCTACCCCAGCGGACCGCCCGACACGGTCTCCGCGCAGCTCCGGCACGAGCTGACCCTGATCGGGCGGCTCGCCTACGCGCCCTACTTCCTCACCGTCGACAGCATCGTGCGCTTCGCCAGGAGCCAGGGCATCCTCTGCCAGGGACGAGGCTCGGCGGCGAACTCGGCGGTCTGCTACGTCCTCGGCATCACCTCGATCGATCCCATCGCCGAGGGCCTGCTGTTCGAGCGCTTCATCTCCGAGAGCCGCGGCGAGCCCCCCGACATCGACGTCGACTTCGAGCACGAGCGCCGCGAGGAGGTGATCCAGTGGGTCTACGAGACCTACGGCCGCCACCGGGCGGCGCTGTGCGCCACGGTGATCCGCTACGGCCCCCGCGGGGCGATGCGCGAGGTCGGCAGGGCGCTCGGCCTCCCCGAGGACGTGACCGGCGCGCTCGCCGGCCTCGTCCGGGGCTGGTCGCGGGAGGGGATCGGCGAGACGCATGCGCGGGAGCTCGGTCTCAACCTCGACGACCGCCGTCTGCGGCTCGCCCTCGACCTCGCCCGTCAGCTCATCGGAACGCCGCGCCATCTCGGCCAGCATCCCGGCGGCTTCGTGCTGACCCTGACCCGTCTCGACGAGCTCTGCCCCGTGGTGCCCGCCACCATGGCCGACCGGCAGACGCTCGAATGGGACAAGGACGACATCGACGCGCTCGGCTTCATGAAGGTCGACGTGCTCGGCCTCGGCATGCTCGGCTGCCTGCGCCGGGCCTTCGGGCTGCTCGCCATCCACCGGCCGGATGTGCCGCGCGATCTCGCGACGATCCCCCCCGGCGATGAGGCGACCTACGCGATGATGTGCCGGGCCGACACGATCGGCGTCTTCCAGATCGAGAGCCGCGCCCAGATGGCGATGCTGCCGCGGATGCAGCCGGACAACCTGTACGATCTCGCCATCCAGATCGCCATCGTGCGTCCCGGCCCGATCCAGGGCGACATGGTCCACCCGTATCTCCGCCGCCGCGCGAACCGCGCCGACGTGACCTATCCGAGCGAGGCTCTGCGGGGGGTGTTGGAGAAGACCCTCGGCGTGCCTCTCTTCCAGGAGCAGGCGATGCGCGTGGCCATCGTCGGAGCCGGCTTCACGCCGGCCGAGGCCGACCAACTGCGCCGGTCCATGGCGACGTTCAAGGCCACGGGAGGCGTCTCGAAGTTCAGCGAGAAGCTCATCTCCGGCATGGTCCGCAACGGCTACGATGCGGACTTCGCCGAGCGGACCTTCCGGCAGCTCGAAGGCTTCGGCTCCTACGGCTTCCCGGAGAGCCACGCCGCCTCCTTCGCCCGGCTCGCCTACGCCTCGTCCTGGCTGAAGTGCCACCACCCGGACGTGTTCGCCTGCGCCATCCTCAACGCGCAGCCCATGGGCTTCTACGCTCCCGCCCAACTCGTGCGCGACGCCCTCGACCACGGCGTGCCGGTGCGGCCGGTCTGCGTGAACGCTTCCCGGTGGGACTGCACCCTGGAGCCGGCCGGCGGACCCCGGCTCGCCGTGCGCCAGGGGCTGCGCATGGTCCAGGGTCTCTCCGAGGACGACGGCACCCGCCTTGCTGCGGTACGCCCCTCGGGAGGCTACAGCGGCCTCGACGCGCTGTGGCGGCGCACCGGGCTGCCGGCGCGTACCCTGCGCCGGCTCGCGGCGGCGGACGCGTTCCGAGGCCTCGGCCTCGACCGCCGCGCGGCGCTCTGGGCGATCCGCGGGCTCGCCGAGCGTCCCCTCGACCTGTTCGCGGCCACGGACGCCCGCGAGGGGACCTTGCACCCGGAGGTCGTCGAGCCTCCCGTCGCACTGGAACCGATGAAGGCGGGCCGGGCGGTGGCGGAAGACTACTGCGCCACGGGCCTGAGCCTGCGCGGGCACCCGCTCGCCTTCCTGCGCGGCGATCTCGATGCGCGGGGCTACCGGCCCTGCGGCGTGCTCGCGACCGCCCGCTCCGGCCGAGCCGTCACCCTCGCCGGGCTGGTGCTGATGCGCCAGAGACCGGGCTCGGCCAAGGGCACGATGTTCATCACCCTGGAGGACGAGACCGGGATCGCCAACCTCATCGTCTGGCCGCGGGTGTACGAGGCCAACCGCCGCCTGATCCTCACCGCCGGGCTGATCGGCGTACGGGGCCGCGTGCAGCGCCAGGGCCTCGTCGTGCACGTCGTCGCCGAGCGCCTCGTCGATCTCAGCGCCTGGCTGCGGCGGGTCGGCGAGCGCGAGGACGGAAAGACCGTCTCTGGAGAGAACCGAGATGATTCAGTGCGGAAGATCAACTTGAACCAGCGCAGTTCTGAAGCTTCCCCAACACGGCCGCTCCATCCCCCCATACATGACCCATCCAACAGCTTGAGCATCAAGGTACCAACTCGAAATTTTCGATAGGATGGAGTCTATAGCACCGGCCGATCCGCCCCCACGGGAGCAGTCTGCCCTTTGGTCTGGCGTTTGAGCCAGGAGGACGGATCGATGTCGAGGAAGCGGCCCAAGCCTGAGGAGATCGTCGCCGAGCGGCGCGATGAGGGTTCGGTCCACCGCAAGGTGGCGCATGTCGGCGGGGATGCGCTGGCTGAACTGAGGGATGGAGGAGTCGTTGCGCTTCACGGGGCGGACAAGCCAATACCGCATCCGTAGCACGGCCGGCTCAGCGCAACATACTGTCCAGGCTTAGGGATCTGAGATGGTGGCACTCCTCAGAAAACGGGTGCCCAGGTGCTGCTAGCTCCCCAGGACGACGGCGCGCGTTCCCGTGGGCACGCGACGGTGGAGGTCGATGATGTCCTGGTTGAGCAGTCGCACGCAGCCCGAGGACACCATCGTTCCGATGGTCCCCGGCTCCGTCGTGCCGTGCAGCCGATACAGCGTGTCCTGTCCGTTCCGGTAGAGGTAGAGGGCGCGGGGCCCGAGCGGGTTGCCCGGTCCGCCCGGCAGGCCGCCGGCCACGGGGCCGTAGCGCTCCGGCTCGCGCCGCACCATCGCCGGGGTCGGCGTCCAGCGCGGCCACGCGGCCTTGCGGGCGACGACCGCCTCGCCGCGGAAGTTGAAGGCCTCCTCCTTGCCCACCCCCACTCCGTAGCGGATGGCCCGTCCGCCCTCACGCACGAGGTAGGCGTAGCGCGCGGTCGGATCGACCACGATGGTGCCGGGGGGCTCCGGAGTGGCGTACGCGACCTCGCGGCGCAGGAAGCGCGGGTCGATCCCGCCGAGGTCGACCGCCGGCACCGGGAACGGCTCGTCGTCGAGCGCGGCGTACATCGCCAAGTGGCCGGGATCGACCGGCGGACGCAGATCGGCGACCGGCTGCGGCGGCTCATGCGTGACACAGCCGGCGAGGAACAAGGGGGTGCTCGCGAGCAGGCTGCGGCGAGTGAGGTGCATCGGTGAGGTGATCCATCCATCCGAGAAGGCGCACAGGAAACCGCCATGCTTCCGCCCCGTCCATCGGTGATGGGGTGATCGGACCCATAACCGGATGGCATTGATGGATCTCGCTCTTGCGCTTCGCGCCTTCCAGCGCACCGTCGAGCGCGGCTCGATGACGGCGGCGGCGCGCGACCTCGCCGTCTCGCAGCCCGCGATCAGCAAGCACCTGCGCAACCTGGAGGCCCATGTCGGGGCGCGGCTGCTGGAGCGCTCCGCACGCCTCGTGCGGCCGACGCCACAGGGCCGGCGGCTCTACGAGACCAGCCGGCCGGCGCTCTCGGCCATCGACGCGGCCCTGGAGGATGCGCGCACCGAGGGAGCCGAGGTCGAGGGGCGGCTGCGCCTGCACGCGCCGACCTGCATCGGGGCGAAGCACCTGCACCCGATCGTCGCCGATTTTCGGGCCCGTCATCCGCGGGTGACGGTCGATCTCGTGCTGGAGGAGCGGGTGGTCGACCTCATCCACGAGGACTACGACCTCGCACTGCGCTACGGCCGGCCGGAGGGGCAGAACCTCGTCGTGAGGCGCCTGGGCTGGTCGCGCCGCATCCTCGCCGCCGCGCCGGCCTACCTGGAGCGGATCGGCGGGATCGAGGCGCCCGAGCAGCTGGCCGGGGCCGAGTTCGTGGCGATCGCCTCGGCGGCCACCGGGGGCGACGCGCTCGCGCTCCAGCATGGCGGCGAGACCGTGACCGTTCCCATCCGCCCGGTGCTGCGCACGAACAACGCCGAGGTGCTGGTCGCGGCGCTGCGCGCGGGCCGCGTCATGGGACCGGTTCAGCACCTGCTGGTCGCCGAGGACCTCGCCGAGGGCCGGCTGGTGCGCGTGCTACCGAACCATGCGATCCGCGCGACGGAGGCGTCCCTGGTCTTTCCCTCGGTGCGCCACATGCGGCCAGCCGTGCGGGCGTTCACCGACTTCGCCGTGCCTCGCATCCGCGCAATCGAGGGAATCAGCCAGACCACGTAGTACGATCCACCGCTCCTTCGCGGAGGCGCGTCCCGCTTCGAACGCCCTTGCAAGCTCTGTCACTCAGTGACATATGATTTGGCGCTGAGTGACAGGGAGGGTGCCATTGAACGGTCGAGGACGGAGGAGGCGCGGCTCGCGGTGTCGCGCCACGCGGCCGACCTGTTCTGGCGGCACGGCGTCGACGGCACCAGCGGCGAGGCCATCGCCGAGGCGTCCGGCCTCTCCAAGCGGACGGTCTGGCGCTACTTCCGCTCCAAGGAGGCCTGCGTCGAGCCGCTGCTGCTGGCGACCGAGCTCAGGTTCGTCGCCATGCTGCGGGAATGGCCGCCGGATGCATCCATCGAGGAGTATCTGCGCGCCGCGCTCGGCTCGTACGTCGAAGGCGAGCAGGCGGTCCGCGACGGCGTCGCCGCCGCGCGCATCGTCGCGCTCCTGCCGAAGGAGCCGGCGCTGCGGTCGGCCTGGCTCATGGCGTGCGCTGCGGCCGAGGCGGCGTTCGTCGAGGTCGTCGCCGCGCGATCCGGCCGGCCGGCCGGCGCCTTTGAGGTCAGGCTCTGCGCCGCCGCGGCGATGGCCGCGCTTCGCGTCGTCGACGAAGAGGTCAGCGCGGCCGCGATCAACGACGGCCGGGCCTTCACGCTGAACGAGATCGCCGACCGGGTCGCCGGTGCGATCCGGACGGCGAGCACCCTGCCGATCTGCGACCCGGTCGAGTGAAGTCTCGCCGCCGGAGCGGGTGAGGCACCGCCCCCAAAGCAACGGCGACACGAGGATAGCGAACGGCCCAGCTCGGCTCCCTGGGATCGCCGACGGCTGCCCGCGCGGGACCGGACCCCAGGGTCGGTCGGCCCGGCCGCGGCGCACCATCCTCATTGCGCCGACGGCAGGCCTTGCCCTGTCCCTGCTTCTCGCCCTCGCCTTTGCCCACCAGGAGACGCCCATGAAGTATCCCGACACCCGCCGAGACGCGATCGCAGAGGACAGGTTCGGCACGCGGATCGCCGATCCGTACCGCTGGCTCGAGAACGACCTGCGCCGCGACCCGGAGGTCGCCAGCTGGGCCCGCGCCCAGGACGGCCTCGCCCGCGGCTACTTGGTCGGGCTGCCTGGACGCGACACCTTCCGGCAGCGCCTGACCGCGCTCTTCGACCACGAGCGCCTGAGCGTGCCGAGGAAGCGGGGCAACCGCACCTTCTTCACCCGCAACTCCGGCCTCGACGCGCAAGCCGTCCTCGTCGTCCGCGAGGGCGAGGGCAAGGAAGGGGCCGGGCAGGATCGCGTCCTTCTCGACCCGAACCAGTGGTCCGAGGACGGCGCGGCGGCGCTGGGCGAGTGGGCAGCCTCGCAGGATGGGGCGCACCTCGCCTTCGCCGTGCAGGACGGCGGCAGCGACTGGCGCTCGGTCCGCGTCCTCGACGTGGAGACCGGGGAGTTCCTCCAGGACGAGCTCGTCCGGGTCAGGTTCTCGACCATGGCCTGGGCGAAGGACGGCTCGGGCTTCTTCTACTCGCGCTTCCCCGAGGCTGGGACGGACACGACGTTCGAGGCCCCGGTGCAGGGTCACGCCGTCCACTTCCACAAGCTCGGGACGCCCCAGTCGCAGGACCGGCTGGTCCATGCCACGCCGGACCGGCCGCACCTACTGCACTTCGCCGACGTGACCGAGGACGGCCGCTATGCCGTCATCGTCTCCTCGGCCGGCTCGGGTGGCAACGCCCTAACCGTCCTCGACCTGGACAACCCGGCTTGGGCGTCGCGGACCGTGGCGGCGGGGCTCGACGACCTCTGGGCCGTGATCGGCAACGTCGGGACGAAGCTGTTCCTGATGACGCGCGACGGCGCCCAGCGCGGCAAGGTCGTGACGCTCGACCTCGCCGACCCCGAGCCCGCGTTCGAGGATCTCGTTGCGGAGACGATGGCGGTGCTGAACGACGGGGCGCTCGTCGGCGGGCGCCTGCTGCTGGCGTATCTGGTGGACGCCGGGACGTGGATCGAGCGCCGTCGCCTCGACGGCACGCCCGACGGCGTCGTGGACCTTCCCGGCCCCGGCACCGCCGGCGGCTTTCACGGCCGCGCAGAGGATGACGAGGTCTTCTTCGTCTTCACCAGCTACGACACGCCCACCACCATCCTGCGCTACGAGGTCGCCCGCAACGCCACCATGGTCTGGGCGAGGCCGAAGGCCGCCGCCGATCTTGCCGGCATCGTCGTCGAGCGGCGCTTCTACGCCTCGAAGGACGGGACGCGCGTGCCGCTGTTCGTGGTCCGGCGCAGGGACGTCGTCGGCTCGGCGCCGACCCTGCTCTATGGCTACGGCGGCTTCGGGATCAGCATGGTGCCCTACTACGCGCCCGAGCGGATCGCCTGGGTGGAGCAGGGCGGCGTCTTCGCGGTGGCCAACATCCGCGGCGGCGGCGAGTACGGCAGGTCCTGGCACGACGCCGGCCGGCTCGCGAACAAGCAGACCGCCTTCGACGACTTCATCGCCGCGGCCGAGTACCTCAAGGCCGAGGGCATCGCCGCGCCGGACGGCCTGGCGATCCAGGGCGGCTCCAACGGCGGGCTCCTGGTCGGCGCCGTGGTCAACCAGCGTCCGGACCTGTTCGCGGCGGCACTGCCCGACGTCGGCGTGATGGACATGCTGCGCTTCGACCGCTTCACCGGCGGGCGGTACTGGATGCGGGACTTCGGCGACCCGGCCGTGGAGGCGGATTTCCACGACCTCGTCGCCTACTCGCCCCTGCACAACATCCGGGCGGGAGAGCGCTATCCGGCGATCCTCGCGACGACCGCAGACACGGACGACCGCGTCGTCCCGGGCCATTCCTTCAAGTACGTCGCGGCACTGCAGGCCGCCGACCTCGGGCCACGGCCACGCCTGCTGCGGGTCGAGGCCCGGGCGGGTCACGGTGCCGGTAAGCCGACCGATAAAGTCATCGAGGAGGTCGTGGACCTCTGGGCGTTCGCCGCCCGCTGGACCGGGCTGGCGGTGAAAGCCCCCGAATCTGCATTGCGATGACAGGAGTTGCGCTCCGTCCTGCCTCGCGATCCTCACGGCTCGTCGACCGGGACGGCCCCGCGTCGGGAATTTGTGATACGATCGTGACCCGTCACCCCGCAGCGGAGCGGACATGTTCACGCACGTGATGATCGGCAGTAACGATCTCGACCGGGCCAAGCTCTTCTATGACGCCACATTCGCGGCCTTGGGAGGCCGATCGGGCAAGCTGGATGCCAGGGGCAGGCTGATCTACACGCACGAGGGCGGTCGTCTGATGGTCACCAAGCCGATCAACGGACAGCCGGCGACGGCGGCCAACGGTGGGACCATCGGCATTGCCGCCGAGAGCCCGGATCATGTTCGCGCATGGCACGAGGCCGGCGCCACGCACGGCGGGACCGCGATCGAGACCCCGCCCGCCGAGCGCCCCAATGGGTCCTTCGTCGCCTACCTTCGCGATCCGGACGGAAACAAGCTGACGGCGCGCTCCAAGCCCACGAAGTGACCGAGGGCCGGCACGCTCGTCGAGCCGCCAATCTTCCAGACCCGACTGGCGGTTTTCGGCCGAACCAGTCGCTCGTATCGGCCAACCCGCCCGCAAGCAGACCTTGCGGATGTCCGTGGTTGCGATCCGCGCCCGCACACGGCGCGAGGGCCGCCCCCTGCATGTGAGAGCAGGCTGACATCTCAAGGTCACTGCGGTGGCCCATGTGGCTGCCGCACCTCGCAGCCTCGTCTCCCAAAGAACAAAATTGCACTCGGAGCAATAGAGCAGGCATCGCCGTCTCTTCGATAGATACTTGCGAGCGCTTCAGATTACTGAGAGAGGCCTGCCTCGATGAACGGCCGATCGACAATCGAAACGGATCGGCAATCCCGAGCGGCGTGAGTTCCGATCCCGTCCCCTCGTTATGCTTAATATTCGATTGAAGGGCATGCCGCGCCCCTGGAGTACTGAATTTAGGCGCAGGCCGCTTGCAAAATCCGGTTAAACAATTCTTAACATGCGGCGTAAGGTTCGAAGGCGACTGTTCTGCGGAGACGAGTGCGGGCGGGAATTTCCTGATCGCCTGCGATCGAGCTGGCAGACGGCCTCCGATCGCAGGGACGGCGAACGGATCTCGATCCGAGCGCTGCAGGGGGAAACAGCATGAGCACGTCCGTCGTCTTCTTCGATCCGCGCGCACCCGAGCTCGCGCGGCTCCTCGACGGGCTTCGTCCAGGCGCCCAGGGTTTCGTGATCGACCCCGCCCGTGATGGTCTGCGCCAGGTGGCCGAGATCATCGATCGCGAGCTCCTGTCGGGCCTGACGGACCTCTCGCTCGTGGCCCACGGCCGCCCCGGCGCGCTCGAGTTCGGCGCGCACGCTCTCGACGCGGAGGGTCTGGCAACCCACGCCGCCGTCCTGGCGGAGATCGGTGCGGCTCTCGCTCCCGCAGGCGCGGTGAGAGTTTATGCATGCGATCTGGCGAGCGGCACGGAGGGTCGTCAGTTCCTGGCGTTCCTCTCGCGGGCGCTGGGCGATGCGGCCGTGGCGGCGGCGACGCATCCCGTCGGCGCGGCGGGGGCGGGCGGCTCGTGGATGCTCGATGCCGGCGTCGGCACCGTCGCGCCGGGCACGCCCTTCACCCTTGCGGCGCAGCAGTCCTACCGCAGCCTCCTCGCAGTCAAGTTCACGAAGGGGCCAGATACGATCGGGGACACGGGCCCCTTCGATTCGCGGATGGTGTTCGGCGACTTCGACGGCGACGGCGACGTCGACATCCTCTACCAGAACGGCAACGTCGCCGGAGTCGGCATCGGCTACAAGCAGAACCTGGGCAACGGCACCTTCCGGGACTTCGCCGATGCCCGCGCCGCCGGCACTCCCTTCGCCGGCTTCGACTTCACGAACCAGCAGATCAGCTCCTCCTTCCTGTTCGCCGTCGACCTCAACAACGACGGACGGGTGGACCTCGTCGATCGGTCGAACAACGCGTTCCAGTATTGGCAGCAGCAGTCCAACGGCACCTTCGTGAAGGTCCTGCCGGACCCGATCGGGGACACGGGCCTCTTCGATTCGCGGATGGTGTTCGGCGACTTCGACGGCGACGGCGACGTCGACATCCTCTACCAGAACGGCAACGCTCCCGGAGTCGGCATCGGCTACAAGCAGAACCTGGGCAACGGCACCTTCCGAGACTTCGCCGATGCCCGCGCCGCCGGCACTCCTTTCGCCGGCTTCGACTTCACGAACCAGCAGATCAGCTCCTCCTTCCTCTTCGCCGTCGACCTCAACAACGACGGACGGGTGGACATCGTCGACCGGTCGAACAACGCGTTCCAGTATTGGCAGCAGCAGTCCAACGGCACCTTCGTGAAGATCTTGCCGGACCCGATCGGGCACACGGGCCCCTTCGATTCGCGGATGGTGTTCGGCGACTTCGACGGCGACGGCGACGTCGACATTCTCTATCAGAACGGCAACGTCGCCGGGGTCGGCATCGGCTACAAGCAGAATCTGGGCAACGGCACCTTCCAGGACTTCGCCGATGCCCGCGCCGCCGGCACTCCCTTCGCCGGCTTCGACTTCACGAACCAGCAGATCAGCTCCTCCTTCCTCTTCGCCGTCGACATCGACCATGACGGCGACGTCGATCTCGTCGATCGTTCCAACGGCGCCACGCAGGTCTGGATTCAAGGCAGCGACACCGGCGGCGACGGCTCTCCCCCGACGCTCGTCGCCACGAATCCGACCGACAACGCCACCGGCATCTCGCGGACGGCCAGCATCGTCCTCACCTTCGACGAGGCCGTGTTCGCGGGCTCCGGCAACATCCGGATCGTCAGGATCGCGGACCGGAGCGTGGTGGAGACCATCGCGGTGTCCGGCGGCGCGGTCTCGATCGCCGGCAGCACCGTCACCATTGCGCACGGCGCGCTCGCCGCGAATACGGGCTACGCGATCCAGATCGACCAGGGCGCCTTCGTCGACAGCGACGGTATCGTCTACGCAGGCATCCGCGGCACCGACTTCACGACGCTCAACTTCACCACCGTCGCCACCCAGCCGCCGGTGCTGACGGCGACGAGCGGGTCCACCGCGGCGAGCGAGCAGATTGCCGTCCCGATCGATCCCGGGATCATCGTCACCGACCCCGACAGCACGACGCTGGCCTCCGCGACCGTCGCGATCACGGGCAACTTCCGCTCCGGCCAGGACGTGCTGGCTTTCGCCAACATGAGCACCGCGATCTACGGCAACGTCGTCGGGACCTACAACGGCGCGACGGGCGTGCTCACGCTCACCTCGTCGGGCGCGACGGCGACGCTGGCGCAGTTCCAGGCGGTCCTGCGCAGCGTGACCTACACCGACACCTCGGACACGCCGGATACGAGCCCCCGCACCATCACCTTCACCGCCAACGACGGATCCGGCGCGTCCACGGCCGTCTCCAAGTCGGTCACCGTCGCGGCCGTCAACGACGCGCCGACCGCCACCGGCCTCTCGAACACGCTCGGCCTCGCCGAGGATACGATCGCCCGGCTCTTCACGACGCCCCCCACGATCGCGGACGTCGACAGCGCCACCGTCACCGCGACCCTGACGCTCGCCGATCCGGCCGCCGGCACGCTCCTCGGCGCCACGCCCGGCGCGGCCGGCGTCTACATCATCACCGGCAGTCCGGCGTCCGTGGCCGCGGCGCTCAGCGGCGTCGTCTTCGCCCCGGCGGCGAACTACAACGGCCTCACCTCGGTCGCCGTGGCGATCAGCGACGGCCAGAACGGCCCTCAGGGCACCAATCCCACCGGCACGGTCTCGATCACGGTCGCGCCCGTCAATGACGCGCCGACCGCCACCGGTCTGACGCAGGCGCTCATCGTCGCCGAAGATTCGGTCGCCCCGCTCTTCACGGGGGCGCTCACGATCGCGGACGTCGACAGCGCCGTCGTCACCGCGACCCTGACGCTCGCCGATCCGGCGGCCGGCAGGCTCATCAACGCCACGCCCGGCGCGGCTGGCGTCTACACCGTCACCGGCAGCCCGGCGGCGGTGGCCACGGCGCTCAAGTCCGTCGTCTTCGCCCCGGCGACGAACTACAACGGCCTCACCTCGGTCGCCGTGGCGATCAGCGACGGCCAGAACGGCCCGCAGGGCATCAACCCCACCGGCACGGTCTCGATCACCGTCGCACCCGTCAACGACGCGCCGACCGCCACCGGCTTGACGCAGGTGCTCGGCCTCGCGGAGGACGCGGCGGCCACGAAGCTCTTTACCGTCGCGCCCACGATCGCGGATGTCGATAGTACCTTCGTCTTCGCGACCCTGACCCTCGCTGACCCGGCGGCGGGCAGCCTCAACGCGCCCGGCCTCCCTCCCGGCACCGGCGGGGTCTACAACCTCTTCGGAAGCGTGGCTCAGGTGAACGCGCAGCTCGCCGCGATCACCTTCACCCCGGCGGCGAACTATCACGGCTCCACGTCGATCGCGGTGGCGATCAACGACGGCCAGAACGGCCCGCAGGGCAGCAATCCCACCGGCACGGTCTCGATCACCGTCGCGCCCGTCGCGGACACGCCCAGCGTCACCGCGGCCAGCACCGGCGAGGATGCCCAGACCACCGCCGGCCTCGTCATCGCCCGCAACGCGGTCGATGGCAGCGAGGTCGCCTGGTTCAAGATCACCAACATCCAGCACGGCACGCTCTACCTCGCCGACGGCACCACCCCCGTGAGCGCGGGCACGTTCATCACCGATGCGCAGGCGAGTGCCGGGCTGAAGTTCACGCCCGAGCCGAACTTCAACGGCACCGGCAGCTTCGACGTGCAGGCCTCGACCAGCAACGCCGACGCCGGTCTCGGCGGCGGCATCGCCAAGGCCTCGATCAACGTCGCACCCGTCAACGACGCGCCGACCGCCACGGGCCTGACGCAGGCACTCAGCCTCGCCGAGGACGCGGCGGCCACGAAGCTCTTCACCGTCGCGCCCACGATCGCGGACGTCGATGGCAACTTCGTCTTCGCGACCCTGACGCTGGCCGACCCGGCGGCGGGCAGCCTCACCGGACCGGGCCTCACCGGCGGCCCCGGCGGGGTCTACAACCTCTTCGGCAGCCTGGGGCAGGTGAGCGCGTCGCTCGCCGCCATCGCCTTCGCACCGGCCGCGAACTACCACGGCACCACCTCGATCGCGGTGGTGGTCGACGACGGCCAGAACGGTCCCCAGGGCGTCAATCCTGCCGGTACGGTCTCGATCACCGTCACGCCCGTCAACGACGCGCCGACCGCCACGGGGCTGACGCAGGCGCTCGGCCTCGCCGAGGACGCGGTGGCCACGAAGCTCTTCACCACGGCCCCCACGGTCGCGGATATCGACAGCGCCACCGTCACCGCGACCCTGACGCTCGCCGATCCCGCGACCGGCAGCCTTGCCGGTGCGGGCCCGGGGGTCGGCGGCGTCTACACGATCAGCGGCAGCCCGGCGGCGGTGGCGGCGCTGCTCGCCGCCGTGACCTTCACCCCGGCGGCGAACTACCACGGCACCACCTCGGTCGCGGTGGCGATCGACGACGGCCTGAGCGGCCCGCAGGGGGTCAACCCCACCGGCACGGTCGCGATCACCGTCGCCTCCGTCAACGACGCGCCGGTCGCCGCGGCCGAGGCCTACCAGACCGACCGGAACACGGCCCTGACCGTGCCGGCCGCGACGGGCCTCCTCGCCAACGACACGGATGTCGACGGCGATACCCTGTCCGCGGTGCTGGTCACCGGGCCGGCGCACGGCATCCTCACCGTCAACGCCGACGGCTCCTTCGTCTACACGCCCGCCGCCGGCTACGTCGGCGCCGACAGCTTCACCTACCGGGCCAGCGACGGACTGGCCTCCTCCAACGCTGTCACCGTCGACATCACCGTCGGCACGCCCGTGCCGACCGGCCTGGCGCTCGCAGCGGGCGACGACACCGGCATCTCGGGCAGCGACAAGCTCACGAACAAGGCGTCCATGACCGTCACGGGCTCGGGTCAGGCGGGCGCCGCGGTCTCGATCTTCGACGACGCCAACAATAACGGCGTGCGCGACGGGGCCGAGGCCGTCGTCGGGACGGCGAACGTCGGCGCCGGGGGCACCTTCTCCGCGGCCGTCACCCTGAGCGGAGACGGCGTGCACCACCTCGTGGCGACGCAGACGTCCGGCGTCGGCACCAGCCTCGGCTCGGCCGCCCTCGACGTGACCCTCGACACCACCGCTCCCACGGCCGCCGCGACGGCGGACGCCGCGAGCGCCGCGGCGGCGAGCACGACCTTCACCCTGCGGTTCAGCGAGGCGGTGCAGCGCCTGGACCTGTCCGACCTCGCGCTGACGGCGACGGGCAGCGCCGCGGGCACGATCGCGGGCATCAGCGGCTCGGGCGGAGACTATGTCGTCACTGTGAACGGCATCGTCGGGACGGGCACGCTGGCGGTGGCCCTGTCGGGGACGAGCGACGTGATCGACGCCGCAGGCAACCCGGCGACCCTGACGGGCTCGACGGCCCATGCGGTGGATCGGGTCGCGCCGGACGCGCCGGCGATCACCGGCTTCACGCCGGACACCGGAACCGCGGGCGACGGGATCACCGCGAGCCGCAGCCCGACCCTGAGCGGCACCGCCGAGGCGGGCGCGACCGTCACCGTGCTCGATGCCGGCGTGCGGCTCGGCGAGACCGTGGCCTCGGCGGACGGACGCTGGAGCTTCACGCCCGGAACCCTCGCGGACGGCGCCCACAGCCTCACCGCCACGGCGACCGATGCCGCCGGCAACACCGGCGCGGCGAGTGCGGCGCTCGCCCTCACGATCGACTCGATCGCTCCCTCCGTCCCGCGGATCGCGCTGGCGAGCGACACGGGCACGGCCGGGGACGGCATCACCAGCAACCCGGCGCTCGTCTACACCGTGGATGCGGGCACGAGCCTGCTCTACGCGATCGACGGCGGTGCCTTCGGGACGGCGGCGCCGGCCTTCCGGACCGACGGCACCCAGGACGGCCGCCACAGCGTGCAGGTGCGGGCGACGGACGTGGCCGGCAACGTCACCGACAGCGACACCTTCTCCTTCGTGCTCGATACGACGGCCGATGCCGGGTCCGATCCGACCGGCGCTGGCGGCCAGAACGACGATGGCGTGCGCGCAACGCTCGTCGTTGACGGGACGTCGAACGGATTGCTCGACCGGTACGAGGCGGGCCGGGTCTCGTTCGCGGTGTCGGGTCTCGACGCGGACGCGCAGGCGGTGGCGAGCTTCACGGACGGCAGCCACAGCGCCACGGCCACGGTCGCGGCCGACGGGCGCTTCACCGTCGACCTGTCCGCCTTCAAGGGCACGGTCACGAGCGCGCTGGCGATCAGCGACCTCGCCGGCAACACGGCGAACGTGACGGGCAACGCGGTCACCGTCGACACGCTGGCCTACCAGAGCCTGTTCGGCACGCTCGTGCACGATGCCGGCACGGCGCTGGGCCAGGTCGTCGAGCTCTATCTCGGGCTGCTCGGGCGCGCGCCGGACGCGGCCGGGATCGAGACCTGGAGCCGGGCGCTCGCCAATGGCGCCACGGTCGGGCAGATCGCCGAGGGCTTCCTGGCCTCGGGGGAGTACACGAGCCTGCACGGCCCGGCCGTGGCCGAGAGCAATGCCGGGTTCGTGGCCGAGCTCTACGCAGTCGTGCTCGGGCGGCCGGGCGATGCGGCCGGCACGAGCCACTGGCTCGACGCGCTCGCCCACGGCACCTCGCGGGCGCAGGTGGCGCTGGCCTTCGCCACGAGCGCGGAGAACGTCGCCCAGGACGCCGCCGTCCTCTCGGCCGGCGTGTTCGTGCCCGATCACGTCGCCGGCGACGTGGCCCGGCTCTACTACGGCCTCCTCGACCGGGCCCCCGACGCGGACGGGCTGCAGGCCTGGACCGCGAAGGTCCAGGGCGGTGCCTCGGAACTGTCGGTCGCCCAGGCCATCCTGGACGGGCCCGAATATGCCGCCGGCTTCGCGGGCCTGTCGGACACGGCGTTCCTGACGCATGTCTACGACGGGGCGCTGGGCCGAAGCCCGGACGCGGCCGGCCTCGCCCATTGGCAGGCCGCCCTCACCGGCGGCCAGAGCCGGGCCGCAGTGGCGCTCGGCATCGCCGAGAGCCCCGAGGCCAAGGCTTATCTGTTGCCGGCGATCGAACTCGGATGGCACGTCGTCGCGTGAGCATAAGAGATGCGGAGCGTGCGTACGGAACGCATCAGCAAGGGCAGCACTCCCGCCCTCGCCTTTTACGCGTCGGGGGCGCTGCAGAGCTGGTGGCTTTCGGCACCTCAGGCGAACAGGAGCTCCCATCCGCCGCGAGCCGAACGCATCCCGGCAGCAAACGTCCGCTACCGGGAGCGGAGCTCATGTCCGCTAATGACGCATGGCGGCAATGGCGAGCGGCTGAATCGGGTGGGTTTCAGCCTGTCCGGTGTTCGCTCCCGGAAGGGCCAAGTCGGACATTCCGTGACGGTGGGCCGATATCCTGTCGACGCCCTTACGTACCGCGGAGGGGTCGAAGGGGGCGGCCCGGCATCCCATCCCCGACGCGGGACGGTGCGACGGATCGCATGCGCGCCGTCCCCTCGAAACCGAGCGGAGCGACGGCGAGGATCGGCTTGAACGACGTCGACCACTCCTGAAGCGGCTTCGGATCACCGCGGAAGGCCAGATCGAGGAAGGCCAGTGCTCCGGAGGCGGTCGCCTCCTTGACCTGCGGATTGAGACTCACTCCGCCTGTGAAGGCCCTGTCCGTGAAGATGCTGTGTGAGCCGCGCTGGAAGACCGCGAGGGCCTTCCGGGGAGTCGCGATAGCCTCGTAGACGGCGAGGCGGTCCTCGAAGGGCGAGGTACGGCCGGGGAGACTGATGACATCCTCGGTCGCCGTCACATGCAGGGTCGGCACCTCCACCATGCCGAGGACGGCCCGAAGGTCGTGCTCACCGTAGAAGGGCGGCGCCGAAATCACGAGACCGGCCTTGATGCGCGGGTCCCGGACTTGAACAGGGCGCCCTTCGCGGATGACCCGAGCGCCGACCGCGATCAGGGTCGTGTTGGCGCCGTACGAGTGGCCGGCGGCAATGATCTGGCGCGGGTCGATCCGATCCCCGAATGCACCTCCGTCCTGAGCGAGGAAGCAGTCGAGGGCGAACCGGAGGTCGCGCGCCCGAGCAATCGCTTCCTGCTCCTGCACCGCCAACTCGATCCGGTCGAGGAGGGACAACGGATTGCCGGCCCAAACGGAGCTATCGCTGCCGACATGTTGCAGGTGCAGGCTCGCGACCCCTCGTGAAGACCAATGCCGGCCGAGATAGCTGTAGCCGGTGCGGGCTTGGCCGAGGCCGTGCGAGAACACGATGAGCGGAACGGGCCTCACCAGCGACGACGTGTTGGGCCAGTAGAGGCGTACCGGAACCGGGCGTTGGCGCTGCCCATCGACCCAATCGAAATCGACGATCCTGACGTCCTCCGCGTGGGACTGTGCGGCAGCGGCGCGGGTCATTCCCGCCGCCAGGGTTCCGAGCAGCAGGGAGCCGACCTGTCGGCGGTTCGGCGTCTGCCATGCGGTCGTCCGATCGGTGCCATCGAGCATGAAGAGGCTTCCGTGAGAGAGCGAAGCGAGACACTCTGGGTACGCACAGCGGGAAAAGCGCTTTGAAGACAGGGCTCGCCCGTGCGCGGCTATCGGTGTGCGCCGTCGCTGCCGAGCGCATCGGGGGACAGTCGCACCTCGCTTCCGGTCCCGGTCGCCAACGCTACGATTGCTGGAGAACGGTCGGCATTCCGCGCCCGGACCGAGATCGGGCGCTCGCCTCCCCGACGACCGCGAGCCTGCGCCGTTCCGCGAGCGCATGCACGACCATGGTCCCGCTCCGTCCCCTCAGAGCCCGCCGCCCGAGCGCCACCGCTTCGATTCCGTGTGGAAGCGCGGCGAGGCGGGAGAGGATGGCGTCGGAGACGAGAACGGATTGCTTCGTCTCCCGGCACAGACCTTCCAGCCGGGCGGTCGCGTTCATGACGTCGCCGAAATAAGCGATCTTGTGCCGGTCGACGCCGACCTCGGCCGTGACGACACTGCCGCCGTGAAGGGCTGCGCGAAGCTCCGGCACGAGACCATACCGCTCGATCCAACGGCGGCGCTCGTCGCCGAATGTCCGGCGGACGGCGAAGACACAGGCGATGCACCGGGCTCGTTCGAGGCCCCGCGCGAGCGGCCAGGAGACGATCACCTGATCGCCGACATAGTCGTCGATCTGGCCGTGATGCCGGCGGACGGGTTCGGCAATTGTCGCAAAGACGTCCCTCAGCAGTTCCTGGGCGGCGAAGTCACCGTGCTCCTCCGCGTAGGCGGTCGAGCCGGCCAGATCGAGGAAGAGGAAGATGCGCTCTTCCCTCACGGGGCGGTGGTAGCGGCCGAGAATCAGGCTGGTGAACGCCGCGCGGCCGATCAGGTCGCGCACCCGCAGGACGATCCCGAGGAAGGCGGTCACGGCCAGGGCATAGAGGACGGCTTCGGGCCGGGGCGTCACGGCCTCGGCCAGGGTCTTGTCCGCCAGGCCGAGCGTCCAGGCGAGGGTTCCCGCCACCGTCATCCCGACGACGACCACGGCGAGCAGACCGAGTTCCGCGGCGGCGAGATAGGCGAGGGTCGGCAGGCGACGCAGGCTCCGGCCGAAGCGAGGGAAGAGGACACCGCGTTCGTAGGAGATCGCGAGCACGCTGATGCACGCGCCGTAGGCGATGCCGAGCAGGGCCGGTCCCTCGTGAAACAGCGCACCGTAGAGCGCACCGAAGAAGGCCCCCGCCGCGGCGATGGTGACCCAGAATGTGGTGGTGCTCGACATGGCGCTCCTTCCCGCGGGGGCTGTCGGAGGACGGATTGGGTATCTACGGAAACGGCACGCCGGACAGTCGTTCGGAGACCTCCCACAGCGATCGCGCCAGATCGGCGTCGCGCGCCGGGGCGGGCAGCTTGGCGGGGCCGGGGGGGCCGCGCATCTCCTGCAGCTGGGTCGGGCCGACATAGGCCCCGCCCGTCGCATCGGGCGACGTCGCGGCGTACAAGGCCGGCAAAGCCCCCTGGGCCGCCGGCTGGAACAGGAACCACAGGTAGGTCCGCGCCAAGCCGGCGATGCTGTGGCGGCCGGCCCCGTTGGGCAGCAGATCGGTCCGCGAGATGCCCGGATGCGCGGCGAGGCTCGTCAAGCCCCAGCCCTTCGCCTCGCTGCGACGCTGGAGCTCCAGCGCGAAGATGAGGCAGGCGATCTTCGATTGGCTGTAGACGTCCATCGGGCGGTAGGCGCGCTCCGCCTGCAGGTCGTCGAAGGCGATGCGCCCCGCCCGCGCGGCGAGGCTCGACAGCGTGACGACCCGCGGCTCGTGCGCCCTGCGCAGCAGCGGAAGCAGGTGAGCGGTCAGGGCGAAATGGCCGAGATAGTTCGTGGCGAACTGCAACTCGTAGCCGTCCTTCGACATTTGGCGTGTCGGCGGCGTCATCACGCCGGCATTGTTAATGAGACAATCGACGCGACTAAGTTCGGCCCGCATCCGCTCGGCGAAGGCCGCCACCGAGCCGAGGTCGGCGAGGTCGAGGGTCTCGAACCTGACCTTCGCCGCCGGCCACCGGTCGCGGATCCGCGTGACGGCGGTCTGGCCCTTGGTCGCATTCCGGCCGGCGATGACGACGTCCCCGCCGGCCCCGGCGAGGGCAAGTGCGGTCTCGAAGCCCAGGCCGCCGGTGCCGGTCACGATCGTGAGCCGCCCCGCTTGCGGCGGCAGATCGGCGAGTGCCCATCCGGCCATGCGTCCTCCAATTCTGGCCGAGGGCCAAATTGCACCCGGTGCGAAAATAATATTGCACCCGGTGTGATTTTGGAAGTGCGCTAGCGCATGTCACAAGGCGGCGATGGAGAGCCTATCACCCGAGCCCAGGGGGTTGCGCGCGCGGAAGCGACAAGAGACGCTGGAGCGAATCGCCGAGACGGGACTGCGCCTTTTCAGCCAGAACGGCTACGATGCGACGACCCTGGATGACATCGCCAAGGCGGCCGGCATCTCCCGCCGGACCTTCTTCTACTACTTCAAGTCGAAGGAAGAGATCCTCCTGGACTGGCAGATGCGCGGGTTCAGCGCATCTCTGCACAGGGCCATCATGACCCAGCCTCCGGGCAAGGCGCCGTTCGAGGTGGTCCGCGACGCGATGCTGGCGCTCTCGGTTGGCTTCCGCACGCAGGAATTCATCAGCATCGACCGGGTCATGCGGTCGAGCGAGACACTGAAGGCCCGCAAACAGGCCACTTACTCCCTGCACGAGAATGCACTTCATGCGTCGCTGGTCGAGCTGTGGCCGGATCCAGCGCGCAGCACTTCCCTGCGCCTCGTCGCGATGGCCTCCCTCGGCGCCATGCGTCTGGCTATCGAAGCGTGGATCCTGGCAGGCGGTGACCAGAGCGTCGATACGTTCCTGAAAGCGGCATTCGACGGTCTGAGATCGGAGTTCGGCACGCCGTCCCGATAGATGGTGCGATTGGCCCACGTTCCCCGAAGCTCACGCGGATTGCTGCGAACTCCGACGCCCCGCGAGGGAGCAGGACATGCGAAGGCTTCGAGATGCGGCCCGGCCGAGGTGGCTGGATTGGCGAAGGGTCACCGAGGCTTCGCCCGAACCGATGAACCCCACCTCACGCGCCGGTAGGAGCAGCAGACGCCCGGTGTTGTCGCGGGCGCCGAGGTAGCCGAGCAGCACGATCGGCAGCCCGGTGACCCGCAGCAAGCCGACGAGCGCCAGCGGCAGCAGCCGCACGATTCGGAAGCCGGGCTCCGGTTCCGGGCGCGTGGATCGCTTCGTGCGCGGCAAGTCATCGGCCTCCTGCCGTGAACGCCGTTGCCCGCCAAGCGCCCCTTCGCCCTCTGCAGGCCGGGTCATCAGAACTCCCAGCCCACGGGTACCCAAGCGTAGCCCGCCTCCGTCTTGAGAATCCGTCCCAGGCCCGGGAAGGGGTAGTGGAAACCGAGCACGAGCGTTTGGTCGGCGGCGGCCCGGTCGAAGACGCGCCGGCGCGAAGCGGCCGCCGCGTCCTTGTCGCGATCTGGCCCCGGGCGCCAGGGACGGTCGATGTTCACGACCGGATGGTAGGCAAGGTCGGCGGTCAGCAGAAGCTGGTCCTTTGCCGAATGGACCAGGAACGCCGCCATTCCCGGGGTGTGCCCGGCGGCGGCGACGGCGGTCAGGCCCGGCACGATCTCGCTCCCGGCCTCGTAGAACTGCACCTCGCTCGCTACCGGCTCGACACTTCGCTTGATCGCCGTCCCGAACCGGCGCCGGAAGTCCTCCGGCACGGGCATGTACGACAGATCGGGCTCGCCGCGCACGAAGAAGTCCCAGTCGGCCTTCGGTGCGAACACCGTCGCGCGGGGAAAGGCCTTGCCCCCATCCGCCGCACGCAGGTTGCCGACGTGGTCGGGGTGGGTGTGGGAAATCACAACGACGTCGATGTCTCGCGGCGCTAGCCCGAGTGCGGCGAGGTTCGCGAAGACCCGGCCGCCGTTCGGTCCCATGGTCTGCCCTGCGCCGGCCTCGACCAGGATGCGTCGGCCGCCCGTCTCGATCAGCAGCGTGTTGAGGTTGAGCGTCAGCCGGTCGAGCGACAGGAAGGCCCGCCGTAGCACCTCCCGCAGCTCCGATTCAGGGGCATCGTCCGCGTAGATCCGCGGCGTACCGCCGATCAGACCGTCGCTGACCACGGTGGCGGTAACGTCGCCGACGCGGAAGCGGTAATATCCGGCATTGCCCGCGGGTGAAGCGACGGTCTGACCATCGGCCTCGGAGGCGATGCCTCGTCCCGTCGCCAGCCCGGCCGCGCCGGCGGCCAGGGTCAGCACGGTTCGCCGACGGTCGAGAATGGCGAATGTCACGCACGGTCTCCTTCTTTTCGACAGACGAGATGACACCGCCGCGTTGAGTGGATAAGCCGCGCAAAGGTCCTCAGTCCGGTAAGTAAGGCTTCTCAGTGCTGCCGCTTCGCCTCGACAGCCTCGACGCCCTCGCGGCCATCGTCCGCCGCGGCGGCTTCCGCGCGGCGGCCGCCGAGCGTGGCGTTTCTTCCTCAGCGCTCAGCCAGACCATCACCGGCCTGGAGCAGACGCTTGGGATCCGCCTGCTCCATCGGACGACGCGGAGCGTCGCTCCGACCGAGGCCGGCGCGCGGCTGCTGGAGCGGCTCAACCCGGCCCTCGACGATATCCGGGGGGCGCTCGAAGACCTCGACCGGCTCCGGGACAGTCCTTCGGGAACGCTGCGCATCAACGCGCCGGGCCCGGCGGTCGATCACGTGCTCTGTCCGCTCACCTTCGACTTCATGCGCGCCTACCCAGACGTGAAGGTCGAGATCGTGAGCGACGCGGCGATCACGGACATCGTCGCGCAGGGCTTCGACGCCGGCGTGCGCTTCGGCCGGCAGGTCGCGCAGAACATGATCGCGGTGCCGCTCGGGCCGCCGCTGCGCTACGCGATCGTCGCTTCGCCTGACTACGTGCATCGCCGCGGCACGCCGACGACCCCGCACGACCTGACGCGGCACGACTGTATCCGGCGCCGCTTCCCCGGCGGCACGATCGCCGTCTGGCGCTTCGAGCGAGCCGGTGAAGCGATCGACATCACGCCGCCTGGCCGCCTCACGCTGAGTTCGGCGCAGCAGGAGCTGCAGGCGGCGCTGGCCGGGCAAGGGATCGCGCACGTGTTCGACGACTACGCGCGGGCGCACGTCGAGGGTGGAGCGCTGGTCGAGGTTCTGCGCGACTGGAGCCCGAACCTGCCGGGCTGGTTCCTGTATTACCCGAGCCGGCGCCACCACAGCGCGGCCATGGCGGCCTTCCTCGGTCACGTCCGCGATCATCGCGATTGATGGACCCGCGGCGGGGCCGCCGCGCCCGACCGGGCTCCGCGAAAGACTCGATCATCTGGCCACCGTCGACGACCGGTCGCAGCGCCTCGCGCGTGCGCTTACCCGCTACGACAAACTCGCCCGCGACTACGCCTCAGCCCTCGCTCTGCTCGCCGTTGTCGCGTTCCGGTGATGATCGAGTCAAGACCCTAGGGGTGGGACCCGTTCCGACGCCGATCAACCCGTCAGCCGCGCATCACATTAAGAGATAAGCCGCTTTGCTAGCATGACTTGAAAGCTCGCACTGCGAAGCTCGAACGGTCAACTACTGACTCAATGCCCCGGAACAGCGACGCGCCTCTTTTGCAAATATGCCACGCTATATTTGTCGGTGCCTGTTTTTCGGGCAGCGGAAGCGAGGTGTTTCTCCAGACTGCTCGTTGACGGATTGGACCAACGCATGCCAGCATTTCCCGTCAAGACAAACTAGTGCCGGATACGCAACGCCAGCTTGCTCGCATCGCGCGGGCCGTTGCCGGCTGTCTTGCAGGAGACGAAGATGGACATCACGCGTCGTAAAATATTGAAAGGGTCGACGCTGGCTGCGGCAGCAATCGCTGCTCCGCATCTGTGGCTTCCGACCTCTCGTGAAGCCTGGGGTGCGACGCTCAAAAAGGGCGAACCCATCAAGGTCGGCCTACTCTTCTCCCTGACCGGTCAGCTCGCGGTTCCAGAGGAAGACTCGACCCTCGTAATGCAATACGCAATCGAGGAGATCAACAAGAACGGCGGCATTGCCGGCCACGAGATCAAGCCAATCATCATCGACGCGAAGTCGGACTTCAATGTCTATTCGGAGAAGGCGAAAGAGCTGATCCTGCGCGAGAAGGTGATCGCTCTCTTTGGCTGCTACACTTCGGCCAGCCGTAAAGCGATCCTGCCGATCGTCATGCAGCAGAACAATCTGCTCTACTATCCGACCTGCTACGAGGGTGCCGAATGCACCCAGAACACGATCTGCACGGGTCCGCTGGCCAACCAGCACTCGAAGGATCTGATACCGTTCATGGTCAAGAATTTCGGCAAGAAGTGCTTCTTCGTCGGATCGAACTATGTCTGGCCGAAAGAGTCCAATAAGAACGCGAAGATCTGGCTTCAGAACGCCGGCGGCGAGCTTCTCGGCGAAGAATACATCCCCCTCGGTAGCTCCGAGTTTGGTCCTGTCCTGAACAAGATCCGCGACGCCAAGCCGAACTTCATTTTCTCGACTGTCGTCGGCGCCTCCGATATCGCTTTCCACAAGCAGTTCAAGCAGGAGGGCTTTAAGGTCGACTCGATGCCGATCGCCTCGCTGACCACCGGCGAGATCGAGACCAAGGCGATGGGCGCCGACGTCGGCGCCGGCCACTTCCTATCGGCACCATACTTCCAGACGCTCGACAACCCGACGAACGCGAAGTTCGTCGAGAATTTCCTCAAGAGCAAGTATGGGAAGAACGGCAGCACGCACTACAACATGGAAGAGACTTATCTTTCGGCCTATGTCTTCAAGTACGGCCTCGAAAAGGCCCTCAAGAAGACCGGCAACATCGAGGAGGTCACGTCCCGCATGATCCGCGACGTCAGCGGGGGTGTCCGGGTGGAGGACGACATCTCGCCGGAAGGACTGATCTGGATCGATGGAGACAACTTCAATACCTGGTTGAAGCCGAAGATCGGCCAATGCCAGGCCGACGGCAGCTTCAAGACCGTCTACCAAGCGGCCGAACACGTCGCTCCGGACCCGTACTCGATCTACCCGAGTTCCGGAAAATGCACGGCCGACGGGCTCGTAGGGGCCGACGGCAAGGTGCGCAAGAATGTGATCTGATCATCGACACGCTTCGCCAGCCTCCAGAGAAGCCCTGCTGTGGGGCTGGCAGAGGCCTGATCGGCATCGTTCTTGCCAGTCGAAGTCAAGATACAATCGCGGAGGCATCGTGCCCCACATCGAATTCGCGTCCGTCGTGAATGCGCTGATCCTCGGCCTAAGCATCGCCAGTATTTGGCTGATCGCGGCAATCGGTCTCACGATCATTTACGGAACCGTTGGTGTCATCAACATGGCCCACGGCGAGTTTCTCATGCTCGGCGCCTACACGTCGTACGTGCTGCAAAGCTTCTTCGGATTGCCATTCCTACTTTGCCTTCCAGCCTCGTTCATCGTCGTAGCAGCGATCGGGCTGGTGATCGAAAGGGGCCTGATCCGTTACCTGTACAACCGGCCGCTCGATACGCTTCTCGCGACCTGGGGTGTCTCGCTGGTTCTCATGCAGGGAGTACGGATCCTCTTCGGCAGCGATCCGAAATACGTCTCCGTTCCGGAGATCTTCCAGAGCAACGTCGAATTCGGCTTCGTGAGCCTGTCGGTGTTCCGGATCTTCGTCTTCGGATTCACGGCCGCCGTTGTCGCCGGCACGGTCTATCTCTTCTACCGTACACGGTTCGGTATGCAGGTGCGTGCGGTGATGCAGAACAAGGAGATGGCTGCTTCCTTCGGCATCAACGCAGACCGGGTCTACATGACGACCTTCGCGATCGGAGCCGGCCTCGCAGGCATGGCCGGGTGCCTGTTCGGCGTGCTGGCGATCGTCCTGCCGACGATGGGAACAGCCTATGTGGTCCAAGCCTTCCTCGTGGTCGTCGTGGGCGGCGGAACCTTGGTTGGCAGTGTCGCAGCATCGGGTTTGACCGGTGAGTTGCAGTCCATCTTCGCGATGCTCTCGAACGACACCTTCGCCCGCTTCCTTCTCTACGTGCTCATCGTCGTCTTCCTGCGGTTTCGCCCTCGCGGCCTCTTCGCCGTCGCCAAAGCTCGCCGTTGAGTCCTCCAAGAGATCAGTGCAGATCGATGACCAAGAACCTCTTCCACGACAAGACGGCTCAGTGGACGATCTACGCCGTCTTCTTCCTATGCCTCGCAGCCATCCCCGCCTTTGTCAGTGATGGCTTCCTGCTCAACCAGTTCGCGACCTATGGCGTCTACGCGATGCTGGCTCTGTCGATCAGCCTGTGCTGGGGCTTCGGCGGTATCCTGAATCTTGGTCAGGGCATCGCCTTCGGCTTGGCCGCCTACGGTATGGCCATGACGATGCAAATGCAGTCGCAGGACGCGTCGAACCCGCTTCCGCCATTCATGGCGAATAACAGCCTCGAACAGCTGCCCTTCTTCTGGGAGCCCTTCTGGAATACGGGCTTCGGCATCGTCCTGGCGCTGGTCGTGCCGACGCTGTTCTACGTGATCTTCGGAAGTCTGATGTTCCGTGCCCGCGTCTCGGGACCGTTCATCGCGATCATGACGCTGGCGATGCTCAGCGCGCTCTACACGCTGATCCTCGATATGCAACCTTATACCAACGGCGTGAATGGCATCTCGCCGCCGGCCGCGCTGCACATCTTCGGCACCGACATCGATCCCTACAGCACGAAGGCATACTGGATCGTCTTCGCTCTGCTTCTTCTGACGACCGTCGCCTCGAAACTGCTCACGCAGAGCAAGTTCGGGCTTGTCGTCCAGGCCCTGCGCGGAGACCCGGAGCGCGTGCGCTTCCTTGGTTATAATGTCGCCCTCTACGAGACGGTCATCTACACCATTTCCGGGCTGATCGCCGCGATTGCCGGCTGCCTCTGGGTGATGCTGGTCCAGTATGTGTCGCCGGCGCAGTTCGACGTCACCTTCAGCATCACCATGGTGATCTGGGCCGGCATCGGCGGGCGGCTGTCGTTGCTTGGTGCGATCCTCGGTGCCCTGATGATCCAGGGTGGCCAGAGCTATCTGGGCGACCAGTTCCTCAACACCTGGCTCCTGCTCCTCGGCGGCTTCTTCATCCTGGTCGTCCGCTTCCTGCCGCGCGGATTGGCCGGCCTCCTCGAAAAGGTTCTCGGCATGGTGGCCGATCGGCAGCCCCGGGAATCCGGCCCCATTGCACGTCCCCTTGCGCCGCATCACGCCGTTGGCGCTTCGGAAAAGTGAGGACAAGACGATGGGTATTCTCGAAATCCACAACCTGAACAAGAGCTTCGGCGGCACGCACGTCATCAACGACTTCAGCCTCGACGTGACGGAGCTGACCCTGTGCTGCCTCGTCGGGCCGAACGGTGCCGGCAAGACCACGACGATGGACCTGATCACCGGGCGCCAGAAGCCCACGTCGGGAAGGATCGTCCTGCGCGACGACGACATCACCGGACTGGGCGAACACGAAATTGCCCAACGAGGAATCGGTCGGAAGTTCCAGGTCCCGGCGGTGTTCCGCGAGCTGAGCGTGCGCCAGAACTTCGAGGTCTCGTATTCGCAGGAGGTCAATCCGTTCCGGAACATGTTTCGACGCCAGCCGGCAGGGTTCAAGTCGCGGCTCGACGAGGTCGCGACACTGACCGGGCTGAAGGATCGGCTCCACGTCGAGGCGGGCTTGCTCTCTCACGGCGAGACACAGTGGCTCGAGATCGGCATGGTTCTGATGCAGAACCCGGCTATCCTGCTGCTCGACGAACCCGTTGCCGGGATGACCGAGTCCGAGATCGAGAAAACGATCGTCTTCCTCAATCAACTCAAGAAGAACCACACCCTCATCGTCGTCGAGCACGACATGAGCTTCGTGCGCGAAATCGCCGACGTGGTGACGGTGATGCACATGGGCAGCTTCCTTGCCCAGGGGAAGCTCAGTGAGATCGAGAACAACCCGAAGGTACGGGAAGTCTATCTCGGCGAGCCGGAGATCTGACCGTGTTGCTCTCACTCGGAAACGTCACATCCTACTATGGCAAGACGCCGATCCTGAAGGATATCGGCTTCGATCTGCCAGAAGGGCAATGTCTGTGCGTGCTCGGCCGTAACGGCGTCGGGAAGACGACGCTCCTGCGCACCATCATGGGCCTCACCGATCGGTCGAACGGAGAGATCCGGATCTCGGGCGAGGCGATCGGTCAGGCCCCGACCTACAAACGCGCCAAGTATGGTCTTGGCTACATCCCACAGGGCCGCCAGATCCTACCGTACTTTACGGTCAAGGAGAACATCCTGCTCGGGACGTTCGCGCGGACCGACGGGAAGGAGGAAGTACCGGAGCTCTGCCTGAGCCTCTTCCCGTACCTCGCCCAGAACCTGCATCGGAAGGCTGGTCTGCTGTCCGGCGGTCAGCAACAGCAATTGGCGATCGCACGCGCGCTCGCGACCAACCCGCGCATCCTCCTGCTCGACGAGCCGACGGAAGGCATTCAGCCGAACATCGTCGCCGAGATCGGCCAGACGCTCGGCCGCCTGAACAAGGAATTCGGCATCACGCTCATCCTGACCGAGCAGCACATCAAAGTGGCGCGCAAACTCGGCGATGCCTTCCTGATGATGGAGAACGGTCGCATCGTTGCGCGCGGTCCGATCGGCGAGATGACCGACGACCTGATCAACCGCCACATGACGATCTGAACGAGGGTGCTGTTCCGCTGGAACGGCACCAGCCGGTGATCGGCGGCGCGGCAACGCTGCCGATCACGCGCCCTGGTGTCTTTCACAAAGCCCCCGCCGCGCTGTAATCCTCAGAGCGAGAACGCTCGGCGACCGGGAGTTTTGTGAGGCACTCTTGTACCGATCGGCGATGACTCCGACGCCGCGCCGATGGCCCGCGACCGCGGGGCGACGGGCGTTCGCCGAACGCAGGGAAGCCGATCAGCGGTCGGATTCCCTGCGGCTTGGTCTTACGCCGGTCTTCCCATCTTTGGACCCGTCGGGGCAGCCGCCTTTTGCGGTCCGCCGCGCCGGCTCATCCAGGGTGGCAGGATGAAACGTTCGGTGTTGTAGGGCTCCGGCGCGATCATCGAGAGCGGCTTCCGGTGGTCGTGGATCTGATAGAAGATGTGCGGCATGCCGAGCGACGGGTCGTGGGTCACGACCGGATAGGGCACCGCGGCCTGCCAATCGGGATGATAGCGAATCGTACCGTGCACGCTCCGGTAGATCATGCCCTTGAGCGCCCGTGCGACCTTGCGGTTCTGCTCGAAATCACCGGGAGCCCCCGAACCGCCGGCCATGGCGGCGGCTACAGCGTAGTGGTGCATGTTGCTGTAGGATTGGCACCCGATCGTTGCGCTGGCGCCCTCACCGAAGCGGGCATTGTAGCGGGCCTCGAAGCTCTTCCCGACCTCATCCCTCAGGAGACCGATGACCGAGGACACGATGATGCCGACGCTCGCTTCCTGGGCAATGTCGGCGAAGGTCCGGTGCATCGCGCCGTATTGCAGGTAGACGAGGCAATCGATCGGGTTCTCCATGAACTGCCGCTGGAAATAGGCGAGATCGCCTGCATAGAAATGTGTGTTCGCGACGACGGCCGGATTGGTCGCGCGCACCTCTTCGATGACCTCCCGCCATTGGGTCGTCGGCGTCTGCACGATCTTCGGACCGAAGCAGAGCCGCCAGCCGTAATCGGCCGCCGCGGCCGCCATCGATTGTGCGATGACGATGCTGTACGGCTTCGACCCGGCAATGATGGCTAGGCGGTCGGAACTCGGCGTCCATTGCCCGGTATCTCGAAGCCACGAGATGAACTTGATGAAACCGGGACCGTACCAATAGTCGGCTGGGTCGGCCATGAAACATCCGAAATAGCGCTCCGGATCACTCATCACCGTGTCGTGGTGCTGCAGCAGCGTATTGGCGTGGACGTAGATGATTCCCGCATCGGCAATCGGCTCGTATTCGGAGTTCTGCGGCCCGATATTGTAGCCGCAGACGATTGCATGCACCTGATGCTTCTCGATCAGCTTGCGTGCTGCGCCGACGACCTCCTCGGCAGTCTGGCGGCAGGTATCGGCGAAGATCGGCTGAAACTTGCGCCCGAGCAGGCCGCCCTGGGCGTTCAGTTCTTCGACGGCGAGGATCATTCCCTTCCGGAACTCCGCGCCATCGGCGGCGGATGGCCCGGTCAGCGGGATCATGCTCCCGATCGGGATCGGCGGCAGTTCGACGGACACTCGCTTGGCCCCACGCTGATCGATCATTCGGGCCGGTGGACTTGCCCCGGCTCGAACAGGAGATTGTGCATCAAGACGCGCAGGCGCGGCGGGCTCGCTGGCTTGATCAGAACCGGCAGGCCGGCCCCGCGAATGCCGTCGAGAACCTTCGGTTCGGCATCAGCCGTGACGATGAAGGCGGGTGTCTCCGCTCCGAACGCCTTTCGCAGCTCGCGCACCACCTCGACGCCGGTCCGGCTGGTCAGATTGTAGTCGGCGATGATCAGGCGGACTTGGGTATCAGCCCGTGCCAGCCGCAGGGCTTCGTCCTCGTTCGCAGCCGCGTGGACCTCGATGCCCCATCGCTGGAGCAACTGAGTCATGCTCCGGCGCAGGATATCGTCATCCTCCACAAGAAGAACCGGAACGCCGACGAATTCGCCAGCGACGGTCTCGCTGATTTCGGCGTCCCCGCCTTCGCTGTGCCAGATGTTGCCGAAGGGCACGGTGACCGAGAAGATCGAGCCGTGGCCCGGACGGGATCTTAGGCCCACCGGAAGTTCGAGCAGATTGGCGAGCCGCTTGACGATGTTCAGACCGAGGCCAAGCCCCGTCTTCTCGCTGCGCCGCTCGTCCGTAACACGATAGAACTCATCGAAGACCCGCTCGCGATCGGCGTCCTTGATGCCACGCCCGGTATCGACGATCTCGATCCGCAAGAGCTTTCCCTCCTTGCGGCAGCCGACCACCACACCGCCGACCTCCGTGAAACGGACGGCGTTGGCGACGAAGTTGCTGAGGATGCGCTCGAGCAACGCCCGATCCGTCGCGATCGTATCGCGCGGCGTGACGAAGCGCAGCCGCAGCCCCTTCTCCTCGGCCTGATGCCGAAATTGGATATCGAGGCGTTCGAAGAGCTGAGAGAGTTGGAAACTGGTGACGCGCGGCTTGATCCGCCCCGCGTCGAGCTGTCCGATCTGGAGCAGAGCGCCGAGCAGGTCTTCCATGATGAGCGCCGCAACGCTCATGGCATGCAGCATTTCTGCGCGCGTTTCCTCGTCTGCCTCGCGGATGCAGCTGTAGATGAGGATTTTCAGCGATGCGAGCGGCTGGCGCAGATCGTGGTTGGCGGCCCGCAGGAACCGCGACTTCGCCTCGTCGGTCGCCTCGGCGGCCTCCTTGGCCTCGCGCAACGCCTGCTCGTTCCGCTTCATCCCGGTCACGTCCGAGTAGGTTGCCGACATGCCGCCGTCGCGGGTCGGGCGCTGCGTCACGTTCATGACAAGGCCAGCGGCCAGGATGTAGTCGGCCGATTTCTCCTGCCCGAAATCCGCTATCTCCTCCCGGACCCAAAGGTCCGGATCCGCGAGCACGACCTCCCTGGAATGGGCGAGGCGCCCCATGAAGTCGTCGAAGAGCTCGCCCGAGGTCGGGGTGATGCCGAGCGTGCGCCGCAGCGTCTCGTTGGCATAGGCCAGGCGCCGATCGGCCTGCCAGATCGCGATCCCGCTCGGCAGCGCATCCAGTCCCGCCAGGATTGTCGTGTCCAAAGCGGGACCGAGCTCCACGTCGCGGTCGGCCGCGTCAGCCACGATCCGTCGTCGCCAACGGACCGAAATGCTTGATCGCGTAATGCACCGCTTCGGCGCGATCGCGCATGTTCAGGCCCTTCATGATGTTACCGAGGTGGACGCGGACCGTATGGCTGCTGAGATCGAGTTCGGACGCGATTCTCTTCACCGAGTATCCCTGACCCAGCAAGAGGAGGATGTCCTTCTGGCGATCGGTCAACACGCCTAGGTCGCGCTCGAACGCGGCCCCCTCTGAAGGCTGCTGCCCGTTCGGCGGCGGTGCGGACGAAGCGACAGCGCTGCCGGACCGTTCGATGATGCGCCGAGGGAATGAAACCTCTCCCTCCAGCACCCGCTCGAGGGCGCGTTCGATCTCCTGGCCTCCGGACGATTTCGGGATGTAGCCGATCACGCCGTGCCCGAGCGACCTCATGACGTGGTCCACGTCCTCGTGAACCGAGATCACGACGACCGGAACGTCGGGAAATGATGCGCGAAGGCGGCGGAGCCCATCGAAATCAGAGAAGCCTGGCATGACAAGATCGACGAGCATTAAGTCGACATCAGGATGATCTTCGAGGGTTGCTCGAGCCTCGTCGAACGTTTCGGCCTCGAAGAGCTCGAGAGATGGCCGCAGGCCCCGCAACACTTGTTTCAAAGATTCTCGCACGACCCAGTGATCGTCGGCGATGAGGATTTTCATGCGAGCAGAACCGCCCTGTCTTACACTACGCCTAGCGTGACGGCGGCACCTTCCAGGAACCACCAATCGAACAGCCTTACCCGTAGTGACTGTTTGCTGCCAAGGGGGCGACGGACAGCCCAGATGATCACCCGGGCGAGCTTGACGAGCAAGATGCACGCCAAGTCCCACAGGACATCTAGACGAATTCGCTAACCGTACCGGTGCGGAGTGGCGAGCCTGGATCGGTCTACCGGTGGATTGGCTCGACGACGGCCCTTTGAAAAGTCGGCCCCCTAAAGAGGCGACCGTACTTTGTACGAAAGCAGAGCGAGACCGCGCGCCGCGCTCGGCGGTTCAGTCTCCGGTTTGATCTCTCGGCCGCCTGCGAATCGGCCGCCCCGGCCACGACACCCTGGCTGTACGCGGAGTGAGCCCGCTGCACACATCCTGCGCACGGCTTGCCTGCAAAAGCATCTAGATATAACGTCTAGACTGATTGACGACCCGTCTAAACGAGGCGTAGTTGTTAATACGCAGAGATAAAACAGAAGGGATCGTCTCCTCTGCAAGCAACGGCCGCGCTTTGCTCGGTCGTCCCATGATTGCGCCCCGATTTCGGGGCGACTCAGCCAGGAGGAATGCAATGGAACCGATTCCAAAAAAGGGCACCCCGGAACGTCAACGCCTGATCGACGAGCACAAGGCGTGCATTGATTCCATGAAAGGCGTGGCCGGAAACTCCGTCCTGCTCTGCGCAACACCCGGTGACACGACGGTGGTGACCGGTGGGGTGCATGCGGACCCCGTCCTCAAGCGGGTTTTGCTCCGCATGCGGGGCGAGAGCCCGAAGGGCAAGCTGATCGTCATCTGCACGAAGATTGATGAAGAATGGCGGATCGGCAGGCTGTCGGGAATCCGGGGTGTTCCGCCCGAGTTTGTCAACGACAAGATCTACACTGACGAACAAGAGATTCAGCACGACATATTCTTGATGCGCCTGGACGAACTCTCGGACAGCTACGGCTTCCCGGAAGATTTCCACGAAGGCTGGAAACGCAAGGACGACAACTGGCCGATCACCTGATCCGTCAGCCATCGTCCCTCGCCACCGAAACCGAGTTTGGCCGCGCTTCAGGCCGGCGAAAGCGCGCCGCAAGGAAAATTCGCGCTTCATCGAGGATTGGTCCGATGAGTTATATGAGATTGACCGGATACGCCGATAAATTCGGCGTCCACCCCGGCGATACGATCAAGTTCTATGTCAATTGCAATGGTCCGGCCGAATATAAGGTCGAGATCGTCCAGATCATCAATGGCGATACCAACCCGCGAGGCCCCGGCTACATCGATAAGCCGATCGAGGCGTCGGTAAACGGGACCTATAAGGGCCGGGCGCAGATCATCCACGGCGGTTCGTACGGCTACGTGCCGGATGCCAAAGCGTTCCACGTCGAGAGCTTCACGCTCCAGTGCTGGATCTGGCCGACGGCGCCCAAGACCCATCCGCGCTACTGGAAGCATGGCGCCCAGGGTCTCGTCACCAAGTGGTCGGAGGATTGCGGCTACGGTCTCTTCATCAACGAAGACGGCTGCCTCGAACTCCGCATCAACGAGCACCGGATCACTACCGGCGTGCCGGTTCGTGATCATGCCTGGCATTTCTGCGCGGCCACCTTCGATGCTGCGACCGGTGATATCGTCCTCTATCACGAGCCGCAGGTTGTCTACGCGCTCGACCCAGAGATCGCGCCGGTCGAGACCAACCTAAAGGTCGCCATCGCCCACGCTCCGGTCCCGGCCGCGCTCGCGGCCTATGTCGAGAAGCTGGCGCCGGAGGATCCGCTCGCCCGGTCCTCCAAGCCGGCCGGCGTGGTGTTCGCCGGCAAGTACAATGGCAAGATCGACAGCCCCCGCATCTGCAATCGTGCACTGTCGCGGGCCGAGATCGAGATGATGAAGGCCGGTGCGCAGCCGGGCCTCACCGAGCGCCGCAACAGCGGCCCGACAGGTAAGCTCTCCGAGTGCATCGTCGCCGCCTGGAACTTCTCTTCCGGCATCGATACCTTGGTCTGCAAGGACGAGGGCCCTTATCGCTTCGACGCGATCCTGGTGAACTGCCCGAACCGGGGCATGACCGGCTACAACTGGTCGGGCCAGAACTTCGACTGGAAGCACGCTCCGCAGGAATACGGTGCGATCAGCTTCCACGACGACGACGTCGATGACGCTCGCTGGTTCTCCGACTTTGAATGGACGGTTCCCGAGACCGGTGTGAAGAGCCGCTTCTACGGCGCCAAGTTGACGACGGCGGACGGTGACGAGGACTTCATCCCATTCTGGGTGGTCCCCCGCGTCGGCCAGGAGACGGCCAAGATCGCCGTCATGGTCCCGACCATCAGCTACATGGCCTATGCGAACGAGCACGTGGCCTGCAACGCCGGTGGCGCCGAGCTGTTCGTCTATCGCGTGCCGATCATGCAGGAGCAGAACATGTTCCTGTCCGAGCACCGCGAGTACGGCGGCTCGATCTACGACACCCACACAGACGGCACCGGTATCTCGATCTCGTCGCGCCTGCGGCCGATCCTGTCGATCCGTCCGAAATACGATCACTTCCTGGCGCAAGCGCCGTGGCAGTACCCGGCCGATCTCCACCTCATCTACTGGCTGGAGACGATGGGTTACGACTACGACGTCTTCACCGACGAAGACATCACCTATGACGGGCTGGCCCGGATCGAGAACTACAACGTCATCATCACCGGCTCGCATCCGGAACACAATTCCGGCGCTCAGCTCGATGCGCTCCACAACTATACACAGCGCGGCGGTCGCCTGATGTATATGGGCGCGGACGCTTGGTACTGGGTCCACTCCTACCATCCCGGCTATGCCGAGAAGGGCCGCGGCATCGTCACCGAGATGCGCCGCTGCGAATCCGGCATCCGGACATGGCGCGCGGATCCTGGCGAGTACTACCACCAGGGCACCGGCGAACTCGGCGGCATGTGGCGCTTCCGTGGGCGTTACCTTCACTCCGTCGCGGGTGTCGGCATGTCGTCGGAAGGCTTTGACGTCTCGTCCTACTTCTCGCGGACGCCGGACAGTCTCGACGAGCGCGTGGCCTGGGCTTTCGAGGGCATCGGCTACGACGAGAAGCTCGGCAATTTCGGTCTCGTCGGCGGCGGTGCTGCCGGTCTCGAGCTCGACATCGTCGATACCATGCTCGGCTCGCCGCCCCATACGCTGGCTGTCGCGACTTCGGCGGGTCGGCACACCGAAGCCTACCTCCTCGTCATGGAGGATTTCGGCTTCAACCAGCAGGGCCTCGACGGCACGACGCATCCGCGCGTGCGTGGCGATATCGCCTTTCACGAGACCCCGAACGGCGGGGGCTGCTTCGCCTTCTCGTCGATTGCGTTCTGCGGCTCGCTGCCCTGGAACAACTGCGACAACAACATCTCGCGGCTCGTGAAGAACGTGCTCGACCGCTTCTCGATGGACGGGCCGCTGCCCGCTCCGCCGGCGAGCGCGATCAAGCATCGCGGCCGCGCGGACTACGATCCGAGCCCGATCGAGCATCAAAGCCGCAAAGCCCGAGGCGAGCCGCTTCCGGCCTGATCCCGACAATCGATCTCCGAGCCCTCTCATGAGAGCCCGGAGTGAGGACGGGAGGTGCGCAAGCCCCGCACGCCTCCCGTCCAACCACTCTTGCCAGCGCTGTCCTCCGGATGCCCGTTCCAGGAACGCCGATGTCTGTCAGATCGCTCACGGCTGCCCGTCCCACCCTGCCCGCCGCCGGCTTCCTTACGGACCGCCCCGATCTCGGTCATGCCGCGGAAGGTTGGGACCTCGCCGATCCCGCCTTTTTCGCTGAAGCGCTCGACCCGGTCGAGCCGCGCCATCTTCCGCCGACGGCCTATCGCTCGCTCGCCTTCGCCAACCTGGAAGACGATGCCGTCTGGACACGGAACTGGGTGTGCATCGGGACGCAGCAGGAAATCCCGAAGACGAGCGATCTACTGCCCTTCACGGTCGGACATCACGGCGTTCACGTTCAGCGACGTGCCGACGGCGGTCTCGTCGGGCGCTTCAACAAGGCCCAGCATGGAGGCTGCCGCGCGGTGCCGCTTCAGTGCCAGACCGGTACCAAGACACGCTGCTCCTTCACCGCCTGCGGCTATAGCCGCGACGGCCTGCCCCTCTCGGCCGCCCCGGACGGCGGCCCGACGCCGGCCATGCACCAGTATCTCGGCCTGCGTCCCGAACGGCTGCTTCCCATCGCCGTGCGGACCTCCGGGTCGATGATCTTCGTCCACTTGGATGCCGGCACCATGTCGGAGCCGCTCGAGAACCTCGCCTTCGAGGATGAAACGTCCGGCCCCGTTGGAACGGCACAGACCTTCCGCCGTGAGTACCCGGTCAACTGGAAGCTTCTTCTGGGCGCGCTCGCAGCCGGCGAAGTCGCCTTGCCGACGAGCGACAGCATCTGGCTGACGACTACTCTGAAGGACGGCAGTGCGGCCGAGGTACGGATGCTGTTTCCGAACCTGATCCTGTTTTCGGCGCGCGGAGAGACGTGTGGCGTCATCGTGCAACCCACTGCTCTCGGCGAAACCCTGTGCCGGATCGCCTTGTTCGGAAACCGGGCACGCAGCGCAGGCGACTGGCTTGCCGAATTCGATGCGCGCGCCCGGTACGCCACCGAGCTTCAACGAGACCTCGACATTCGGGAGACCCGTCCTGCCGCCCGACCTCCTCTTCCCAACGCGGCCGAGCGCTGGCTCCACAGGCGGCTCGCTGCTGCAGTCAAGGCACGACCCCGCCACGACACGACCGAACCTCTCTACGCGACGGCACTAGGCAGAAGGCGCTGAGCCCATGAGCATGTCATCCGCACAGCCACTCCCGACTCCCTCCGCCGACGGAGACCTCGCGAAGGCCATCGAGGCGTTTCGCGCCGGCTCCTACACGGAGTCCCTCTCGCAGTTGCGGCCCCTGGCCGAGGCAGGCGTCGCCGAGGCACAGGCATGGCTCGGGGCGCATTACGCCAACGGCTTCGGCGTGGAGTCGTCCCTGCCCGAGGCATTCGACTGGTACCGGCGTGCGGCCGAACAAGGCAACATCGCTGCCGCGACCAATGTCGGTGCAATGCTCGCCATGGGGCAGGGCGTTGCGCAGGATCGCGGAGAGGGCGCGCGATGGCTCGACCGTGCTGCCTCCGGCGGTGACGTGATGGCCCAGTACAACCTCGCGACGATGCTGTCGAAGGGCGATGGCCTGCCGGCGGACCCGGCACGCGCTGCCTCGCTGTATCGGTCTGCCGCTGAGGCCGGCCACTATCCTGCTCAGGCGCGCCTCGGGCATCTCTACGCGAATGGCATTGGCGTCGAGAAGGACCGGGTCGAGGCCTTCGCCTGGCTTTCGCTGGCCGCCCAGCACGGCGTCGGCACGGCGCTCAACGCCCTCGAAGCCGTGATCAAGGAGATGTCGGCCGAAGAGAAGCGCGCGGGCATGACGCGCTCGCAGAGCCGTCGCATCGGTCCGGTCGATGCCCGCATCAATCCGATCCCGGGGTGAGCCAATGGTCTACAGCGTCCAGCAGATCAAGTTCGAATTCGTCAGTTACGTCAAAGAATTCGGGGCCGATTTTCGCGAGTGGTCGATCGGCGTTGCGGATGACGCCCGTCACGCGCTGTTCCGCGAGAATGGCGTCGACGAGGCTGGGGACGTCTGGCTCTGGAAGCCGGCGCTCACTCCCGCAGCCGCTGCCATGATTCGGTCATGGCTGGTCGATCGTCACGGGGTCACGAATGTCTCTGCCGAGGCCTCGGGCGCCGAGATCTTTCTGTTTAAACGGCACAGCGCGCAAAGTTAACACGCGGCTAAAGGATGAGCACGACCTCACGGTCGGGCTGGGCACGCTGTGGGCCTTCCTCGGCGCGCGCGATCTCGCGTACAAAGAAAAGACAGCTCACTCCACGGAGCAGGGCCGCCCGGACGTGAAGGCTGCCCGCGAGGGGCGGTTCACCATGTTGGAGGAACGCGGAAAGCTGCTTTATCGTATTGGTGTACGATTCTCTGGTCGATTCGGACTTGCCCCTGCGCTCGGCCTCTCGCCACCATGCCTCGACGAGTTCGATTAACCCCACAGTCTTCGCCGGCGGGGGCGCAGAAGGAATAGTAGTGGGCGTGGTTGCTTTTTCGGGTTCGCCACGAGCCAGAGCAGCGAGCGTGAGGCTCGCGCATTGGACCTGCGCGGCAATGGCTTTGGCGACGCGCAGGACGCTCTCTTCGTCCGCCTCGATATCGCGCAGGGCGAGGACTGTCTCCGCATGATCGCGACACCACGCTTCCAGCTCCTCGACCTTCTCAGCCTGAAGGAAATCGAGGGTGGCGCGTACGGCCAAGCCTCCATCCGTGCGGCTCTCGGTGCGTTCCAAAGTCGGACAGCAGAGATGCCGGTATAGGTCCGTGGACCAGAAGCGCTGCCGGCTCGGGTTCTCGCGATGCAGGTTCAGCCAATGCCCATACATCCTGTGCGCGCGTTCGGCGGCTTCGCGTTCGCTTAGGCTGGAAGGATCGTCTCACCCGCTCTACCGGGACCGCATTGGACAGCACGCCATCTGGATCAACGACCAGTTCCGCGTCTGCTTCGTCTGGACCGACGCCGGCCCGGAGCGGGTCGCGAGATAACCGACTACCACTAGGAGGCCGACGTGACGGACGATCTGGAGATCATCGCGACCCTGCCGCCCCTCCACTCTGGCGAGGTTCTGCGCGAGGAGTACCTTGTGGCGCTCGGCCTCTCGGCCGGGGCGGTCGCGAAGGCCTGCGGCGTGCCCCGCACCCGCATCGAGCGGATCATGCGCGAGGAGATGGGCGTCACCGCCGACACCGCCCTCCGGCTGGGCCGCTACTTCCGCACCTCCCCGGACCTGTGGCTCAACCTTCAGCAGCGGTTCGAGCTCGAAACCGCTCGAGCGGCGGTCGGTGCCGAAGTCGAGGCGATCGAGCCGGTGCTAGAGGCGGCCTAACGGCCCTCGCTGAGCGAGGGGAGCGCCGTGAAGCGCTCCCCTTTCAACCTGCCTCGGCGACTTGCAACCGCTCGAGGCCGAGGCGATCGAGCGGGCGAAGGCAGCCGCGTGAGCATGCCATGCGCCTGCAGAGGTCTGGCCCTATGTCAGATCATGGGTTCGTCCAGCTGCCGAGGTTGTTGTCATAGACGATGTTGTTAGTGCTCTGCTGCGCGTGCTGACACCCACGCGAGATGTTGCCCGACATAATGACGTTATTCGCCGAGCCGCGAACGACGACGTTGTAGGTCCCGCCGGGATAACCATCTCCGATCCCAGCCAGATCGTGATAAAATCGGCATGAATTGATGATGACGTATCCACCGTAGCAGTCGATGCAGTTTGCATCCCCAAACAACCCAACGGCTGCAAATGTGACGCCAACGAAGCTGATGTCAGTTGCTCCATTGACAACCAAAACTCCCGGACCGGAGTGGCTATTCACCCATCCGCTGACCAAGGTGATATCCTTACAGCCGCCGCCGATACGAAGACCGGGATAGGGAATATGATTCGGGTTGTGCCCTGGCTTATCAGCCGTCGGAACATGCACGCCAGAACCGGCAAACCAACACTGAGAGAACCGGATCGCGTTGGAGTTTTCCAGCAAGGAACCTTGCTCATGGCTGTCGAACATGGAGTTCGAGAAGGTCATAAACTGGGGACGGCGACCGTGGACGTTAGCTACCGAGTCGGTGATGAGACCGTATCGTCCTCCGAGGCAGTTCACATGATCAAGGTTGAAGCCCTCACAGTTGTTAATGCATCGAACCGAACCGTATTGAGCCCAATCCGTAGTGTTATAGCACTCCAGACGCCCCTGCACAAAGAAGTTGTCAATGGCCCCCTTGTAGCTTCCATCCGGGTTCTGTGTTGTCAGGCCCTCGTTTAGGATACCACCCATGCGATACATATTGCCGATGAAATTCAGGATGAGGTTATTGTTCCCACCATAGGCGTAGAAGAACACACCACACATATAGCCGCCGATGTTGTAATAGTTACCATTGTTCCCGCAAATCTTGAAGCAGGTTGCATCGAACGATGCTGGGGCATCCGCGTCTTCGTCGGCGAAAGCGACGCTGAAGTCCGACGCCGTCGCGAAGAGGGTGCTGGGCCCGACGTAGACGGCAGGGGCGTTCATCGTGGCGCGAAGCCACGTGATGTTCCGACCCGCACCCTTGAGGTGTACGCCACTGGGGATCGTGAGTGTGTTGCTGATGACGATGCGCCCAGGGGGTAGGACAGCTATTCCGCCAGCCCAGCCACGAGCCTGGATCAGCGATCCGAGGAAGCTGAGGGCCGCATTGATCTTTCCGGACTGGTCAGTCCCGTCTGCGCGGACACCAAATTTGGCATACAGATCAATGTAGGCAGGGCCACCACTCGGGGTGAAATTCGCGCTGTCCCACGGCACCGCCCCCGCAAAGGTCGGACGCTGGCTCAGCGCCATGACATCGTTGGTGTCTATACGGATCGGCACGGAGTTTCTGTCGAAGCTGTAGAGGTAGAAGTCCTTCGTGCCGTCGATGTTGAGGTCCTGGCCGATCTGGTAATTGCCGACGATGATTGAGGCGCGCTTTGACCCTGAGGGATGGTTCGAGGCATTCGCAACGAACCCGACCGTGCCGATGGTCGTCGTGTCGCCGGCCCCGAGCGCGCCGGTCATCGTATCGCCGGTCTTGAGGACGAACTGCGAGGTGTCGGCTGCCGTGCTGGATGCGGAGTGCGGAGCCGCCTCGCCCGTGAGACCACCCCCGTCAGGGGTGCCCTGAAGGCCCATTGAGCTGTACTCGCCTTCGGGCCCGGCCGATTCGGTGAAGAACCTGGGCGCGCTGCGTCCGGTGCTGATTGCTTCCATGTCGGTCCCCTTGTGAGATGCTGGAGAAGTGCACGACCCTGCCGAGGAATGGCGCGACGCGGCGACCATCCTTTTATTCGGCTAGATCTGTGCAGTATTCGCCGGATGCAGTGCTCAGCATTCCGACGTATGGCACGGCCACCGTCGTGATGGTCGGCGTCTTTGATCTCGCCGCCTAACTATGAAGCTCACTAACGTCTTGAAAAAACCGCAACGGCGGCTTCAAGGCGATCGAGACCGAAGAGATATGTCAGCCATTACTATGGGATCATCGGCATCGGCATGGATGATCTGCCGACATGATTGGGCCGCCCTATCCGTGGCACAGCGATGGGCTGATCACGCGATAGCGTTCCACCCCCTGCTTGCGGCAGCGTCCTCGTCGCCCCGCGCGACCGGGTACCGCGGCGAGCGTACGCTCGAGCCACACCAGCAGCGATAACGCTTGTCCCGGATCAAGCAGATTGAGCGAGGGCAAGCTGGGCCGAAGGGCCGTTACGATGTCCTGTCCCATGATCCGCCGCCTTCATCACCCAGTTGCGCCATGTCGCCTGCCAGTCGCGCTTCCTCCCATCGGCGCCGGATCGGGCGAACCGGTAGTTGCGGAACTTCTCGCGCTCCCGGCGCGCCACCTCGTCGGAGCCAAGCTCGTCGATGGCGAAGGCTGCGTTATCGGGGGTCGGCTTCCAGTCCTGCAGCAGGAAGGTGCCCCTATCGGACCGGATGGCCCCCTTGGGGAAGAAGCCCTTTAGGGGCCGAAGGAGGTGGACTCTCACTAGGAAAAACTGAGCCGGCCTCGGCGGCATCGCCGTCCGTGACGTCACGTGAGAGGTCGCGCTCCGCAGGCCAGTCGAGTTCTTCTCGCATGACGCGAACGATCGCTGCCTCCGTCAGGGCCCTCCGTGCGGTCTCAGGCATGGGGGTGCTCCTGGGCGAGGAGAGCTTCGAGAGGGGTGTAGACCAAAGCGAGTGGCGCGGTCGGAAGACCCCAGGCGTCACCGAGGTCGTGATCTCCGACTGTGATAGTGGCGCAGTTGTGCGGCTTGCCGTCCTTCACTCCGCCGACATCAAGGCAGATGACGGCGCCCGGCAACGCCCGCTTGACCAGCGCGACCACGGCGTCGATGGACGAGGTGGTCGGGCGCAGGGCCGGCGGCAAGGCGCTCTAGGCGCTTCACCAGGGCATCGGCTGCGCGCCCCTCACGCTCGGCGGTCATGTACGCGCCGCGGGCTCGGTGCTGTGTGCGCTTACCGAACAGCAATTCGCTGACGGAGACCGAGGGGTTGGCGCTGTACGCGAGCGGGTTGTTGGCCATCGGTTGCTCCGCCGCCTCGGTGTGAGACGATGGGGGGAAGCTACCGAAATATCGGTAGCTATGTCAACCGGTAAATTGGTTCTGCTCTACCGGATCGGTGATTTTCGGTAGGCTTTGAGGCGTGACTATGTCTGTTGATGCCGGCTCTTATCCCCATGTGATTGTGATGTTATCGGATGCCCGAGCGCCATTCGGCTTGGCGCTTTGGCGGAGTGGGGAATGAGAAGCCTCAGAAGCATTTGGTTCGCGCCGGCACTGGTCGCACACCTCTCGGTCCTAGAAGGTGCCGCCTATGCTGTGGAGGAGATGCGAGGGGCTGAATGTAAGCCAATCCAATCACCGAAAGCCCGCCTTGCTTGCTTTGATAAAGCGCTCGCAAGCGAAACTAAAATCGAAAAAGGGCCAATATTAGGCCCATCTCAGATTGATATCGAGAAAATATTGGGTTCAAGCTGCAACGTAAAAGAGATAATCCAATCTATCTCTAAAGCAGTCAAACCTAAGGATCAATTTGAGAGCACCAAAGAATTTGAAACAAGGCGCACTGCGCAAATAAAGGCCGCAGGCATCGCTACAAGTGATGTTATCTGTGAGGGAACCCAACCGCACCTCTTGAGCTATAATACAGATACGAAAGAGGTCCGGATGTATATTATGGGTCCAAAAATGCAACACGAAACCTATGATATGGGCAGTTATGTAGGATCAAACGCGTATGGAGCCTCGACGAATGTTAAGAAGCAATACGAAGAACGTTGGGAGTTAAAGATCCCATACATGAAGTCAGAGGCATACGCATCTATGTCCCCTGAAAAAGCAAAGAATGAATTTCAGAGCCTTAGATTGGCCGTTGTCGGTGACTTGGTCGAACCGTTCTCAACTGAAGATAACGGAACTAGCTCACCCACTCTAACTATGCCTTATGAGAAGTCATGGCGTACGAACTACTTGCACTACATACCAAAGCTGTACGTATTGTACAACGCCGATACTAAGCAAATGATATGGGAAGGCAAGATTGTTGCCTGCAAAGAATACAGCTGGGATGAAAAAAAAGACGCTCAAGTTTGGTAAATGCTAGGCGCTTAAAGTCTCGACAATCTTGCGGCCACGCGACCAATAATTCTAACACCCCCGGTTAATTGAAGGATGACTGGCCGATAGTTGGAATTCCTCGAACTGCAAATGATACTAGGAGTTTCTGAGCCTCGTAGTATCTCGACCTGCTTAATGATGACTCCGTCGCCGTCCCACACGGCGAAAATGCCACCCTGTCGAGGGTCGGTATCCTTCCTATCAATTATAACGCGATCACCAGAAGTGAGGGCCCTAGCAGTTCCATCGTCCATCGAGTCGCCGCGAACCGGGATAATGTCCGCCAAGCCATAAGACAGGCCCAACTCCCGCTCCACATAAGCCGTGGGTAAGCCCCAGTGAGCTATGGGCTGGTGGCCGGCAACATCACCGTCCTGCCAGGCAGCGTCGTCAATTCCACCCCCATATGAAGCGCCTGCTCTTACGTCGTACTCAGGCAGCGACCTGCGCGAGATTCCGCTGGCGCTCGGCGTCGAGGAGCGAACAGGCTTTGTCGAGCTAGGGCTTCCACCGTCTCGCTCAACGCTTTCGCCTAAGAGCCATTCGGGAGAGACGCCACACGCGCGGGCGATCTCGTAGAGCTTGCGGGGCCTGCCACCCTTCGCTTCGATATCCGCGATGCCTTGCTGAGACATGCCAACCCTCTCTGCCAACTGGGTCTGCGAGAGGCCAGCAGCTTCGCGAGCGGATTTCAATCGGTGGCCGAGATGCTCCATGGCTTCAGCTAGCCGCGACCGATCCAACCATACCAACCGACAAAGCGGTTGTTTATACCGCAAGATCGGTATATCGATTGCGAACGAGCCCTAACACCGAAGCGCTTGCTCGCGCAATTCAGGCGGCTGGCGGTCAGTTGAGTCTGGCCAGGATCGTCGGGACTTCCCAGTCCAACGTTTGACCTTCTCCTCGCGCTTGCCGATCAGCGCACGGAGGTCTGGCGGCACGGCGCGCCGCACGTAGTAGATGCCCGTCTTCGGATGCTTCCAGGGACGCGTCGTCATCAGCGGCATTTGTACCACCCGTTTGTACCACTCGGGCAGTCCTAAGTCGCTGTTTTCGCTGTTTGCTTCGACGGTTCAGAGGCTTAGCCAGCTGATGGTGCCCAGGAAAGGACTGGGCGCCGCTGAGATAAAATTCAATCAAATCAACGGTTCACGAGCGCCGTTCACAGTGCTTGTGTATCATTCCTGTGCATCAATTCAAGGTATCATTGAGTCGTCTGCAGACATTTTTGCCTTCAATGACCTTGATGTCTCGCAACGAATTCCCAATTTGCCGCTGCCGTGCGGAGGATTGGCGCAGGCGACATGTTCTGTACGAAGCATGAAACGCGATCCAATAGAAGGGTCTGAACAGCGGCTGCATGTGTTTCGCGGTAATATCCGCGGCGCTTTCATCAGCGATAATCGGCTGCTTAGCGCAATCTTAATCCGAACATTACTTTGTGTATTAGCAATGTCACCTACCATCGGTTACAATTCTCATCTGACGCCCAGGTCCAACCGGCTCGGTCTCGTGTGCGACGACCCGACCTCGCCACCGGTACAGGTGCAGGCCGTCCTTCTCCGCGCGCACCTGCGCCGGGGCAGCGGCTACGGGGTTAAGGGCCCGACCTGGCGCCAGGGCCGCAAGCAGCGACCGCCCGCGCCCCCGCGACGTGAAGCGCACGGCGTGGAAGCTCGTGCGGCGGCTGCGGCGACACGCCAATGGCGACCCCGTTCTTCTCCGCATTGCGGCCACCCTCGCGCACTGCGACCGCCGGCACCGCTGCCTGGATCCGGCCTGCCCGCAATGCAATCGGGCCGTGCAGCGCATCATGGTCCGGATGATCGCGGCCTTCCAACAGGCGCACCCGGAGCTCGGGCCCTGGCGGGTGCTGTCGCTGATCCTGCCGCCGATCGATGGGGCAACGAGCCTCGACATCGGGACAGCCTGGAGCCACTACGCCACGGTGCTGCGCCAGGCGGGCATTACCCTGGGCATCTTCGGCATCGACCTCAGCTTCAACGAGGACGACCGCCGCGCCCTCGATGAGGCGGCCCGTTTCCAGCCGCACGCCTGCCTGCATGTCTACGGGCTGGCGCCGGCGGACGAGATCAAGGCGGCCGACGCCTTCCTGAAGCGCCACGTGCCGGCGACGGAGGCGATCCGCCGCCCCGTCCGCAGCACCCTCTTCGACGGGAACTTGGCTGCCCCGGCATACGCCTTCAAGCCGGATCCGATCCGGCGCCAGACCATCCTTCGGGACAAACCGGGACGTGCGAACCCGGTCCGCGACACCCGCGATCGCCCGCTGACGGTCGAGCAGCAGCTACAAACGGTCCGGGCGCTCGATGAGGCGGGGATCGGCGGCCGCATCCTGCTGCTCGGGCTCCGCCTGGCGTCCATCCCCGCGGGCCCTTCCGGCCCCGAGCTCCGAGCCTGAGGAGGCGCCCGGTCAACACCCCGAGGCCGACCCGCCTCCGCCCCGTGATCCGCAACAGCAAGCCCAGGAGATGGATCTCAGCCGCCCCGATGCCCTACGCACAGCGGACATGTGCCGAGAACCCGCGCTGCCGATCAACCTCGGTGGTGCAGCGTAGCCCCGGCGGCGAGGCGGCAACGGGCGGCGGCTCGTCGGCCGCTCGGGGTGGCAGGTCCGCGTGCGGCGTCGGGCTCGGCAGGTCGAAGGGCTTGGCGTCATTCGGATGCGGCGCACCGGGAAGGAAGGAGTTGTCCGGCGGCGGCGCGATCCGGCAGGGGGCCAGCACGATGCGCAAGCGCACGGGGTTCGTCGCGAAGCGTACATCCTCGGCGTCGCTGGCGATCACCCGGAACGCGGACAGGCCCGGCGTTGCGTTGCGCAGCAGGGCGAGGCTCGCCGTGTCCTCCGCCCGAACCCGGCAGAGCACGCCCTGACCTGGCCGGCCAGCTTCCCCGATGCCGTCGACGAGCCGGACGACCCAATCGTCCCCGGCGCGGTCGAAGCCGCCGAGCCGGGCGACGAGGTCGACGCCCCGGGCGAGATCGGCCCGGAAGGTGTCCGCCCGCAGCGGGTTCACGGCCGCCCGCACCGCGTCCATCTCCAGGATGGTGAAGTTCGTGTGCGGTCCGGTCTTCGGCTTCGGCGGAGCAACCGGGATCGGTTGTCGCGCCCGCTTCTGGGCTGCCTCACGGACGATGGCGTCACGCCGGGACCGTGTGGCCTGCTCGGCCTTCCAAAGGGTCTGCGCCTCGGGTAGTCCCGCCCCCTGGCGACCGAGCACCTGCATCCGGGCGATGAGGCCGTCGAGCCGGGTGACCTGCTCCTCCGGTGAGAAGCCATCGAGGCCCTTCGCGAGAAAGGCGTCCCGCTCCGCCAGCACCGCGGTGGTCTTCGTGTCGAGGTTCGCCCGCCGCCCGGCGTCAGTCCGCCGCTTCTCCCCCTCGATCTCGACCTCCCGCCGCCGGGCCTCCTCCGCCGTCCGCCGGCCGCGTGCCGGGCCATGTTGATCATGAAGCGCAGCTCGTCGACCGCGGTGTCGATTACGCCGACATCGCCACCACCGCAATTTACGCCGACGCCATGGGTGCAGAGGAACGCGAGATCGCTGCCCGGATGTGGGAATGTCCGGCATACCGCATCTATCGCCGGGCCGGTCCGTAGTTGACGGCCGACCACGACATGCTAGCATCAAGAAAACGAACTGATGCTTCTAATATGAAGCAGCAAGGGAGGAACTCCATGCGCATGATCCGCGAACCGGCACGCGATATTCCCGTCCTGATCGACGCTGACATCGTCGTGGTCGGCGGAGGGACGACCGGGCCAATCGCCGCCGTCGCCGCCGCGCGCCGCGGCAAGAAGGTCGTCCTGATCGAGCGGTTCGGCTCTCTCGGGGGCAACCTCACCCTTGGCCTTAACACCAAGCCGTCCGGCGCGCTCGTCGGCGGGCTGCCGCTCGAACTATGGACGCTCGCCCGGTCCGAAGGCGCCGCGGGTGCGGACTACTTCGCAGGCACGAAGACGGGCAAGGTGAAGATCGCCTCCCCCTGCGACCCCGAGATCATGAAGATGCTCCTGACCCGCCTGTGCGCGGACGCCGGGGTCGAGATCTTGTTCGAGACCGTCGTCTCGCGGCCCGTCCTCGACGGCGACACCCTGCGGGGCGTCGTGATTGAGAACAAGGGCGGGCGCAGCTTCATCGAGGCCAAGGTGGTGATCGACTGCTCGGCCGACGGTGATGTCGCGGCCGGTGCAGGCGCGCCCTTCGTGATGGGCTCGGGCGAGGCCGGCGAGGATCTCAAGGCGCAGCCGGTCGGCATGTACTTCACCATGTCCGACGTCGACGTCGTCGCCCTAGCCCGCTGGGCGCGTCAGACCGACGATGTCCCCGCGCAGGCGATCCCCGAGAAAGATGCCGACCTCGACTACGGGCTGTGGCTGACGGGCTTCAATAAGACGATCCGCGCGTATCGCGCCGAGACCGGCATCGACCTGCCCCGCGAGAACATCACCCTCAAGACCGCTAACGGGCTGATGTATGTGAACGCGACGCGCGTGATCGGCGTCGACGTCTTCTCGGCGACCGCGTTCAGCGCTGCGGTCGTGGAATGCTACCGGCAGATCGTGGAGTACGCCCGGTTCCTCGTCGCGACGGTGCCGGGGTTCGAGCGCGCCAAGATTGCCCAGATCGCGCCGGTGCTCGGTGTGCGCGAGACTCGCCACATCGTTGGGGAGTACACGCTGACCGAGAGCGACGTGCGCGGCGACAAGTCCTTCCCGGACAGCATCGCGGCCGACGTGTCCGCCTTCGACGTGCACGACGTGAAGGGGGCCGACGTCGATTTCCAAGGCCTGCGCCCCTACGAACTGCCTTACGGCTGCATGGTCCCACTCGGCGTCGAACAACTGCTGGTCGCCGGGCGGTGCATCTCGGCGGACCACGCCGCCCATGGCCGCAGCCGCAACGTCCCCGCCTGCATGGCAACCGGCCAGGCTGCCGGCATCGCGGCCGCGATCGCGATCGAGGGCAACACCAGCGTCCGCCACGTCCCGATCGAGCGCGTCCAGGGGGCGCTGCGCGAGATCGGGATGCCGCTGCACGCGGATGAGTTGCGGTGACAGCCGTGTCGGCGGCCTTAGACCGCCTCCGTATCGCCGCCGCGCCACCCAAGCCGGGTCGAGACCTGGGCGGCGGCCCGGACTACCAGATCCTGCACCGCCTCGACGTCCTTCAGGACGGTCTCGGAGTCGGACAGGTTGATCGCCGCGACGATGGCCCCGTCGCGGTCGCGCACCGGCGCCGACAGGCTGACGATGCCGCTCACGAAACCCGAGAGGTTGGTCGCATAGCCCCGCGCGCGTTCGGCCGCGATCAGGGCGGACAGCGCCGCGACGTCGACCGGGGTCTGGTCGGAGAACGCCTGCATCGCGACGCCATCGTAGAGGACGGCGAGTGCGGCCGGGCTCATGTCGAACAGCAGCGCGCGGCCGGAGGCGACCGCGTGGCACGGGTAGCGCGTGCCGACCGGGATGTCGCCCCGGAGCCGGTGGTGCGAGGGTGCGTTGAGGACATAGACGATCTCGTTGCCGTCGCGCACGCACATGTGGGCGGAGAAGCCGGTGCGGTCGCGCAGCGCGTAGACCGTCTCACGGCCCGCGGCGATCACCGCCGTCCCCTCAAGGTAGTCGAGGCCCAGCAGCAACACCTTCGGCCCAAGCTGGAAAGCGTGCGAACTGGGCAGCCGCTGGAGGTAGCCGTCACGCTCGAGCGTGTAGGCCATCCGGAAGGCGGTCGCGCGGGAGAGGCCGAGCTCGGCCTCGATGTCCGGTACGGTGACGACGCGCCGCTCGCGGCGGAACAGCGAGAGGATGGCCAATCCGCGGCGCAGGGCGGTGACGATGTAGCGGGACTGCTCGGACTTCTCCAGCATGGCGTCGACCGTCCCCGCGTTCCCGAACCCGGCCGAGCTTGGCCGCCGATCGAAGGATGTCCTCCAAGCACGGCGAACTGGCAAGATGACGGCCCGCGGTCCGCGCGCGGGCGGCGCGACGCGGTGGGGGTATCCGGTGTATGACGCGGGGACCGCGTACATGACCGGGATCGATCCCGTCCCCGCCGCCGTGCTGCCGCCGGGGATCCGGGCGCGCCTCGTGCCGGACGTGAACGGCCTCGCCTTCCATGTGCTGGAGGTGGGCTCGGCGGGTGAGCGCCCGAGCCTCCTGCTCCTGCACGGCTTCCCGGAGCTCGCCTACTCCTGGCGCCGCGTTATGGTCCCGCTCGCCGAGGCCGGCTTCCACGTCGTCGCGCCCGACCAGCGCGGCTACGGCCGCACCTCGCCGGCACCGGTCGGCTACAGCGACGATCTCGCGCCGTTTGGCATCCTGAACCTCGTCCGCGACATGGTCGCGCTCGCTTCCGCCCTCGATATCCCTGCCTTCGCGGGGGTGGTGGGCCACGACTATGGGGCCTCGGTCGCCGCCGCTTGCGCGCTGGTGCGGCCGGACCTGTTCCGATCACTCGTCATCATGAGCGCCCCGTTCCTAGGGGCACCGGCGTGGCCGCTGCCGCCACCGCGGTCGAGCGATCCGATCAACGACGCGCTGGCGGCGCTGGAACGGCCACGCAAACACTATCAGGCCTACTTTGCTACGTCCGAGGCGAACGGGCATATGTGGAGGGACCCGCGCGGCGTGCACGATTTCCTGCGCGCCTACTTCCACGTCAAGAGCGGCGACTGGGTCGGAAACTGGCCGTTCGAGCTCGGATCGTGGGCGGCCGAAGAGCTCGCCCGGATGCCGGACTACTACATCATGCCGCTGGCGCTCGGCATGGCGGAGACGGTCGCTCCAGAGATGCCCTCGGCCTCGGCGATCGAGGCCTGCGCGTGGCTGACCGAGCGCGAGCTCGGCTTCTACAGCGGGGAGTACGCGCGCACCGGCTTTCAGGGCGGCCTCCAGTGGTACCGCGGCCGCATCGACGGGAGCCTCGCGCGCGGCCTCTCCCTGTTCTCCGGCCGAACGATCGACTGCCCCGCGCTGTTCATCGCGGGCGACCGCGACTGGGGCGCCCGGCAGATCCCCGACGGCATTGAGACGATGCGGACGCGGGCGTTCAGCAGGATGCGGGAGCCACACTTCGTCGCCGGCGCGGGTCACTGGGTGCAGCAGGAGCGGCCGGAAGAGACCGCTGCCGCGATCATCGCATTCTTGAACGAGCCCGGTCGCGACCGGGACTGATACGCCGATCGCCGCGCGGCGGCGGGACGGACGACGATATCAGCGCCACGCCGAGCGGTAGGCATCCCATCTCGGCAGAAGGGCGCGATACATCTAGGAGGGGAGAGTTCGATGGCAGGCGTCGAAGTACAAGGGACCGTCTTGATCGTCACGGTCGTCATGGTCGTCGTCTATCTCGCGATAACGACGTGGCTCACCTTCCGATATCGGGCCAAGACCTCCGCGGACTACATGGTCGCCGGCCGTTCGGTTCCGGCCGTGGTCATCGGCGTGCTCATGATGTCGGAGTTCATCGCGCCGAAGTCGACGGTCGGAGTAGCCCAGGCAGCCTTCGAGTCCGGGATGGCCGCGGCGTGGGCGGTGGCGAGCGTGTCACTCGGCTTCCTGCTGTTCGGGCTGGGGTTCGCCAAGCGGCTCTACACGTCCGGCGAGTACACCATCTCCGCGGCCATCGCCCAGAAGTACGGGCGCTCGACGCAGCTCACCGTGTCGCTCATCATGATCTACGCGCTCCTGCTCGTGCTCGTCGCGCAGTACGTGAGCGGGGCGGCCGTGCTGGCGTCCGCTTTCGGCCTGCCGCTGACGACCTCGTCGATCCTGATCGCGGCCATCAGCACGGCCTACTGCATGATCGGCGGGCAGAAGAGCACCGCCTACGTCTCGCTCATGCACACCGTCCTCAAGATCGTTGGCGTCATCATCGTGTTCGGCGCCGCGCTGTACATGAGCGGCGGGGTCACCCCGGTGGTCGCGGCGCTGCCGCCCAAGTACTTCACCTGGGACGGGTCGGTCGGGCTGACGACGATCGTCGCGTGGACCATCGCGAGCGTCGGCGCGATCTTCTCGACGCAGTTCATCGTCCAGGCGATCTCGTCGCTCAAAGGGCCGCAGGACGTGCGCGGCGCGTGTATCATCTCCGCGATGCTGTGCCTCCCGGTGAGCCTCGCGCTGGGCTTCATCGGCGTCGCGGCGAAGTTCCTGTTCCCCGAGATGAAGAGCCTCTACGCGTTCCCGGTGTTCCTCAACCACCTGTCGCCGTTCCTCTCCGGCCTGGTGATGGTGTCGATCATCGCCTCGATCCTCGTCGCGGTCGGGACGGTGGTGGTGGCGACCTCGGCCTTGATCGTGCGCGACTTCTACGTCCCGATGGCCAAGCCGACCGCCGAGCGGGAGCTTCGGGTGTCGCGGCTGCTGGCCATACCGATCGCCTTCCTGCCGCTGTTGCTCGTGTTCTTCGCCCCCCAGGTGCTCCATCTGTCGTTCTTCACGCGGGCGCTGCGCCTGGCGATCACGGTCGTGGCGGTGTTCGCCTTCTACTTTCCGAGGTTCGGCAGTAACCGCGGCGCGACGCTCGGTCTGCTCGGCGCGACGGTGACCACGACGGGCTGGTACCTCATGGGGGATCCGTTCGGCATCGACGACATCTACATAGCCCTGGTCACACCGGCGGTCGTGATCACCATCGAATGGCTCGTGCGGCGCATCACCGGCGTCCCGGCGCCTGAACGGGGGCAGGTTGGTACCACCGTACAAGCACGCGTTCCGTGACGGCCATAGGTGGCCACCGGCGGTGTTCGACGTGGCGGACGCGGTGATGTTCTCGGCCGAGTCGGCCACGGGCCGCTACCCCGTGGAGTACAGCTACTTCCCGCAGGCTGGGCCTGCAGCCAGGCGCGCAAGGGCTGACTATCATGCCGATCCGCCCAGAGAAACGCTGGCTCTACCCGATCGACGAGAAGGAGCTGTTTGCGGTGAGGCGCTGCCGGCGCTGTGAGGGCTGCGGGCCGCCGCACGGCCGCCTGCCCCCCGTCAATCGCAAGGTGTCATCTCGACCTGCATGGTGCCTCCGGCGAACCGGCCGAGTTCGGGGAAGGGCGCGGTGGCGGTGATCGCGCGGTGTGCCGCCTCGACCGCAGCTTGCATGTCCTCGGGGCTCGCCTGCGTACTGTCGGCGGTCAGCAGCTTCGAGGGCTCGGTGATCCGTCCGTCAAAGTCGAGCGTCACCGCGAAGTTCAGCCGCAGGCTCGGATCGCCCGCCGAGGCCGCCGGCAACGCCCAGGCCTGGCGCAGTCGGCGCGCCATCGCCCGCTCGCCGTCGCGGCGGTTCGGCCGGCTCGTGCAACGAAGGTCCGCAGGAGACGGGACGACAGGCGGCAAATCGGCCTTCGGTGATCCTGCACCGTCCGCCGGTGCCGCGGCGCTACCGCCCGGCCGACGTGCCCGCGGGGTGCCGTCATCGGCCGGCGTCACCCGGCAGGGGCCGAACACGATGCACACCGTCGGCGGCTCCGATTCGAGCAGGAACTCCTCGGCCTCCGGCGCCTCGACATGCACGATGGCGTAAGGCGGTGACACGCCCCTCAGGATCGCGAGGCTCGCGGTGTCGGTGCCCTCGACCCGGCAGAACATCCCCTGGTCGGGCGAGCCAGGGCTGCCGAGGCGCCCCGAGAGACGAACCATCCAGCCGTTCGGGGTGCGGTCGATGCGGGCGACCCCGGCATTGAGGTCGATGCCGCGCGTGAGCGAGCGCTGGAACTCCTCTCGCCGCAGGGGGTTCTCGCCCGCCGAGACCATCTGCTGGCCGAGCCACTCGAAGCTGTCATAGGGCCCGGTCTCAGGTGTCGGCGCCGGCTGCGGTCGGCTGGCAGTTGCGCGCTTGTTGTCCTCGATGATCTGGTCGCGCAGCTTCGTGAAGTCCTCGGCCGTCTTCTGCAGCAGGGTGGCGACGCGCGGGGCATCGCCCAGGCCCTTCATCAGCACCCGGATGCGGGCGACGTAGCCATCGAGGCGGGGCAGCAGTTCCGCGTGGGGCATCGTGTCGGCGGCCTCCGTGAAGCGCTGCAACTCCTCGATGAAGGGCTTGATCGTGCGCGCTCGCTCGGCGTCCCGGCCTCGGCGCACGGTCTCGGCGTCCTGCCGAGCCTGGGCTTGGCGAGCGGCAGCCTCTGCATCGGCTCGCCGTTTCTCTCCCTCGATTTCGCCTTGCCGCCGTCGTGCATCCTCCACCGCTCGTCGGCCCCTCGCCTCGTCGCGGGACATGCCGATCTTGAAGCGGAGCTCGCCCACCGCGGTGTCGATGGCGCGCACCGCCTCGCCGCGATTGGCGGGGCCGATCCGGCCCCAATCCGGCCGCTGCTCCCGGCAGGCGAGGAAGTAGTCCCGGAACTCGGCGAGGTCTGCATCGGTCCAATCGGCGAGCGCCTTACCGTAGGGCCGCGGGGTGAAGGGCGAGACCTCCTGCGAGAAGCTCTCGTGCAGCGGCCAGCGGCAGCCGCCGATGCGGTCGAGGTGCTCGCCGATCGGACCGGCCGAGGCGCCCCGCGGCCACCCTACCTCGTTCTGGGCGGAGTGCTCTGGGTACTGCTCCTGCTGTCGGGAGTGCACGCGACCATCGGGGGCGTACTGCTCGCCATCACGATTCCACTCAAGGTGACCCCTGGACGGCCCGAGGACCCGACCTCGCCCCTCCACCGGCTGGGGCATGTGCTGCACCCCTGGTCGGCCTACCTCGTGCTGCCGATCTTCGGCTTCGCCGACGCCGGCGTCTCGTTGGCGGGCTTCACACCGTCCATGCTGCTGGATCCCGTGACGCTCGGTGTGGCGCTCGGCCTCTTCCTCGGTAAGCAGATCGGCGTGTTCGGGTTCGTGCTGGCGGCCGTGAAGCTCGGGTGGGCCCGGCGTCCGGCAGGCGCAAGCTGGTTGCAGGTCTACGGCGTCTCGCTGCTCTGCGGGATCGGCTTCACGATGAGCCTGTTCATCGGTCTGCTGGCGTTTGCTGGTCGCCCCGACCTCGAGGCCGAGACCAAGATCGGTGTGCTGGTAGGCTCGCTGGCGTGCATGGGGCTCGGCGCGCTCGTGCTACGCTTGGCGCCGAAGCGGACCGCGAGCCGATATGCATCCTGAAGCAGATCGATGCGGCGGGCCGGTCCTCGCCAAAGCTACTGTCCGCAGTCCGCCGATCTCACCGGCGGGGCTGACACGCAAGGCGGCCTTAGATGAAAGATGGACCGGGGCGAGCCGGGGTCGGGGGCATCGGTATCCCGCAGCGGGGTCGGCGGCACGGTTGATGCGGCCGGTAGGTCCTCGACCAGGAATGCGACAGAGGAAAGCTATATTATCGCCACTGGCGATGCAACGAAGTGCCTCAAGAGCATGCGCACGCGCCGAATGACTCTTGATGGATTGCAATAGTTTCAAACATTCTCCTACCTGATGGATTTCAAACTCACGATCCGCATCTAGAAACTAGTTCTCTGAAAGTTTCAGCGCATTGGCAACCCGACCGAGGCGATCCCTTGCCAAGCTGACTTCATCCGCCATGCTCCTCCCCTTCTTATTTTCTGGATCCGATCTGGCGCAACCCCTAGACCGGGCAGACAACGCAATGCAATCACAAAACGTAATGTCGATGCATCGGGACTTGTCGGCGGCCGCGCCGTAGGTAATTTATGACCCATTGATCTGAGATTGGCGACGGCAATGATCTTCGTCACTGATGCTAACGGTCAGACGATTTATACCGGCAATGAGTGGGAGACCCTTACAGGTCAAAGTATCGGAGAGTCATTAGGATTAGGATGGCTCGATCGGGTTCATCCGGATGATCGTAAAGTTGTACTCGACACTGTAGAAGAAGCGCGAAAAGCAATCAGTCAGTTCAGCATCAGATATAGAGTCATTCGACCTGGCGGATCGATGGTTTGGGTAGCTGTCGGCTGCATCCCTTCAATTGGGCCTCCGGATTATTCTTTCATCGGATACCTCGGATCACTTACCGAATTGGCTCCGCCGTCATCCAATTCGATGACCGCATACGGAAATGTCAACACCTTTGTACCGCCACCATCCCGAGCTGAACCTATGGCTGCGGATCATCTAGATCAAATCGCCGATCATCTGATCCTGACTAATTCACTTATAGAGGCGAATGGCCCAGAGGCGGCCCTTCCAGGCGTTCGCTACGCTCTCTACCAGATAGGATTGGCCCTCGCCGCGCGTAGTCTTCGGCCGAAGACCATCAATTAAGACTGTTCTCGCGGTCGTCGTTGAAGGAAATGACATTATGGATATTGAAAAAGTAGCGCGGCATTTGGCATTTTTACTTCGATACTCGACCCGCTGCCTTAAACTGTGATGGTGTCGGTCAGATTAGGCCACCTTACCGCCTACCAGGCGACCGACAGAGAAAAGCCCGCCGCGGCGAACTGGGCGGGCTGAGTCACTCAGGAAGGAACCCTTGGGAAGGTCCACGCCGACCTTATACTAAAGCATGAGACTTCTAACCCCTGGCATACCAGCCTTCGGGGTCGGCTACGCCATCTACTTGGTCTTGCCGCCGGGGCCCCAGCCGCGCTCCTTCACGACCTACTGGATCTTGGCCTGCATCTCGGGCATCAGGCTGCCCATCCACTGGGTCATGCCTGTCATCTGAGCTGAGCGAGCTGCGGCTGAGCCGCAGCGAGGCGCTTGCCCGCCGGAGAGGCGTAGAATGCGCCGATGGCCTGGAGATCGTCCTTGCCGAGAACGGAGGCGTAGCTGCGCGCCTGGATGTCGAGCAACTCGTCGTAGCGGCTCGTCAGAATGGGCATCACGACGTCCTTCACGAGAACCTGTGCCCGATCCGGCTCTTTCACCACCATCTGCTGCATCATCGCTGTCATGGGGGCCGCCATCGCGTTCAACGTCGCGGCCCGGCCGCCCTGCATCTGAGAGACCGCTTCCCTGGCCACCTTCAGTGTGGCGGCATCGGGGGCGGACCCGGCCGGCGGGGATGCAGTCTGGGCCATTGCCGCACCGGCGAGAGACAGGGAGAAGCAAGCGCCAGCAACGGCTTGGAGAAATCGCATGCGGCGGTCCCGCGGCGCGAGGAATCGAGTGGAACGGTGCCGAGGCACCAGGATGCGCCGGTCCGCCTCCTATCATGGTTCAGAACGAACGCCGCAGCTCCCGCCGCTCATGGCGGCCGCCGATCCAGCCATCTCTGCCGACGGGCGCCGAGGAAGCCGATGAGGATGCCGATCCCGATCCCGGCGCAGAGGGCCACGAGCCAGTCCATCAGCCGGCCGGCGCCCCGCCCACCACCTCGCCGGTCTGAAACAAGTCTCTGCTCCACCCCGGCATCCGCTCGATCATCGGCTTGGGTCCGGTCAGACCAGTAGGATGCCGTGAATCGATTGGCTTCGCGACCGACGCCGCTCGGCCCCGCCCCGATCTGCTAACGGGGCGGGGAGCATCCAATCTCACCAGCGAGTGCCGATACGCGACGCGGCCTTGGGGATCAGGATGGTAGCGGACGGCGAGAGCAATGTTTGTCGGAAGCGCGACACCGCTCTCAGGCGACGACGTGCCATCCGAGTTCGATGGCCGGCAACAGATAGGCCTTGGCCTCGGGGCTCTCGGCGATGGAAAATGCGACCGCCGCCCGGCTCTGGCCGGCGCCGAGGGCGGCCTGCCAGGTGGCGAGGCCGCCCGCGTCCGGGCTGCGGCCGAGGGCGCCGTCGTAGAGGTCGGCGACGAAGGCCGCGTCCGAGAGGCCGGCATGGGCGGTCTGGTACTCCTGCGAGGCGAGCAGAGCCTGGGCGACCGAAAGCTCGGAGGCGCCCGCCTTGACCGCGGCGGTCCAGCCCTGGAGGCCCGCCATGTCCGGGCCCCGGTCGAGGATCCCGTAGTAGAGCCGGGCCACGTCGCCGGCGACGTGATCGGGCACGAACACGCCGGCCGAGAGGACGGCGGCGTCCTGGGCGACGTTCTCCGGGCTCGTGGCGAAGGCCAGCG
>Ga0210017_1000035_pt1 | contig 86134 bp, 82 predicted proteins | sample CryGeyCG2014_020_FD_183966 | JGI IMG/M metagenome (GOLD analysis project Ga0210017, IMG submission 183966) | Groundwater microbial communities from aquifer - Crystal Geyser CG08_land_8/20/14_0.20 (SPAdes) (version 2) | ecosystem: Environmental > Aquatic > Deep subsurface > Groundwater | place... | reverse complement strand
AAGGATTGGCTAAACCAGTTGTTTACTCCGACCGCGCCAAACTTAAATACCAGGATCTTTTTCTTTCCATAACTCCCCAACCTCCCCAATATCCCAAAAATCCCCAACTTTGATTCTGTTGCTGTGTATCTATACAACCACGCTCGAACCTATTTTGAGCGAAACTGACCGCTTCGCTCCGCTCGGCGGAACGCTCGGGCGTGGCGGAATTTCTCCCCCCAACCCCCTCCTTCCGCCACGCCCTCGCGTGAATGCGTTTTGGCGAAAAAATTTGGCTCCGAAGGAAAATCTCGCCATACCTTTTAAACAAGTAAAGACTGGCGAGATTCAAAATTTAGTGTTGTGCTTGCCCCACCCACCCAGTGCGCGCACAAAAAAACTCCCTGATTATTTCTTATTTCCAAATCTATGCCTAAATGCTCTTCTAAAACCAGCATCCTCCGCTTCTTTCACAGTAAAGGCATAAAATTCTCCCTCACGATTGCCGACAATAGTACGATCGTATTGCTGGTCCATTGGTAAATGGTAAATCTTTGTCCGCTTTCCAAATTCGTCCAAATTTAGATTGCATTTTATTCTGGGGAACTCGCCAAGTGGATGGTTTTCTACTACTTCAATATTCAACGCGCCAGCCATTTCTTTTGCTTTGTTAGATAGGGTTGTTGAGGTAAAGAAAATCGGCCGTAACCTATGCTCGCTAAGTAGTTTTGAGAACTCACTGAAGGTATGTTTCTTGCCACCAAAATGTTGTATCCAGTATTCCATTGTTGTCCCGAATAGCTGAAAAATATGCTTTTCATGAATGTCTTTATACTGTGCCCAATGTTTACATTGTACGATACAGGTTTCATTTTCTTTTTTCGCAATAATGTCTCGTCCCAAATCTTCAAAGCCGTCTATAATTCCTTTGTATTCAACTGAATACCCATCACTTTCATATAGATAACCAACATACATTTCGTAATCTCGACCAATAGCCCACTTCGATTTATTGCGACTCTTTAGGTAACGATCTAACGCAAGCTGATTTCTCTCTACCGACGGGAGTGCTCGATATTCTTCTTGTGTAAGAAGTTTCTTTACAGAATCCTCCTCTTCGCCCTCATCTTCGGTCATCCCAACTTCAACTGGGATATACTCGTCCTCGTCTATTGCAATTAAATCCTCAAGCCATGGGAATAACTTGGTGAAGTACGAAATTTTATATGTGAGGATTTTATTCTCTTTTACGAGTTCTCTTTTTTCTTTTTTGATTTGCCGTACTGCTTCTGCGGCGGTATATGCGGGGTGACTTTTATATGTGAGATAGTTTTCGAGTTTCCCATCTTTTAATGCAAAGTAATCTGCAAATGCTTCAGCAAGCCACGGGAATCCCATTGAACGCTGGCGGGTAATTTTTTCAATATGTTCGTGGGTATCTTTCTTTTCTTTGGCAAATTTTTCTTTCTCGCTGTTGAGTACATCAAGTTCGGGCTTCAACTTGCGATATAACTTGGCATCGGCAAAAGCATCTCGTATCCACGATATAATTCCGAAGAGGAAAAATAAACCTATAATTGCAAGAATCCATTCCATAATTTTTATGTCTTCATATCAAACTTTTCAGAAAATGTTTCGTCTGATATATCAGCGAGAAGCATCCTTTTTTCTTTTTCTAATAATTTCATCATGGCATCAGGTGTCATTCTAAGGGAAACCGTCCCATAAAGGCTTTGTGGAGCAACCCGAGAGTATCTTTTCGCCGCAATCTGCGCAAAGTTTTTGTATAACTCGCTCTTGTCTAAATTAGAAGTCTTCTCGAATAAAAAACTAAGAACAGCCGCCCGTTTCCATGCATGACGATACAATGCCGCCTCAGGATGTTTGGACGCTTTTGGTGTCAATGGTTTTGTTTCAAGCAAAAACTTCTCAAAAAGTTCCTCTATACGCTTTCGCGCTTCTGCGCGTTCAGCTCGTTTTCTTTTCCAGTTTTCAATAAAAGACTTGATACCCATATTTAGACAAAATAGTTCATGGATTTTCCATAAAGTTTAGTAAACTTCGCCAACTCTACAGCATCTACGCCACGCTCACCTCGCTCAATCTTGGAAATATACGCCTGCGGTTTCTTCAATCGCTTGCCCACTTCAACCTGCGTCAATCCGGCCTCTAGGCGAGCCGCGCCGTGCGCGGCGAGCCAGTGTTTCCGTTCTCTGCCGCGCTTCGCGCGGCTGAATCAATCGGCAAAATTCCTGAAAGTTTAATTCTGGTGCCGGGAATGGGACTCGAACCCATAAGGTCTATTCAACCACAGGATTTTAAGTCCTGCGCGTATACCAGTTCCGCCACCCCGGCTATAGGGAAATATTCTACCACAAAATAACCTCTCTTCTATTTTCTACTTTCTACCTTCTAATACCACTTTCTATTTTCCATCAACTATTTTCTATTGTTTCAGCTTTCTCTTTAGCTCCTCCAATATCTCTTTAGCGGTTTCCTGACCACCAAGACCAAAAGCTAACCCTCCGGCTAAAGCGAGCATAGCCACAATTCCGGTAAATAAAATTCTCACCAGGTCCTGAGCCACACCCAACTGATTCAAAACAATAAGAATAGTAAAAAAAGTAATCACTCCTTTGGTAAAGACTGACAGGCTATTAGCCGAGGTTATTCCCAATGATTTCACGCTGTGTTTTACCAAATCAGACGCCAAATTTGCCGCGATCAGCCCAACAAAAGCGATTACCACCGCCACGATGACATTGGGCAGGTAAAACAACAACTGGTTAAGAACAGTAACAGCATTTGATAGTCCCCAAACCTCTAAGGTTGGCACTAAAAAGACGATGATCATTGACCATTTTAAGATTTCCGTCAACACCTCTTCCCAGATTTTTAGCGTTTCTTTTTTTACCAGTTTTACCTTGCTAAAAAGCATGTCTAGTTTGATAAAGGTAAACAAAGCCATTAAAAGATGCTTAATAATACTGGCGATAATCACTCCGATTAAAAGAATGATTAATCCTGCAAAAAACGAAGGTAAAGAGGAAAACAGTTTTTCAAAAAAATTTATGAGAATAGAATTAATTAGTTCTAGCATATTTTTATCACCCCCTTTAGAATTTGTTTTCGAACTTGTAAAGTGAGAAACTACAAATTCTTAAGTCCTCCTAAAATCGCTCTTTGTGACGTCGAGCGAATAGCGATGAGTTAAGTCACAAAGTAAGATTAGGAGGACCAGCTTAAGTCTTCATAAAACCTAATCTCTTTTTTTTCCAATAGTATTGATATTACTCCTATCTTCAGTTTATAATCTTTAGCTGGATTTTTCAACAAAAAAAAATTAGCCGCTCGTTGTAGATGAATCACTTTTCTTTTATCTACCGCTTCGTAAGGTTTTCCTTTTGTGTCATCATAACGTGTTTTAACCTCGATAAAGTAGATAGTTTTTTCTTTTTTGGCGATGATGTCAATCTCTCCACCTTTAGTTCGATAATTTTTATGAAGAACAGTAAATCCCTGATTAATCAAGTAGTTTTTGGCGATCGTTTCACCACCTCTCCCAATTGCCTGATTGGTCATTATTTAGATCGATAAAGTTTAGATCTTAACTGTTGATCAGATAGTCCTCTGATAAAATAGGCTTTAGCTTTTTGGTATTTTGACTTTTTGACGATGGTGATATTTTTTATATAAGGAGAAGATAAAGGAATAATTCTTTCGACGCCGATCTTAGACCGAGTCATTCTTCTTATGGTAATCATTCTGGTTTCCGGAGTATTGCCTCTAATTTTTATTAAGATTCCTTTAAAAAGCTGGGTTCTTTCTTTATCTGCTTCTTTGATTTTATAGCTGATACTAATCGTATCACCGACTTTATATTGTTTATCTTTGTAAGCGAATGAGTTAGCCATAACGTATTATAACAAAAAATCCTAAATACTAAATCCTAAATCACAAATAAATTATAAATTCTAATTTTCTAAATTCTAAACCGTTTATAATTTAGGATTTATTCTTTCTGCAAGCTTCCAGAAATGCCAAAAATATCGGATGCGGTTTAAGCGGTTGGCTTTTATACTCAGGATGTCCCTGTGTTCCCAGATAAAAAGGATGAATGTTTTGTGGCAGTTCAATGATTTCCACTAAGTTTTCTATTTTTGATCGGGCGCTAATGATAAGGTCTTTTTTTTCAAAATCCTTGACATATTGGTCGTTAAACTCATAACGATGGCGGTGACGTTCAGAAGTAAGGACGCTGTGATTATATATTTCGTAAGCCAAAGTCCCTTTTTTAACCATCGCCTGCCAGGCGCCTAATCGCATGGTTCCGCCATAGCTGCGGCGCTCCATATATTTTTTTTGGTGAGGCATTAGATGAATCACCTGGTGAGGAGATTTTTTGTCATTCTCCTCAGTATTGGCTTCTTTCCAACCTAAAACGTCACGGGCATAAGAAATCACTGCCATCTGCATCCCATAACATAGACCGAGATAGGGAATTTTGTTTTCTCGGGCATAACTGGCCGCTTTTATCATTCCTTCGGTTCCTCGTTCTCCCCAACCAATAGGAACGATAATGCCATCAGGATTATCAATTAAACTGACGCCTTCTTTTTCCACTTTTTGTGCGTTCACCCACTTTGTTTTTACTTCAATTCCCAGTTGCCAACTGGCATGGTCAATGGCATCAAACAAAGCGGCGTACGAATCCCGCAGTTGATAGTCTCCGGTGCCAAAATATTTACCGACAATCGCCAAGTTGACACTGATTTTTTTTGGCTGATTAATCTTTTCCACTAATTTTTTCCAAATACTAACATCTGGCGAAGAAACCTTTAAACTAAGTCTTTTGAGAATTTTTTCGGTTAGACCTTGTTTGTCTAAAACCAAAGGAATTTCATAGACAGTGGCGAGATCGGGATTGGAGATGATATTTTCCGGTAAGACGTTGCAAAAAAGTGCTAATCTCTCTTTTCGTCTCTGGTCAAGCGGTCTTTCTGAGCGAGTGATGATAAAGTCCGGTTGAATTCCCATTGAGTTTAGAGTTCGCACCGAAAGCTGGGTAGGTTTAGTCTTTGGTTCACCGAGATGTTGAGGAGTTGGTACATAAGAAACATGGATATGAACCACATCCGACGGATATTTTAGAGTCAACAATCTTGAGGCTTCATAGTAAAAAATGTTTTGATATTCGCCAGCCGTACCACCAAGTTCAATAATAACAATATCAGCTTTTTTATTTTTTCCGAGATCCTGAATTCTTTTGATAATTTCATTGGTAATATGCGGGATCGCCTCGACATCTTCGCCGTTGTACTCAAACTTTCGTTCTTTATCAATCACCGTCTTATAGATCTGTCCAATGGTGACAAAGTTATCGCGGCCCATCTCTTCTCCTAAAAACTTTTCATAAGTGCCAATGTCCATATCAGCCTCAGTTCCGTCTTCGCATAAAAAAGGATCGCCATGTTCAATCGGATTAATCGTGCCAGCATCGATATTGAGATAGTTTTCAAATTTAATTGGTGCGACGTGATAACCGGCTTGCTTAAGAATAAGACCAATTGAGGCCGCGGTTGTTCCTTTACCAATCCCTGAAATCACACCGCCAGAAATGAATATGTACTTCATAAAAATTCAAATGACAAAATTCAAATCCACAAATCAATAACAAATAATAAATTACAAATGTTTAAAACATTTATTCATTTGATATTTGAAATTGATTTGTCATTTGTTATTTGTGATTTATCATTTATATCAGAGAATTTCCAAGCACTCCAATCGCATTTCGGGTAATTGCTACATCCATAAAATCTCTTTTTAGACTTGCTATATTTTACCACAACATCACCGTTACATTTAGGACATTTTTTCCCTTTGACAATTTTCAGAATAGATTTTGTATATTTACACTTTGGATAGTTTTGGCAGGCAATAAACTTGCCAAATCGAGAAAAACGATTAATTAAATTACCTCCACACTCTGGACAAACTCCTTTGACATCTTCTTCAATTTTAATTAATGATTTATCTTCTTTCCTCAGTTCTAATTCTTTTTTAAAAGGAATAAAAAAATCTCTAAGCAACTTAATAAAGTCCTCTTCCTTATTGGCAATCTTATCCAATCCTTCTTCAAGACCAGCTGTATAGGATAAATTAAAAATCTGAGAAAAATTATGAGAAAGGTAGTCACAGATAGCGGTCCCGACTGAAGTTGGGATAAAATACCGACCGTCTTTTTCCGTATAGTTTTTTATCTGAATTAAAGAAATAATCATCGCATAGGTTGACGGCCTACCAATACCTTTTTCCTCTAAAGCTCGAATTAGTGATGCTTCGTTATATCGCGGAGGTGACTTGGTTAAAAGAGCTTTTTCTTCAAGGATTTTTATTTTAAGAGGGCTGTCTTTTTCTAATTTTATCACTGTTTGGTGGCTGCTGACAAAATAGGGATCAAAGACCTTTAAGAATCCGTCAAAAATCACCTGTTGCTGATCACTTTCAAAAAGATAATTTTTGTTAGAAATAATTTCAGTTTTAACGGTTTTAATCTGGGCTTCTTTCATCTGGGTAGCGATCGATCGATTAAAGATCAAGGTATAAAGCCTTTGATGATTAATATTTAATTTTGATTCTTTTTTACCTTGGAAGACTTCTTTGGCTTCTAACAATTTAGTCGGCCGGATGGCTTCGTGGGCTTCTTGGGCTGACTTTGAGCGGGTTTTATAGCCGCGAGGTTTTTCTAGACTGTATTCCTTTCCAAATTTTTTTTCAATATATTCTTTTGCCGGAAAGACAAAGTGGGCTGATAGGTTGAAAGAATCAGTCCGGTGATAGGTTATTAGTCCACGCTCATACAAGTCTTGAGCTAAATGCATGGTTTGTTTTGAAGAAAATCCGTGTTTGTAGTAGGCATCTTGCTGGAGAAGCGAAGTAGTATAGGGAGGAAAAGGATAACGAGCATTAATCGATTCGATAACATCAAGTACTTTATATTTATCATTTTGGCAATCGTTTTTTATCGCTTCAACATTATTTTTATTAATAGTCGTTTTTACATACTGATATTCACCAGCAAATAATTGCAGTGCGTATTTTTTTTCATACAATATATCTTCCTTACTGATTAGTTTTGCTTTAATATTTTGAACTTTATCATTTGTAATTGATTTGTCATTTGTCATTTGACATTTGACATTAAATACTCCATATATCTGGTAATACTCCTCAATCTTAAACTTCTTTATCTCTTTTTCCCGCTCAACAATCAATCGTAAAGCAACCGTTTGGACTCTTCCAGCAGACAGCCAGTTTTTTCCGGTTTTTTTCCATAAAAGCGGTGACAGTTCGTAACCGACTATCCGATCTAAAATCCTACGGGCAAACTGAGCTTTGACGAGATCAAAACGCAAAGTTTCTGGACTAGATAGAGCTTCTTTAAGGGCTTTAGTAGTAATTTCATGAAAAACAATTCTTTTTAAAGAGACTCCGTTCTTAAAGCTGATATTGGGCCAGTTTTCTTTGATGTAGCCTAAAATGTAGGCAATGTGATAAGAGATAGACTCGCCTTCGCGATCAAGATCAGTCGCTAAAATAATTTCTTTATTTTCTTCGGCTAATTTTTTTAGTTGGGCAATGACTTTTTCTTTATTTTTGATAATTTCGTAGTCTGGTTTAAATTCTTTCTCATAGTTAATCGCGATTTTGCTTTTTGGTAAATCTCTAATATGGCCCATGGTGGCAAAGACAAAGTATTTATTGTCGTCTTTTGACATCTTAAAAATCCGGTTAAAAGTTCGGGCTTTGGTAGGAGATTCAACTATAATTAATGACATATAAGTAAGTTTATAAAGTTTTTAAAGTTTATCAAGTTCATAAAGTAGTTTTCTTTCTTTTTTTAAGAAGTTTGGAGTCAATTACCGCTCTTCTCATCATGCTAATCGCTTCGCTCCTTTCCTGTTCAGAAGCTGGTCGGGAAAGAATTTTTTTTGCCTCTTCAGTGGCATTAGTAATCATCTGTTCGTCAATCTCATTTTGTCCATAAGCGCGGGAAACAAGAATATTCAACTCTTTTCCGTCAGTTTCTAAGTATCCAGCTCCGATTGACAGGTAATCTTCCTCCTCGTCTTTTTTAATTTTAATAATTCCTTCGCTAATAATAGAAAAGAGTCTTTCGTGTTTTGGTAAAATAGTGATTTCGCCGGCAACCGTCGGAATGGTCACCGACTTTACTTCTTCCTCCAAAACAATTTTTTTTGGAGTAATGATTCTCAGATGAAGCATTATAACTTTATAAACTTTATAACTTTATAAACTTTATGAACTACTTTACTTCTTCTATCCCTCCCACCATATAAAAATTCATCTCTGGTTTGCTGTCGTGCTTACCTTCTAAAATTTCTTTAAAACCGCGGACAGTGTCCTCAATCTTGACATACTTTCCTGATCGGCCGGTAAAAGGCTCAGCCACCGCCATTGGTTGGGTTAAAAATCTTTGGATTTTTCTTGCCCGTTGAACTGTCAGTTTATCTTCCTCAGATAGTTCTTCCATCCCTAAAATGGCAATAATATCTTGAAGGTCTTTGTAACGCTGTAAAGTCTTTAAAACCTGCCGTGCCACCTGATAGTGCTCCTCGCCAACAATCTCCGTATCTAAAGCCCTAGACGAAGAGGTTAAAGGATCAATCGCCGGATATAAGGCCTGTTCAGCTAAAGATCGCTCCAAAGATAAAGAAGCGTCAAGATGACTAAAGGTGGCTACGGGAGCAGGGTCAGTATAGTCGTCCGCTGGTACATAGACTGCCTGAATTGAGGTAATTGAGCCGCGATTAGTTGAGGTAATTCTTTCCTCTAAAGCAGCCATTTCTGAAGCGAGAGTCGGTTGATAGCCGACAGCTGAAGGAATCCGGCCTAAAAGAGCCGAAACTTCACTGCCAGCCTGGGCAAACCTAAAGATGTTGTCAATAAATAATAGAACATCCATTGATTTTTGGTCGCGAAAGTATTCTGCCATAGTAATGCCTGCCAAAGCCACTCTTAAACGATTGCCTGGTGGCTCGTTCATCTGGCCGAAGACCAAAGCGGTCTTCTCAATTACCTTGGTTGCTTTCATTTCTAGCCAAAGATCATTTCCCTCACGGCTTCTCTCGCCCACTCCGGCAAAAACCGAAACGCCACCGTGTTCTTTAGCAACATTATGGATCATCTCCTGGATAAGAACGGTTTTACCAGTACCAGCACCGCCAAAAACCGCCACCTTTCCACCTTTGATAAAAGGAGCAATCAGGTCAATCACTTTAATGCCGGTTTCAAAAACTTCTTGTTCTACTGACTGTTGCGCTAGGCTGGGAGCCTGTTTATGAATTGACTCTCTTAAAGCTTCTCCTATATTAGCTTTTTCATCAATTGGTTCGCCTAAAACATTAAAAATTCGGCCAAGAGTCTTCTCGCCCACCGGAACCTCAATTGGCCGACCGATATTTTTTACCACCATTCCTCTTTTTAAACCGTCGGTTGATCCCATCGCCAAAGCTCTGATATGACCTGACGCTAAGACTAACTCAGTCTCTAAAACCAATTTGTTTGCTTCCACTGTCAAGGCATCATAAACTTTTGGTGTTTCCTCTTCTTTAAATTTAATATCAACGATTACTCCACGGATAGCAATTATTTTTCCCTCATTCATAATTTTTCATTTTTAATTTTTAATTTGATTCCACCGATTCCTTTGCCGTCAGCATATCCAAAAGCTCATAAGTAATCTTTTCCTGCCTGATTTTATTGCGTAATAATGTTAGGTTATAAATAACGTTTTCTGCGTTGTCAGTGGCGTTTTTCATGGCTACCATCCGTGACGAATGTTCAGCCGCTTCACTGTCGATGATGGCACCTCTTATTTTTTCTTCAATTAAATTCTTTAACACCGCGTCAATAATCTCTTTGGCTGAAGGTTCTATTAGATATTCTGATTCTACTACTGTATCTGTTTCTTGATTGACAAGTTTCTCTGATAGCTTAGCGGGAAGAAGACAGGTAGCAGTCGTCTCAAACTTTAAAGTATTAATAAAGCGATTATACAATAATACTACTTGTCTATACTGGCCAGATAAATATTTTTCCAAGGCTTCGGTAAAGATAGCAGAAATAGCATTCTCTGGTTCAACATGGCTAAAGTCAGCAATAATCGCCCCTCCCATTTTATTGATAAAACTAGAAGCCTTTTTTCCTATGATGATAAAATCATTATCTTTAAAACTGATTTCTTTTCCTAAGTACCGAAGAAGATTAAAGTTGAAAGAGCCGCAAAGGCCTTTGCTTGAAGAAATCACAAGATAGAGATTTTTATTTGACTGGCTGGTCGTTTCAATTAAAGGAGAAAATCCCTTTTCAAGACCAGCGGTCGCCTTATAGATAATTCTTTCTAGGCTTTTTCGGTACGGAGCCGATTCTAAAGCTTTTTGCTGGGCTTTTTTCATCTTAATCGCAGAGACCAACTCCATTGCCTTAGTAATTTTTTTTACGTTAGAAACCGACTTAATTTTTTTTCTAACAGTTCTAATGTTCATAAAATATTCTTGATTATCTTTTCTAACTCTTTCTCGTCTTTTTCCTCAAAAATTTTAGTTTTATTAATTTTTTTCATCAATTCTTTTCCTTCGCTTTCCAAAATAGCAAAAATTTTTTCTTCATAACCAGCGATCTCATGAGGAGCAATACTATCCAAGAGGCCGGAGTTAGCTGCATAGATTAGAGCTACTTCGTGTCCTAAACTATAAGGTTTATTTTTCTTCTGAATTAATATTTGTGTTAATCTCGCTCCCCGACCTAAAAACTTTCTTGTTTCCTCATCCAACTCGCTTTCAAACTGGGAAAAAAAGGCCATTTCTCGGTACTGAGCTAAGTCGAGCTTAAGTTTGCCAGCGATTTTTTTCATCGCTTTCGTTTGGGCGTTGCCGCCGACGCGAGAGACCGACAGCCCGATATTAACCGCCGGACGAATACCGGCGTTGAAAAGATCGGTTTCCAAATAGATCTGGCCGTCGGTAATAGAGATGACATTGGTAGGGATGTAAGAAGAAAGGTCGCCTTCCAAGGTTTCGATAATCGGAAGAGCGGTAATTGAGCCTCCGCCATATTTTTCATCAAGTCGGCAAGCTCTTTCCAAAAGCCTAGAGTGAAGATAAAAGATATCACCGGGATAGGCTTCCCGTCCGGCTGGCCGGCGGAGAATAAGAGAGATCTGACGATAGGCCCAGGCATGCTTAGTCAGGTCGTCATAAACTACTAGAACATCCTTACCTTTTTCCATAAAATATTCTCCAATCGCCACCGCCGCATAAGGCGCCAAGTACTGTAAAGAAGCAGGCTGGGAGGCGGAAGCAGAAACAACGATAGTATAGTCCATTGCTCCTCGTTTTCTTAAAAGTTCGATGACATTGGCCATTTTAGAGTTTTTTTGACCAATACCACAGTAGATGCAGATAACATTTTCTTCTTTTTGATTAAGTATCGTATCAATCGCTAAAGTGGTTTTTCCGGTGCCCCGATCACCAATAATTAATTCTCTCTGACCACGGCCTATGGGAATTAAAGCATCGATTAGCTTAATACCGGTTTGAATTGGTGTATTAACCGGCCACCTCATGACAACGCCAGGAGCGATTTTTTCCACTGGATAGTGCTTTTTGCTCTTAATTGGCAAAAGCTCATCCTCAGGCATTCCTAAAGGATTAACAACGCGGCCAATCAGCTCGTCAGCCACGGGAATGGAAAGAGTGTAGTTTAAGCCGTTAACTTGATCGCCGCTTTTTAGACTAAGATAGTCACCTAAAACGATAATGCCGGTTCTTTTTTCAGTTAAATCAACCACATAGCCTTGAGTGCCATTTTCAAACTCAACTACTTCGGAAAAAGCGATATTTTTCAGCCCAGAAGCGATGACGATACCGTCTTTTATCTCCTCGACCACGCCGATTTCTTTCGGCTGATAGTCTATCTTAACTTTTTCTATCTGTAAATTTTTTAACTGAGTCTTTAGAGAAAGATCGACCACGCGGTCATCTAACTTGATAATCAAGCCGCCGATAATTGACCGGTCAACAACATTAGTAATCACCTCTTCTTCTCTTAAAGACAACTTCTTTTTTATTTCTTTCAGCTCTTCCGTAGTCAGCTTGTAACTGGAAACGATTTGCGCTCTCATGGTTTAAGATAACTTTGGCAAATTTTTAAGAACATTTTTATTAATTTCTTTTTGCTTCTCCTCAGTTAAATAAGATGAAAAAGTTCTTTCTAAGACTAAGCTTGTTAACTGAATCAGTTTTTTTTTCATCTCTCTTTCCATCTCAGCTCTTTCCACTTCAATCTGCTTTTTTCCCTTGGCAACAATCGCTTGTGACTCTTTTTTTGCCTCACTAACTAAACTTGCTTTAATTTTCGCCGCATCCTCTTTGGCTTTTTTTAAGGCGATGTCCAACTCTTTTCTCATCTGGTTTTTTGTCTTGCTTTGAGTTTCAGTCAACTCTTCCTCTTTCTTTTTCAAATCAGCAATCATTGTTTCCTTTTCTTTTTCCCTTTTTACTTCGTCAGTCATAAACTTGGCAAAAGGTTTGGCCAAATACTTTTTAAAAACGTAAAAAAATAAGCCAAAATTAATTATTTGGGCGATTAATAGCTTAATATCAATTCCTAAACTTTCCATAGAATTTAAACGAACTTGATAATCAACGAAACCACTAAGGCATAGATAGCGACTGCTTCGGCAAAGGCAATCGCCAAAATCATATTGGTTTGAATTGGTCCCTGAGCTTCAGGATTCCGACCAGTCGCTTCCGCTGCTTTGCCACCGATAATACCGATACCAATACCAGGTCCGATGGCGCCAAGGCCGATAGCAAGAGCAGTAGCAATTAACTTTCCTGCTTCAGTTGACATATAGGTACCTCCCTGAGTTTTAACTTTTAATGATGACTAATCGCCATACTTAAAAATACCGCCGACAACATAGAAAAAACCAAAGCCTGAATTAAGCCAACAAATACTTCCAATAATAAAAAAGGGAAAGTTACGAGAACCGGTATCAAAAAAGCCATAATAGTAATTAGTACTTCACCGGCAAAGATATTGCCAAAAAGTCGAAAAGAAAAAGAAATAATTTTAGAAAATTCAGAGATCGTTTCCAAAATACCGACAAAAAAATTAATCGGATTTGAGATATTAAAAAACTTTTTTAGATAACCTTTTACACCTAAATATTTCATTCCATTTAATTGAATTAAAACAAAAGCAATCAGGGCAAGTGAAATCGTGGCGTTAAGATCGGCATTGTTTCCTCTGAAAATAGGCAGATGATGAAATAGTAAGCTGCCGATGCCTGGCAGTAGCCCAAACCAGTTATTAAGAAGAATATAAAGAAAAAAACCAGCAAAAATCGGGAAGAAAATCATTGTTTTCTCTTTTAAAATAGACTCGAACAACTGATAAATAGTTTTAAGAATAAAGTTAATCAGATAATAAAATTGAGACTTTTTCTTTAAGCGGGCCTCTTTATTATAGATAAGCCCAAGTAGTAAAAAAAGAAAAAAAACGATTAAGGAAGTAAAAAGAGAGTTGGTAAAAGCAAAGCTACCGATTTTAAAAAGAGGTTCAGCCTTGATGCTGATTTCTGGCATTTTTGTCAGAATCTCGGGCATTGAAATAAATTTTTATTAAATTATAAAAAGTACCTATAATCCCAAGCGAAAAAAATATTATAAAGAAAAAATTTTTTTTCTTCAACAATCTATCCAAACTTAACCCTAAAAAAACTCCCAAAAGGAGTGGGACAATTAAATAATAACCAAGATTAAGATAGTTTGCAAGACGAAAATTAAGTTTTTTACTAATTTCTTTTTTTTTAATTGCTGGAACCTGTTTTAAGTTAAGATTTTTGTCGAAAGAATAGTATTTTCTACTCATTTTAACTCGTTAACTAATTAACTGTTTTAACTGTTTCTAAATCTACGGCATTTTCCATAATAATCCCCAGTCTTCCTTCCCTTTCATTAACTTTACCTTTGAGCATGATAATCCGATTAATGGCAATAATATTTTTCAGTTTTTCAAAAGTGGTAGGAAAAACCACTACTTCGATACTGCCGGTTTCGTCAAAGACCTGAATCACTGCCATATCATGATTATTTTTCCGCGTCTTAAGGAGTCTTTTGCCGCCGATGATTCCCGCCAAAATATATGGTTTATCAACGTCCTCGAAGGTAATATTGCCAATTTTTTTATTCACTTTTTTTTTAATAATTGGGGCAAACTTAGCCAGAGGATTTTTCGTCAGTAAAAAACCGATAATCTCTCTTTCCATGATATAGATTTCTTCTTCATTAAACTCAGGTAGTTCCTTAAAGTCGTCGGTTATCGTGTTATCTTTTTCATTTTTGAAAAGATCAAACTGGCCTTTTTCTTTTTTAATCTTGTTTTTTTGAATCTCTAAAACCGTCTGCGGATAATAAGAAAGTAGGCTGGCTCGGTTGCCAAACTTAGAAAAAGCATTGGCTTTAATCAAGCTTTCCACGGTTTTTTTATTGACTCGGCGCAGATCAACTCGGGAAAGGAAATCGCGAAATGAGATAAATTTTTTATCTTTTCTAGCACTGACTATTGCCTCAATGGCCGCTTCACCAACATTTTTAATGGCTGATAGCCCGAATCTGATTGATGGTCCTTCAATTCTGAAACTGGCAAATGATTTGTTAATATCCGGAAGAAGCACTTCTATCTTCATCCGGCGACACTCTTCGATTGCTTGTGACATTTTTATTTCCCGCTGCGGACCAGCCATTCCCTGAAGTTCAGCCGTAAGAAGAGCGGTCATAAACTCCACTGGATAGTTGGCTTTGATATAAGCGGTCCAGTAAGCAATAAGAGCATAAGAGGCCGAATGAGGTTTGTTAAAACCATAAGAGGCAAACTTCTCCATAAAGTTCCAGAGGGCCTCAACCGTGCTTCTTTTATATCCTTTTTTTAGCGCCCCTTTAAAAAATTTGTCTTTCTCCTTTTTCATCAACTCTTTTTTCTTTTTTCCCATTGCCATTCTTAAATTATCCGCCTCAGACATTGAATAACCAGCCAGCTTATGAGCAATTTCCATTACCTGTTCTTGATAGACCAAAACGCCATAGGTTTCTTCTAAAATCGGTTTCAAATCAGGGTGGAGGTATCTGACTTTTTTGGGATTATTTTTTCCCTCTAAAAATAAAGGAATCAGCTCCATGGGACCAGGACGGTATAAAGCCACCATAGCAGAAATATCAGACATTTTTGACGGCTTCAGCTCTTTAGCCAGATGTCTCATTCCGCCAGACTCTAGCTGAAAAACACCGATGTTATCGCCTTTGGCGATTAATTCATAGGCTTTTTTATCATCCAAAGGGACTTGATGAATATCAATCTTTTTTTTAGTGATCGTCTCCACATACTCAAGGGCTTTTTCAATAATGGTTAAGTTGCGCAGACCGAGAAAGTCCACCTTAAGAAGACCAATAGCTTTTTGGCCGGAAACCGCGTTTAGATCAAGACAGTACATATCGTACTGAGTAATGATTTTTCCTCCTTTTGACTCACGCTGTAAAGGCACATAGTCAGTTAATTTTTTATCAGAGATGACGACGCCGGCGGCATGGACCGAAGCGTGACGAGGCAGACCTTCAATCTTTCTGGCAATGTCTAAAACTTTTTTTGTTTCGGGTTCGGTTTGATAGGCGAACTTTAAAGCCGAGGAATCCTCAATCGCTTGACCGATAGTCATGGTAAATCCTTGCCTACCAAAAGGGATCATCTTGGCTAAGCGGTCTCCTTGAGAGTATGACAGTCCCATCGCCCGGGCCACATCGCGAACCGCCATTCTTGCCTCCATTGTGCCAAAGGTGATTATCTGAGCTACTTTGTCTTCACCATATTTTTTGGAAACATAACGAAGCACTTCATCACGTCTGACATCGGCAAAGTCAATATCAATATCAGGTGGGGTTGGCCTTTCCGGATTTAAAAATCTTTCAAAAGGAAGATTATAGTCAATTGGATTAAGATCGGTGATTCCCAGAACATAGGCGACCAAGCTCCCAGCTACTGATCCTCTTCCTGGACCGACGGCAATGGCCTGTTTTTTTGCCCAGTTAACAAAGTCTTGGACGATTAAAAAATAGGTAGAGTAGCCTTTTTTATTAATAATCTCCAGTTCATATTTAATCCTTTTCTCAACCATTTCTTTATTGTATTGGCTGACTCTTTTTTTTCGTTCATTGACCAGTTGATTGAGATACTGGCCAACTGGAATATTTTTTGGTGTTTCAAAATCAGGCAGGATCCATTTTCCATAGGGAATTTCTAAATGGCACTGTTCGGTAATTTTTAAACTGTTGTCAATTGCTTCAGGAAGCTCGATAAAACTCCCTTTCATTTCTGATGGAGATTTAAAGTAATAGTCAGGGATATCAATCATGGAAAGCGGCCGGTTTTTTTCTAAAATCGTTCGTTGTGTTTGAATGCAAAGAAGAATCTCTTGAGCATAAGCATCAGATTCATCTAAGTAATGAACATCATTAGTGGCAATAAGAGGTACGCCGTATTTCCTTGATAGTTTAATCAACTGCTGATTGACTTTATTCAGGTCTGGTGATTTTGGATGCTTTTGGATTTCCAGGTAAAAATCTTTGTCAAAGATTTCCAGATATTTTTCCAAAGTCTTTTCCGCTTCTTTTTCCTGGTTTTGCAAAAGAAGAGAAGGTATCTCGCCGTTGAGACAAGCGGATAAAGCAATTAATCCCTGATGATGTTTTTCCAAAATTTCAAAATCAATTCTTGGTTTATAATAAAAGCCTTCAAGATTGGCGTGAGTAACAATCTTTAAAAGATTTTGATAACCTTCTAGATTTTTTGCCAGCAAAACTAAGTGGTATTGATCACGTTCTAAACCAGGCTGTTTATCAAAACGGGATTTTTTCGCTTTATAGGCTTCCACACCGATTATCGGTTTTATTCCTGCTTCTTTGGCTTTGAGGTAGAACTTAAAGACACCGTATAAAGCACCATGATCAGTAATCGCCAGTGCCGGCATTTTATACTCAATCGCGCGAGCGATGATTTCGTCAATACGAGACATGCCATCAAGAAGCGAGTAACCAGTGTGAACGTGAAGATGAACAAATGACATATTTGATATAAATTATAGTTTATTAATGATAAATTCTCTTGCTTTATTTTCTAATCTATCATCTAATTTTTCCAAATAAATTTTCTTTTTATATTTTCTTTCTAACGCTTTCTCAATCAGCCAATCAGCCAGCTCGGGATTTTTAGGAAGAATCGGACCATGCAGATAAGTGCCAATGGCCTTTTTATAAATCATTCCTTCGGTTTTATCTTTTCCATTATTGCCATAGCCTTTGATAACTTGAGCAAATGGTTTGGCGCTTTTACCTAAATAAGTTCTGCCGCCATGATTCTCAAAACCGGTAAAAATATATTTTTTACCGTCCTGAGCTAGTTTAACGACAATGTTTCCAATCAGCCTTTTGAATGTTAGTCCAGGACTCTCAGTATAAAGATCAAAAAGTCCTAAGCCAGAGATTACTGTTCCATCGGCGGCCTTATAATATCGGCCCATAAACTGATAGGCGCCGCAGATAAATAAGCCAGGGATGCCTTGATTAATCATTTTTTTTAATGTGGTGGCTTTGGTTTTCTGTAAATCGCGATTAACGATTTCCTGCTGCCTGTCTTGGGCTCCGCCCATAAAAATAAGATCACAGTTCTCGAGCTCTTCTCTAGGAGTAGAGATAAATATTTTTTTTATTACTGGTTTGATTCCTCGCCAGGAGAGTCTTTTTTCCAAAACAATAATATTACCGCGATCACCATAGGTACTCATCAAGTCGGGATAGAGCCAAGCAATATTGATAGAAAAATTTTCAATTTTCAATTTTCAATTTTCAATAAATTTATAATTCTAAAAAAACGGTATCGAGCTTTTAAATAATATTTTTCTCACTTCCAACATCCCAGAATAGGTTGCCAAAATAAATATTTCTTCATCAGTTCTTGTTTGCTCAACCACTGTTTCTATTGCTTCTCTTAATGACTCAAAATTAAAAAACTTTCTTTCCTGATAATTCTTTAAACAATACTTCAATCGTAAACCCATATCATAAACTCTGTCTCCGGAAACATAGATTTTTTTACCATATAGAATAAGCCTTTCTAAGTCCACATCCCAAATCCAGGAAACGTCGCGGCCATCAGGAATTCGGTCATTTAAAACTAGAAGTAAATTTTTTGCTTGGGAAATCTGACTGACTACCTCAATCGCCTGATTAAAACCAGCGGGATTTTTTCCTAAAAAAATAGTAATTTTTTTACCTTGATAAACAAAACTTTCCTGCCGGCCGAAAACTGGTCTGAAATCAACTAACTGGTTTTGAATAAAGGCAGGAGGAAAAGAAAATATTTTTGAAACTAGTAAGGAAGCAGCGTTAAGATTATATAAATTATATTTTCCTTGTAGTTGAGTATTTGGATTTTTTAAGGAAAAAATTTCTTTCGGTGAAGAAAATTGACATTTTGGGCAGCTATAGTCGCCTAAATGCGAATAGGCGATTTTGTGATAAGCTAGTTTTTCTCCGCAGTTCGGACAATAAATCGAGTCAACATCATGAGAAACTTCTTTTTTTAACATCAGTTCTCGGTCCAATCCAAAGTAATAAACTTTAGCGGAAAAAGATTTGCTAATGTAAAAAAGCAACGGATCGTCAGCGTTAATAAAAAATTGGCAGTTTTTTAAATTTTTCAGAGATTCCTGCCATTTTAAGGCAATGGTATTAACTTCGCCGTAACGATCAAGCTGGTCGCGAAAAAGGTTATTAAGAATAATAGATGAAGGATTGAGTTCTTTGACTAACAAAGGCAGGGTATTTTCATCAACCTCAAAAATAGCCACCTGATAATCAAGTTTGGCGTTTAACTTAATGTATTTAATCACTGATGACACGGCGCCATTCAAAAGATTAGCTCCTTCTTGATTGTGAAAAACTCTGATATTCTTTTTTTCAAGAAGGAATTTAATTAAAGAAGCCGTGGTCGTTTTTCCATTGGTTCCAGCAATAAGAATTGTCGTTAATTTATTTTTAATAAAAGTTTTTTTGAGGAAATTTTTGTCGAGCGATAAAGCAATTTCTCCAGGCCAGGTGGAACCGGCTCTTTTAAATATTTTGGTAATGATGAAGTTGGCCAATTTTCCCGTAGAAATCGCTACAAAATATCTTAAAGATTTTAGATTTAAGATTTGGATTTGACATTTGACATTTGACATTTGAGATTTAATGTTTATTTTACATCTCTCGTAAAATTTTAATTCTCTCCTCAATCGCTGGATGAGTGGAAAATAAGGTCAATAACCATGATGAAAAGGATTTTTTCTTAAAAGGATTAACAATAAAAAGATGGGCGGTTGAAGAAGTGGCTGTTCTTAAAGTATGAGGATCAGAAGCGATTTTTTCTAAGGCGGAGATTAAACCCGCAGGATTTCTTGTCAGTAAAACTCCCGAGGCGTCGGCTAAAAACTCTCGCTTTCTTGAGATCGCCAATTGAATTAAAGTAGCGATTATTGGCGTTATAATTAAAACTATAATAAAGATTAAAAAAAATATTGGATTGCGGTTGTTTCTTTCATCATTATCACCAGAATGACGGCTCCACCACATATTTCTCATTATCCAATCGGAGATTAAAGCCAGAGTGCCAACAAGAACAGCGACGATAGATGATAAAAGAATGTCATAATTTTTTATATGGGAAAGCTCATGAGCCACGACTCCTTCTAGATCGGAACGGTCTAATTTTTCCAAAAGTCCAGTCGTCACACAAACAACCGCATGTTTTCTATCACGGCCAGTGGCAAAAGCGTTGGGAGAAGCGTCGTTAATAACATAGAGCTTTGGTATTGGTAAACCATCGGCAATGGCAAGATTTTCCGTCACCGTATAAAAGTCAAAGTACTGTTTTTTATTAGCCGGTTTAGCACCGGTTGTAAAAAGAATAATTTTATCCGAGTAAAAATAACTACCTAAAGAAGAAAGGCTCGAAATTATCAATCCCATTACTAAATATCCGCTCGGATTATCCGTGTAAAATTTTCCTAGAAGATAAAAAAAGAATGAAAAGATTAAAACAAATAAAAACATTATTAAAAAAGTCTTTGTTTTGTTTTGTGAGATTTGGGAATAGGGTGTCATATCTTGAATTGAGTCGATAGGTGTCGCGAAATGAAAAGGTTCCTCGAGAAGCGGATTGTCCCGACGTAACGTCGGGACAGAGCCTCGCAGAGGAATAGTTGTCATGAACGACAGAATCTATCGAATCTCATTCGAACTTAACATTGATTTTCTTTCTTTCTTCTTCAGTCGCCGCAAAAAACTCAAAAGCTTTAAAACTAAAAGTGTTAGCAATCAAGTTTGACGGAAACATCGATACTTTAGTATTAAAATCCAACACATTGGCATTATAGAATTGCCTCGAATAAGCCACCTTGTCTTCAGTATCCTCAAGCTGTCTTTGTAAATCCTGAAAATTGGCGCTGGCTTTAAGTTCAGGATATGCTTCGGCGACGGCAAATAAAGATTTTAGCGCTCCTGTCAACATGTCATTAGCCTTAGCCTTTTCTTCTAAACTTTCCGCCTTCATTAATGAAGAGCGTGCTTTAGTCACTTCAGTAAAAACACTTTTCTCATGCTTGGCATAGCCTTTGACCGTCTCCACCAAATTTGGAATCAAGTCTGCTCTTCTTTTTAACTGAACATCAATGCCGCTCAAAGCCTCACCTATTCTTGTTTTCAAAACAACAAAACCATTGTATTGGCCTATTAAATAAAGTACTAAAACGGCAATAATACTTATAAGTGCGATAAACATATACTACTCCCTTGTCTCTCGATTAAATCGGGACTAAACTGTTAATTAAAAACATTATACTCCTTAATTATAGGCGCGACCAAGCGGACTCGAACCGCCAACCTATTCCGTGACAGGGAATTGCTCTAGCCAATTGAGCTATGGTCGCTTTAGTTTAATATTATCAAATTTTCCTCTTGATATCAATAAAAGCATTGTCTATAATCTGGTTGTCAATATGACCAAAAAACAACCTTCGTTAATAAATTACCAAAAACTTTTAACTTCCATAGTCAAAGAAAAATATTTTTCTCTTTTACTTGGTATGTTTGTTTCTTATGTTATCGCTTCTAACTTGTTGAAATTCCTTCCAAAAAATATTATCTTCCGACTGCCTACTTTTGCCAAAAAAACCGCCCCCACCTCCCCAAAATCCCAAATCGCCCTAAAAATCTACACCGTCAGCGAAGGCGATGACCTCTGGCATATTGCCGAAAAATTTTATGGATCAGGTTTTAATGCTTATGATATCTCAGTCGCCAATAACCTTGATCCTTCGACGACTATAAATGCTGGACAAAGACTGATTATTCCCCAAGTTACTCGGCGTCAGCAGACCGTTGGCGATATATACTCTGGGGCTAGCACCAGTCAAGTCACTTATACCGAAGGCAAATACGTGGTTCAACCAGGAGATTCATTGTCTATTATTGCCCAAAAAGTCTACGGTGATCTCTATGCCTGGCCACGTCTTCTTCAGGCTAACAAGCTAATTTCTCCAGATATAATTGAAATAGGAATGATTCTTACTATTCCTCGATAAATATTTTGAGTTATAATATTTATAACTTTTATAATTTTATTTTCTTTTGCGGGATTAGTACAGTGGTAGTATGCATCCTTCCCAAGGATGAGGCGCGAGTTCGATTCTCGTATCCCGCTCACTAGAGTCGCTTTCCAAAGAATGAGGAATTAGCGACTCTTGTGTCCGCCAAATAACGCTCTTCGAGACGTCGAGCGAATAGCGAAGAGTTAAGTCTCGAAGGAAGTTATGGCGGACAAGTTGCGCCGACTTAGCTCAATGGTAGAGCAACGGTATCGTAAACCGTAGGTTATCGGTTCAAGTCCGATAGTCGGCTCATGAGCCGTCTACAAAACCACCGCAGTAATCAACTAAAAAAAACCATTGTTATTTTTTTGGTGGTTTTATTCCTTCTTTTCTATCTATTTATGACCTACGGACTCCGGTTCCTTATCAACGCCTCTATTTCTATTTCTAGTCTTTTTTCCAAAAAAAACTCTAGTCAATTAGTTCAAACTAATGAAGTTTTTGGTCGTTTATCCATTGATTCAATTCCATCGGCGACTAACTCTGGGATGATTGAGGTTTCCGGATCTATTATCAACTTTGACATACTGGATTTTTATATCAACGACAAAAAAGTCAAAGAAACTGAGCTCTCGACCACTGATAACTATGACGAACAGATTGGAGATTTGGTTGAAGGAAATAATGAAATATATATTATTGCTAAAACTAAAGATGGTCAGTATAAAAAAATTTCCGATAGATACACGGTGTTTTATAAAAAAAATAAGCCAAAACTAGAAATTACTGATCCTCAAGACCAAAAAATCGTCTCTAGTCCAGATCTTATTGTTAAAGGTACGACTGACAAAGAAACCTTTATTAAAATTAATGATTCACCGGTCGTCGTTGACGCTAATGGCGGTTTTACCTATTCACTTCATCTTCAAGAAGGCGAAAACAAAATAAATATTACTGCCTCTGATATGGCTGGCAACAGCGAAGAAAAAACTTTTACTGTTTCTTATCAAAAAGAGTAAATAAAACTCCAGCAAAAAATAAAATAAAAGGATGTAGCAAAACATTATCAAACAGAGAAACAGTTCCTAGAAAAACTATCAGCGCTCGAGCGTTTTTACTGTGTCTCCAAATTAGACCCATTAGACTTATAAGTCCAATTAGGCCTATTAATCCACTGCTTACCAAAACTGTCAGATAACTCGAACTAAAAGACGCTCCCGCATGAGAACCCTGAATATTTCTGAGATATCTTAGCCGATTATAACCATAGCCAAAAATCGGCTTTTTCAAAAATAAATTAATTCCCTCTTGATAATCTTTTACCCGGGAAACTATGGAAAAAGTTCTCGTTATATTAACTCCTTCGCCGGCTGGTTTAGGGGCCAAAAAAATTAAAAATAATAAAATAAATAAATAAATAAATAACTTTTTGAACTGACTTTTTTTTATAAATAAATATAAAAGAGCGATTATAAAAGATAGATAGATACTTCGGGAAAAACTTAATACCAAAAATATTAAAAAAATGCTCTTAACAATAAACTGATCGCTAAAAAGAAAAATCATTCCGTATATTGTTCCGGCAATAGCCGTATCAAAAAAAACTCCAAAGGTGCGGTAAAGATGAGGATCCCAGCCTAGATAAAACAAATTTCTTAGGTCGGGATATAAAAGATACTGTGTAACTGTAGTTATAATAGTTACGACTGTTATAATCATAATTCCATTTTTTAAGACTTTTTTGCAATTAGGATCTTTTTTGCTCCAATAAGACAAATAACTCCAATAAGTCAAATATAGACTAAGTCTTAAAAAATAAAGAAAACCAACTGTATTTTCAAAAAGAGAATATTGATTGAAGCCAATAAGCAAAGAAAGAAATAAAATAAATAAAAATATGAAAGATGACGTGGATTTTTTCCAAGCATCTGTTATTGGATTGAAACGATATTTAAAAAATAAAACTAAAAGAAATAAACCAAGAAAAACTTCGTAAAGATAAAAATTTATTTGTTGATTAAAAAAGGAAATTCTTCCCAGTTGACCAAGAGAAAAAAGAAAAAAGATTAAATATAAGACAATATTAATAAACATTTTTACCGATTGAAAAAGCGAAGATGCCTCCCGCTCAGCGGGACGGTATCAAGCTTTTTCATATATAATTTAGCTCTCACCAAAAACGAATGAAAACTCATCAAAAATGCATAAGCAAATCCCGCGGCTCCATCTAAAAATCCTAAATTAATTAGGAAGTTGGAAATAAACTTTCCCAGCGGCCAGATAATTATCTCCAGAATGTTAACGCTTTTTCCCTGATTATAAAGTTTTTTTGCCCGAAGCGAAGAATAATAATTGACATCCTGAATAAATTCTTTTAAAGTTTGGTGTGGGTAGTGGTTTAAAAAACTATTTAAACTTTTGACTTTTGACTTTTGACTTTTGACTTTGAATTCTTCATGGACATTACCCAGCCATTTTCCTGAATCTTTTCTAAGAAGTCTAATTAAACCCATTTGTCTAATTCGACGGAGTTCGCCGTACTTTAGCTCTTTTCCCCAGAAAAAATCCCTTCTACGGATATAATAAGCATTTTCCTTAACAATATAACCATTTAACAATTTAACAATTTCTTTAGCCAGCTCTTTACTTACTACCTCATCCGCATCGACAAATAAAATCCATTCATTACTCGCCCTACTCATCCCAAAATTCCTCTGAGCGGCAAAATCTTTGTTTAGTTTTTTTCCAAAAATTTGGATTTTGGATTTGATTTGTAATTTGAACTTTGAACTTTGAACTTTTTCTATAGTTTTATCCGTCGAATAATCATCAATAACTATTATTTCATTGCAAAAAGAAAGTGATTTTAAACATCTTTCGATATTCTTCTCTTCATCTTTCGTTAATACTACTGCAGAAATCTTCATTTATACAATTTTACCAACTTTTCTACGTAATTCTTCCAGGAAAACACTTTAATTAAACGTTTAATTAAAGTAAAATCTTTTTTTTGATTAATTACCTTATACATACAGTCAATAAATTCTTTTTGATTATTGGCTAAATTGACGTAAGGTTGAAGCTCCGGAATGATCGCCGACTTCAGACCAACGACCGGGCATCCTAGAGATAATGCTTCCAAAACCGGCAGGTTAAAACTCTCATAATGTGAGGCGGTAAGTAACGCTGTAGCCCCTCTATATAAATTACGAAGTTTTTTTCGCGAACAATTTTTAGTTATCAAAGTCAATTGATAATCCCTAAATTCCCTAATCTCCCTAAATTTTTCAAACGCTTTTCTAATAAACCTAATATTCTTTATCGAATGTTTCATCCCAACATATAGAAAATATTTACAAGTATACCCGCCAGGTGTACTTCTGGTTGACATATCAATCGGAATCCCAAACGGAATAACAACAATCTTTGTATCAGTTAATTGATTAATTAATACAAGCTCCTTTTTTACTTTCTCTGATGAAACCACGATGTAATCTGATCTCTTAATCATTTCTTTCAGCTGATTCATTAGTCGTGAATAATCTTTTTTTGAATACAGTCGGGGATAGAAATAATAGGATAATCCGTGGCAAAAACTGATGATTTTCTCGGAAACATAAAGTGGGATTGCTTGATTTAGCGCCAAAAAAACATCCTTCTTTTCTTTAAACTCTTCTAAGCTCAGCCTGATTTTTGACCAGGCTAGACGCGGTTTTAATCTATCAAATGTATAGATATGGTATTTATTTTTCTTGTCATACAAAGATAGGGCTCTAATTAAATTTTCTGAAAAAACATAATTTCCAAACCTCTCCCCTAATTTTCCTCCCAGTCCCCCACCGTCAACGGATATTTTCATAAAGACTGTCTTTCTTAAAGACTGTCCTTGTTAAGGACTGTCTTCAATATGGCAAATAATAATAATGTGTTTAAAATCTCTCCTCCTATAGTAATCCAGGAGGAAGCAAAATAACTAAATTTAGGAATTAAAAAATAGTTTAACGTTACATTGAATACCAACTGAAAAATAAAAAGATAGATTATAAATTTAGATTTTTTTAAAGCATAAAGGCCGTTGATGGCAATTGAAGTAAAGAGAATCAAAGGTAAAGCAAAGATGATAATTCTTAAGACTTTTATCGAATCAAAATAGTTAAATTTAAATAGATGAGGCAAAATCAAAGGAGCAAAAATAAAGATTCCCAAAGCGCATCCTCCGCCGATAATAAATAGTAACCAAAAATCGTGCTTTATTTTGTTTATAAAAGATTTTTTATCTTTATCGGCGGCCAACTGAGAATAAATCGGTATTGAGGAAACATTATAGGCGGTTACCATAAACATCAAGGCATCTAAAAATCGGTATCCGGCGGAGTAAATACCAACCTCCTTTTGTCCTCTTAAAAAATTTAATAATATGACGTCGATTTTTGAATACCAGCCGGCCAGTAAACTGATAAACAAAAAAATCATTGAGCCTTTAGCAATTTTCATTAATGAAGAAAATCTAAAAGAAAAAGAAATTTTTTTAAGCTGTGACTTTATTAAAATAAAATTAGCCAATGAATAAAGATTGTAAAGAACAAAAGTGACAAAGAATAAGCTAATAATTTTTCTGCTAACAAAAATCGTGGCAATCAAAGATAGAATTAGAATAATTTGAAAAATCATCGAGACAAAAGATACCAAATAAGCTTTACTCAATACCGAAGCATAGATTAAAAAACTCCCGGAAATCATATTGGAAAAAACTACAATAGAAACGAGCAGAATAGCTAAACGGACTGTTTGACTATAGTGAAAAATAAAGGCAAAAATTATCGTCGTAATAAAAGCCATAATCGACAGTAAAAAACGAAAAGAAAACAGTTCGGAAAACTGCGGTTTCTCCACTCTAGATAGATTCACTAGACCGTAGGAAGTCGTTCCGAAGTCCAAAAGCGGCAAAAATAAGCCAAGATGGGTCCAGGCAAGAGTGTAAACCGCATAGTCTTCTGGTCGGAAATTCCTAATAAGCAGTAGAAATAAGATAAAATGAAGAACTTTATTAACCAAAGAAGATATATTTAAACTAAAAAAATTTAAATAGAATGGACGTTTAATAACTTCTTCGTAAAATGTTTTTGGTAGTCTTAAAAATTCATGGGCTTTTTGTTTCCACGAACCGTATTTTAATAAAAACCTTAACCTGTTTTTAAATAAATAAAACTCTTTTTGTGGATTATTTTTGGAAACTTCAAAGTGATCATAAGTTATTTGAGAAGCGACACCGATTTTAAATCCCTGTTTTTTCGCCCGCCAACAATAATCAACCTCTTCATAATACATAAAATATTTTTCCTCAAATAGACCAATTTTTTCTATTACTTCTCGTTTTATAAACATTAACGATCCAGAAACAAAGTCGCAACTGACAAATCTTTTTTTAGGTTTTTTTTCAATCAATCCACCGCTCATTCGCCATTTATCAACTTCTCCGCCATAATATATTTTTCCTTGTTGTTTCATCGCCAGTCCCCAGATATCAAAATGCTGGCTTGCTGGTAAAAAATTTTGGGCGGTTAGGGAGGTTAGGGATATATCAGGATTGGCAACGACAAAGAGATCACAGCGATCTTTGATTGCTTTTTTAATACCAATGTTTACCCCAGCTGCGTAACCAATGTTATTTTTAGTGTTATCAATAAAATAGATTTCATAATTCTTAAATCGTAAATCATGAACTTCTCTTCTGAGTCTTTCAACGTCTGATTTTAGTGTTTTATAGAGAACAATAATGAATCCAATTTTTAATTTTTCATTGTCATTTTTCATTTTTAATTTTTAATTTTTAATTTTTTCCGATTAAAAATAAAAAGAGAAATATATATCAACCATTCCATATACATAAAACCAATGTCTAAAGGTATCCTAAACATTCCATCTTTATATCCTTTATCTTTAATAAACCTTGCCCAAAACATGTGCAAAGGATAAAAAATAATTTTTTTTAATGAGCTTTTTTCTTTAGCGTAATATTTTTCCTTAGCCATTCTTATTCCATAATCGGTAAATTTATTAAATATTTGTTTCAGCGATCGGTATGAATGATGAATTATTCTCTTTCTCAAATAACCTATTTTATTATTTACTATCTCAAATTTATTATGAATCAGTGAGGGTAGAATTTTTAAAGCTTCTCTTCTAAATAATCGAAGTTGATGATATCTTTCACCTCCATGCTCAAGTAGTTTTCCTAGATAATAACTTTGAAATGGTACCCAAAACGCATTTTCTTCAATTTTTAATTTTTCATTTTTAATTTTTAATCTAATTTCTTCTCTAAGTTGAGAAGAAATTATCTCATCACTATCCAAAATCAATACCCAACTACCGGTACATTTTTTTAACCCATACTGTCTTTGTTTTCCTATTTCAGTGAACTTTTTTTTATAAACTTTACAAACTTTATTAACTTTATAAACTTTATGAACTATCTCTATTGTCTTATCCTTCGAATATCCGTCAACAATAACAACTTCATCAGCTATTTTTTTAATTGACTCTAAAGTCGCTCTAATCGTTTCTTCTGAATTTTGGGTAAGAATCAAGGCAGAAAGGGTATTTTTCATCGTTACTATTATACAACGAACGATCCGATGGTATATCCTAAACAATTTAGCCATATAACAATATAACCATCTGATTTTGTCGTTTATAACCGACTGACAAAAGAGTCTATAAAGTCTATAAAGTGAAAAGTGAAAAAAATATTTATTTTTGGAATAGTTCTGAGATTAATAATTTTATTTTTATTTAAAAATATTAGTAATTATGACCTTCAATCATACCTAAAAGTCGGCGAACTGACCATCAAAGGAATCAATATTTATCCAAATATTGCCAATCTTCATCATCCTTATTTTCCGGCGTTTCTCTACCTGGAAAGTTGCCAATCAATAATTTTTCTTAAATCATTAAATTTAATATTTGATCTAGGAATCTTATATCTTGTCTATTTATTATCAAAACAGTCTTGGAAAAAGACCCTTCTCTATGCTTTAAATCCGATCACGCCTATGATTTTCTTTTTACACGGCCAGTTCGACGCCGTCCCGATATTTTTTTTGTTACTGTCTATTTATTTATTTCAAAATAAGAAACCATTTCTCTCTCTATTAAGTTACTCCTTTTCCGTGATGATGAAGTCTTGGCCAGTCATGTTTATCTTGGCTATTTATCAACGATTAAAAAATAAAAAGTTAATCTTCTTGTCTATATTTTTTCCAATTTTATCAATCGTTATCTACTGTTTAATCTTTAAAACTTCACCGCTAAATATTCTCCAATCTCTCATTTATTATCAGGGTGTTTTCGGAATTTGGGGAGTAAGCAAAATATTTTCCTTAATTCACCTTCGACTCCGTTATCAAAAACTAATCATTGGCCTTTTTCTGTTTATTTTTTTTCTATATTCTTCTCGAATTCAAGAAAAGGATTTCATCAAAAAAATTTATTTATTGCTTCTATTTTTCTTTTCTTTTTCCCTGACTTTTTCTATTCAGTATCTATCGTGGCTTATTCCTTTTTTATGTCTAACTTTTCCCAAATATATTTATAAGTTAATGTTTCTAATTACCAGTTATCTTTTATCTTTTTATAGTTATTGGATTTTTTGCTCAAAATGTACGACGGTTTCTTGGCATTATTATCTTCCCCAACAGCTTTTAGGACTAATTCTTTGGTTGACCTTGATAAAATACTGGTATAACGAAAAAAATAAGTTGATTTAATGCTCTAAATACCTGCTTTTGTAGACTATAGTCTATAGACAAAAAAGTTCATAAAGTTTATAAAGTTCTTAAAGTTATAAAGTTTATTGAATATATGTTTAAATTAATTAGGATATTAATCTGTTTTTTTGTTTTTTTTATTTTTACTTTTCCTGTTAATGCTTTCGACTTTGTCAAAAACAGTAATAATCCTTTAAATATTACTTACTTAAATGAATATGCTTATCCGTTTCAGGCTCATATTTATAAAGAAGATAATCGATGTAAAGGAATATTAGCGGCTAGAAAACCAAGTGAGGCTTATCATGGTATGGTAGCGATAGAATCTGAAGATTGTTTTGATTGGGCAATGACAAAAGAAATATTAAACATTGGTCAGGATATTTCTGATCCCCGGCTGTTTATTAATAGCGATGGAAGTAAAAAAATTTTTTTTACCAAGGCCGACGGAAAAGACTTTTACCGGATCTATTCGACAGATTGTGATAATGACTTAAACTGTTCTTCAGATATTAGTCTTGTCTTGGATCCAAATAAGTCTGATTTGACTGAAATAAACGGCTATTTTGCTTCTTATGTCATAATCATCGACGGTCGCTATTATATGTTCTATGGAGCTTGGGGGCAGGACGGTTTTAAAATTAGAATGGCCTATTCTGATAATTTAGAGTCTTGGCAGAAATGTCCCAATAATATGATTTCCAATGGCGGCGACGGCCCCTTTCCCTATTTAAAAGATAACAATCTCTATCTTTTTTATCATAAATCAGATAGTTCCGGAATTAAACTGGCAAAGACCATATTGCCTTTAAGCTGCAATTCTGTTTTTGAAGATCTAGGATATCTTTTGCGTCCAGATTCTTCATATGACATTCGTCATCTAATTTTTCCTTCAGTGATTGATGATAGTTCAGGGTTGAAGCTTTATTATTTTGGTAGCGATTGGAACTGGAATTGGAGTCTGAATTTGGCCTGCACAGGAGAAGCATGTATATTGCCTACACCAACGCCAACCGTAGTACCCTCAAAAACACCTATAATTATTATTCCCGGTTTTATGGCCTCCTGGAATAAGGAAGCAATTCTTCATAATAAAACAGTTAATTTTAACCAATGGCACCTTCTTTCTTTTGTTAAAGAATATGACGGTATAATTGCTTCTCTAAAAAATTTGGGTTACGAAGAGAACAAGGATTTTTTCCTTTTCACTTATGATTGGAGAAAAAAAGTCGATGAAACCGTTGATGACCTTAACAATTTTATAAATTCAAAAATAGATCCTGATCAAAAAGTTAATCTCATTGGTCATTCACTCGGCGGCATAGTCGGAAGAATCTATAGCCAAAAATATTTAGATAAAAACAGGGTGGAAAAATTAGTGACCGTTGCTTCGCCTCACTCTGGAGTTGTTCAGGTTTATAAACCGCTTGAGGCAGGCGAGATTGACCGCGAAAATACTTTTTTATGGTTAATGGAAAAAGTTATCATCAATCTTAATCGCGATTTATTTCAAACCGATAGAGAAGTTGTTCAAAATATGTTGTCTGTTACTTATGATCTCTTTCCTACTTTTAATTTTTTAAAAGACGAAAAAGACCAATTTATTAACATCAACTCATTAAAAATTTCTAATCAGACATTAAATTCTTATAATAAAAATTTTCACTCTATTTTCTCCTTTTTTACCGCTCTTTTTGGAGAAAAAGATTCTTTATCAACTATTGCCGGTTACAAAGTTAGTCAACCCAACGCTTTTAATAATATTTTTGATAACTATCAGGACGGTCAACCGACTGAAGCTTTTAAAGATAAAGGGGATTACTTAGTATTAAGCGAAAGCGCTAAAAACAACGAAGATGCCTCTTATTTTTTGTCATTGGATCATGGCGAAATGATCTATAAAAAACAAGCGATTGAAAAAATTTTTGAAGTTTTAGGAATTAATTATCTAGAAAGTCAGATTAACGAAGGAGAAAAAACTATTATCAGTCCTAGTTTAATTTTTTTAATTAAATCGCCAGCCACTATGGAAGTCGCCATCGATGACAAAGATTATTTGGAAGACGACGGCATCATTTTTATTGACAACGCGCAAACTGGCGAATATAAGCTCAAAGTTAAAGGAATCGATCAAGGAAAATATCAGGTTGTTATTGGCCAGATTGGCGAGAATAACGATGTCTGGGGAAAGATAGACGGCGAGATAACTCAGATACCAGCAAGTAATCAGGTTGATGACTATTTGATTAATTTTAATAGTTCAATACCAATAACCATTCCTTATTTGACTCCATCTCTTACTCCAAGCCCCAATCTCACACCAATATTGACCCCTACGTCTACTCTTACCTTAAATTCAACTTCTACTGCGTCTTCTAACGCTTCTCAAACACAAAATAATCAGCCGTCTAACGCGGTTATTTCTCAAACACCGCTTTTATCATCTACTTCGCTAGTTTTCTCGCCAACAACCATTACTCCTGAAGTTTTAGGAACGACGACAAATAAAGAAGTAAAAAAGAAAAACTACCTTTTCGAGTTAATTATTAGTGCTATCCCAGTGTTAAGCACATTAGGCTACTATCTGAAGAAGTTTATTTTTAAAAAAAGAAAACTGTTATAATTTGTTTAAATTAAAAAACTATGATTACAAATAACGATATTAAAAAATTGAAAGTAGTCTTTAGACTACTTCCAACAATCCGTAAATCAATTAGTTGAGTTGATAACGGGAGGCTTCGACCGAATGGATAAGGCTATTGAAAGGTTAAACGAACACGATGACATAATCAATAATCATGAGCATCTTAGAAAATAACTTTAGTGAACCCGAGAGGACTTGAACCTCTGACCTCCCCGCTCAGCGGGGCGCTCTAGCCAATCATTTGGTGGATCGTGTAGGATTTGAACCTACGACCCCTTCAATGTGAATGAAGTGCTCTACCGCTGAGCTAACGATCCTAATTATATTATACTTTATAACTTTATAAACTTTATGAACTTTACAAACTCAATTATTTCTTTTAAAATGAATACTTATGTCAAAAGCGATAAAAGCAGTTATAGACTTTGTCATGGATGTTTTGGAAACCGTAGTTTTCATCGGTTCGATGTTCATCGTCATCTACCTTTTTATTCTTACCCCCAATCAAGTCAAAGGCGCCTCAATGGAACCCAGTTTTTATTCTGGAGAGTACATCCTTACCAGCCGCGTTACTTATAAATTTAGAAAGATGCAGCGAGGAGACGTCATCGTCTTTAAATCGCCGAAAAATCCGGATATTGAGTATATTAAAAGAATCATCGGTCTTCCTGGCGATCAAATAATGATTAAAAACGCTCAAATCTTTGTTAACAATACTTTAATCAATGAAAGGTATATCTCTGCGCCAACCAATCTTTGGGATGGCGGCTGTGTTATAGACGGAGAAGCTTATACTGTCACTAATGATAGTCTGTTCGTTATGGGCGATAACCGTCCTCGTTCGTCTGATTCTCGAGAGTTTTGCGCTGTCAAAACCGACAGTGTCATTGGCCAAGTTTTCTACCGTTACTTTCCTGCTAATAAAATTGGAACAGTCATCAATCCCCTTCCTCTTTCAATTCGTTAATTCTTTAATCGGTTAATTTTTTAATTAATTCTTTGATTGTTTTCGTCGTCTTCCCTAAATTTCCTTTTACTTCGATTACAATCTTTCCTTTCACTCTTGTCTGAATAATTTTTATATCAACTCCGCTGAATTTTTCTTTAAATTTTTTAATCAATTCCTCTTTTTCTTTAAGATAGTTTCCTTTGCTTTTTATTTGATAAAGAATCTCGCGCACCTCCTCTTCGGTCTCTTTGACGGTCAAATTTTTTATTAACACCTTTTCATAAGTGTCGGCCATTTGTTTTTTGTCTTTTAAGCGAGAGATAATAAAAAGGTGGCTGACGGTAATTAAATCTGAATAGTAGCCGTCGATAACCATCTCCGGCAATCGATTTAATCTCAATATATGAGAAACATATGAAGGTTTGATGTCTAATTTCTGTGCCATCTCTTTCTTTTTTAATCCAGAAGAGTCAAGTAGTCCTTTAAGCAGCTTTGCTTTATGAATAAAGTTTTCTTCTTGTTTTATTTTTTCGATTGTTTCCTCCATGAAAATATTTTACACCACTGTTACATAAGCTTCTCCCCATTTTTTGTAGAATTTTATGGTACCTTCTTTCAAAGCCATAATGGTAAAGTCACGACCTAATAAAGTTCCTGGCCCTGCGTTAACTTTCGTTCCTTTTTGTCTGATGATGATATAGCCCGGTTTGGCTTTTTCTCCGCCAAACAGCTTCATTCCCAACCTTTTTGACTGGGAATCGCGATTGCCTTTAACTGTTTTTTGTGCCTTAGTATGAGCCATTAAATCTTAATAATTTTTAACGTTGTCAACTGCGGTCTGAATCCTTTTACTCTTCTATATCTTACTTTAGCCTTAAATCTAGCCACCCTAATCTTATCTCCTTTTAGATGAGAAACTACTTCTGCCTGGACTTTTTTAGTCAAATCAGGCGTTCCTAAATCAACTGACTTTCCTTCGTCATCAAATCTCGCTAAGGTTTCTAATTCAATTTTATCCTTTTCCTTAGTTTCTAATCTATCAACAGTAATTAAATCTCCTTCTTTAACTAAATATTGTTTTCCACCGGTCCTAACAACTCCATATCTAAACATAGACTTAAATTATAGCGAAAAATTTTAAGGAAGCAATGCCAATCCTATCATAAAAGTCGCGATTGAAGAACCACCATAAGAAATTAACGGTAAAGAAACGCCGGCAATGGGTAAAAGTCCCATATTCATACCAATATTGACAATCGTTTGAAAAATAAGATAACTCAATAATCCTAGACAATAGAAAAAATCCATTCTTCCTTCTTTATCTTTTTGAAAAAAATAATTAATCACTTTTTTAGCAATAGCAAAAATAATCAATCCATAAAATAAAATGACGAAGAATCCACCCAGGAAACCGAACTGCTCCGCCAGTGAAGCAAAGGCGAAATCAGTGGTATTCTCCGGCAAAAAATAAAGACGCGACTGTGTCCCCAATCCTAATCCTCGGCCAAAAAACTTTCCGCTGCCGATAGTAATCATCGCCTGAATCATATTGTAGGCTGTTCCGGCTGTATCTAGATGAGGATTAAAAAAACTAAAAAAACGCGCCTTCTGGTAGTCTTTTAAAATAAAAAATATCAAGGGAATAAATATTAAAGTAATAACAGCTAAATAACCAATATTTTTCTTATAGTTATCAGTAAAAATAATCATTATTAAATAGATAAAGAAAAAAATAGCGGCGTTTCCTAAATCAGGTTGTTTGAAAATAATAATCGCTGGAATAATAAAATACAAAAAACTTTTGGAAAACTTTAAAAAAATATTTTCCACCAGCTTTTTTTGGGAAAAGAAGTCAGCCAAAAAAAGAATAAAAAATATTTTCAGAAATTCTGAAGCTTGAAAATTAAATAGATAAAAACTTAGCCATCTTTTTGAACCTTTTACTTCAATACCAATAACAAAAGTCACGATCAACAAACCAATTAATAAAAAATAAAAAAAACGGTTATTAAAGAAAAAAAAATGACCGCTAACCTTATACTTGATAATGAAATATATCAAAAAACCAATGCTAAAAAAGATTAACTGATTAAAAAAAAGATTGATATTAATCCCAAGAAGGTTAAATAAACTAAAAACCGAAAGAAGAATCGTTGGAATAATAATCATTTTTCAACTTTAACTTCATTGGATAAAATTATTTTTTTTGCTAAGACTTTTCGTTTGATGAAATCTGTCTCTTTGACAAACTTTTGAGGAAGAGTGAGGACAATTTCATTATCTGGTTTTAATCCTAACTCTTTTCTCATTTTCTGAATACTCCTAATTAATTCTCGTAACTCTCCTTCATAACTTAACTGTTCAGCCGTAATTCTCACCTCTTTTTTGGGATATTTAATTTTTTTATTAAGAGCAATATTTTTGACATTAAGTTCATCTAAAACCAACTGCCAACTAGAAGGAGAAATTCTTTCATAACTGCCAGCTAACTTTAACTCTAATTTAGCTAAAGGAACCCTCACTTTAACCCTCATCTCTTTTCTTTTCCCATGACCAGCTTCAACGACTTTTCTCGTCGACTCCATTTCTTCTTTCAATTTTTCATTTTTAATTTTTAATTTTTCATTTATCTTTGGCCAGCTTTCCAAATGGACAGATTCTTTTCCGGTTAAGTTCACATATATCTCCTCGCTTATAAAAGGTATAAACGGAGAAAGAACAATTGATAGGTTAACCAAAACATAATATAAAATCGAATAAAAATTTTCTTTATCTCTTTTATCATCACTGTTAACCCAAACCCGATCGCGGCTCCGTCTGATATACCAGGTTGACAGATCAGAAACAAACTTTTCAATTTCCAAAGCGGCATTTTGAGCGTTATATTCTCTAAGATTTTTTTCAACCAATAAAATTAAATTCGTAAACCTGCTTAAAATCCATCTGTCCAGGACACCCTTAGGGTGGCCTTTATGTTTCTGGCCACCCTGAGGGTGTACAGACCATTTATCTAAACTTGCGTATTCCACGAAGAACTTATACACATTCCACAACATCAAATAAAACTTGCGTCTGACCTCATCAGCTTTCTTATACCCGAAAAGAAGATTCTCAGCCGGATTTTGTCGAACAAACATCCATCTCATCACATCAACCCCGATCTTTTCCGCTCCCTCATTAAACTCAATCGCATTACCCCAGCTTTTGTGCATTGGTCGTCCATCCTCGCCTAATAAAGTACCAAAGCCTAATACTCTTTCAAAAGGCGGTTCGTTTTCCAAGACAGTTGATTCAGCTATCAGGGCATAGAACCAGTTTTTAAACTGACCGGGAAAGCTCTCGGTGATAAAATCAGCGGGAAACCATTTTCTCCATTCTCTTTTATCTTTTAAATATAACGGTTCGCCTCGGTTATTTTCGGTAATCGTTGAATAAGCTACAATGCCAGCATCAAGCCAAGGATTGCCAACATCATCGATTCTGGAGACAGGCTTACCGCAACTTTTGCATTTTATCTTCACCTCGTCGATATAAGGTTTATGAGGAGTATGGCTAACGAACTTCTCCCAACCATCAATCGCTCTTTTCTCAAGCTCTTCTTTACTACCAATCACCCCAAACCTCCCACATCTCCCACACTCATAAATCGGCAAGGCTAACCCCCAGTAACGGTTCTTTTTGGAAATCAGCCAGTCATGCATATTCTTTAACCAATCAAGCTCTCTTCCCAAGCCAAACTCCGGCAACCATTTAATTTTCTTCGCCACCTTAATCATTCTTTCTCTTAATGTTTTTGTATTCAACTTTTGACTTTTGACTTTTGACTTTTGACTTCGCAATGGACTCCTGTCCATTGCGATATACCACTCATCTTCCACCTTCCATACCAATTCTGTCTTACACCGCCAGCAAGCCGGATAACGGTGTTTATATTTTTCAATCTTGAAGACATATCCTTTTTCTTGAAGATAGTCTAAAATCAATCGGGGATTTTTCTTAGCGTTTTTTCCACTTAAAAATCCAAGATCAGGCAAATAGTCAGCATTGTCTTCAATCACCGGAATCATCGGTAGGCCCAGTTTTTTTCCCATTTTGAAATCTTCAGTTCCCGCCGAGACGGCCGTATGGACCATACCGGTTCCCTCTGTGGTCGTTACCGGCAGAATATTCTGGTCAGTGCTAAAAACAGTATGAAAGTTTTTTGGATTTTCTTCAGCGACTTTTTTAACGGCTGGCAGATCGTCAAAAGGACCTGAATAACGTAGACCAACTAATTCTTTTCCTTTTACGGTTTTGATTATTCTTTTATATTCGTTTTTAAAAACTTTTTTTATAAGATCTTCAGCTATCCAAAATAACTCCCCGCTTACCCCTTCTACCAATGAGTAGTTAAAGTTTTTGTCTATAGCAACGGCGATATTGGCGGGGATTGTCCAGGGAGTAGTCGTCCAAATTAGCAGATATTCATTCTTTCGACCGAGTATAGGAAGAGCAAAATAAACCGAATCGTGGGTAATCTCTTTATAATCTTCCGTCAACATTTCATGCTGGGAAATAGCGGTTTCGCATCTCGGACACCAAGGCACTGATTCTCTGCCTTTATATATCCAGCCGTTTTCAAAACAAACTTTAAGAAAACGCCAGATCATATAGTTGTTTTCGTCACTCATCGTGTAATAAGAGTGATCCCAATCAGCAAAATAACCTAATCTTTTTGACTGTTCGGTCTGGACTGCGGAAAACTTCATCACGCGGTCTTTACAGAGTTGAACGAATTTGGCGATGGAAGCTTTTTTATCACCAGGAACTAAATTTTCAATGTCTTTTTTTGTTTTCAGTCCCAACTCTTTTTCCACCTCAACCTCAACCCACAGTCCCTGGCAGTCAAAGCCGTTTTGAAATCTTTGCCTATAACCTAATAAGTTAAAAAATCTCGGCCAAAGATCTTTGTATGTCCGGCCCCAAGCGTGATGAACTCCCATGGGATTATTAGCAGTAATCGGCCCGTCCAAAAAAGAGAAGTATTTTTTACTTTTTTTATTTTTGTTTAAATATTTTTTAACGATTCCTTTTTCATCCCAATGTTTCAACCATTTCTTTTCCATTTTAGGAAAGTTTTCATTTGAAGCAACATTTTTAAACATAGATAAATATTATAATACGAAAATTATAAAATTCGGTAGCGGGTGCTTCTTCCCATACCAATCCGCTCGATCTTTTTAATACTAATGAGTTTTTCTAATACTTGATTAACAGTAGGTCGCGCTACTTTTGTATTTTCGGCAATATCCCCGGGTGTTGCTTCTTTAACCTTTTGTAAATATTCCAAAACAGATAGTTGCTTCCCGGACAAAGTTTTTTCCACATTGTCAGCATTAAGCAGTTCAACTGCCTGTTTTGACTGGTCTAAAATAATATTTAAGAAAAATGTTAACCAAGGTACAATATCAGCCTTTTCAGACTTAAATGCCTGCCCTGAGTTAAGTTGAAGGGTAATTTGTGTTTTTCTCAAAGCAACATAATATTCCTGTTTTTTTTCTTCAACTAATTTCTCATGGGAAATATAGGGCATATAAAGATAGCCTGCCTGAAGCATTAATAAATTAGTTAAGATTCGGGATATTCTACCGTTGCCATCTCGAAAAGGATGAATCTTCAAAAATTCAACCACAAAATTAGCGATTATTAGCAATGGATGATATTTTTGTTCTTTAATCGCTTTAATTGTCCATTCGACTAATTCCTGCATTTTGATCGGAGTTAAATAAACCGGTGTCGTGTCAAAAATGGTGCCCACAATATTGCCTTTGGCGTCAACCATTTGGACTTTATTTTCCGTTGCTTTATACTGTCCCCGATGAAAAGTGTCTTTTTCTACATATTTGAGGATTTCCTGGTGAAAATGCTTGATGGTGCCTTCATTGAGCTTAATCGACTGCCAGGAGTCAAAGACGTTTTTTAAGAGCTCAAAATAGCCTTTTACTTCCTGGACATCGCGGTCCTTAAATTTTTGCATAGAAATACCCCTCATTAAGTCTTCTACATCAGAATCAGTCAATTTAGCTCCTTCTATACGGGTAGAGGCACCGGTTGAAGTAATAAGCACCGATTGTTTAAGCCTACTGAGTATTTGCGGGTGTAAATTAGCTCCAGCCATCCACCGGCCTTTCAACTCGTCAATCGAACCTATAAGCGTAAGAATATTGGCCGGAAGCGATTCCAACCTTTGGTCAAATCTAGTTATATCTGTCATAGGTTATATACTCGGAACGTTGAAAACTTACTTTTAACCTGTTTTCTTACGTTCTTAAACTGACTATATAAGATTATATTAGATTATATAAGATTAGTCAACTACTGGTTACAAAAATAAATATTTTCTTTTCATCAAGATCTTTCACGGTTATTAATAGTATAGCAATAATATTCACAACATCTAATTTACAATTGCTGTTACAACAAGATTTGGTCTTTTTGATTGGGACACTGAAATGCGCAAGTCAGGTTTTAACAAAACCGTTGCACTTAATGATTGAACCTAAGGTATTTTATTTGATTTGAAGGTAGTCTTACTTCTTCCTTAGGAAAGCAGGGATGTCAAATTCTGAAGATTCCTCTAACAGTTCTTCTTCATTAAAAAACTTTTTATCTTTTTCCTCCTTGCCCCTAACGGAGCCTTCGGCGGAGTGGGGTTCTTCTTCAACTTCTTCTTCTCTTCTAAATCTAAACATTCTTAAGCGATTATCATCAAACTTAGTAGCAATGATAGTAATTTTTATCTGATCCATCATCTTGTCATCGATAACCGCTCCAAAAATAATATCGGCATCAGGGTCGACATTTTTAGCAATTATAGAAGCCGCTTCATCAACCTCAGCCATCGTCAGATCCGGGCCGCCGACAATATTAAATAATACTCCCTTCGCACCTTGAATATTGACATCCAGTAAGGGTGAAGAAATCGCCTGTTTAATCGCCATCATCGTTCGTTTGTCGCCGCTGCCAATACCCATCCCCATTAGCGAAGTGCCGGCATTTTGCATAACTGTCCTCACGTCGGCGAAGTCAACATTAATTAATCCTGGAGTGACAATCAGTTCCGCGATTCCTTTTACTCCTTGATGAAGCACTTCATCAATTTTCCGAAAAGCCTCCAAGATAGGCGTCTTTTTATCGATGATATTCATCACTTTTTGGTTGGGAATGACAATTAAAGTATCAACTTTTTCTTTTAATTTAACTATTCCTTCTTCTGCGGTTAGCTTTCTTTTCGTCCCTTCAAAATCAAAAGGTTTCGTAACTACAGCAACAGTCAAAGCTCCAGTTTCTTTGGCGACTTCAGCGATTAGCGGTGCGGCGCCAGTTCCTGTACCTCCTCCTTCGCCAGCCGTCAAAAAAATCATGTCAGCGCCAGTTAGCTCTTCCTTTAATCTTTCTCGACTCTCTTCAGCTGCCTGTCTTCCTGTTTCTGGATCGCCTCCTGATCCCAAACCTTTAGTTAAATTTTCACCGATCTGAATTTTAATGGTGGCTTTATTGTTGAGGAGCGCTTGCGCATCGGTGTTGACGGCGACAAACTCTACACCAGGAATCGCACCCTCGTCAATCATTGAAGTGAGAGCATTTCCACCGCCTCCACCTACGCCAACTACCTTGATTCGCGCGGCTTGTCCTGCCCGAGGTTTAATTAACATAATTAAGATTCCAATCTACTAATCTATTCTAATCTACAAATATTTGTTGATTAGGATTCATTCGTAGATTGGTATCATTCTATGGAATGAACTGTTTAAAAAAGTCTTTTAACTTGCCAACCGATCCGCCAAAAGAAAAATCTTTCCAAATCCGACCAAAATTTTTTAATCCAAATTCATTTTTCATTATATTGGTTGTTCCGTACAAAATCAAACCTGAAGTGGCGGCAAACGAAGGGTCGATAATCTCTTCCACTAGTCCGGTAACCTTGTCCGGAATTCCCAAACGTATTGATAAACCAACTACTTTTTTACCGGTTTCCAGCATGCCTGCGGTTAAGGCACCGCCGCCGGTAATTACCAATCCAGCAGGAATCTGTTGACTAAAACCGCTCTTTTCAATTTCATCAAAGATAAATTTAAAAATCTCCTCTAAACGAGGAGCAATAATTCCATCGACTAAGGTTTTTAAGGAAACTTCAGTTAGGTTTTCTGCTAAATTAAGATCATGAAGATTTAGTTCGGTCAGTTTTTTCTTTTTACTATCTTCATTAAGGCTTTCGCTAAGATGAAGCTTTATCTTTTCCGCTGAATCTAAAGACACTCGCAGACCAACAGCAATATCATTGGTGATATGACGAGCGCCAATGGGAATTGACGAAGAATAGGATAAAGCGCCATCAACAAAGAGACAAAGATCAATTTTTCCTCCACCGATATCAACTAAAACTACCCCTAATTCTTTTTCTGTATTAGTAAGAACTGCCTCGGCGGCTGACATCGCTGAAAAAACAAATCCTTGATTAGTAATGCCTAAATCGTCAAAAACCCGCTCGATATTTTTTAAGTTGGTCTGGGAAGCAGTAATAATATGGGTTTCCACTTCAAGACGGACGCCAGTCATGCCGACAGCATTTTTAATCCCGGCTTGACCATCGACAATATAGTCACGGGGAATCACCTCAATAATCTGTCTTGTTGATGATAAAGAAATCGCCCGTGCCGCCTCGATTACTCGCGAAACATCGTCTTCGCTGATTTCCGCTTGAGGATTAGCCACGGCCACGATTCCTCGAGAGTTCAAAGACGAAATGTGGGGGCCGCCAACAGAAACATAGGCTGAGTTGATTTTGTGGCCAGCCATTCTTTCTGCCTTGTCAACGCTCTCTTCGACTACCGAAGCGACTTCGTTAATATCAATAATCAATCCTTTTCTCACGCCTTGGGAAGGAGTAGTATTAAAACCTATCACCTTGGCTTCCTTGGTTTCTTGGGGACAAACCGCCACAATGGTTGCGATCTTTGAACTGCCAATGTCTATGCCGCAAATTAGGTTATCGGTCATATTAAAATTTAATAACTGGTTTTTCAAACCTTAGATCTACTGCTTTAAACTGCTCTCCTTTGACCTTAAACTGCTTGATAATCTTTGTTAACTGATATTCTTGCTGTTTAATGTCTTTTTTCGTGGTGAAAAATATCTTTTTTTCGCTTAGATTACATAGTATCATATCATCTCCATTAATATCAATAGAAACAAGGTCTAGTTGCAAATCAGTGACTAGTTTTATCACTTGTAAAGCCAATCTAATATCGGCCAACTCAAGCCAGTCGCCGGTTGAATAAGAATAATAATTCAACTTCTGATAATAATTAATAACTGGATAATCAATTTTTTTTTCATCCTTGCTTTTTGCTAAAATCCGTCCATCCTCTCCAAGATAAAAAAATCCGCTGTTTATTTTTACTTGCGCTATCGGTTGGTAATACTGAGGAACTAAAATTAAAGTCGAAGGATATTTTTTTATTATTTGGACTGATTTTAAGAAAGAATTTTTCGCCACCAGTTGCTTATTTATTTCCTCTTCTTTAATCAAAAAAAGATTCATGTTTTTCCAATTATCAACTCCAGTTATTAAAGGTTTTTTATCTTGGCTAATGATTTCTATTTTTTTTACACGAAAATAGTTTTGAAAAAATACTAAAGATAAAAAAAATAATAAAATGAAGGTTAGATACCCAAAAACCAAGATAATTTTATTTAAGGATTTCTTTAACCATGAATTGGCTGGCATTTTTTTTGTAAAGATGGTGTAATGCGGCGAAATTACCTTTATAACTAATTAAATTATCTATCATTTTAACAATTAATCGATAGAGTTTCTCGCTAGACTCAATCTGGTGAAAAATCTCACCTACACCAGAACGGGCAAAAATCTCTGCATGATGCTGTTGTTCGCGGCCAGAAGCCCAAGGAAGAGGGATAAAAAGAGCCGGTTTTTCCAAAGTCAACAGTTCAAAAAAAGTATTGGCTCCTGCCCGACCTATTACTAAATCAGCTAAAAAATAGATATAACCAATTTCTTTTTCAAAAAAGTGTTTCTTTAAAAAATAACGACTGGCTAATTCTTCCGGTAATTTATTTCTTATCGTCTGTAAATCTTCATAGTCACGATACTCTTTTACATCACCTGTTTGATGTATAACAATGTAACAATTGAGCAATTGAACAATTATTCTTTTTATATGCTCATTAATGCTATGAGAACCAAGACTGCCGCCGGTGATATAGAGAACCGGTCGGTCCTTTTGTATCATAAACGGCCTTTCCTTTATTTTTAAAACTGACTCTCTCACTGGATTGCCAACGACAACAGTTTTTTTCAGAGGAAAATAGGATCGACTCTCGGAAAATGACAAAAAGATTTTTTTTGCCATTAAGGCAATGATTTTATTAGCTAAACCTGGTCTAATCGTCTGCTCGTGGGTAAAAACAGGAATTCTATATAAATATCCCCAAAAAACCAAAGGCACCGCCAGATAACTACCAAACGATAAAATAATATCTGGTTTTTCTTGATTAATAATAAAAAAAGCGTTGTAAAATCCTAGAGGAACTCGCAAAATATTTCTTAAACTTCGAGTGGATAAAATTCTTGTTAATCGGCCAGCCGTTAAAGGAATAAAAGGAATCTTTCTTGAAATAATCTCTTTATATTCTAATGAGATGGTTTTTTCCGAATCAAGGCTGTATTTTCGGCCAACAAAAATGATGTCGATATTTTTTTTTGTTTTCTTTAACTCTTCGATGATGGCTAAGGCAGGAGCGAGATGTCCACCGATTATTAGTATTTTCATAGGTTAAGTCAAAATTCAAAAGGCAAAAGTCAAAATTACAAGTCAAAATTAAAAATTTCAATACTTTTGACTTTTTAATTGTAATTTTGAATTTTTACTTTTAACTTTTTAATTATCTTATTATACTTTTACTCTTTTCTCTATATTCAACAATATCCCAATCAATGAATAAGATATTAACAGATTGCTTCCTCCATAAGATATAAATGGTAAGGAAACGCCTGTCAAAGGAAAAAGCCCGCTCATCGCGGCTAAATTAACAATAATCTGAAGATTAAAAAAAGCAAAGACGCCACAACCGATTAGTCTCGATAATTTATCTGGTGCTAGTCTAATTAAATGGTAAATTTTATAGATAAAGATAAAGTATAAAAAAATGAGCAAGGCGCCACCAATAAAACCATACTCTTCGGCGATGATGGCAAAGATGGAGTCGGTATGGGCTTCCGGTAAAAAGAGATATTTTTGTCGCGAAGCACCAAATCCTTGACCGATTAATCCACCGTTAGTTAAAGAAATAAGAATTTGATTAATGTGATAACTGATCCCTTGCGGATCAAGGCTAGGATTAAAATAGGCTAGAATCCTCTTTAAACGATAAGGAGACAGTTTGACAAAAAGATAAAAAGCAGCGCCGGAAAAAGGAAACAAGACTAACAAATCAACAAAGCTCATCCCGGCAAAATAATACATCACCAAGCTAATTAAAAAAATAATGATTGCCGTTCCCATGTCAGGCTGAAGAATGATTAAAAATATTAAAAGACTGACTAAAAAAATAAAGGAAACAAAGCGTTTTTTTTCTTTGTTAATAAACCAAGAGGCCAGATAGATGATGACGGAAAACTTAGCCAGTTCGGTCGGCTGGATATTAATAATACCGAAATCAATCCAGCGTCTGGCTCCTCCAGCTTGAGAACCGATTCCCGGTATTAAAACAATCACTAAAAGAAAAATTGTCAGTAATATGGTGATAAAGGAAAAAAAATAGAGTTTTCGATAGTCTAAAAAAGAAAAAAATGTCAGGGCAGCAATCGCCAAAAAAAACCATAATGTCTGCAGTCTTAGATAATGAAAGCTGTCACCAAACTCATTGATGCTCCGCAAGGAAGAGGACTCAAAAACAAAGATCAAACCAATTAATGATAGGATGATGGGAACAACCAATAATGGCAGAAAAAATTTATTACGGATGAATAATTTTTTAACCATTTAAAAATAATTCCATCAACTTTTTATTATCTTGGTTTGGGTCCGTAAAAAAATAGGAAACTTTTTTTTTCTTTTTTAACTTTTCCTCAATCTCCATATGTTTTTTTAAATAATCTTTTAATTTTTTAGCTACTATATAACCCTCAGTAATAACTTTAACTTTTGGACCAACGATATTTTCTATTTCTTTTTTAACAATTTCATAATGAGTACAGGCTAAAAGCAAGCTATCAATGTTTTTCTTCCTTAATCCCTTGAGGTATTCTTCTAGAATCAATTGAAGAACCTTTCTATTTCTTCCAGAGTCCTCAATATAGGGCACCAAAAGCGGACAGGCTTGTTGAAAAATTTTAGCTTTTGGGAGAATTTTCTTAATCTCGCGAATAAATGCTTCCGAATTGACCATCGCCTTAGTACCTATAACCCCTATTCTCTGAAACTTACTATCTCCTAATTCCTCTGTTACGGGCTTAATTACTCCCAATACTTTTCTATTAGGATGAAATTTAGGTAAATATTCTTGCTGAATTTTTCGAAGCGACGTTGATGTCGAAGCATTACAAGCAATAATAATCAACTGGCAATTTTTTTTAAATAAAAAATCGATGGCTTCTTTTGTAAATTGATAGATAATTTCTGGCGAACGATTCCCATATGGAACCCTGGCATTATCGCCAAGATAGATATAATTATATTGAGGTAATTCTTTGAGCAACGCTTTAAGAATTGTTAAGCCACCGAGACCGGAATCAAAAACTCCTATATTCATAGATTTATTATTTCTTTAACTATTCTATTGAATTCGTCACCTCTATGAAATTCATTGTTAAACATAGCAAATGAAGTTGCGCCTGGAGAAAAAAGGACGCAGGAACCTTTTGTCTCTTTAGCTAACCGATAAGCTTCATTAACCGCTTCTTCTAAATTATCATAGACTTTATTACTAAGTTTATCTAAGTAAGACACCCTAAGGGTGTCCAATATTTGATCAGTAAAAGATCCAGCTAAAAGAATAACCTTTTTCACTTTAATTAAACGTTTAATTAAAGTATCTGTGGGTAAGTTCTTTGAATTACCTCCTAAAATCAAAATAATTTTTTTATCTCCGAAAGAATCTATTGCTTTAATGGTAGCAATCGGTGTTGTCGAAGTGGTATCGTTGACAAAAATAACATTGTTCTTTTCTCCAATGATTTCTTGACGATAGGGTAAACCTTTAAAATTAGAAATAATATTAATAGCTCTTTTTTCGTCAATTTTTAGAATTCTTGCGACTTGTAGTGCAGCCGCAGCATTTTCAAGATTATGTTCTCCTCTTAAATATTTTAATTGATACGAAAAATCTTCCTTCAAGAATATTTTTACCTCCGACTTCATTATATTAATATAATGTAGTAGAGTCTTATTAACGACTAAATAGTCGTTTTCTTTTTGATATTGATAGATCGCTTTTTTATCGAATAAATAGTCATCAATATTTTTATAGTAATTAAGATGATCTGGATAAAAATTAGTAAAAACTGCTATATGAGGACTGATTTTTTTGCGATGAAAACCAGATAAAGCCCAGGAAGAAAGTTCCATCACTACCCAATCTTTTTTTCCTAATGTTTTTAAATAATTAATAGTTGAGATTCCTGGTAATCCCCCACCTAAATAAATAGAGAAGCCCGATTGTTTTAATAATTTATAAATTAGATGGGTGATTGTTGACTTTCCCCGAGTACCGGTGATGCCGATAATTTTTCCGGGGAAATTAGAGGTAAAAAAAGAGAGTTCCATTTCAACAGGAATATGTCTTTTTTCCGCTTCTATAATTTCTGGCAGCGTCCAAGGAACCGAAGGTCCTTTAAAGATACTATCCGCCTCAATGAAATCTTTTAATTGATGATGACCTAAATGAAAGGTAATCGGATAATCTTTTAAAGCTTGAATTGAAGAAAATAACCGTTCTTGAGTTTTTTTATCAGTAACAGTGACTTTCGCACCCAACTCGGCAAAAAATTTAGCAATTCCTACTCCTCCGCCCTGAAGTCCAAGGCCAACGACTAATATTTTTTTACCTTGATATTGCTCCATAACTCTATTTTACCACGAAGTAAACATGGTTTATTGAAATGCAGGACTTTTTTCGAGATTTTTTATTCTGAATTCATGATTCTCCAGCTTACCATCAGTTTCTCTATTCCTATGAGCTATAACTGCTAGTTCTTCGTCAAATTTATTAAAAGCACCAACTAGCCAATCAAGAGTTCTAGTTATTCTATCTTTAAAATCGGTAAATTCTCTTTGGAATTTATTCAAGGGCTCTAATTTAAAATCAATATATTCCATTACTCGATCAATCCTTTTATTTAATCTAGTCTCACTTGCTTTTAAATCTTCTTTTGTAGCGAAGTTCTCCTTCATTTTCCCTATAAGTTTTCGGGTGTCCTCGTTTGTAATCATAGGTATTTTATTTAACTAACTTTTAATAATATTTTCAACTATAAATTACTCTAAGTTAATTGTCTATAGACTATAGTCTACAAAAGCATTAATTTAGATTGTTAAATCAATCTATTTTTCCTGATATACCACCTGACTTACTTTAATTAATTAAAGTCCATTACTTCATAAACGCAATCATCAGACCGAAGATGACGAAGATTATAGAGATTAACCAAAGACGCATAACGACTTTTGGCTCTTCCCAACCACGGTGTTGTAACCATAGATGAAAAGGGGCGACCGGAAAAATTTTCTTTTTAAGAAATCTTTTTCCAAAAAGTTGAACTGTTGAAGAAAGAATCTCAATAATAAAAACACCGCCCATAATCGGAAGAGCAAACGCCTTTCCTAAAATCAAACCAATAACAGCAAAGGTCGCACCAAAAGCCAACGAGCCAGTGTCTCCTAAAAAAACTCTGGCCGGATAGATATTAAAGTATAGAAAAGCCAGCAGTCCACCAACCCAAGCAGCAATAAATAGAGAGATAGGAACATCAAGAATCGACCGCGAAACTACCCAAAAACCAATTAAAGAAAAGGTCAGAATCCCCGACGCCAAACCATCTAGCCCGTCAGCAATATTAACGGCATTGGCAAAAGCAAAGATGACAAAAGCAGAAAATAGCAGGTAAAAATAGCCGAGATTGAAGACTCCAAAAAAAGGAATATTGATAATTTGAATTTTCAGATCGTTATAAAGGAAGTAAGAAATAATTAATGATAACACGACTTCAATAATGGCTTTATGACGAAATCTCAATCCGAAAAAGCCATTTTCTTTCCAAAAAAAGATTTTATTTAAATCATCAAAAAGTCCTAAGATCGAAAAAGAAATAAAAGTAAAGAGAACGATTTTGATTTCGCTGGCGATTGATGGATAGTTAGTGAGAATTTTTTGCCGCAATAACCAGTACATAAGAATAAAAGAAACAAAAACAAAAATGGTTGTTAAAGAAAGGAGAATACCACCGCCAACCGGCGTCCCTTTTTTCTCCTTGTTAAAGCTATCAAAGATGGGTGTTGGTTTATTAAACACATCTTTGGTTTCTTGATGAGCCCGACACAACTTCTTTTTATAAAGAAAGTCAATAAAGGGAACAATAAGAAAAAAATTCAAGATAAAGGAAGCAATTACGGCAAAAAGATAGATTGATGTCATAATATTTTTGGCAAGAAAATCATTCCCGCAATAATAGTCGATCCAATCGCATAGATTAACATGGCGGCCGCAGCTATATCTTTGGCGATTTTAATATCTTCTCTGATTTTATGATCGATCGCATCAGTTGTCTGTTCGAGACCAGTATTTAGAGTCTCAATCACCAATCCAACCGTAATCATAAAAATAATCAATATAAACTCAAAATAAGAGACTTTTAAAACAATACTGCCAATAATCGCCAAAATTGATAAAAATAGATGAATTTTATAATTTGGTTGGGTTTTAAAAGACCAAGTCAAACCATCAATTGCATGTTTGACAGAAATAGTATGTTGTTTAAGCATAAAAAATTTTTAGTAAAACTTCGGCTGCTTTTCGCGAATCATGACGCAAAATACTTCGATATAAAACATCATTAGGATTTTTTTCAAACTTTTTGTTGTCAACTAAATCTTTCTCAATGATTTTATAACAATCGTTTTTTAAATCATTAACTACTTTAATCTCATTATACTTCTTATAAAAATCAATAATATCTTTTGGTAAATGACCGTTGTTAATAAGAATATAATCAGGAAATCGACCAAGATATTTATTTAGATCGTTCAGGTGATCACTAGCTTGATAGTTAACTGTTTGACCAGATTTTGTCATTAAATTAAGAAAATAGATGATCTTTGCTTTTGTTCTTAAGACTGCTTTTTTAATTCTATCAACCAAAAAAACCGCAATTATGCTAGTATATAAATCTCCCGGACCAATGATGATGTAGTCTGACTCAAGAATTCTTTTAATTGCTTTTGGATTTGCCTCAGCCTTTGGTTCTAGATAAATATTTTTTATTTTACTTCTCTCTGCTTGATTTTCATCAATTAATCCTTCTCCTTTTACTACCTTTCCGTTTTCATATTGAGCGACTAAATTAGTCTTGGTTAGGGTAACCGGAATGACTTCACCTTTAGTCTTCAAAACATATGAAGTAGTTTCAATAGCTTCATTATAATCAGCAGAAACCTTTTCCAAAGCGGCTAAGAAAAGATTGCCAAAGTTATGACCTTTAAGCTCACCTCTCTCAAAACGATAGATAAAAAGCTTTCTCCATAAAAGAGGCGCATCAGACAAAGCAACCAAACACTGACGAAGATCACCTGGTGGCAAAACTCCTAGTTGATCCCGAAGTTTTCCAGTTGATCCACCCGAATCGGCCATTGAAACAATCACTCCTAAATCTAATGGGTGTTTCTTTAGACCAGATAGTACCACAAAACTCCCTGTTCCTCCGCCAATAACAGTAACTTTTCTCATAGATTTAAATTGTTCCTTTCTTCTCCTTTAACAAGAAACACCTTGTCTTCTAAATCATAACGGACAGTTTCATTTGGACCCACCAGACATTTTTTACCTATTTTAATTCCCGGTAAAATTGTCGTGTTTACTCCTATTCTTGTTTGAGAACCAATCATTACTCCTAATTTGGATAGGTTAGTATCTCTGATTGGACTTTCATCAAATCTTAAATTAGCAGTAACCGCTCCCGCTCCCATCATCACTTCATCAAATATCACCGAGTCACCAACATAATTTCGGTGAAGAAAAACACCGTTACCAATATATGACCGGGCAATTTCGCTAAAAGAACCAATTAAACAGTCTTTGCCAATCTGGCTTTCTCTTATTAAAGAGTAATCGCCAATGACGGAATCTTCACCAATATAACAGGGACCAACAATCTTCACATAATCGCCAATCTTTACGTTATCACCAATAAAAACAGGCGGAATAATTAGAGCGTTTTTTGATATTGAGGCGGTTTTAGCAATTTGTAAGCCTTTCACTCTGGTGAGAAAACCCTTCATCATCGTCAACACCTGCCAAGGATATTTAAGAGTCTGCCAATAGTTATCGTAACTTAGATACTGACAGTCAATATTAGTTGCCAGTAGATGGTTTATTGCCAGTTCATAAAGATCATCTTGTTTTGTTTCTACCGATTTAATAGCAGTAATTAAATCATCTATGTCAGAAAAATAATCCAAAACCAACTTCACTATTGAGGAAGGAAGCTTATTTTTTTTTGGTTTTTCCACCACTTCAATGACTTTATTTTTGTTACTAAAACGAAGATAACCACCGGGAAAGTATTCATTTTTTTTCTTGCCCACTAAAATCAGCTTGTGGGTTTTTGTCTGACTGATCAATTGACTAATAATTGAGTAGTCAAGAATATCGTTGGCATTGATTATCAATACTTCTCCATTAAGAAAATTTTTTACTGATAAGATTGCTCCAGCCTGGCCGGGAAGACTGTCTTTTTGAATAATGACGTGATGTTTTCCAATCAATCGCTTAATGGCGACGGCATTATTTTTGTTAGCGACGACAACCACTGTCTCAGTATATTGAGAAACTTCTTCTATTTGATAAAGAATAAGAGGTTTACCGAGGAAGGTAAAAAAAGGTTTTTCTTCCAGCGGCCAAAACCTGGTACTGTCTCCTCCAGCAAGTATTAAGGCAGTTTTTAGCTTTCTCATAAGTTAATTCTATCAAATTTTTCTAATCTCTCCTCCCAACTTTCTTACCTTTTCCACAAAGTCCTCATAGCCGCGCTCGAGGATGGAAACGCCGTTGATGACTGATTCTCCCTCAGCAACTAAAGCCGCGATTGCTAAACTGGCGCCGGCGCGAAGATCAGCAATGTTCAACGCTCCGCCGTGGAGTTTAACCGGACCTTCAATTTTAATTATTTGACTGTATTTTTTGTTTTTTTTGTAGTTAAAAAAGTAAAAACTTTCTGGATTTTTAACTTTAGTATCTATAAATTTTATTTTCGCCCCTAATTTTTTTAATTCGCTAACATAAGAAAATCTGTTTTCAAAAACTCGTTCATGAATAATTGATTTTCCTTGAGCCTGTGTCATCAATACCGCCCAGTTCGGTTGCCAGTCGGTCATAAAACCAGGATGAGGAGTAGTTTCAATATTAACAGCTCTAAGTGGTTTAGTAAAACTAAGAGATAGACTATCAGCCTCTAATCTAATTTCTGCTCCTGCTTTTTTAAGTTTGTTAATAAAAGTACCAATATGAAAAGATATATTACTCAATCTAATTTTTCCTCCTGTTGCCAAAACCAGAGAAATATAAGTAATCGCTTCGTTGCGATCAGAAATAATCTTGAAAGGTTTATTGAAATTTAATTTTTCAACTCCTTCTATCTCAATCCTATCATTGATTTTTTTTATTCTGGCTTCGTTCTCATTTAAAAACGCAATCAAATTATCAATCTCCGGTTCATGAGCACAGTTTTCCAAGACGATTTTGTTTTTTCCAAAAATCGACAGCATGATTAATAACTCACTCCCAGTGTGAGTTGGTTTAACAAACCGATAGTATCCTGTTGGTTTATTTGACATTTTCGCTTCATAATACCCTGTTCGCGAATTATATTTAACTATTATTCCAAGGTTTTTCATTCCCTCAACAATTCTGTCTATTGGCCGAGCGCCGATCCGGCAACCACCTGGGTTAGAAACAAAACAACTACCGAATTTATAAAGAAGTGGCGCAAAAAGCATAAAAGAAACTCTGATTTTTGAGGCGTGAAGCAGATCAACTTGATTCTTATTTAAAGTAGTTGGGTCGATTTCAACTCTATTTTTATCAATAAAATCAGCTTTTGCTCCTAAAGATCTGATTAAATGTAATAATTCAACTACGTCATTAATCCTGGGAACGTTTTCTAAAATTATCTTCTCATTAAAAAGAAGCGAAGCAATAATCATCTTTAAGGCAGCATTCTTTGCTCCAGATAAAATCACTTCTCCTTTTAACGGTTTACCACCATGGATAAGATAAGAATCTTTCATATTATTATGACTTCTTCTTCTAATTCTACTCCAAACTTCGCTTTCACTTTTTCTTTAATAATCTTAACTAATTTTAATAAATCCCGACTTTCCCCATTTCCACGATTGATAATAAAATTAGCGTGGATAGGTGAAACAAAATAATCGCCGACTGCATAGCCTTTTAACCCCGTTTGATCAATTAAGTAACCGGCAGAGGCATTACCAGGATTCCTAAAAAAACATCCTGATGAGGTGACACCAAATGGTTGGGTTTTTTTTCTATAATTAAGAATAAAAGTCGCTTTTTCCTTGATTATTTTAGGATCAGATTTTTTAAGCTCAAAAATTCCTTCAAGAACGATTTCTTTTGTTTTCTGTAAAATCGAATAATCATAAGCGAATTTAAAATATTCGCGTCTGACTTTTTTTACTCTACCGTTATTATCGATTAAATACCCATAAAGAAGACTATCACCAAAATAAACCGCCGGCTTTGTCCATTTTGAGTTCATATATATAGCTCCTCCAACTGTCCCTGGTAATCCTTGCTGATACTCAAAACCACTCCAACCGTTTTGGATTGCTTTGGCAACAAGAAGGGAAACAGAATAACCGGATGAGACCGAGATAATAATGTTGTTTTTGCTTTCTTGAATAACTTTCAGATCAACATAGTTATTTTTCACCACTAAGCCAGGTAACTTATCCTTGGTAATCGCCAAATTGCTTCCGCCTCCAAGAATAAACAGGGACAAATTATTTTCTAAAGAATATTTTTTAGCATTTATCAAGTCCTTTCTCGTTTTTGCCTCTATAAAATATTCTGCTACAACCTTTGTTCTTAAGGTTAAATAATGTGTTAGGTTTTTATTTTTCTCAATTTGTAAATTTGAAATTTGAAATTGATTTGTCATTTGAAATTTGTCATTTATCATTTTAATAAGCTTGTCCTTAAGCTTGTACACGTCCCCCGCTCCCATGGTAAAAATCACATCTTCTTTTCTAATAACTCTGTCCAATCGATTAATCAATTGAACATTTGAATCAACATAAGACAAATTATTTTTATTTTTAACAATATCTCGAGAGTCAATTTTAAATTGATTTCTATTTTCTCGAGCCGAAGCAAAAATAGGCAAAACAAAACCAATATCTGCTAGTGATAAACTCTCTCTAAATTCTTTTAGTAGAAAAATTGTCCGTGAATAAGTATGAGGTTGGAAAATAACTATAATTCGTCTATCTTTAAAACGAGCTTTTGCCGATTCAATAGTAGCTTTAATCTCATTTGGGTGATGTGCATAATCGTCAAATAAATAAATATCATTTTTTTTATAAATCATTTCAAATCTTCTTTCTGCTCCTTTAAAACCAATTAAGGCTTTTTTAATCTCATCAATTTTAAATCCTAGTTTTAAAAGCTGGACAACGACGGCAGTCGCATTAGCAATATTATGTTTACCAAAAAGTGAAACTTTGAATTTTCCAACCCCTTTTATTTCAAACTCCGAATAGTTTCTTTTAACACTCCAATTAATTATCTGATAATCTGCTCTATTTAAAAAACCGTAACCAAAAACTTTATTAGATTTTAATGTTTTAAAACATTGTAATAGATTCGAATCATCAATATTAAGAATTAGCTTCTTATTATTAAAAAATTTAAAAAACACTTTTTTTGTTTCCCCGATATTTCTATAAACATCTGGGTGGTCAAAGTCGATATTAGTACAGATAATCCAGCCTGGATTCAATTTAAGAAATTTCGGCGTTTTATCTTTTGGCGGATTAACTCCATACTCATCCGCCTCAACGACAAAGTATTTGTTTGTTTGATAATCTCCGCCCTGATAACCAGAAAAATACGGAGCGCCAACGACATAAGAAGGTTTCGTATTTAATTTATTTAATGCATAAACGAGTAGCGAGGAGGTAGTGGTTTTTCCGTGGCAACCGCAAACTGCGATTTTAATCTGAAATTCTTTCATTATCCGACCGAGAAGTTCTGCTTGAGAAATGACGGCTATGTTTCTTTTTTTTGCTTCTTGGACGATAGGATTATTGGTTCCTCCGTGGGCGGCGGAATAAACTACCAAGTCTGTTTTTTTAGGAAGAGTTTTTATTTGAAAACCAACCTGCCAATTGATTTTATTTTTTTTCAGGAGTTTGTCGGTAATAAACTCTTCTTCTACATCACAGCCATTGACGTTTTTTTCTATTCTCTTTAAAAATACGGCTAAATTGGCCATCGCTACCCCTTTAACTCCAATAAAAAACACGTTTTTAGCTTGTTTTAACATTCTAAGAGTTAATTATACTATAATTAACTTATGAAAAACCGACTTTGGCCGTGGTGTAAAACCTATAAAAATAAGATAAAACAGACGGTTAGATTGGCTTTAGAAGAAGACGTTGGCAGCGGAGATATTACTTCTCAATCAATTTTTTTTGAAAATAAAGAAATTAAGGGAAAGTTGGTTGCTAAAGAAAATGGTGTAATTGCTGGCCTTAAAGTGGCTCAACTTGTCTTTGAAACAGTTGATAAAAAAACTGTCTTTACTGCAACTATCAATGACGGAGATTTGGTAAAAAACGGGCAAATCTTTGCCGAAGTTTTTGGACCAGTTAAAAGCCTTTTGGCTGCTGAAAGAACGGCTTTGAACTTCTTGCAAAGAATGTCTGGAATAGCTACTTTTACTCATCAATTTGTTGAAAAAGTAAAAAATAAAAAAACAAAAATTTTAGACACGAGAAAAACCGCTCCAGGCTTACGGATATTTGACAAATGGGCGGTTTTTTTGGGCGGCGGACAAAATCACCGTTTTGGTCTTTACGATATGGTTCTTATCAAGGATAATCACATCCAGGCAGCCGGCAGTGCTAAAAAAGCCATCCAGCTTGTTAAAAACAATCTAAAAAACAAGGTTAAAATAGAAGTAGAGGTTAATAATATTAATCAATTAAAAGAAACGATTAAAGAAAATGTAGACATCATTATGCTTGATAATATGAATCTTAAAGAAATAAAAAAAGCAGTTGATTTAGTTAAAGGTAAAATAAAACTTGAGGTCTCCGGAGGAGTTAATCTCAATAATGTTAAAAAAATCGCTCAAACCGGAGTCGATTACATTTCTGTAGGCTCCCTTACTCATTCTCCAAAAGCGTTAGACATTAGTCTAGAGTTTTAGGTTCAGATTAAAAACACGTATTTCGTAAAAATTTTATTGTTATAGCAATCCAAAATATCTGTTTTGTAGACTATAGTCTATAGACATTTTTACTACATTATATTAATAAATTATAGTATGGTAAGAAATTCACGATTTCCATTATCTGAAAACCTCTTGGGGAAATTATTTGGCTTATTTTTTGAAGTAATGGGTAAAAAGTCCTCTAAGGAAGAATTTATTAAAGTCATGTTTGATCTTTTGTCTCCGGCAGAAAGAATAATGCTGGCCAAACGAGTAACGATTATTTATCTTCTAATGAAAAAAATCGACTATTATAATATTTGTGAAAGGCTTAAAGTTTCTCCTTCAACCGTGGCTAAATTTGCTCTTCTTATGGAAAAAAGTGAAGGAATCGTTCCTACCTTTAAAAAAATAGTTAAAATAGAAAAGGTTCGTTTATTCTTAAAAGAAATATTTAATGATTTATATCATCCTGGGTTACCTGGAATCAATTGGAAAGCGGCTTGGGAAAGAAAAATTAACTTAGACAAAGAAAAAACCTTCGGTATATAACCTCACTACATTATATTAATATAATGTAGTATGAGAAAGTACTATGAGTAAATCGCTATATGATAAAATATTTCTTATATGAATGAAATACGAGAACAAATTTGGCGAGGTAAAAGAACTTATTTACACCCTATAAGAAGATCAGTTAGACATACTGAAACAAAACCATCCTTACTAATAAATAAATCTTTAGATTTACCTAATGAACTGGATTGGGATAATCCTGGAGAATTACAAAAAAATTGGATAGATAGAATAAAAAGGGCATGTTCTTATGCTGTATTTGATAGCCTTCAGGAGTATGGAATAAAACTAGAAAATGGCGTAGTTAAAAAAAGAACAGATGGTTATAATCTAGCTATGGAAACAAGTCTAGGTTCACGCGTACAAGGTCCACTAGCAAATATTTTTCCAGACAAAGCCGAGGAAATACATATGGCTTATAGTGAGCACAAAAGAGATGCTAATGGAATTGTTATACCTATTGATTCTAATAAAAGATGGCATTATCTCGCTTATTTAGAAAAAAACGAAAATAAATTTAGGGTTATTGGGGGTGGATTTATGCATTGGTGTGAAGGTGGAAGGCACTATTGGAGTTCTATGGAAGTTCATTTTGATTCTTTGGAAGAAGCTCGATTATTTTTAAAAAATTTACAAAATAAACCAAGACTGACAATGGAACTATATCTAAGAAGTTTATTGGGAGATAACTTTCCTAAAGATCATTATACAAATCAAACAATACAGGACCTTACCTTCAATCGTTACGAATTTTACCCTTTTGACGAAACCCACGGCAAATTAAATATGTTTATAAAGGATCTAACCTTAGAATCAAAAAGTTAATTTTTTTATATTAACTTTTAATATAAAACTAAACATCTCCCCATAATTTTCTTTTTTATCGCGCCTGAAAGAGAAAAACATTTCTTTATTACAGCTGGTGCAAAAAGGAAAGTAGTCAATGTTTTCTTTTTTTATTCCTGTCTCAATAAGCAGTAAATAGTTTAATAAGGATAAATTCAGATGCCTTTTACCAGCGTAAAAATGAAAAATCTTGTCTGAATAACCGTCAAATTCTTCCTTGAATTCGTAAAATCTGTCTTCGTCAATATCATAGCAACATTCGCCAATCCCAGGACCCAAAGCGACTGTAATATCTTGCATCTTCGCCCCTATCTCCAGCATTTTTTTCACTATTTTTTGCGCCATTCTTTTCACGCTTCCCCGCCAACCTTGATGAGAAATTCCAATAATTGAACTTTGTTTATCAGTAAAAATAATCGGTAAACAATCTCCTGTCCTAACGGTCAAAATAACACCAGTTTCTTTGGTCACTAGACCATCACAGTCCTCTTTTTTTTCAAAATCCTCTCCGCTATTTTCTATTAATTCGATGTTTACTGAATGAATCTGCTCAGGAACGACTATTTTTTTATAACCAATATTATTAGAGCGAAAAAAACTAACAATATTTTCGACTTTCCTGCCATCATTTAATTCTCTTGTCGTAAAGCCAGAAAAATAACGATCATCGTTGATTAAAGATGAGAAGAAAATTTTAAGATCAGAGTCGTAAGTAATCATAATTAACAAATCCAAATGATAAAATCCAAAATCTAAATCAAGTTCAAAGTTCAAAATTTAAATAATTTAGTCATTTGGATATTGGGATTTGATTTGTCATTTGAACTTTGGATTTTGGTTTTAATTGCCTTATTTATTGCTTCATACTCGTCCCACGGGACTTCCGTTTTTCCTCGGCATAAACTCTTTTCATGAGCTTTGCCGGTTAACACAACCACATCGCCTGTCTTTGCCATACCAATCGCTTTATTAATAGCTTGCTCACGGTTAATAATCATTTTATAAGGTTTATTGTTTATTCCAGATGCGATCTGTTGACAAATTACCTCAGGTTTTTCCGTCCGATAGTCTTCTTCGGTTAAAATAATATAGTCCGAATATCTGCTACTCACTTCACCCATTAATGGTCTTTTGGTAACATCTCTTAGTCCTGCCGACCCAAAAACGTGAATCAATCTCCCTTCTTTTTTTAAAAACATTTTTCTTAGTTCCGGTAATAAATTCTCAAAGGCGTTCGGCGTATGGGCAAAGTCAATGATTACTTTGAAATCCTTATCATAAACAACATCCAGTCTGCCTTTAGGCAACTTAAATGTTTTCATCCCTTCTAATATTTGTTTATCAGTCAGCCCTAAAACTTTACAAACCGTATACGCAGCTGAATAGTTATATTGATTAAACTTTGTTATATCTTCTAATTTGTCTAAACTTTTGAATTTTGAATTGTAACTTTTCACTTTTAACTTTTCACTTTTAACTTCTTTGTACGATTCATCATCTTTATTGACTATGGAAATTCTTGCCATTTTCAACAACTTTACCTTTGTCATAACATACTTTTCATAGGTTTTATGATAGTCTAAATGTTCATGTGTTATGTTAGTAATCACTCCTATCTCATATCTAATCCCCCAAACTCTATTTTGATCCAGAGCATGAGAGGTTGTTTCTAATACAAAATATTTATCTTCATGATCAACAGATGTTTTTAACATTTTCTGGATAAAAAAAGAACTTGGCGTAGTGACATGAAAACCCGTATCGTATTCTTTATTGCCAACTATGGCATAAACCGAAGAAATCATGGAAGCCTTGTAGCCGGCAAATTTAAGAATATGATAAATAAGATGAATCGTGGTCGTTTTTCCATCAGTACCAGTCACACCAATTACTTTGAGACGACGAGATGGAAAACCATAATAGATATTTGCTATTATAGCCTGAAATAAATGGTAGATATTTTTCAATTTTTGAATTTTGAATTGTAATTTTGAATTTTTCATTTTGTCCGTTCGACGTTGCTCAGGACAATGGTGAGCGAAGTCGAATCCATTGAATTTTGAATTTTTACTGTTCCGGTGTCATGCCATAGTATACTATAAGTTGTTTGGCTAACTCGAAAAACATTGGCGCGGCCGTTTCTGATCCCCAAGGCGAGGCCTTAGGCTCCTTAAGTATTACTAAGGTAATAATTTTAGGATTATCAACCGGAAAAAAACCAATAAAAGAAGCAATCGTTTTTGTTGGGTCGTAATGGCCGGCAATCGGCACCTGAGCCGTGCCGGTTTTCCCGCCAATTTGATAACCTTTTGGCCTATCCCAGTGATATTCGCCGTTTTCCACCGCTGACACCAACATCTTTTTGATAATCTCAGAGGTAGTTTTGGAAACCACCTGGCGTTCAACCTTAGGTTTAATGATATTCTCCCGGTCTGAAGAAGTAATTTTTTGCACCAGATATGGTTTTAACAGTTTGCCGCCATTGATTAATGAAGTAAAAGCACGCAACATCTGGATTGGCGTCACGGCAATTCCCTGACCAAAGGTAATTGTAGCAAAATCTATCGGATACCATTGGCTTTTGGGTTTTAGATAACCAACCATCTCTCCTTGAAGATCAATTTCTGTCTTCTCGTCAAACCCGTATTTTTGTAAATATTTAAATATGTTGCCCTGACCAAGTTTTTCTCCAACAAAAACCATACCAGTATTTGACGATTTTTCAAGAATTCTTGTTATGGAAATTTTTCCTTCATATTTATCGTTCCAAGTTTTTATCGAATAGTCGCCAATTTTTATTGGACCGTCTTCATTATAACTATCGGTCGGTTTAATCTTTTTTTCCTCGATAGCCGCCGCCATCATTAATGGTTTAAAAATCGACCCCGGTTCGTATAAATCAGAGATGGCCGGATCTTTAAAGAAATCTTCAGAGAACTTGAAATAATTAGCTTGATCGTAATCAGGTAGACAAACTAGGCCTAGAATTTGCATGGTTGAGGGATCAGCAGTGATAATACAACCCTGTTTAGCTTGGTATTTCTCTAATCCTTGCTTAAGGACATTTTTGCTTGACTCTTGAACCGTTTTATCAATGGTTAAAACCAAATCGCGGCCGTCTTCGGCATTAACCTTTTCTTGGGTACCGATAAAGATCGGACGACCAAGAATATCTTTTTCTGACTCAATAAATCCTGGTAGACCTTTTAAATCCTTATCATAAAAACCTTCCAAACCAAAATAGCCCAAATTATCACCGGTTTCATTTTTACCCACAAATCCCAAAAGATGAGCCGCTATAGAAGCCTCAGGATAAAAACGTTGCATCTGATAATCAAAACCGATGCCTTTTAGCTGGAAACTTTCAATTTCTTTTTTCTTTTCTTCGTTTAGACCTCCTTGAATCGCCTGATAGTATTTTGAGTCATCGATGTTTGCTTCAAGAGAGGCTTCTTTTATCTCTAAGCTTTTACTTAGTTTTTCTATTAGCTTGCTTTTTTTATCTATTTTCTTTGGTTCAAGATACAGTAAATAACTGTTTTCATTTAATACCAAAGGGTTCTTATTTCTATCATAAATTTTTCCCCGTTCGGGAACAATTTTTTCCGTCTTAAGATAAGGTTGGTTATTTGATGCACGAGGACGCAAAACCTGAAGATAAAATAATCTAACAATAATCGCTAAATAAAATAAGATAAAAATAAGGAAAAGCAGTTTTATCTTCATTGAATCGATGGCTTAAATGCATACTCTAACTTATCAAAATTAACTGGATTTGAAGAAACGGTGAAGTTAAGCTCTTTGGCTTTTTCTTGAGCAAATTTTAAAGAGGAAAAATAGGAAATTTCCTTTTCTAAGTTGATATTTTTTTGGTGAAGTTCTTGAATCTTTATTTCATATTGATTAATTCCATCGCTTAATTTAATTGACGAATAAAATAAGAAGACATTGGTCGCCACTAAAAAAATAAAAGTAAGCCAAATTGACACTGCGATAATTTTTCTCATATAATTGTCCTCAATTTTGCGCTTCGCTCAAAAGAACGTTCTCCTCTAATCAGTTTTTTCTGAAAAAAATTTAATTTTTTTTCTCTGACAAAATTTTTAACAATCCTGTCTTCAAGCGAATGAAAACTAATAACAATCAGCCTTCCTCCTTTTTTTAAAATCTTTAAACTACCTGCCAGTCCTCTTTTTAAATTATCCAATTCCTGATTAACTTCGATTCTTAAAGCCTGAAAAATTCTTTGATAGACACGCTTATCTTTTTTATCGATAGCTTTATCGATGGAAAAAATTAAATCAGCTACCGTCTTTATCGGCTTTAAATGACGGGCATAAACAATATTTTTAGCAACTGCCCGAGAATTGAGTTCTTCAGAATTTTTAGCAAAAATTTCATAGAGTTGATTCTCAGTTAAACTATTAATTAAATCGCTGGCTTTAACCGTTAAATTAGTGTCTATCCTCATATCTAATGGTTCAGCAAAACATTTATAAGAAAAACCTCTGCCAGACTCTTCAATCTGTCTCATTGACAAACCTAAATCAAAAACTACTCCATCAACCGGAAAAAAATTATTTTCTTTAGCAATCTTCTCTATCTCAGCAAAGTTTCCCTGAACAATTCTTAAATTGAAAATTGAAAATTGAAAATTGAAAATTTGATCCTCGTCTATTTCTATAGCTAAGACTTTTCCTCCCCGTTTAATAATTTCTTGACTATATCCACCTTCTCCAAACGTCGCATCAATATATAGACCGCCTTTTTTGATGTTTAAGTTTTCAATCGCTTGTTGTAAAAGTACCGGCGTATGAGCCATTAAGCGTTCGCTAAATTCTTAATGTTTTTTTTCAGGTTGTTTCGATACTCAATCCATTGATCGTTATTCCAGATCTCAAAATGGTCACCAACACCGATAATAACTATTTTTTCCTTTAATTGACCGTACTCAAGAAGATTTTTAGGAACAACAAATCGACCTTGTTCATCAATTTCTAAGTAAACAAGTGAAGAGAAAATATAGCGTCTATTATCCATATCGGTCGGTTGAAGTAATGAAGGATTAAGTAGCTCTGAAGCTCTTTTCTCCCAATCATCTTTGTCATAACCAGCAAGACAGTTACCAAAACCTTTTGTAAGGATAAAAGTATTACCTTTAAGAGGTTCTCTAACTTTCTTTGGTAAGAGTAAACGACCGGAGCCGGAAAAGTTAATTTGATATTCACCAAAAAACACCATATGATTCCATTATTAACCAAATTCAGCTGGTTGTCAAGGGTATGTGTCAAAGCTATCATGTCAAAATCTAGAAATGAAGAATGATGTATAATTCATTCAATGGAGCGATTTATAAGCCGAACAAAAAACTTTATTTTTTCCCGACAAAAAAGTATCATCTCAACAGCCATGCTCCTTTCTTTTATGATTATTCTCACCTCTCTTTCCGGTTTTTTGCGCTATCGCGTACTGGCAAACTACTTTAATAAAAATGACCTTGATATTTTTCTTGCCTCTTTTCGTCTTCCTGATCTTATCTATGAAATTCTCATTACCGGCGCCATTACCTCAACTTTCATTCCCATCTATGTCCGCTATAAAAACGATAAAGAAAGTTTGAATGTTAATATCTCTTCGATTATTAACCTGATTTTAGTTACCTTAACCTTATTTATTATTGTTATTTACCTTTTTCTTGGGAAAATTATCCCGCTCCTTACTCCTGGTTATGACACAATCAAGATGGAAAAAATCATCTACTTTTCTCGTTTGCTCCTTGTTGGTCAACTGCCATTTTTCGTTTTAGGCAATTTTTTAACCGGAATAGGTCAAGCTAACAAAACCTTTTTTCTTTCGGCCTTAGCGCCAATCATTTATAACTCAGTTACAATTGCTTCGACGATTCTTTTTGCCGGTTTTTTTGGTCTACAGGCACCGGTTTGGGGAGTAATAATTGGGGCTATTTTGCTTTTTATTATCCAGTTGCCGCTTCTTCTTGACTCAGGTTTTTCTTTTCGGATGATTATCAAAAAAACCCAAGGATTAATCGATTTTTTTAGATTAGTTATTCCGCGTGCACTGACCGTGATTGTCGCACAAATTGACGCTACCATCGACTTAACCTTAGCCACTCTGTTAGGAAACGGCGCCTATACGGTCTTTTACTTTGCTCAACATCTTCAGCTTTTACCAGTTTCAGTTGTGGGAATTGCTTTCGGCCAAGCCTCCCTGCCTTATCTATCAGAGATTTTTCAGGAAAAAAAGATGGAAGAGTTCAAAAAAATTGTCACCGACTCCCTTTTAAATCTACTTTTTCTAACCATTCCGGTGGCGGTTTTTTTTATCTTTGCCCGCACTCCTTTAATTCGTCTCTTTTTCGGCGGTCAAAAGTTTGACTGGGATGCCACCGTCCAAACCGCCATCACCCTTTCCTACTTTTCTCTCGGCCTACCTTTCCACAGCATCTACTACCTGTTAACTCGTTGTTTCTACGCTCTTTTAGACAGCCGGACGCCTTTTTATATCAGCGCTTCTTCAATCGTCATCAATACCGCTTTAAGCTTGCTTTTTGTTTTTTACTTCCATTTTCCTATTCAAGCGCTAGCTGTCTCTTTTTCTGTTTCCATGATGATTAACTCTTCCAGTCTTTTTTTTCTTTTATGGAGAAAAATCGGCGGTTTTAATTGGGGATTTTTGTTTTCCGAACTGTCAAAAATGATTCTCTCATCTGGACTAGCCGCCATCGCCGCCTACTACTCAATGAAGCTTTTGGACGGATTGATTATCGATACTTCCTTTACTATTAACGTCTTTATTCTTTTGGCGGTTGTCTTTAGTATTTTCGGACTGTTATATCTTTTTATCGGCTGGTTAATTGACCTTAAACAAATTTATCTGGTGACTAAACTATTAATTAAAACGAAAAACTATCAGAAAAAAATTACCGAAGTTTACAGTCAATATGAGTAAAGAAGATATAGAAGAAATTATTGCCATTAAAGCGATTCAAAAAAAACTGTTGGGAAAAAAACTTTCCTATCGAGAAGTTTATGCGATTATGGATGAAATTGCCCATCAGCGGCTGAGCGATATTTTGACTACCTATTTCGTCGCCTCGTCCTTTAAAGAAGGTTACTCACCTCAAGAGCTTTATTATTTTACGCGAGCGATGGTGGAAACCGGCAATCGACTAAACTTTAAAGGAATCGTTGCCGATAAACATTCAGCTGGAGGAGTGGCGGGCACAAGAACCACAATGATTATTGTTCCTATTATTGCTGCGGCTGGATTTCTCATCCCAAAAATTTCCTCGCGAGCCATTACCTCGCCAGCTGGCACCGCCGATGTTATGGAAGCGATTGCTGAGGTTGACTTTTCGTCAAAGGAGTTGGAAAAGATTGTCTCAAAAGTCGGTGGCTGTATTGCTTGGAACGGAAAACTAGGATTGGCGCCGGCTGATGATATTATTATCCGAGTCGAAGAACCTTTGTCTTTTGAGTCTTTTGACAAGATTATTATCTCTGTCATGGCAAAAAAAGTGGCCAGTGGCACGACTCATTTAGTTCTTGATATACCAATCGGAAAAACACTAAAAATTCATCACTTTGCAGACGGCGAAAAAATTGCCAATAAATTTAAGGAGTTAGCCAAACGTTTTAAGATGAAGGTGAGTATTGATATTAATGAAACTTTAGAGCCGGCTGGCCGCGGCATTGGTCCTATTTTGGAAGCCCGCGATGTCTTGTATGTCTTGGAACAAAAAAAGGACAGACCGCTTCGCCTTGAAGCTAAAGCGTTGCGATTAGCGGGAAAACTGCTCGACTTATGTTTTCAAGAAAAAAAAATTAAAAAAAATGGCGAAGACAGTGCTTATGAACTATTGGTTAATGGTCAAGCTCTGAAAAAATTTCGAGAGATCGTCAAGGCGCAACAGGGAGACAAAGATATTGCTTCTGACAGCTTAAAGTTAGCCTCTTTTAAAAAGGAAATTAAATCACCTATTTCTGGTAAAATCAAAGATATTAATAACTTTAATCTTAATACGACTGCCAAACTATTAGGAGCGCCTACTGATAAACCAGCTGGTCTTTATCTATTAAAAAAGCTTGATCATTCGGTTGAAAAAGGCGAACCGTTATTTTATATTTATTCCAGCGATCGCTATCGCCTGAAAGAGGCAGAAGTCACCTTAAAAAATTTACCAATTTTTAAAATTGAGAACTAGTATGAAAAAAATTAATTTCTTGGTGGTTTTATTGCTTATTATCACTTTAGCTTTTTATCTTTTTTACCGCGAAGGCACTCTTCCCGTCAATAAAAGTAATCAATCAACAAAGATCTTTGTCATCAATCAAGGAGAGTCTTTAACTAGTGTTGTTAATAATTTGTCTAAAGAAGGGCTTATTAGAAACCGATTGATTTTTTTCCTGATCGTAAAAAAGTTGGGGATTGAAAGGAAAATTCAAGCCGGAGACTTCCGTCTTTCACCGGCCATGGATGCTTACCAAATTGCCAAAAACTTGACTCATGGCACCCTTGATATCTGGGTGACGCTAATTGAAGGAACAAGAAAAGAAGAAATCGCCCAAATCATCAGCCAAAATCTCGGTATTCCTGAAACTGAATTCCTTAAATATGCAAAAGAAGGATACCTGTTTCCCGATACATATCTACTTCCCAAAGACGCAACGCCGGAATCAATCGTCAAAATTCTCGAGAATAATTTTAATAAAAAGTTTTCCACTGAATTACAACAAAAGGCTAAAGCAAAAGGTCTATCTCCGACGGAAACGATTATCTTGGCGTCTCTTGTTGAGCGGGAAGCGAAACTAAGTGAAGACCGGCAATTGGTTGCCAGTGTTATCTTAAACCGATTCAAAACTGAAATGAAGCTGGATATTGATGCTACCATTCAATATACTCTCGGATATCAACCAGAAGAAAAAACCTGGTGGAAGAAAGTGCTAACTACTGACGATCTGGCAATAGACTCTCCTTATAATACTTATAAAAATAAAGGCTTGCCACCAACTCCCATCTGTAATCCGGGACTGGCAGCTATTCAAGCGATCGCCAATGCTCCGGAAACAGATTATTTTTATTACCTCTCTGATAAAAAAGGCAAGATACACTACGCAGTGACTTTGGAGGAGCATAATGAGAATGTGAGGAAATACTTAGAATAAATTCAAAAGTTAAAAGTAAAAATTCAAAATTACAATTAAAAAATCAAAATTATTAAAAAATTTTTTAAATTTGACTCACAAAATTTTTAATTTTGCATTTTGCATTTTTAATTCTTAATGGATATCTTCTTCCTGCATTGACGATTCCGCACTCATTCTTTTTATCACATCTCTTGGCTTTGAGCCTTCGGCTGGACTGACGTAGCCAGCGGCTTCCAGTTGATCAAGAATGCGAGCAGCCCGAGCATAGCCAATTGACAACCGACGCTGGAGTAATGAAGCTGAAGCTTTATCATACTGAATAATAATCTCTAACGCCTGTTTAAATAATGGATCATGCTCGCCTCCATTAACGCTAATCATTCCTCCTTCACCGGTCCTTATTGTTACCGCCTGCTCGGTAATCTCTTCTGTGTAGTGAGTTTCCGGCGCCTGGGCTTTTAAAAACTTCACTAAGTTAACAACTTCTTTTTCCGTCAAATATGGGCCTTGAATACGGACTGGCTTAGCTTTGTCTGGCGGCAAAAACAGCATATCACCCCGACCTAAAAGTTTTTCCGCTCCCGGCATATCAATAATCACTCTTGAATCAACCATTGAGGAAACATTAAAGGCAATTCGGGTCGGAATATTAGCCTTCATTAAGCCGGTAATCACATCTACCGATGGCCGTTGGGTAGCGAGCAGTAAATGAATTCCCGTTGCTCTGGCCATTTGGGCCACCCGAGTGATTAACTCTTCAGATTCACCTGGTGCAAAAACCATCAAGTCAGCCAACTCGTCAATGACAAAGATTACATATGGTCTTTTTTCTATGCCTCCAATGCTATTATAGCTTTCAATATTCCTCGCCCCGGCTTTCTGAAAGACTTTATATCTTTCCTCCATCTCCGCTACGGTCCATTTTAAAGCTGAGATAATTTTTTCCGCATTAACAATTACTTCCGTTAAAAGATGAGGAATACCATTATAAAGAGAAAGTTCCACTCGTTTAGGATCAACGAGAATTAATCTTAACTCTTCAGGACGAGTGCGGAAAAGAAAACTGGAAATCCAAGAGTTTAAAAGAACAGATTTACCGCTACCAGTTGCTCCTGCTATTAAAACATGCGGCATCTTGGCAATAGTGGTTGACATCGGCTGTCCAGAGACATCAAGCCCCAAAGGAACCAAAAGCGGGTCATTATTTTCCGTAAACTGGGTCGAAGTTAACATCTGTTTTAAAGTGACTATTTCCGGTCTTCGATTGGGAATTTCTATACCAACCAAGCGCCGTCCGGGAATCGGCGCCTCAATTCTCACTACTCCGGTTGGCGCTGCCAAAGCTAAGGCCAAATCATTACCCAGGCTGGTGATTTTTGATAGTTTTGTTCCGGTGGTAATCTCCAAGGCGTACTGGGTGACGGCCGGACCGTAGTTAACTTCTGCCACCCGAGCGCGGATGCCAAAGGAATCAAGGGTTTTTTCAATCACGGTCGCGTTGTATTTGACATCACCCCTGTCTGCCTGCTTTTGAGAAATATCAGAGAGCAAGGAAATCGGTGGGTAGATCCAGGTTGATTTAGTTGACACCGGCAAAGGTTTGATATTAAAGGAACTGACTACAGGAGAAGGGATTTTAACTTTACCCTCGTTTCGTTTATCAAGAATAAACTGTTTTTCTTCCTTGGTCTTTTCTTCTTTTTTCTCTCCTTTTTCAAAAAAAGTCCTAAAAAAATAGGTTTTTAAAAAAAGGAAAGCAGACTTTAATAGTTGAAAGATAAAAATGACAAAGGCATCAATCGAAGTGTCAAGGAAAAGGACTAAACCGATGATAAAAACAACAGCAAGAATAACAATCGTACCAATAACGGAAAAGTCCAAAGTCAAGTTTTCAAAAATTGTCTTGCCAAGACTGCCTGATTGAAAAATTCCCAAAAGAGAGACAAAAACCATGATTAATCCACCGCTGATATTGGGTTTAATGAACTTTAACCGACGGCTGTTGAAAAAATGGCCAGAAATAAGAATGATGATAAAAGGAATAAGAATTGACAGAGTGCCGAATCTAAAAATAAGAAAGTTATTAACAGAAAATAATAGTCGACCGTTTTCTTCAGAGGAAAAGTTTTTGGCAAATGACAGTAATAGCACTAAAGCAACGCCGATCAGTAAAAAACCAATAACATTAAAAATCGTGTTTTTGTTAATTTTAAACTTAAGAAACGGCAACCTAATCAATGATCGACGTCTGGCCATAATAAATTTTATTGTAATGAAGTCAAAACCTAAAATCAATAAGAGGGTGGTTTCTTATTGTATCATCTGCAGATTTATTCGTCCCATATTATCAATCTGGTAGACGCGAACGCGGACTTTCTGCCCGATTTTGACCACATCATAGGGATTTTTGACAAATCCCCGACCCATCTTCGACACATGGACTAATCCTTCTTTTCCAGGCAACATCTCCACAAAAGCGCCAAACTGAAGAATTCGTTTAACTTCACCTTCAAACTCCTCACCAACCTGAATCACCCTTGTAATATTATTAATATGGGCCACTGCCTCATCAACTTTAGCTCGATCCAGACCACTAACTGTTACTTTTCCATCATCATCGACGTTAATTTCCGTTTGCGTTTTGGCAATTAAAGCCCTAATATTTTTTCCGCCGGGACCTATAATGTCACCGATTTTATCTTGAGGTGGAGTCAAGACGACCACTTTCGGTGCATAACGGGAAATTTCCTTGCGTGGTCTATCTATCACTTTATTCATCGAATCCAGTATCTCCAATCTCGCCTTTTTCGCCTGAGCAAAAATATCTTTAATCATTTTTTGAGTTAAACCTTTGTTTTTTACATCAAGTTGTATCGCGGTAACACCTTCTGAAGTTCCAGCTATCTTAAAATCCATTTCACCGGCAAAATCCTCTAATCCAACAATATCTGTTAAAACAACATAGTCATCGTCTGATTTTGAAACCAAACCCATCGCCACTCCTGTGACTGCTTTCTTTAAAGGAACACCCGCATCCATCAAAGATAAAGATGATCCGGAGACGCTTCCCATCGACGAAGAACCATTCTCCGAAAGAATTTCTGAAACGACACGAATAGCATATGGAAACTCTTCAACTGAGGGTAAAACCGGTTCAATTGCTTTTTCAGCTAAGGCCCCATGACCGATTGCCCGACGGGAAGGACCCATCATTCTGCCAACCTGTCCATAAGAATAAGGGCCGTCAGAATAATGATGAATGTATCTTTTTGCCTCTTTTCCCTCTGGTCCTTCAATAAGCTGCTCAAGAGTAGTCGATCCTAAAGTTGTAATCGAAAGAATCTGGGTCTGTCCTCTCTGAAACAAAGCACTTCCGTGAGTCCTTGGCAGTACGGATACTTCAATGTTAAGTTTTCTTACCTCATTGACTTTGCGATCATCAGGTCTTGTTTTTTTTTCTAAAATATTTTTTTTAATTGTTTCGTAATTATTTTTATTGATTGTGGCAAGAATTTGTTTTGTGTCATATTTTTTTTCTAAATCGTCATATATTGAAGAGACTATTTCATGAATCATTTTATCTTCACTGCCTGCTGTTTCTGCTGTTTGCTTAACTACTTCAGCGACTGGTTTGGCATATTTTCCCTTAATTAGTTTTAAAATTTCTGGATAGCTTTCTTCATCTGGAACGATATCTTTTTTTTTGCCTATTTTTTTTGAAACTTTTGCAATAAATTCGATTATTTTTTGATTTTCTTTTTTAGCCATCTCGATAGCTTCTTGAATAATCTCATCCTTAATCATGTTAGCTTTGGTCTCAATCATCAAGATTTTATCTTTTGTTGAAGAAACAACTAGATCAAGACTGGAAAATTCTTCTTCGTTTTCCGTCGGGTTTAAAATTAATTCTGTTTCTTTATTCTCAGAGGAAGTAATATAACCGATACGAACTGTTGAAATCGGACCAGCCCAGGGAACAGAAGATACGGTAAGAGCAGCTGAAGCAGCAATTGCCGAAAGAACAGCTGGATCGTTAACTCCATCAACTGATAATAAGGTAACCACGACCTGAACCTGTTTTTTATAGGTTTTTGGAAACAAAGGTCTTATCGACCGATCAATCAATCTTCCTGTTAAAACTGCGTAATCTGATGGTCGGCCTTCACGCTTAATCCAACGGGAACCTTTAATCAATCCTCCAGCATAAAGCTTTTCTGCATACTCCACAGATAAAGGAAAATAATCGATGTTAGGATTCTCCGGCCCGACCGCCACCGTAACCAAAACTGCCGTATCTCCTAATGTTGCGTAGACAGAGGTGTCGACTGCTTGGGCAAGTTTCCCAAACTGCAGGGTCAGCTTTTGTCCATCTATCTCGAAAGATTCTTCTGTGATATTCATAAATACCCAATAAATGATGCGAATCTACGAATGAATACGAATGTTGCTAATATGCGAATATTTATTTTATATTTGAATTAGCATATTCGCGGCATTCGCATTTCTTTATTCGCAGTATTCGTATAATTTTTATTTCTTTAGTCCTAACTCCTTAATAAGTTTTTTATATCTTTTCAAGTCTAACTTTTGTAGATAATTAATAATTCTTCGTCTTTTGGCAATGACTTTTAAAAGTCCTCGCCTAGAGTGATTGTCTTTTTTATTGATATCCAAGTGTCCGCTTAGTTTTTGAATTTTATGAGATAAAAGAGCTATCTGTACTTCTGGAGAACCGGTGTCGCCCTTGTGTTGGGCAAACTTAGTAATGATTTTTTCTTTATCATCTTGTAATTTTGTCATAGTTTATCATTATAATTGATGATAATGTTAGTTGCAATACTTTTTTTATTGCTGATTTTGATGATTTTCCTTTTTTTTATTCCACCAACCAATCTGATAACCATTCTCTCCTTTGATTTTTTCTTAAGTTTATTAATTAGTTTAGTCACTAAACTCTTCTTGCCAAAAAAATATCCTTTTTTCATCTTTATCAGCTGTTTTATCTTTTTTTCCCTTCTAACTTTAAAACTTTTTGAACCAGTAAATCTTCTTCTTGCGATTAGTTTTATCATTGGGCTGATAATTTTGTTAAAATAACTTATGACAAAAAAATTTTATATCACAACCGCAATTCCTTATGTAAATGCACCTCCTCATATTGGACATGCTCTAGAATTTGTCCAAGCCGACACGGTTGCTCGTTACCATCGGCTACTCGGTGAGGAAACCTGTCTTCTTTCAGGCGCTGATGAAAATGCCCTAAAAAATGTCCAAGCCGCTGAAAAAGAAAAAACGCCAATTCAAGAATTTATCGATAAAAATGCCAAAAAATTTCAAGAACTAGCAAAAAAATTATCAGTAAAAATTGATATCTTTCAAAGAGGCAGTGACAAAAAAAACCATTTTTTTTCAAGTCAAAAACTTTGGCGACTTTGTGAGGCTAAAGGTGATATCTATCAAAAAAAATATAAAGGTCTCTACTGTGTTGGTTGTGAAACGTTTTATACTCCTGATGAATTGAATGAAAAAGGCGAGTGCTTTGAACATCCGGGAAAAAAACTTGAAGAAGTTTCAGAAAAGAATTATTTTTTTAAACTGTCTAAATATCAAAAACAATTAATCAATATTATTTCTAAAGATGAACTAAAGATTTATCCAGATTTTCGAAAAAAAGAAGTTTTTAATTTTTTAAAACAACCTCTTCTTGATATTAGTATTTCCCGAACAAATGAAAGAGCAAGAAATTGGGGCGTGCCAGTTCCAGATGATGATACACAAAGAATCTACGTTTGGTTTGATGCTGATAACATCTATCAATCAGGAGTAGGTTTTGGCTGGAATGAAAAATTATATCGGAAATGGTGGCCAGCCGATGTTCATGTTATTGGTAAAGGAATCATTCGTTTTCACGCTATTTATTGGATTGCTTTTCTATTATCAGCAGGTTTATCTTTACCAAAGTCTCTTTTTGTTCACGGTTACTTAACTATTGAAGGCCAAAAAATGTCAAAAACTTTAGGTAACGTGATTGACCCATTTGCACTTGTTAATAAATACGGAACCGACGCTGTCCGCTACTATCTTCTCCGTGAAATCCCACCATTTGATGATGGTGATTACTCTGAATCAAGAATGAAAGAACTATATAATTCCGACTTAGCCAACGAACTCGGTAATTTAGTCTCTCGTTTAACAACTCTTGCTGAAAAAGACGAAATAACCGTCAACAATGAAACAGTGAAACAATTTAACAATTTAACAATTCAACAATTTAATTCTTTTCAGTTTAATTTAATTCTCGAAGATATATGGAATCAAATCAAGCGCCTCAATAAAGAAATCGACGACTTCGCTCCCTGGAAAAAATCCAGCGAAGAGCGAAAAGATTTTTTATTACAATGTTTTAAAACATTAAAATCAATTGCTTGGCAGCTACAGCCTTTTCTACCAGAAACCGCCGAAAAAATCATCAAAGCCACGACTGGTAAAATTAAAAAAACCCCGCCACTATTTCCTAAATTATGAAAGATAGAATTCAAAACTACCTAAAAACTCTCAACTTAAAAAAACTTGTCTATTTATTTTTAGGAATTTTTCTTCTATCTTTTATTTTTTCAATCTTTTATAAACTACCCACTCCTGACAAATTGAAAAACTTCCAAGCTACCCCTCTCTCGACTCAAATTTTGGACAGAAACGGCAAACTTTTGTACGAAATCTACCACGAACAAAACCGCACTCCGATAAAACTCAAAAACCTTCCCTTGTATGTAGCTAAAGCAACTATTGCTATCGAAGATAAAGACTTTTATAAACATGGGGGGGTCTCAATTGTTGGCGGAATCGTCCGCGCCATCAAAGATATGTTTCTCACTCAACAGGTCCAAGGCGGGTCAACCATCACTCAACAACTAATAAAAACCTCCTTACTTACTCCAGAACGAACTTTGCAAAGAAAGATTAGAGAGATAATTTTAGCTCTCTGGACAGAAAAAATTTTTACCAAGGATGAGATTTTGGAGATGTACTTAAATCAGGTTCCCTACGGCGGCGAGGCCTATGGTATCGAGGAAGCTAGCCGTCTTTACTTTGATAGACCAGCTAAAAAACTGACCTTAGTAGAATCAGCCTTTCTCGCCGGCTTACCTCAAGCACCTTCTCTTTACTCACCCTATCTTAATCCTGATTTAGCTATCACCAGAAAAAATACTGTCTTAAAAAAAATGCTTCAAGAAAAATATATCGATGAAAAAACCTACAACCAAAACATTAAAACAAAATTAGACATCAAACCGCCACGAAACACCATTAAAGCTCCTCACTTTGTCTTTTATGTTAAAAAAATTCTTGAGGAAAGGTACGGAGTTGACACAGTGGAAAAAGGCGGACTTAAGGTAACCACCACCTTAGATTTAGAAATTCAACAAGAAGCAGAAAAAATACTAAAAGAGGAGTTAGAAAAAATCAAAGATCTTAATGTCTCTAATGGCGCCGTCTTAGTCACTCGACCGTCAACCGGAGAAATCTTAGCCATGGTGGGGTCGGTTGATTATTTTGCCACAGGATCAGGTGCTTTCAATGTCACCACTGCCCTTCGCCAGCCAGGGTCGTCTATCAAACCTTTAAACTATGCTGTTGGACTGGAGCGAAAATTAGTCACTCCCGCCACTGTTTTTATCGATGAACCGACCTGTTTTACCGGTGGCGGCCAACCAGAGGCCTACTGTCCGGTTAACTACGATGGTAACTTTCATGGCGCCGTCCAGCTTCGTTTTGCTTTAGGTGATTCTTATAATATTCCAGCGGTTAAAATGCTTGCCTTAAACGGGGTTAAAAACTTAGTCGCCTCTGCCTCAGCCTTTACCATTACTACCTTTAAAGATCCGAAAAACTATGGCCTTTCTCTCACTTTAGGTGGAGGAGAGGTGAAAATGACCGAAATGGCTCAAGCTTTCTCTGTTTTTGCCAATCGCGGAATCCCTAAAAAATTAATCGAGATTTTAAAGATTGAGGACAAGCTGGGAAAAACAGTCTATGAAGATAAAAATCCCAACTTTGTCAAAGATATTAAAAAATCCTTAACTTTTCCTAGTTTTCTTTCCATTACTGGAAAACGGGCTATTTCTCCAGAAACTGCCTTTTTGATTTCTCATATTCTTTTAGACAACAATGCCCGCTCAGCCGCTTTCGGCGAATCTTCATATCTTGTTGTTCCCGGTCATGCCGTCTCAGTAAAAACCGGAACTACCGATGATAAACGAGATAACTGGACCATTGGTTATACACCAAATTTTTTGACGGCGGTCTGGGTAGGAAACAACGACAACTCACCGATGAATCCTTATCTAACATCGGGTGTCACCGGAGCCGCTCCGATCTGGAATCGGATAATGCGTTATGTTTTAAAAAATCAACCGGATCTTTGGCCGGTTAGACCGGAAAATATTGTTGGTAAACAAGTCTGCTGGGATTCGGGAGACTTAGAGACTAAGAAAGAAGATGGTTCAGAAAGTTGCTCTTCGCGTTTTGAATACTTTATTAAAGGCACCGAACCAACGACTTCTAATATTTCCAAAATGACCGTTCCGGTAACCAAGGACGACAAACTGGCGCCAGTTAACTATCCTGATGTCGAGATGAAAGAAAAAACTGTTATCCGTGATATGTTTGGTCTCTACTGTGTCGACTGCAATCACGATAAAGAGATACCACAAACAATTAGACTTTAATAAAAAGCAGGAAAAGATGGTATATCGTAAAAAATATCTTATTCTAACACTCTAAACATATGCTTTTGTAGACTATAGTCTATAGACAAACGTGTAAAAACACTTTATCTTTTTTTTATGTCAACTTTCTTTCTTAATAAAGAGATATTAAAATTACTGACAAATTTATTAATTAATGTTTCGTCAACCTATTTTGTTGCCGCAGCCTTAACTCCTACAGGAGCTATTGGAGATTTTCGATCAATTATTATTAATTTTTCTTTTAATATGTTTGCTACTACAATGTATTTTATATTAACAGTTAAGGTAAATAATCTTTATGAATAATTTTATCTCAATTAATCAAGGATTCCAGATTATAGGCACTTTATTTGCCATTATTATTTTATTAATGATTATTGCTTTTAAAAAGGATCAAGATGTCAAAAATACTCGTAAGTAACTCTAATCAATATTTTGACGATTGTCCAATCTGCCAGGCGATGAAAAAAGCAGAAAAACAAAACCGTGATCTATCCGAAAAAGAAGTAAAACAAGCCTTTAAAAAAGCTAAAAAAGTTAAAGGGGCTGTCGTCGGCGACATTATAAATACTTCTGAACCCGCTTCGAATAATTAAAAGATTATTTTCTAATAAGTCTTTTGATTTCTTTTCGAATATCTTCAATGATCTCTTTATTCTGTATTTGCTCCTTGATGCTAAATACTATAAAAACTTCTCCTCCAAATTTATTTTTAAATTTTTTAAAACTCCCTTTCATTCTTTGAGAAATAGAATAATTACCGAAGTTTGCTTTGGCAGTAACCGGTTTAATCTGTATCCCAAAAGCTTTATCGTCGTCTACACATCCTAAATAATCAACGTCTCCTGACTGATCTAACTTGGGATCAGTTTCAATAAATTTAACTTCAGGGAATATTTTAGCTAAATTATCATAAATGACTGATTTTTCTCTTATAAATCCATCGTAAGTTCTATTTACTGTTAGGTTATAAATATAATTTTTACAATCTTCTATGGTTAATTGATTAAAAGCCTCCGTCCATTCAGGTATCACTATTTGTTTAATCTTTATGTACAATCTTTCCCCAAGCTCGTCTAATACTTGTTTAGTAATTTTATATTGATTTTTACCATCAGCAAAAGCTTTTTCAAAATAAAATTTTTCCCATTCTTGAAAAGTTTTTGGTTGGCATTCTCTTATCAAAAACATCACTGGACCTACTTTATTTGGCCTCGATAGTTGATAAGTTTGACAAGCATAATTCAAAACTTTCTCTTTTTTGCCGAACGCTTTTGAATATAGCTTATTTACTTTTTTCATAGCTAATTTTAGATCCAAATTGTAATTTTCTAGGATCAATTTTTTTATTTAATTTAATATGGTCTCTGAAAATATATTTTAGATTATTTATTTCTTCCTCAAAGCTTTTCTTTAATTTCTCTTGCTTTATAAATTCAAATTGTACTTCTTCAAACATATTTTTGTTATTTAGTCCGATTTTGTTTTCAATTATCGGTAAAAAATCCTTATTTATTTCATACCCTATAGAATTTCTGTTTAAATTCTTAGCCGCTAAAGTAGTTGTTCCACTACCTACAAACGGATCTAAAACCGTATCACCCACAAAGGAAAACATTTTTATTAGTCTTTTTGGTAGTTCTTCGGGAAACATAGCAATATGATTAGTCTGTTTCTCTCCATTAAAATTCCAATGCCCAGTAAAATACTCGTTCCATTCTTTTTGTGTAAGTTTTGATTTCTCTTTAATTTCTTTACTTACTATTGGTGTTTCTCCAATTTTTTTGAATATCAAAATAAACTCATAGTCAATTTTAAGAATACCGTTTCTTGGATAAGGAAACGAACCCATCACTGAAGCACCACCAGTCGTATTTGTAGTTGTTACTTTTTGCCAAATAATCGCTCCCATATAATCAAATCCTATTATTTCACAGAATTTAATTATTTCTGTTCTTATAGGAATTACTTTATATCTACCGTAATAAACCGAGCGGGCAAATTGATCGCCAATATTGATACAAAGACGGCAGCCCTTATGTAAAACTCGAGAACATTCATTCCACACTAAATTTAAATTATTAATATATTCTTCATAAGTATTATTAAATCCTATTTGATTATCCGAACCATAATCTTTTAATTGCCAGTAAGGCGGAGAGGTAATAATTAAATGAATACTTTCATTTTTAATCTCATTCATTGATCTTGAATCTCCAATGATAATTTTGTGATTTGTTTGCATAAAAAAATAATAGCAGATTAGTATTTAAAATACCACTTGACAAATATTAGTATACTATTATAATAGTACATAATATGAATAATAAATACTTTAAAGAACTCATTGATAGTTTTTTAAAACAGAAAAACACAGTGGAATTTAGGGATTTCTTATTTGGAATTTTAACGCCAAGAGAAATCGATGAGTTATCAACAAGGTTGCAAATTGTCAAGCTTTTAAAAAAAGGCCTCCCCCATCAAGAGATTGCTCGACGCTTAGGAGTCGGTGTCGCAACAGTAACGCGCGGATCTCGGGAAATTAGAATGGGGAGGTTTAAAAATATATGAAAAACTTAAATAACAATTGGTGGACAAATTTCCTCTGGTGAAGCAGAGTCCTTTTTTGTTGGTATTATCCTCTGCTTCAGACAGAGGTTTTTTTATTTATAAATTATTTTTATTATTTATGAAAAACACACAAATTTTATTACCAGAACGAGATTTACCAACTCATTATGTAAACATTAATTATTATCTAAAAAAGTATTTAGGTAAATTACCAGATCCACCTATTCATCCAGCGACGATGAAGCCGATAAAACCTGAAGAGCTCGAAGTATTTTTTCCAAAAGCAATCATTAAACAAGAAATCTCGCTTGAGGAAAAGATTGAAATACCTGATGAGGTCAGAGAAATTTACAAAATGTATCGTCCCACTCCCCTTATCAGAGCAAAAAGACTAGAAAAATATTTAGATACACCTGCCCATATTTATTTTAAATACGAAGGTGCCACTATTACAGGTAATCATAAAATAAATACCGCTATTGCTCAAGCATATTACAACAAACAAGAAGGGGTAAAGAGGTTGACGACGGAAACCGGAGCCGGTCAGTGGGGTACGGCTTTAAGCGTGGCTGGAAAATTTTTCGGTTTAAAAATCATCGTCTTTATGGTGAGAGTTTCCTATGACCAAAAACCCTATCGAAAAATTATTATGCAAATATTCAATGCCGAAGTGAATCCCAGTCCATCAACTAAAACCGATTTTGGCCAAAAGTTATTAAAACAAAACCCTGATAATCCTGGTAGTTTGGGCATTGCCATAAGTGAAGCCTTAGAAATATCTTTAAAAGATAAAAATACCAAATATTCTTTAGGCAGTGTTTTAAATCACGTATTACTCCATCAAACAATTGTTGGTCAAGAAGCAAAAAAACAGATGGAGTTGGCTGGTGAGTATCCAGATATTTTAATCGGTTGTGTTGGCGGTGGTAGTAACTATAGTGGTTTTGCTATTCCTTTTTTAATTGATAAAATCGCTGGCCTAAAACCAAAATTAAGATCAATCGGTGTTGAGCCAAAGTCTTGTCCAAAAATGACCAAAGGAGATTATCGTTATGACTTTGGTGATACCGCAGGAAAAACACCGCTTTTGAAAATGGAAACCTTGGGACACGATTTCATTCCGCCAAAGATTCATGCTGGCGGACTACGATATCATGGCAATGCGCCGATTTTGTCTTTTTTAAATCGAAGCGGAATTACCGAGGCTAAAGCTTATGATCAAAATTCCATTTTCCAGGCAGCCAGTATATTTGCCCAAACTGAAGGCTTAGTTTCTGCTCCAGAAACCGCCCATGCAATAAAAGCAGCTATTGATGAAGCAATCAAAGCCAAAAAAGAAGGAAAGAAAAAAATTATCCTTTTTAATATGTCTGGATTAGGTTATCTAGACTTAAAAGGCTACGATGATTTTTTACAAGGAAGATTAATATGAGAAATAAAGTCGTCTTATTAAACATCAATAGATTAAAACCACACGAGATGGTCGATAAAAAACGACTCTCTTTCCTATTAGAAAGAATAAAAAAAGACAAATATCTAAAAAACCCGGTGGTGGTTGAGGATAAACATTTAATTATTCTCGACGGCCACCACCGGGTGAAGGCTTTAAAACATTTGCGGGCAAAAAAGATACCGGCATTTTTAGTTAATTATAAAAACGATGATATTCGCGTCTTTTTGAGAAAAAAACTATTATTGACTAAATTAATTAAAAATATTGTGATCGAAAATAGTTTAAATTCAAAATTATTTCCCTCAAAAACCACCCGTCATTTGATAAGAAACCGGCCAAGAAATATTAATGTTAAAATTAATCAATTATTATGATTATCCTCGCCGCCACTAAAGGAAGAACTCCTGAACAAATAAATAAGGTTATTAAAGATGGTATAAAAGTCATCGGAGAAAGCCGTGTTCAGGAACTGTTGACAAAATTACCGGACCTGCCAAAACAAATAAGAATTGATTTTATCGGCCATTTACAAACGAATAAAGTAAAAAAGATTATAAAAATCTGTCACTTAATACACTCTGTAGACAGTTTGAAGTTAGCAGAAATAATCAATGAAGAAGCAAGAAAAATTGACAAGATCCAAAAAATCCTCTTAGAGCTAAATATTGCTGATGAACAGACAAAGTTTGGTTTTAAAGAAAATAAATTAATAAAAGTATTTCCACGACTTTTACAGATGAAAAATCTTGAGATTTCGGGCTTAATGACTATGGCGCCTTATTTTGAAGATAAAGAAATGGTTCGACCAATTTATAGACAATTAAGGCAGTTGAGAGATCTTTTGGAAAAACAGTTTAATATTTCTCTACCCCACCTTTCAATGGGTATGAGTAACGACTATCAAATCGCCATCGAAGAAGGAGCAACCATAATTAGACTGGGAAGAATTATTTTTGACTAGTTGTTATAATTAGAGAATATGATAGACAAAAAAGTTCTCGAATATATTCAACGATTAAAAACGCTTGGTATCGTCCATGAAATATTGGAACATCCTGAATTGGTTACGGTCGAAGATGTGCAAAAATATTTAGGCTATGGTTTGGATGAAGCCCTGGCGACTTTGATAATGAAAAGTGAGAAAGGTTTTGTTGCCGTTATTCGCCGTGGAGACTGCGTTCTTGACAACAAAAAAATTAAAAAGATTCTTGGCGTTGAAAGTCTAAGAATGGCAATCGATGAAGAGTTTATAAATCTAACAGGTGTCGTACCTGGTGCAGCTCATGTTTTGCATAATGTTATCAGGACTTTGATTGATAAAAAAGTTTTCGAAAAACAAAAAATAAATGGTGGTTCAGGCAGTCTTTTTTATACCTTTAGATATGTAACTAACGATCTAAAAAAAATTCCTAACAATCAAGTGGTTGATATTTCAAAAATTGCAGTAACAACTACCTCAACTTTTCAAGGGGTTAAACGAGTTTTCTCCGGTATCAGGGCAACGGGAAGATTGCATCTTGGAAATTATCTAGGAGCTGTCAAAGGAATGCTCAAGATACAAAATAGTGGCAAATATGAAACGATTTATTGCTGCGTTGATGTCCATTCGATTACTACTCCTTATGATAAAAATGAATTAGCAAAAAATAAAAGGGAAATCATTATTGACTATCTGGCAGCTGGACTTGATCCAAAAAAAAGCATTCTTATTTACCAATCAGATGTTCCCGAACATATGGAGCTGGCTTTTTATTTTTCCACAGTCACTACGGTCGCCCGAATGTTACATCTGCCAACATACAAAGATAAAATCAAACAATATCCGAAAAATGTCTCGATGGCTCTTTTAAACTATCCAGTTTTGATGGCAGCGGATATATTAATTTATAAAGCTTCCCTTGTCCCGGTTGGCATTGATCAGGAACCGCACTTAGAAGTCACCCGCGAAGTGGCCAGAAAGATGAACCAGCTTTATGGTACTGATTTTCCCGAACCGGTCAGATTTGCCACCAAAGGAGAATATATTCCTTCTTTAACGGGGACCGGCAAAATGGCAAAAACCATTGAAGGCAGTTATATTAATTTGACTGATTCAAAGGAAGAAATCAGAAAAAAAGTCAGATCGATTCCCACGGCAACAGTATCAGGTGGAGAGATGACGCCTGGTGTAAAAACTCTTTTTGCTTTTGCGGAATTATTTATACCAAATGAAGTCAAAGGATTTAAAAAATCATATCAGGACCAATCCCTCCAATTTGTCTCATTAAAAGATGCTATCGCTGAAGTAATTCACAAAGAACTTAAACCTTTCCAGGAAAGACGAAAAAAGATTGAGGCTGATCCAAAATACGTTGATCAAGTCATAAAAGATGGCGCTGCCCGCGCCCGCAAAATCGCCCGTGAAACCGTCCACGAGGTAAAACAAAAAATGGGATTACTATAGGAGTACACCCTAAGGGTGTCCAGGCTCGGGTTCACTGGCTAAGTTTCAATCTTGATTCGAAGAATGATTGTGGACGATTAAACTTCCAGGGTTTTTTAACACTGCATTTAAAAACTTCAATTGTTTTCCATACTTTGCCGGTAACATAAGGCTCATACTTAAACCATTCTTGGAGTTCTTTTTCGGAAGGAAAATCCATCACAGCCATTGATCCGATCATTGTACCTTTATCATCCAATATTACGCATCCATACCATCTACTACCTTCTTGTTCCATTTTATCTCCCAACTCAAGATGAGCTTGTCTAACTACTGTTCTCCGTTCCATGGCTTTTTTATCTTTGCCGTCTTTACCAATTATGAGGAATTGCATAAGTTAATTAAGTATGTAATAAAATCATTCTATCTTAAAATAAATAATGTTTCGATGTATCGATACATCGAAGTAACCAAATATTGGTTTATTTATAAAGTTCTTATAATTACATCTTTCAAATATTGATTTTTAAAATCTTCCTCTTGATTTTCTAAAACCACTCCTCTATCATAAATGGTGAACAAATGTTCAAAGATATGGATACTCCATTAGCTGATCTAATGCGGCCGAAAACGTTAACCGAGTTTGTAGGTCAAGAACATCTTGTGGGAAAAGGTAAACCAATTAGAAGAATGATTGAAAATAAAAAAGTCATTTCCATGGTTTTCTGGGGACCGCCGGGAACTGGAAAAACTACTCTCGCCCGGATTATTTCCAAATATATTGATGCTAACTTTGTTCCTTTTTCGACAGTCGCCGGCGGAGGCGTCGCTGAAGTCCGAAAAATCATTGCCGAGGCCAAGAAAAACTATGGACTTTTCCAAAAGACAACTGTTCTTTTTGTCGATGAAATTCACCGATTTAACAAAGCCCAGCAAGATGCCTTTTTACCCTATGTTGAAGACGGAACGATTACTTTAATCGGTGCCACAACGGAAAATCCTGGCTTTGAAGTAATTGCTCCACTAGTTTCTCGTAGCCAGATCTATGTTTTATATGCTTTAAACGATAAAGAAATTGAAACAATAATAAAGCGGGCAATCAAATTTTATCCTAAACATAAGTTCGATTCTGAAGCAATCAAACATATTATTAAAAACGCCAATGGTGACGCACGCACAGCAATTAATGCTGTTGAACTATCTTCTTCTATTTCCAGACATGTCACCCTAAGGGTGTCCGAAGAAGCGGTTCAGAGAAAAGCCATCTATTATGACAAAAAAGGCGACTGGCACTATGATACTATTTCCGCTTTCATTAAATCAATGAGAGGCTCTGACCCTGATGCCACTTTGCACTATTTAGCGAGAATGATTAAAGCCGGCGAAGACCCGATTTTTATTGCTAGACGAATGGTGATTTTTGCTGCCGAAGACATCGGCAATGCTCAACCGACTGCTCTTGTTGTTGCTACATCTGCTATGCAAGCTTGTCACATGATCGGCTGGCCAGAGGCATCTTTAATTCTCGCTCAAGCAGCCACTTACTTAGCCACTGCCAAAAAATCTCTTTCTTCATCCATGGGTATCTGGAGTGCTTTATCTGATATTGATGAAAAAAACCTCGACCCGATCCCACTTCATTTAAGAAATCCGGAAAACAAAATCATGAAAGCTTTAGGCTATGGCCAAGGCCACGTGCGATATCCATGGAAAGTGCAGCGAGAAACCGGTAGAAAAATCGTCCAAGAATATATGCCGAAGAATTTGAAAGGAAGAAAATACTATAAAGCGGATTGGAATAAATAGTCTATAAAGTCTTTAAAGTCATAAAGTTTGTAAAGTATTTTTCTTTATAGACTTTCGACTTTATGACTTTACGGACTCTTTAGTACTTTCTCATATCCTCCACACCCTCTAAACAACCAATGAGCGACGCGAGTCACTGTAGTTGTTGATACGCCAACCTCCTTTGCGATTCTTTTATAGGACCAGCCTTTTTTCAAAAGTCTTGCCATTTCTAATCGATTAGCAAACTCTTCAATTTCTTTTATCGTTAAAAGATCTCTTAAAAAATTTGCCGTTTCTTGTTCTGTTTTCAATTTTAAGAAGGCGCTGGATAGTGCCTTCTCCTTGTCGTTTTTCGGTCTATAAGGTGTGAAACTACTCATAAATAAAATTATATATGACTCATCCACCATTACAATGTTTTAAAACATTGTAATAAAATCCTGTTGACTTTTTAATATCTATATATTATCATATTAACACGTTAATATATAACTTTATGAAAGTTACAGACTTTATAAACTTTATGAACTCTTTAGTTCATCATACCCTGCTTCTGGCGGGGTCAGCTTTTATGTAATTAATTATTAAAAATATTAATTCCCTACCCCGCTTCGGGCGGGGTTTTTTGTACTCTAAGTTTCCGAGTGCAACGAGGATTACTTAGAGTAAACCCGTACGAAGTGAAGTTTCGGCTGCGTGGACGTAGACCACGAGACGAACCTGAACGTAGACGGGTCAGAATAATCTTGGTGACCGTAGCTCAATTTGGAATAGCGAAGAGTTAAGTCTTGAAGAAAGATATGGCGGACAGAGATCAAAAATTATTTTTTTAATTATGGACGATAACAATTTAATACTGGCCATCCAAAAAAATGGCCGGTTGACAGAAGAAACAATCAGTTTTTTGAAGCAGTCCGGTTTAGAGTTCGAGATCTCTAATCAACGGTTATATTCTTATTGCAATAATTTTCCTTTGAGAATTATTTATATCCGCGATGACGATATCCCCTTTTATATCAAATCTGGAGTGGTCGATCTAGGCATTGTTGGCCAAAATATTCTATATGAAAGTAATAGTTCGGCTAAATGTGTTATTAAGCTTAATTTTGGTTTTTGTTCACTATCAATTGCTGTCTCTAAAAAAGCAGCTATAAATAATTTAAAGCAATTAAAAAACACTAGAATTGCTACTTCTTATCCTAATTCAACCAACGCATATTTTAGAAAAAAAAATATTCCTGTTCGCGTTATCACCGTTAAAGGATCTGTCGAGATAACTCCTGTTCTTGGAATTTCTGATGCGATTGTAGATTTGGTAAGCACTGGTCGTACTTTAGAATTAAACGATTTACGCGTTATAGAAAAAATATATGATTCTCAAGCAGTTGTTATCGCAAATGAAATATCTTCTTTTCCCATTTATAAGAAAATATTTGCAAAAAAATTACTTAATCGTTTTAGAAAAGTTTTATCCAAAAATTAATCATATGAAAATAATTCGACTAAAAGACCTATCAAATAAAGATTATCAAAGAATCGTCAACCGCTCTGCTGGAATGAATAGATCGATTATGCCATTTATACAAGAAACTATGGAAAAAGTTCGAAAACAAGGGAACCAGGTAATTTTAGAAAAATATCAACAAAGATATGGAAAAGAAAATTATCAATCAATTCAGGTCACTCAAAATGAAATTAATAAGGCTTATTTTGAAATTGATAAAAAAACAGTCAAAGCTTTAAAACAGATGATAAGAAATATCACTCTTGTCCAAAAAACCCAACTATTAAAAAGAAAGGACACAATCGTTGAACCGGAAAAAGGAATAAAAGTCTGGAGAGAATGGCGACCAATAGAAAAAGTCGGACTATATATTCCAGGTGGAAAAGCCATCTATCCATCTTCTGTTTTAATGACGGCAATTCCTGCTAAAATCGCAGGTTGTAAAGAAATAATCATCTGCTCTCCTCCTGGAAATAACGGACGAATACCTTCGGCAACAATTGTTGCGGCTGATATGGTTGGATTAAAGAAAATTTATAAAGTCGGTGGAGTTGAGGCAGTTGCCGCAATGACTTATGGAACAGAAACTATTCCATCTGTTTATAAAATTTTTGGCGCCGGTAATTCATATGTAACTGCCGCAAAAATGATTGCTTTGGAAAAAATCAGTATTGATATGCCGGCCGGCCCTTCCGAAGTTTTTATTATTGCCGATGAAACTGCCAACCCAAAATATATTAGCGCCGATCTTTTGGCAGATGGCGAACACGGTGAAGATTCCGCTTGTGTTTTACTGACAACTTCTGAAAAAGTTGCGCAAGAAACCAAGGAGGAATTAACAAAACAATTAACTGTTTTGCCTACCAAAAAGTACGTTGAAGAATCATTAAAAAAATACGGTCTTTTAGCTGTAGTTGAATCGATACAAGAAGCAATTGATTTTGTAAACAATTACGCGCCTGAACACTTGGAGATAATGACAAAAAATAATCGATCAATTGCAAAAAAAATAAATAATGCCGGATCAGTGTTTTTAGGAGACTGGACATCTAAATCAAGCGGTGATTATGCCACTGGTGCCAATCATGTTTTACCAACCGGTGGCATGGCAAAAATGTATCCCCCACTTGGCGTCGATTCCTATGGAAAATGGATGCAGGTACAGGAATGTACAAAAGAGGGACTAAAAAAAATTAAAAATACTATTGAAGTGAT